>Ga0157361_1000124_pt1 | contig 43235 bp, 44 predicted proteins | sample AttlaeALBM2_FD_111481 | JGI IMG/M metagenome (GOLD analysis project Ga0157361, IMG submission 111481) | Fungus gardens microbial communities from leaf cutter ant in Ribeirão Preto, State of São Paulo, Brazil - Atta laevigata ALBM2 | ecosystem: Host-associated > Fungi > Mycelium > Unclassified ...
CGGCAAAGCTGATCTGACTGTTCAGTTCATCAAATGATTTTGAATAGTTCACACGATATGAATTACCGCTTAACGTACCTTTTTCAGGTAAATCTGCGCGTGAAGTTGTTACGTCAACTGACAAAGCTCCAAAAATCTCCAGGTCACGACCAAGCCCAACAGCCAGCGCCTGATATTTTTCTGATAGCAGCGATCCGCCAAACAGTGACCAGCCATTGCTGATCCCCCACGAAAAGTCGCCACCCACCACTTTAGGATCATCTAGGTGGTGTTGAAGGTCTGATGGTCGCCCGGCGGCCAGGTTATAACGGACTAAACCCGGACGTGTCAGATAGGGGATAGAAGCGGTGTTAACTGTAAAGTGTTTTACCGAGCCATCCTGTTCTTCTACTGTCACGTCAAGTTCGCCGCGATAAACACTGTTCAGATCATTTATGGAAAACGGACCAGCAGGAACGTTCGTTTCATAAATGATTTGTCCCTGCTGGCTTACAGTGACTTTAGCATTTGTATTTGCTATGCCCGTTACCGCGGCGGAATAACCACGCAGGTTAGGAGGCAGCTGCCCCTCTTCGGAATTCAGCTTGATACCCGTAAAGCGAAACGTGTCCAGTACACCAGAACTGAAATAGCTTTCACCCACCTCCAGCTTTGAACGGATAGATGGCAGTGCCCTGAATGCATAATAGCGACTGAACTCTGCGTTGCTGCTGCTGTCCCTTTCTCCGGACCGAGTCTGGCCCTGCCAGTCTGCGCGCGCGCGCCAGGGGCCGGCATTTGTACCTATCACACCATTACTATTCAGGCTGTTGACAGTGCCACTGTTTGCATTTTTATAGGTATTACCGATGATATTATAATCAGCCATGATGCCTGGAATACCATCGTCCCAGCGTGCAGGCGGATCCCAGCTATCATCAGAATATTCCAGATACACTTTGGGTATCTGGATATCGATTTTCGCTGTGCTGAGATCTCCATCAACCATTACGCCAGAAATATCGCTGACGTTAAGACACTCGCCATTTTGCGACCAATGAAGTTCCCCTCGCTCCTTTTCCTTAAAGGCGATCTCTTCTACAATTTCTTTGTTGAGGCAGGGTACAGAATTACCCTTTGCTGAATCATCAGCATAATAGCGTATTTTTTTACTACCTAAATCCTGACTGTTAACCACCACCTTCATATCGTAGGTGCCGGGTGGTATGTAACCAGCAATATCAAAGCGGGAAAAGTCGATATTCTCTTTGTCTTCCGAACTCAGTATGTCTGTATTAAATCCTGTTACGTCTTTAGCCATTACGTTCTGGCCCTGAAATGATAAAATCGCCAATGTAATTGCCGAAATTCTTTTTTTATCTCTGAATGCAGAGTTGATTTTAAGACGGTAATTTTTCTTCATTTTTATTTCAGGGAGTGAAAAATAATAAATGGCGCAAAAAAACAGGGCGCGCTATTTTAGAGCGCCCTGCATTCAGTCTACATATTACTGATAAGCGAGGGTGTAATCAGCAATAGCAGTAAACTTACCTGGGACCGCCGCAGCTGCGGCTGCGCCTTTCAGGTAAGCAGAGTACAGCAGAGTGTTATCACCAGCCTGAAGAATCTGTGGTGTACTTGCCTGACCCAGGGTGACTGCCGCACCATCACCATTAGTAATAACTACACCCGCATTGCTGGCGTCTCCGCTGATGCCCAGAGTGTCAGGTACTGCAGTAGATTCTGAACCGGTGAAGGTTGTTGTTACGGTACCGTTGGTCAGACTGGTCAGATCACAGTTTTCCAGACGGATGGTAAAATTACGTGGAGTTGAAGTACCACCCGTAGCCAGCTCACGTGCAGCAACCTGTCCGAGGTCTACAGTCTGGTCAACATCATCCGGATTGATTGAGCATGGAGAATCAATAATAGAACCGGTAAAAGTAACAGTGTTTGCGTGTGCTACTGTTGCTGATGACGCAATAATTGCAAGAGCAATAGTAATTTCTTTCAGTTTCATTTGAATCACCTTTTATGAGAGTTTTAAGACACGGTCTTTCTTCCGTGATTCGTATTTAATGTTTTTTTCAAAAGCATAACAATCAGACGCTATGAATTTTATTGTAGGAAATGGACTACAAGCGCGTATTTTTATTTCCATGGTGATGAATAATCTCATGGGGTGATATGTGTTACGGCGGGCAGTTTTTTAAACAAGCAGGGAGGGCGATTAATGAGATAACCTTCTCATTGGCTTTGTTGCTGTGGTGTGTCTATTCGTTCAGAATGGAGAGCTGTTTTTAATTTGCGGCTTTTACAATCCTGCTGTGCACCTATCAGTCCCGTTATGTTATGCCCGAATGACTTACATATAGTCTATTGACTGATTCTGGCCCCACGGTTACCGGCCGTTCTGCCTTTGCTGATTTTATTCTGTCTTAAAGCAGATTAACGATTATTCCGCAGCTGATCTAATCTTAGTTCCAGGAGAAAGTGTTGTAGTGTCATTTAGCCATGCATATCAGTTCCCCTATCTCCCGGTAAAGTACCCTTACCGGCATTCGCCAGAGGGGTAATTCTTCTCATTATGTATTCCCCTTGAAGAGGAGGCAGGCTGTTGACTTCACGTGCGAGAACAGAATGGCTGCGTCACCTTTCCCTTCATGTATTGCAGATGTTATTGCGGAAAGTAACCTGTTGATAGGCAGCAAAGCCGATGCACATTGTTTGTTATATGAAGAATATGAGTTTCCATCACAGCTCCTAAGGTAACCATATGATCCCTTTCAGAGAGCTTATTGTTACCTACAGGTCAAAATATAAATGTGCCGGGGAGGAACATTTTTATCCTGATGACAGCTGGCCTGGCATAGTGCCTGTCAGCATGCTCATTTCGTCGTATTGTGTTCGCCGGACGAGCGGAATCATCCGAGCTGTTGTCTGGACGACGTGGACTCTTAAGGCGAAATGCTGGCTGCACCGTGAAGATCGCCTATAACTCGCTCCTGCACCACGCCAAAGAGTTTGCGTATAAATGCATGATGCGGGTTTGACAATTACAAGGTGTGGTTAATGCCCATCCGGTCAAGGCGCCTGCCATCAGTACGGCCAGCGCCACTGTTTTCAAACGGGATGAGGACCTCCCGTGGATCATTTCTTTCCGATTAATGAGTCAAGGGATATTCTGCCGGGCCCCCATGCTGCCAGCGCGAATGCCATAGCTGCCCATGTCAGATGAACCGGCCATCCTTCCGGAACGGTCAGCTGAATCACACATGTCATCAGGAGTATGCCTGCCGCAGCAAACCGTGTGCCCAGCCCCAGCACCAGCAGGACCGGCAAGATAACCTCGCCACATCCAGACAGAAAGGCAAAAACCGTCGGATTAGGGAATGGATAGGGTCCGCCGGGCAGGTGCAACTGAAATACTGAACTGAACAGCTCCACTGCCGTATCATTCAGCTGTAAAAAGCCTTCCCACTTGAGGATTCCTGACTTCCAGAAAGGGACCGCAAGTGCAACCCTCAGTAACAGCTGTGACAGCCAGGGCTGGGCAATAACCTGTACTGCGCGATTTGCCCGGCAGAGTAGTCGTTCATCGGCAGGTGTTTTCAGTGGTATTTCATGGGCATCGTTATCAGTCATATCATGGTTCTCCGTTCAGAATGGCTGTAAAAGCACCGGCGGAAATCATCCCGGCAAGATTGGCAGAAAGGTCAAAATCTGGCGCTTTATCCATCGCGCCGGTAACGGCTTCACTGAGTGTGCGTCCCTGTATCAGGTATTCAAGGAACGCTGCCCCCCCAGGCGGCAGCCGGGTGACGATGACATCAGTTTCCGGTCTGGTAACAAGCGTATCTTCAGCCTCATTTGAACAGAAATTTTCATCAGGCTCTCTGTCCCGGTACAGGGAAAAAATACTCGTCACCGGCCAGCCAGAGCGCAATATGTGGGTTGCCGGATGAGGTGAAAAGCGCACAGATGGCAGGAGATCAGGATCGGTTTCAGCAAGAGCTTCAGCATGGAGTACCGGCAGGTCGGCCGCATGCCATGCATCAAGCCATGCGCGTTCAATCCGGGCCACGCCGGAAAGCCATGGATAATCCTGTGCATACTCATATCGATCTATAAAATCCGGAAAATCAAAACCATACTCTGAGAGTATCCGGGAGGTGGGCGGAGATGATCTGACATACAAGCGGGCCATCGCCCGGAAAAAATCTGTTCCTGTTATACGCTGCGTTGCCGGATAAACTGACGCAAGTGCATTCATCAGGCTCACCGTCACGTTGTTACGATAAACGTTATAGCGGGACGTCACGCCTTTTCCGTTGCGGGCAATAACTTCATTCGGTGTGGTCAATGAGGGACGGGTTAACCCGGCAGCAAAGCGGGCGATCAGGTCGGCGTGTTCAGACATCATGTCTCCTCAGCCTGCGGCCAGAAATGTGACAGTATCTGAAAACTCCAGTCTCGTGACATCAGCGCTCGCGCTCTGATGGCCTCATTTTTCAGTACTGGCCAGTCAGGCAATTCACTGTCCCATTCAATGAGAGTCGGAACCGGTCCTGTACGGGTGACCAGCGTTTCATAAAGCACCCACACCGGATCGGCTACAGTTCTGTCATGGCTGTCGATCAGGAGTACATCACCTTCATCATCCGTCTGTTCGCTGTGCCCGGCCAGATGAACCTCACCGACGCTTTCCACCGGAAATTCTGCAAGGTATTGCTGCGCCCGGAATCCATGATTCGTGGCAGACACAAAAACGTTGTTGATGTCCAGTAATAGTCCGCATCCCGTCCGTTTCACTACTTCACGGAGAAAATCCGTTTCGCTAAGCGTAGAGGAGGCAAAGGTGACATATGTTGCCGGATTTTCGATCAGCAACTGGCGCTGTATGGCATCCTGGACCTGATTGATATGGCTGCATACTCCATCCAGCGTTTCTGCTGTATAGGGAATTGGCAGCAGGTCATTCAGATAGATGCCGTCATGCGAGGACCAGGCAAGATGTTCAGAAACCAGAGAAGGCTCATAGCGCCGTATGACTTCCCTGAAGCGGCTCAGATGCTGCGTATCAAGCGGAGACGGTCCGCCGATGGACATGCTGACGCCGTGAACGGATAAAGGGTAATGGCTGCGTAATGTTTCCAGCATGCGGTGTGGTTTACCGCCTGCACCCATATAATTTTCTGCGTGGATCTCAAAAAAGCCATGAGGCAGGCCATCCTGAAGGATAGCCTGCAGGTGCTCTGGTTTAAAGCTGGTTCCCGTCAGGACGCTCATCGCCGTCGCTGACGGACGGGGACGACCGGACTCATACTCACGTATGGGATTGTTGCTGTTTTTTATCATCGTCGTCCCCGTTATTTCATCCGTTAGATCAGGACTTAATCGGCTTCAGTGAACCATGACCGCCGCCTGGAACGGTGATTTTTTCGCAGGTACCGGCCTGAACAAACTTCCATGCGTTCCCCTGGAAGTCTTTAACAGAGGTTCCCTGACAGGTTGTACCCGGACCTGCGGCACAGTCGTTCTGGCCTTTCAGCGCCACGCCGTAACACTGTTCCTTGTGCGCAGCCTTAAAGGCACCCTCTTCTGCTTTGGTCAGTGGAGCCGCATGAGCCATCGTGGTCATGAGGCTGGCAACGGCACCGGCAATTAGTGCGGAAGTAACGGTTTTTTTAGATGACATGACTATCTCCTGTAGAGGGAATGAACCGCACTCAGTATGAGTACATTAAGGTATTCGCAGCAGGAGGTCGTCTGGTTACACTCAGGACAAAATATTTTTCAGCGGGGGGAGATTTGATACCGAAAAGGCCGTGAAGTCACCCCGGTCAGGCAACCGGGGAAAGAGTATTAATTACCAGCGCAGGAGTCGCGGGCCGATCAGAGCGCCTGCGACAGCTGGAAGCAGCATGCCCAGGAGATACCATACTCCCCAGAAGGCAGGGCTCATTTCAGGACAATGGAAACAATAAACGACTGAGGCGACTGCGCCAGCCAGTAATCCTCCGGCAGCCCCGGCGAGACGCAGTCGTGTCGGGGCCAGAGAGCGTATTGTTCTGAAAATGACAGCCATCCCCGGAAGAGACAGAAACAGAATATTAAACGGGCACGTACGCCAGGATTGACCCAGTATCATTGTCCACCGCACTTCAGGCAGAGCATTACTCAGTAGCCAGGCCCCTGTCATCCAGACCACAAGTAAGGGGAACAGGATCAACAACCCTGCACCTCCCATCTTACTTGCCGGGCGGGAAAAGCGAAGCGCAGCGAGCCAGGCACCTGCGGCAATAAGCATTGTAAAGGCCAGCTTTCCCCAGAACAGGGGGGTGGAGATCACTGCGTGAAGGTCGGGGCGAAGCCCGAACATCATCAGCATAATCACCAGGGCTCCCACTATCGTAATACTAATAGCACCCGCAAAGCGTCGCAGTGCCGCTCCCTGCCGCACCGGCTTCACCCCGGTGGATAGAATGCTGATGAGCTCATCTGTTTTCATAATAATTCTCTTAATCGTAATGCCAGGGCTTTGAGTCCCCTGTGTATACTGACCTTCACGGCAGATTCTGACAACCCGGTCAGGGTTGCCGTCTCTGAAACAGACAGTCCCTCCAGCTTAACGTGCTGAATGGCAAGGCGCTGCTTATCCGGCAATTGACCCAGCAGCAGGCTAATATCACGTCCGGCATGTCCCGGATCATCCTCTGCCATCGTGAACAGCTCATCGGCCTGCTCCAGCGGGATCATTAAGGCGTCATGGCGATAATGCGATCTGAGGAAATCAGTAAGTTTGTAGCGAGTGATACCGTGTATCCAGGCACTGAGAGGGTCTGCCGGGCGCCATGTGTGGCGGGCATTATGAACGGCCAGCAGCACTTCCTGAACGATATCTTCAACATCATCATGATAGTGCGGCAGTTTGCGGCGGAGGAAACTTCGCAGGTAAGGTGCCAGTTCAGTCAGAAACTGACGATAATCCCCGGCGTTTCCTGCCAGACCACTGAGGAAAAGGGCTCTGAAATACTGCTCTGTGGGAAGCAACGTCACATCTCCGCATTATGCAGCCACGAACTTTCGGCCCCGTAATTCGTTAAAAAGCACCGATTCTGATTCTGGGAATGTCAGAAAAAAGGTGCATACGCGATAATCTGAAGGGACATACTACCCCGACCGCAACAGATAATTATTTTAGAACTGCTTGTATAAAATATCCTGGCCCTGTTTAACGCGCAAGATTCAGTGTTCGGGCCTCAGGGATAATGATGGCCAGCTCCGTAATTGAATGAAGAGTTCGAGCTTAACGTCGATGTGCATTGTTGCCAGCTCAAACACTATGACGCCATGTGCATCATGACCCTGCCGAAGAAATGATAATAACTCCTGGCAGTCTGTATACTCAGGGCTTGATAGTTTATAAACAGATAATAAGCAAAGCAATACGCCACTTCACTCATCGCCTTATAATCTGAAAAGAGACGTTTATCATCCCACCGATTGCTGTCGGTCATCGCTGACAGATTATTATATGTACTTATCTTTTTATTGAAGCAGCGCTGACCTGGAATGATTAAAAGAAACGCTGAAGCCGCACTAAAATTGCCTTATAAATTCAGGTCTGCTCCTGCTCTGGTTCAGATTTTACTAATGTATCGGGCAGGCCGTTTCTTTGCAGCAGGGAATGCAGATCAATCTGTGCCTGACGAGAATCCATCGCCAGCCGCGTAGCTGACTGAGTGTCTCTGAGCATGTTGCTGTCTTCCAGCAACTCCTGCCGAAGTGCTTTAAGCGTTTCATCATAAAAATAGGTCACCCAAAAGAGGCAATATCCTTCGCCATGTTGCTCAAAAGTTTCACGGGTGCCCGGTACCAGCTCAATGATCAGCTTGCTCAGATTGCCTTCTTTAAAAATATCTGCCTTGTTCCTCAGCGGCAGGCCGAGCATTTTCATTGTCATGACGGCATAAAGCATAATGCTTTCGTATGCTTCAAATATTTTCAGCGTTCGCTCACCCAGATACAGCTTAGGCAGCGTTCGGTCAAGAGCATTGTAGGCTTGGATTTTCTCATCAACATTGAGCGGAGCCAATAACGCCTCAATGAATTGAGTTATTTTCGGATCGTCACCCTTCTTCATGATTTCATTGATGTTAAGGCCTTTCAGGTATTCGGCCACCAGGGTAAGGCTACTTAATATCTGACGTGAGCGAACCACAATTTCCGCCGCTTCAAGCCGTTTTGACTGCAGGGCTGCATCACGCTCGCGACGGGCGGAAAGAAGAAATGCACTGATTCGCTCTAACTCTTTTTCTTTATCCCTGATATCAGCCTTAAAGCTTTCGAATTTTTTCTCAAAATGATGTTCAACTGATCTGCTGAAAAAGCGTGCCAGCGTATTCCGCATCAGATACACCGCTAAGCTCAGCACCAGGCCGGATGAGATTACACTCAACAGCCATTTAATAATTTCATTATTCATTCAGCACCGTATTTTTTTTCACTAAGCGGGACTTCATCTTTATGTCCGGCTGTCATTAAATTTTCAGACTGGCGGAAGTTAAAGACAAGTAAAGAGGCCACATAAGCAACCTTCTCTTCACCTGCTTTTAACGGATTGATTTAATAAGTACGGTCTCAGCCTCAGTGTGCGCCGTTTACCCGCAAGTGAGCAACCCCGCTAATCGTCCGGGGCTGTCCGGTACGCTCATCAATCAGTGTACAACATTGAAATGAGCAGCTACCCTTTCGCGTAACAGAACGGAGTGATTTATGATATTACATTTAGCACATATTTCAGTGCCAGCCTTACCGGTGCAGGGTTCCCCTTAACAGAAAATGAAACTGTCTCGGATGCATCGATGTCAGATATGAAGGTTTCTGGATTCATCAGAGTGCTGTCATAATTTGAATGTTTTATTGCTAAATTAGCATGCTCTCTTTTTTTGATAATAAAAATATATTATTATTAACCTACAATTAACCTGAAATTTATTTCCTGTTAACCATTACTGATCCCTTCACGGCCAGTTCAGGAAATGACAAAACCGGAAATACTAACGATTCAGAACGCCCTTTATTAAGGGCGTCAGAAACAGGGCTATTTACTCAGCAGGCTAAGAGTTGTCTGGATGGCAACAGGCAGTGCAGGTAATGCACCGGCCACAGTCACGACGTTTGCTACATCCCCAAGCAGGGAGGAAATTCTGTCACCAAACAGGCTGCCTGAACCTGATTTGATTTCCTGTTTGTACTCAGGATCAATGACGGCAAGACCCAGTGTGGACTGAACGGCATCCATGATGGGCTCGATTCCTGAAATGCTGTAAGATTCAAGCGCTTCCTGAATCTGAAATAGTTGCCTGAGAAGCATGGTTTTCATCTTCAGAGGAAGTTCAGTACTGCGTATTTCGGCGCGAAGTTCTGTAATTCTTGTCAGCAGTGATTCGATTTCTTCTTCAGCAATGCCGGCGTGAGAGCCCCGGGTGTCAAAAACATCGGATAGCAGGCTCAGCTCGGACAGGGTTCTTTCGTCTATATGGTTTTTAAACGTTTCCCAGCGTCCATTTAATGATTGTGAAGTAAATGCACTCTCGACCTGACTCCTCCAGTAGCTGGATTTATTCCGGAGTGAAGAAAAATGATCCTGCCTCACCTGCTCTATTCGCTCCGGAAGTTCCATGACCCGTGCCAGCCTTGAAAGCAACTGATGCTCAGACAGCTTCTGTGTCTGCAGCAGCGCTTTCCAGACTTCACGGCAGGAGTCTGAAGCCCGATAGCTTTTCCCTTGTTCAAGAATGTCGAGCAGCCGCAGAGCCGGGTTATCAATTTTCAGTTCACTCATCTCTTAAGTCCTTTCGTTTTATTTTTATTTTACCCAGTCTTCCAGCACCACGCCTGGTACGCGCTCAAACTCCCTCATATTGTTTGTCACCAGCACGGCACCTGCCGCGATGGCATGACCGGCAATCGCCGTGTCGTTCGGCCCGATCGGTGTCCCGGCGAGCCGCAGCGCAACCCGGATGTCCGTGGTCGCATCCACCGCGGAGCGATCCCAGGGCAGGATGGCATCGAGGCGGGCGCAGAAAGCGTCAACCAGCTGTATGTGGCGCGGGGAGGCCTTCGGGCCGGTGGCACCGAAGCGCATTTCCGCGTAGGTGATGGCCGAGACCACGATGCGATGATTACGCAGCACCGCCTGCTCAAGGCGCTTCAGTACGGCTGCCGGCTGCTCACGCATGATGAACGAACAGATACAGGTGTCGAGCATATAGGTTTTGTTCACAGGTCAAATCGTCCTTCATCTGTGACAACGACCTCACGCTCCGCCATAAAGTCCGGATCGGCTTTTTCCAGGCTGACGAAAGAGCCCCAGGTCGGGCGTGCGGGACGCAGAATGATGCTGTCCCCTTCCCGGATAATCTCCAGCTCGCTGACGCCTTCAAAATCCAGATCACGGGGCAGACGGATGGCGCGGTTATTGCCGTTTTTAAAAATGGAAACTGTGCGCATGGTTTTCCTCATATGCTGAGTGTGTCAGGGAGTATGCCTGCATCGGTGAAGTATATGTCTAAAGATGTATTTTGTATAGGCTACGCATATGCATATGTCGTAAATCTGCATATACACTGCATATGCATATGTTTGACATATGGTCAGGCATGGCGTGTGTATTTTCTCTTTTTCTGTCAGATCCGGAAAAAGGCAGAACCGGATCTTTCCTCCCCGGTGGCGCTTTTCTGCGCAGGGCACTACATATGGTGGCTTATCCAGCTGATATAGCTACCAGATGTAGTATTATGGCTGCGGAGGTCCTCTGACAACGCGGGCTTTGCCCCGCCCCGACGCCGTGCTACCCTTCCGGTTAATGCCGTATCGGGAATAAGTCGGATCATGCGGACAGGGTGATGAGGTAATTGCGGAAGTAAACAGTTATTAGCTGTTAATAATGCGTCTTTTCCAAAAACGCATACTTATTGAATCATTATGAGTACAATGATAATTAATAGCTTTTGATTTGACGCGCGCTGTCCTTTCCGTTCAGCCTGTTGTCAACTGCCTGCAAAAAGAAGAAAGGTTGAGTCATGGCGAAAATTCAGGCCCGTAACGTGGACGACGCGCTCTATCAGCGCATCGAGCAGTCAGCAATGAAAAACGAACGATCGCTGGAGGGCGAAATACGGACTGCCCTGCGGGAGTATTATCAGCCTGTCGCCAGTCAGGAGCCCATGATGTCAGAACGGGAACGCTGGCAGCACGAAACGGGCAAGCGACTCAGGTGGCTGCTTGACCGGCTGATGTCGGACAATTATTTTCGGGATTATGCCGGAGGCAGGACGCTGGATACCTTTGACCTGGTCCGGCTCGGCAGACAGCTTAATACATCCCCCGGGCTCCTGATGGATATCATGGACGGGCTGCAGGAGCTTACGTTTGAGCTTGCGGACGTTATTGCTGAAAAATTTGGCTCCTCCGCTGAATGGTTGCTGGGAGAAAGGGGGCAACCCTTTCCGTTTGTTGACATTGGCTCTGTGGGGTATCGGGAGTTTTTCTTTCCTGCCGAAAGTAAAAGCGATTACACGTTTGAGTTTCTGAGAATAGCCGGCGGTATGCACAATGGCACCCTGCTCATATTACGTAAGGATATGCAGACAAAACGGATCACGCCCGGCTTCATCAGTGATTTTCATCTGAGCAGCGGTATGGGAAGCGGCGGATACGGGAATATGAAAAGATTCCTCCTGCTGCTCAAAACAGAAGGTGCCCGGCTGTCCATCAATACTTTTGACTGGACGCCCGAGCACCCGAATTTTGGATTCTCGACTGTCATAGGCCAGCATCATCACGTTTATTTTCAGGACTCGCCTCACCGTTCATCCGCCCGCTGGCTGCAGCAGGTATTTAACGGTGAAGATCCGGGCGACTGGTTCAGCAACGGATGGTCGCCCGTTCTCAGGGAAATCGGTGAGACGCCCTTCGGCGATGACAGCAAAGTGGCGGGCGGAGTGGTTTCAGAGTGAATTCAGCCGTAATAAGGGATTTGATGTGCGGGTTACTTTGTTCTGGACTGATACCAGCGGCTGGAGCGGCAACGAATGAGGAAATGAGCCGTCTTGATGAGGCCTATCCGCCCGGGAGTGTGGTGATCTGCCGCCAGGATCTGCCAGGAGACGGTATGGTGCGCCTGCCGACCCGGCTGGAGATCCGGGAAACTGTTATCAGCCGGAAGGCTGATCTGACCACAGGACGGGGTGTCGCCACCTGGATAACGCATGGCAGCACCGCACCCGGTCTGACGCTCACGTATATGTTCAAGCAAAGGAAAAACTGGTCGGGTTATTATTCACGAATCGATCCTGCCAGTATGGCCGTCTCAATGCCCGCTGTCGGGCCGGAAGGGGAAAAAACCGTTCTTGAGGGTTTTCGCCGGCGTCTGCCTGCAGGTGAAGAATTTGCTCCCTTCAGCCAGACAGAAATTACGGATTTCCCTTCCTATGTGGTCCGGAAACCTGGCGAGCCTGTGAGTTACTGCCATAAGGCAAAGCAGAAATGACCCTGACGCTGCCGTCTCATTATCCGCACGCCCCCGTTCCGCAGCTGCAGGTTGCGATTACAGACCCGTTACTAGCGATACAGGATGATCCGACACAATGAACAGAGTGAAAAGGAACGCGCATCGATTCTGCACGGCGGCCATTTTCGCCGGCACGGCTTTCGGTGCCGGGGCCGTTACCCGGGAAGAGGCTCATCGTCTCGATACTGCCTACCCGCCAGGCAGCGTTGTGGTCTGCCGTTCTGATTTACCGACTGCCGCAAAGTCAGCAGAACATACAACTGTGGTTACCCGGGGAAAAGTACTCGCCCGCCACGATAACCTCACGGATTTCGACACAGAAGTCGCGTGGCTTAATGAGGGGACGGGTGCAAAGGCCATGGCCCTGACGTTCCGTTCGAGCGAGCGCGCCGTACCCGCCGGCGTCTATCTTCGGATCGAGCCGGACAGTATGGTCCTGACGGTGCCCGGCGCACCGCCTGAAACCGTGAAAAATGTCCTGAAGAGCTTCAGAGTCGCTATGGCGGGCGAGGAGCATTACAGCCCTTACTCTGACACCGATATCACGGATTTTCCGTCCTACGTGACACACAAGCCCGGCGAGCCGGCAGCATGGTGCAGTAAGGAGGAGCCCGCTCATGAGTAACGGCAGGGACCTGACCTATCTGCCAGCCGGATATTCTTCACCGGCCACCGCCGCCCTCCCGGTTGCAATTGATTATCCCGCAGCACTCGCGCTGCGCCAGATGGCCGCGCAGCATGATGAATACCCGCAGTACCTGCTGGCGCCGGAGGTCAGCGCGCTGCTTCATTATGTGCCGGATCTGCACCGAAAGATGCTGTTCACTACCCTCTGGAATACCGGCGCGCGTATTAATGAAGCGCTTGCGCTGACCCGGGGAGATTTCAGCCTGGCACCGCCCTACCCTTACGTGCAGCTGGCCACGCTCAAGCAGCGCGGCGAAAAGGCAGCCCGCGGTCCCGGCAGGGCACCGTCAGGCGTGGTCCCTCACCGGCTGGTTCCGCTGTCCGATCCGCAGTACGTGGCCCAGCTGGAGATGATGGTCGCCACGCTGAAAATTCCGCTTGAGCGTCGTAACCCGGAGACGGGCCGGACCGAGAAGGTCAGGCTCTGGACGGTAACTGACCGGACGGTGAGGACCTGGCTGAATGAAGCCGTCGCCGCCGCAGCCGGTGACGGAGTCACTTTCTCCGTGCCGGTGACGCCGCACACCTTCCGCCACAGCTACGCCATGCACATGCTCTACGCGGGGATACCGCTGAAGGCGCTACAGAGCCTGATGGGCCACAAAAGCATGAAGTCCACCGAGGTTTACACGAAGGTGTTTGCGCTGGACGTGGCAGCCCGGCACAGGGTGCAGTTCCATATGCCGGGCAATGAGGCAGTAGCAATGCTGAGAAAAACTTAATTTGTTATGTTGTTATCTTAATAAGATAACTTTTTGTTAAGATAACAACTTATTAAGATATTATCCTAACAAGTTATTGCCTTTGCTTGGCTTCCTGAATTAGGGTGGAAATCTCTGATTTTGTGAGGTTTTTAAGAGCATCAACAGCTGCTCTCATCACATCCGAACGGTTCACCCTTGCGCTTCCTGAAACCATTTCTTCCCGGATAATGTCATCAATATCTTTCAGATTGTCTTCAAAAAGTGAGACGCTAACAGGCTTAGCTTTACTGACTAAGCGGGATTTTTCGGGTGCTTTTACAGGCTTATCTGTACCAGCTGTGCCGCCATTTATGAAGGCTGTTTCGTCACGAGGTGGGGCGCTTGCTCGATTTCTCACAGAATCACCTCTTTTACCAATGCCTCAATCTCTTGCTGTGCTTTATCATTCTGCGTTTCAAAAATAGTCATGGATTCTGCCCATGCATCCCTGTGCGCTTTACGGTCACATACACGTGATTTCGCAAGATGCATTTCAGGGAAATCCTTCAGCACTTCTGCGGCCTGATTGGCTTCATTAACAAACATGTTTGTTGGAGTCATGTTCAAAACGAGATAGCCGCGTACTTGTTCATTGAAGTCTTTTGCTGCGGTAAATACTGAGCAAGTGTGAGGCACAACATCCAGATCCATTTGAGAAGGTCTAAGAGGTGAAATGAAGACATCTGCTGCCATCAATCCACTACGCATCTCAGCGCTGTCACGCCCTGCACAATCGGCAATAACAAAGTCGTAAGTTTTATCATGCTCTTTTAGCATTGCTTTTATGTTACCTGTAGCTCCTGTGACTGGGATATGGGGGAGTTCTTCAGGTCGACTGTTGTACCAAGTAAGAACTGACTTTTGGTCATCAGCATCAACAATCAGCACTCTGTGGCCTAACGACATTAAGTAGGCTGCTATTGATACGGCAAGTGTACTTTTGCCGACGCCACCTTTTTGACTACCCAGAACGATTATCATCACAGCCTCATAATAAGTTGTTAAGTTAACAAGTTAATACTGCCATTGATTTGACCTCACTGCAATTAATTTAATATCTTAATAACTTAATATGATATTAAGTATTTGATTTATATATATTTAATAAGTTAGCATCTTAATAATGTGCTATAGAAATAAGATAATATCTTGTTAAGATGTTGTCTTGTTAAGTTATTTTAATGCTAATATTTACCTGCTTTGGTAGGGAGCAAGACATCAAACCCTTCAGTTGATGCAGGTCTGCGAGGTGAATGGAACCCGTTTGTTGATTCACAGTAAGATTTCGCATATCTGTAAGTCGTCCGTAACATTGGGTTGGGTCGTTAAGTAAACATTGGACCTGATGAATAAGCTGATTCATTCTCGAAAACATTTTAGGCTTTATTAAAAGAACTCCTTCAACTTTCCAGGCGTTTAGTCATGAGAAAATAGCAGTCTTCTTTACTGCTGAAGTCAGAGGGAAGGAGGGCCCATTGAAGCCGTCAAAAGTGTCTCTATGGATGAAACACGCAGCAATGAGAAGGACATGTTTGATGGCGGTTAACTTATTGAGGTTGTCATGAACAGGTTAATGTGGCTGGGAGCGGGATTTATGGGGATCATAAAGCTGAACGGCAAAGACAGAAAAAAAGCAGCTGAGTGGGGTTTTCTGCTCAGTGTGGTTTTTATCGTCCCACTATTTTTTATGTCTGATGCCAGTGAGCTTTTCAAAATTGCTATGCAGCTGATGTGGGGGGCATGTGTATCTCGGGCGGCAATCATGGCAAATGATTCATGGAAGAAAAACAAATCACCATGATGCCTGACGTATGAGTTATTAAATTCTTACGCACAGGGCGTGGAGAAATATGACTCTAACATTGAGCTTTAAAGTACGCGCGCCACAGGGATGTCGCTCCAGCATGTGGTCCACGCCGGTGAGAGCATGTCCCGCTTCATTTTCCACTCCGTATTCACCCCCTGACCGGCAAACCACACACTGCCCAGCCCGGACTGATTGATCCCGTCCAGAACCTTCATCAACTGGGCACTGTTAGCACGTGGCTTATTCTCATCGAACAGATTCAGCTGACAGACGCCGTTAGGCGTAAAATCGTCGAGCATTATCCCGGCCTTCATGTAACGTCGCCCTTCAAGCCAGATGCGATCGAGAGACCGCATGGCAACTTCAATTACGTCACGTGTGTCCTGGGTAGGAATCTTAAGACTCTCACCGGCGCTATTGCCATAAAATATCTCACCCTGCGCATGCGGCGAGGTGCGAATAAAGACGCTGATACGCCGGCAGAACTGACGCTCCTTTCTGAGCTTCTCTGCAGCTCGGGTTGCATACTGACACAGCGCCTCCTGCATCAGCACCTTCGACGTAATTCTCTCGCCAAAAGAGCGGCTGCAGACGATCTGCTGTTTCGCTGGTACAAATTCTTCGAGAGGAATACAGGATTCCCCATTAAGTTCCCGTACAGTACGCTCCAAAACCACGCTGAAGTTTTTACGGATAAGGGCAGGGTGGGCGCGTGACAGCTGCAGGGCGTTTTCAATGCCCATCAGATTAAGGCGCTTGCCTATGCGTCGACCGACGCCCCAGATTTCCTCAACGGGCTGGTTCGCCAGCAAGGTGGCGGTGCGCTTCGGATTACCCGGAGTCAGCGCTAATACACCGCGGAACTGCGGCCACTCCTTGCTGGCCCATTGGGCTGATTTGGCCAGTGTTTTTGTCGGCCCCATACCCACGCCGACAGTGAGGCCAGTCGTAGCCAGTACGTGTACGCGCAGGCGCCGGCCAAAATGTTCAAAGTCTTCACAGAAATCAATGCCGGTCAGGTCCAGGAACATCTCGTCAATGGAATACTGTTCCACGCGAGGCGTTATCTCTTCCAGCGCGGTCATTACGCGTTGAGACATACTGTGGTTTATGTGGAATGCAATTTAAACAAAAAAATAAGTTACCATTCCTCTGAAGTTTATTTTCTGAACAGGAATTATTCAGCCTTGAACCACTTCGGTATGCTTACTGGCAGGGAGGAAAGTTGACGGGTGGTAAGACATAGCCGGAAAATCGATTTCCCCGCCGGGATTTAATCTGCCATGCTTATTCTGAAGCCCTCAATCGGGCAATGCGCTTTTATCTTTCACTTTATGCAGGAAGAAATAATGATAAAAAATTACAGAATCCCGGGACTGACCGCGGTGGCATTTCTCCTCATAAGTACCATCGCAGGTGCTGCAGAAGCGCGCTGGACGTTTGACGGCGATATCCACAACAATTCCCTTGCTGTCAGTCCCGATGAAAAAACGGCGGTGGCGTCCTACAGTGAGCGCTCAGACGTGGTGGTCTATGATCTGGCTGCCGGGAAAGTCAGAAAGGTGATGAAGGGCTACGTCACCCCCCGTAATGCACTTTTCTCTCCGGACGGTAAGGCCATATTTCTTTCTGACAGCAGTCTCGGCGTAGTCAAAAAAATCAGCACCGGGACGCTTGACGTGGCGGCCACGCTGCCGCTGGGGCCCGGGGCATTCGGCACGGCCATAAGTCGTGACGGTCAGCGACTGTATGTGAATAACGAGGCCGCCAGCACGCTCTCGGTGTATGACCTTACACATGACCGGCCCATTGCAGTTGTGACGGGTTTTGCCCAGCCCCGTCAGGGCATTAAAATCAGCCCGGACGGCAAAACCGTCTACGTCACCAACTTTAAGGGCGATAAAATTACCCTGGTTGATGCCGTGACGGGCGACATTCGCGGCGAGATAACCGGCTTCAGCAAGCTGCGCGCCATTTCTGTCAGCGCAGACGGCCGCACACTGTACGCGGCTAACAGCGGCAGCAACACAATCGCCGTGGTTGACACGCAAAAGCACGTCATTACGGCAACCATTCCCGTGGGTCAGGACCCTTACGGTGCCGCGCTGACGCCGGATAACCGCTATGTTTACAGCGGCAACCTTGGCGACAACAGCCTCTCCGTTATTGATACCGCCGCCGGTAAGGTGGTGTCCACCGTCACCGGACTGGATGCGCCCCGTCAGGCGATTGTCTTCAACAAGGACGGTACCCGCGCGTGGGTGCTGAATAAAGACCTCAGCATTGCGGTGGTTGACCTGAAAAAGAACCGTGTCATGGCCACGATTAAAAGCCCGCCGCAGACCTGACGCGAAACCTCCCTTACTCCAGCGCAGTGACGATCCTTCGCAAAGTGGGGTGGTTAATCACTTTTATAGATTTATTTTAGCTAAATAACCTGTTTTAAAGATTTACTCTGACATGCCTATAATCTTTCTGTCTACTCAGGAGATTCCGGCATGAACGATAAAATATTCACCCTGCATAACGGTGCGCGTCCGCTGAGCGCGCTGAGCAGCCCGAAAGAGGCCATACGACAGTTCACGCCTAACTGGTTCGCCGCGACCATGGGGACCGGCATCCTGTCGCTGTCTCTGGCGCAGTTCCCCTGGCAGGTTCCGGGATTGCGCCTTGTCGCCGAGGGGCTCTGGATGTTTAACATCCTCCTGTTCAGCGTCTTTGCCGTGATGTATCTGGCCCGCTGGGTGATGTACTTCGGAGAGGCAAAGCGCATTTTCGGCCATTCAACCGTGTCCATGTTCTTCGGCACCATCCCGATGGGCATGGCGACCATCATCAATGGCCTGCTGGCGTTCGGTCTTCCGCGCTGGGGCGCAGACGTTATTCAGGTGGCACACGCCCTGTGGTGGCTGGACGTGGCGATGTCGCTGCTGTGCGGCGTGTGCATTCCCTACATGATGTTTACCCGGCAGCAGCACAGTATTGACCAGATGACTGCCGTCTGGTTACTGCCGGTCGTGGCAGCCGAGGTCGCGGCGGTCAGCGGCGGCCTGCTGGCGCCGCACATTGCTGCCCCACACGCGCAGCTCGGCATCATTATTACCAGCTACGTGCTGTGGGCGTACTCCGTGCCGGTGGCGCTGAGCATCCTCGCCATTCTGCTGCTGCGTATGGCGCTGCACAAGCTACCGCACGAAAGCATGGCGGCCTCAAGCTGGCTGGCGCTGGGTCCGATTGGCACCGGCTCGCTCGGCATGCTGGTCATCGGCGGAGATGCGCCCGGGGTGTTTGCCGCGGCGGGCATGCCGGAAATCGGTCACATCGCGCAGGGCGTGGGGTTCGTTGCCGGCATTCTCTTCTGGGGCTGCGGCCTGTGGTGGATGCTGCTGGCCACGCTGATAACCGTGCGATACTTCCGTGAAGGCATCCCGTTCAACCTTGGATGGTGGGGCTTTACCTTCCCGCTGGGCGTGTACACCGTGGCCACGCTCAAGCTGTCTACCCTGATTGACCTCGCATTCTTTAAAGGCTTCGGTGCGCTTCTTGTCGTCATACTGGCGGCCATGTGGCTGCTTGTCGCGGTGAAAACAGTGCGTGGGGCATGGAGCGGTAAACTGTTTGTTTCTCCCTGTCTGGCAGGCCTGGATCGGAAGCCGTGAGTGAAACCAGCACATCGATGCAGGACTCGTTTTTACGCGAGGAATGCCTCGCGGCAGTCACCGCGCCGCATGTGGCCGCGCTGAATCGCTGGGTCAGCGGCCAGCGTCAGGCCGGTGCAGAACTGCCGTGGTTTGATCCGGCTGACGGCGGGGTTAGGGCCGGACTGCTCGTCCTGCTGCAGTCGCCGGCGCGCAGCAGCCCGTCACCGCGGTTTGTGTCGCGTGATAACCCGGGGCCGGCCCAGCAGAACCTTGGGCGGTTTCTGGCGGAAGCCGGTATTTCGCGTCAGGACAGCGTGCTGTGGAATACGGTGCCCTGGGTCAGTCACGGGCTGCAGAAACGGCCGTCAGCGGCGGACATCCGCAGAGGCTGCGCCTTGCTTGAGGACGTGCTGGCGTATCTGCCCGCGCTGCGCGTGGTGGTGCTGGCCGGTGCCGTAGCGGCTCAGGCCCGCGGGACGGTCAATCATCTGTACCCCGGCGTCCCCGTGTTGACGATGCCGCACCCCAGTCCGCTTTCGCTCTGCACGAGTCCGGCGGTGACGGAAAACATTCGCCGGGTACTCTGCGAGGCACGGGCTGCGCTGGCAGGCTGAGGGCGCCAGCAGAATAATACTGACAGGTTTTGCAACCGGCTCTATACTCATATGACAAGGTGATGGCGTTCCACCTTTCCCAACCGCTCCGTTCCGGAGCTGATGACGCCTGATGCGACTCTTGATTTTCAGGAGGTGCGTCAGGCCGTCCTTACTTTCTTCCCGGCCTGCGTACTTCCCTCTTCGGGGAGAGACCTGTGATACACGTTTTTGGCCACATCAATCCTGACAGCGACGCCATCTGCACGGCCTTCGTCACCGCGCACTGGCTGACCGGGCGCGGCATGGACGCCCGCGCATGGCGTCTTGGCGAAGCTAACCGCGAAACCCATTTTATCTTTGACACCGCCGGACTCACGCTGCCGCCACGGCTTGATATTCCGCTACAGGATGAACGGGTCTGGCTGGTCGATTTCACCGAGCCGGCGCAGGGACCTGACGACCTGCTCCGGAGCAACATCGTGGGGATCACTGACCACCACCGGCTGGGCGGACTGATAACGCAACTGCCGCCGGAGGTACACATACGCCCGCTTGGCAGCAGCGCCACGCTGCTGTGGCTGCTTATGAACGCTGAAGCGCGACGCACGCTGCCCCCGACGCTTGCCATTCTTCTGCTGGGTGCACTCCTGAGCGACACCGTGAATCTTCGCTCGCCCACCACGACCGAAGACGATATCCGTTCGGCTACCGAGCTGGGCGTACTGTCCGGCGTAAACCGCAGAGCCTTCGCCCGTGACCTCCTTACGGCAAAAACTGACGTCAGCGGCCTCAGCGCACAGCTGCTGCTGGACAGGGACCTCAAGGCCTTCGTCATTGCCGGCACTGACGTGCGCATCGCCCAGATTGAGGTCAGCTCCCCGTCACAGGTTGCCACCGTGATGGACGACCTGCTCGCTGCCCTGGCGTATCTGGCAGACCAGTCGGGTGCTGGTTTGGCGGTGCTGATGCTGACCGACATCCGGGCCGGGTTTTCAACGCTTTATTTCGCCGGGCGGGAGAGCGTTAACGCGGCCTCCTGCTCCGTACCGGGTATGCTCAGCCGCAAAAAACAGCTTCTGCCGTGGCTTGAGTCCCGCCTCAACCAGAACGGGAGTTCATTATGACCTGCTACACCCATGCATTGATACTTGTGAACGATAAAGACGACGGCACCCTCCTGCTGAAGCGGGCGGTCGCGCTGGCGCAGCCGCTCGGCATGAAAATCACCCTGGCCCACATCAGCGACGACTACCGGGAAATGAACTACGTGTCCGACAGCCTGATGGACGACGTCGTGTCGGAAGAGGTGCTGAAATCCAAAGCGTTTATGAGCGAGCTGGCGGCCTCCGTGCCTGAGACGGTAGACATGCGGGAGCTGGTGACCATGCGCCGCTTTGAGGACGTGGAGAAGTGCATCGCTGAGCTGGGCGTGGACCTCGTGCTTGCCGGGCACCGAAACCGCTTTATGGGAATGCTGACGTCCCGCTCGGCGGAATACATTAACCACCTCACGGTGGATGTGCTTATCACTCACCTGAATGACTGAACCGGGAGAAACTCTATGCGCTTTACACTGGATAACGTGACCGCCCGTGAAATTCTTGACTCTCGCGGCAACCCCACCGTTGAAGTCGAAGCCCGGACCGTGGACGGAATGATGGCGCGGGCCTCGGTGCCTTCCGGGGCCAGCACCGGCTCGCGCGAGGCCGCTGAGCGCCGCGACGGCGACGTACACCGTTTTGGCGGTAAAGGCGTACTGGATGCTGTCAGGACGGTTAATACGGAAATCTGCGAAGCCTTGCGCGGCAGGGACGTGCGCGAGCAGCGTCAGCTGGATAACATCATGCTGGCGCTGGACGGTACGCAGAGCAAGAGTCGGCTGGGTGCCAATGCCATTCTGGGCGTGTCGCTGGCGGTTGCCCGGCTGGCGGCACAGGCCTCGCACGAGCCGCTCTGGCGCTACCTGGGGGGCCTGCAGGCGAACCTGCTGCCCGTACCGTGCATGAACATTATCAACGGCGGCGTGCACGCCCGCGGTCAGGGCGCGGACTTTCAGGAGTTCATGATAGCGCCACACGGGGCACCCACGCTGCGCGAGGCCGTGCGTCAGGGCAGCGAGGTCTACCAGGCGCTGCGCCAGATCCTGCTGGACAAGAACCTGTCCGCGGCAGTCGGCGACGAAGGCGGTTTTGCGCCCGCCGTATCGTCGAACCGCGACCCGCTGGCGTTTATCGTGCAGGCCATTGAGAAGGCGGGGTACAGGCCCGGAGAAGACATCAGCATCTGCATGGACCCTGCCTCAAGTGAGTTTTTCGCAGACGGAAAATATCATCTGCGCACGGAGGGCAGTGCGCTGAGCGCGGCGGAAATGACGGCGTACTACGGCGAGCTGATGGACCAGTTTCCCGTCATTCTGCTGGAAGACGGCCTGGCAGAAGATGACTGGTCGGGCTGGAAGCATCTGCACCAGCAGCTTGCGGGCAGGGCCGAGCTGGTTGGTGACGACCTGTTTGTCACCAACGTGAAGTACATCCAGCGCGGCATTGACGAAAACCTCGCCAGCGCCGCATTGATTAAACTCAATCAGATAGGCTCGCTTAGCGAAACGCTGGACGCCGTGGCGCTCTGCCAGCGGCACGGGTGGGGCGCGTTCATGTCCCACCGCAGTGGGGAAACGACGGACACATTTCTTGCCGACCTCACGGTAGCCCTGCGCGCGGGACACCTGAAAACCGGTGCGCCGTGCCGCGGCGAACGCGTGGAAAAGTACAACCAGCTGATGCGCATTGAGCAGGCGCTGGGTGAGGACGCTCACTATGCGGGGCTTCATGCGTTTGTGCGCCGCACGTAACAGATCCACCGGACGGCCAGCGGCCGGCACAGGAGCACAGTCTTTGGCACCTTCAACGCTGATTCTCCTGCGCCATGGCGAAAGCCAGTGGAACCGGGAAAACCGTTTTACCGGATGGACAGACGTGCCGCTGACGGACCGGGGGCGGCAGGAGGCTGACCGGGCCGGTGACGTGCTGCGGGACGCGGGCCTGCTGCCCGATCGGGTCTTCACCTCGGTGATGACGCGCTGTGTTCACACGGTCTGGCGGGTGCTGGACCGTCTTGGCCGCAGCTGGACGCCCGTGGACAAACACTGGCGGCTGAACGAGCGGCACTACGGTGCGCTGCAGGGGCTGAACAAGGAAGCGGCTGCCCGGATGATGGGTGCAGAGACCGTCCGGCTCTGGCGCAAAAGCTTCAGCGGCATTCCCCCCGCGGACGCAGGGGCTCCGGCGCAGCTGCGTCGGGACCCGCGCTACAGCCGCGTTGCGCTGGCCGACCTGCCTGCGACGGAAAGCCTGGAAATGACGCTGCGTCGCGTCATGCCCTACTGGCAGCACGCCGTGATGCCGCAGATACTCTGCGGAAGTACCGTTCTGGTCGTGGCGCACGGCAACACGCTGCGCGCCCTGGCCGCCTTCCTGGACGGCATGCCACACGACAGCTTGGCACAGTTGCATATCCCGACCGGCGTGCCGGCCGTATACCAGATGGATGCGGCCGCACAGGTCGTTTCCCGTTATGTTCTGAATATAAAAAAATAAAAGGAGTGAACGTGAATCAGCTTTTTGCTGTCATCACCGGCGGTGCTTTAGGGTGTGTTATCCGCTGGCAGCTGGGCGCGCGCCTGAACGCGCTTTTTCCGGACCTGCCGCCGGGGACGCTGCTGGTCAACCTGCTGGGAGGGTTTATCATCGGAGCGGCGCTGGCGTATTTTCTGCGCCATCCCGGCCTCGATCCGGCCTGGCGGCTGCTCATTACCACCGGGCTGTGTGGCGGAATGACGACCTTCTCCACGTTCTCGGCTGAGGTTTTTGCCCTGCTGCAGTCCGGCAGCTATGCCTGGGCAGCCGCCTCGGTGCTGATACACGTGCTGGGTTCGCTGGCCATGACGGCGGCCGGATTTTATATCATGACGCTGTGTGGTTAACCCGAGGGAGACCTTAGTGCAGTGACCGCTGCACTGAGGTATATTGTTCAGAAGCGCTCTCTGCAGGCCAGACCTGACAGGGTTTACGCTTGTAATGCTTCCCGTACACCTGAGGCGCTGCTGTGAAAGAATTTCAGGCCTGCCTGTTCTGGTAAAGGTCCCAGCGATTGCCGTAGATGTCCTCAAATACGACAACCATTCCGTATTCTTCCTCCCGTGGCTCCTGAAAGAAGTGGACGCCTTTTGCCTTCATAGCATTGTAGTCGCGCCAGAAGTCGTCGGTCTGCAGGAACAGAAAAACCCGTCCGCCGCACTGATTGCCGATAAAGCCTTCCTGCCGGTCGTTCGACGCGCGGGCAAGAAGAATAGCACAGTCGCTGTCAGGGGCCGGCGTCACCACGACCCAGCGCTTACCCGGCTGCGGCGTGTCTTCAATGAGGGTAAAGCCCAGCTTATCGGTGTAGTACTCAATTGCACGATCGTAGTCATCGACCACGACCGCCACGTATCCCATACATCGCTTCTGTTTTCTCATCTGCTGCTCCATCAGTTACGGCATTACGCCCGTTATAATCAGCTTTATATCAAATACGGCGTTCAGTTATCTGTACTGATTCTGCACTGATACCCTCAGACCTGACATTGTAAGCATCTGAGCAGTCAGGATTGTGGGCCCAATCTTGTAAGAGCCTGCTCAACCTTTTCAGCATCCTGCTCCAGTATGGCTCTCTCATCGGGAGTGAGCGGGACCTCTTCGAGGTAACGCCGGATGGATGCTTTACTCTCCAGTATCAGCCCGCGCGCGCTATCCTTCAGCAGGTTAAAATCGCAGCCGATGCAGGCCATCCGGTGCGGGCAACTGCTCCAGAAGGGGTTCGTACAGTATGAGTCGCCCAGATCGTAGTAGGTCGCGGGCCCGGACAGGCTGGCGGCTTCAGGATCGTGGTCAACCAGCACGCTTATCATATGAGCGACCCTGTCGGCTTTGACGAACGAGGCAGCCAGCTGAGTCGGGCGGATGCGAAGATAGTGCATTGTAGACTGGGGCGTTGAATGGCCCGTCCACTGCATCAGTTCGTACAGCGACATGCCCTGCGGTACGCTCGCCAGCGCGGTCACGGCTGAGGCCCGCCCCCGGTGGCTGGTTATCATTCCGCCACTGTCTTCACAAGGCACGCCCGCTCTTGCGCATAGCATCGGTATCACGGTGCGGTTGAGGATAGCGCTGCCGGCAGGCTTACCCCGGTACTGAAACAGAAGCCGGACTTTCTCACCGGTTCGCTCGTCAGCGAGCAAAGCCTGTTCTGCCGGACGCTCATCCAGCCATATGTCGACGTATTTTTTCACCACGGCCGCCACCGGTTTAACAAAGGCTTTTGAGGTTTTTCCGGCAGGGATATGCAGGTAACACAGGGTTCCTGCCGGGATGATACTTCCGTCGTCCTTCACGATATCGTCCGCCTGCGGCGCGATGCACCCGGTTGTCAGGCGGAGCAGTTCGTTCTTTCTTACCCCCGCATGGGTCCAGATGACGGCCATTGCCTGCAGCATGGCCAGTGGATAATGTATTTCAGTGAGCAGATCTTCCTGACGCAGATTGAGGCTGGCCCAGATGAGCTTCAGCCAGACCGGATCGTCAATAACACGGGGATTGACGCCGCGACGGAACAGCGGCGTATCCGGTGTGGAAAGATGGCGGGCAGGGCTGAAGTGCAGGCGCCCCCAGCCCCAGTTTTCGTAATCAATCATAAAACGGCGCAGAGAATAGATAAAATGCGCCCTGGAATGCGGCATCATGGGCTCGCCGGAGCGCACCGATTTGCGGGTGCCCCTTTCCGTGCCCAGCTGAAGCTCATCCACGTTCATCCGGCCTACCGCCGCAATGAAGCTGGCGCAGGTTTCCATTGTCCAGTCTGCCGGTTCCCGAACCTCCGGATGCTCCTTTTTCAGCCAGAGGCCGCAGCGCAGAATAAAGCTGTACTGGCTTTCACGGGTGCGCGGCCTGAGCACCGACGTTTCCCGCCAGCGCCGGCACCAGTGCACCCAGGCCGGATCGACGCCTTCGACCGGCTTTTCGTACCATTTTTTATAGTTTCGCATCCTCACCGGGGCGCTGATAATCCCCAGTGCGGCAAGTGCATGTGAAACGCGGCCGACGTAACGGGATATTCCCTTGTCTGTCCCGCTCTGGGCGCGCCAGAGGAGTTCAGGCGTAAACGTTTCAAGCCGGGGATCCCTGTTCATGATCATCAGTGTTGCCAGTATACCCGAGACATGATTTTTCTGGCTGGTCGGGGCATAACCCAGCGACGTCAGCGTATCAGTCAGCCGGTCCAGCTCCTGGTGATAAAAAGCCTGGCCGAAGATGGCAGAAGCATAGAGCGCGGGTTTACGTATATCAGGCAGGCTGAGCGGGTCATGCAAATCAGCCAGATGCCAGGCAAAAGCGGCCATTAACGGACGGCCCTCCCTGACTTCCCGGCACAGCGTCAGCCAGCGTTCCTGCGGCCAGCACCAGCAGGGCATGCCGTCTGCATGCATTTCGCGCAGCAATCCGGCTATCACCAGCCCCGTGATTTTGCTGCCGCATCCGCTTCCGGCGGCAATGTCCATCAGCGGCCTGATGAGGTCCGGCACCGGCTTCGTTCGCAGCATACGGGACCGGCTGTGAGCGCTGCTCAGTGCCGTCCGTTCAGCGAGGGTCAGTGACGCCTCAAGCCGGTATTCAGTCATGTCGAACGGATGCCGGCTGTTTTCAATCGGTGTGTGTGGGCTCATGTTATTTCTCTGTTCTGAAAATGAGGTTCGCCATCCTGATATCTGCCGTTTCAATCGCGCCAGCCATCCGGGCAGCCAGGTCCCTGCCAGAAAGATGAATATAAATCTGTGTTGTGGTCAGGTCGCGGTGTCCTGCATAGGTGGCAAGTTCGTGCAACTTCCAGCCCGCGCGGGCAAGGTGTGTGAGTCGCAGGTGCCGGAAGGTATGGGTTGAGATGTCCGGCATCCCAGACTCAAGCGCCCATTTCCGTACCGTTTTGCTCCAGGTCCAGAATGAAAGCGGCCCGCCCTGATTACGATCGGACTCAGAACGGAACAGGGCACCTCTTACGATTCCGGTCCGCTTCATCTGCATAAGGTGCGCGGCCAGCACTGGCACTACTGCCGGGCTGTAACAGACAATTCGTTCACGCCGGCTCTTGGTGGTTTCTGCCCGGATGCGGATGAGCCGGTGAGCAAAGTCGAAGTCGTCAATACTTAGCGAGGTAATTTCAGACCGACGCAGCGCGCCGTAATAGGTTAATGCCAGCATCAGGCGGTCACGCAGTGGGGAAGCGGCGGCATGATAAAGAAAACACTGCCACTGCGCATCGTCAGGAATGCGCGGCAGCTTTACAACGCGGGGAACCAGTCCCCGGCCGGAACTCAGCATGCCGGGCGTGCCGGATCGGGGCAGCGGATTGACCGTGCAAAGATCCAGGTACATGAGAAAGTCATACCAGAGGCGGATCGCCGACAGGCGAAGCTGGAGCGTGGCGCTGGCCGCGGAAAAAGGCATCCCGGGTAACTGAGGACTAATATAGGCAGCCAGGTCTTCAAACCGCGCCTTTTCAGGTTTAATTCCGTTCTGGCTGCAGAACGCAAAGTAATGACGGAGGGCATTGCGGTAGGCTGTTAGCGTGGCCTGCGCCCGCCCCAGATCGGATAACAGTTGCAGCCAGCGCTCTGCCAGCAACAGAACGTGTTCACTCGGTGGAATCAGCATTGCATTCTCCTCTGACAACAGCTTTGCTGTTCAAAGTTTACTCAATCAATGTTGCATTCCACGTAACTTACTACAGCGCGTAGTTTGAACTGAAGACGTGCACACGCTCGGCAAAATCCTGATTTTTTATCTGGAACCACGGTGCGCCCATTTTGATGCCCAGCTTTTTTGCGCCGGCGCTGCGCGCGATGATGCAGCCATCGTTGTTCGACAGGACGACAACGGGCTTACCGCGCAGATCAGGGCGAAACAGTGCTTCGCAGCTGGCATAAAACGAATTGACGTCGGCCAGGCCAAACATAGGCATGATCACCTCCGGCGGGCTCGGGTGCTGTTGAAGAACCAGGTAACCACACCGAGCAGCTGCAGCTCCTCCGGATAAATTATCGGATAGGCCGGGTTCATCGGCAGCAGGGCGAGCCTGGGCTGGAGCTGCAGACGCTTGACCGTAAATTCGCCATTAACCTCAGCGATCACGATGTCGCCGTGAGCCGCCTCTTCTGCCCGGTCAACCACCATGACATCACCATCGCAGAGACCGAGATCCCGCATACTGTTTCCACTGGCGCGTACGAAAAAGGTTGAGGCGCGCCGGCGAATGCAGAGCTCATTCAGATCGAGTTCTTTCTCAACGTAATCCTGAGCGGGGGAGGGGAAGCCGGCGGCGCACGGATCGGCATACAGCGGCACCCGGACGCGGGGCGTAAATATGGGTGGCCAGAGTAACGTCAGCCCAGGAGTATAGTTACCCGGATTCATGACCTGATGCCCTGGCCATACTGCAGCAGTACTGCGGAAACTTTGTTGAAATTGCGCATAAAAATTCCTCCTCTTATTTTACTGTTTATACGTACAGTATTATTGAGGTGAATTAATCTGGCAAGAGGGAGCGAAGCGGCCATGTATAAAAGCGAAGCCATCTGTCTGACAGGATGGGTAATTTTATGAAGGTCAGCCCGGCACTAAGTGGCCCGGCTGCTTTAACAGTAATGCAGAATGTATGTATGGTGTGTAAGCGGTCCATGCCGGCATCGGTGAAATGACGCTTCCTCGCCACGGCTGTTCGTTCCTCGCTGCGCTGCGGTACGCCTCAGCCGGGCCTGCGGCGAGCGTTACAATTGCACGTTCAGGGAAAGAAATATGCAGCCCTGTTATTCTTCCGGCTTACCTATTCCGGCAACAATACCCAGCTGAGAGATGCGAACTATAAAAGCGTTAATCCTTATCTGCCGGTGAAATTTCGATAAGCTCATGGCCCTGGTTATGAATATTGCCTACTTTTTTGCTGACAGGATGCCAGGTAAATGCTTTTTCCGGAACGGTTGCGTCGCGGGCAATTTCTTCTGCACGCGCTGGAGACGTTTCGTCACTGAGCCATTCACGAACAGCATCATGCGTAATCACCAGCGGCCGCCTGTCATGTATATCGACCATACCCTGATTGCTGGCTGACGTGACAATCACGAAGCCCTCTTTGCCGTGATCCTGCCCGTACGGCTGCCTGCCGATGGCGGCGAAGAAAAGTGGCTCCTTTTTTTTGTGAAAGATGAAGAATGGCTGCTTCTTACTACCTTCTTTCTGCCATTCGAACCAGCCGTCAGCAGGCACGATAGCGCGGCCATGATTCCAGAGAGGCTTAAACATGCGGCCGCTCGCAGCCGTCTCACCGCGCGCGTTGATAAGTGGCTGCTTATCCCACCATTCCGGTCCGTAGCCCCAATATACCGGATCGAGGCGCAACGAATCTTCCTGTTCATTTAGCAGTAACACTTTAGTGCCTGGTGCTACGTTAAAGCGCCCAAGAGGTTCCGGATCGAATGTGATTTCGTCCGGTTTCAGGCCGAGTGAGTCAAAATAATCGTCGCGGCTGCTGTACTGCGCAAATCGTCCACACATGGGCACCTCCTGCTGTTGATGTAAGGATACCCGCAAGACATTCCTGACCTACGGTCAGTAAAGAAATAATCAAAAAGAAAATAAGGTTTTCAGTCCGACCGTTCAGAGGATAAATAATGAGGCCTTCGCTTGCAGCGGCCGCAGGCGTCCGCGCCGCTCAGAATCTGGAGTAGCTCCCGCCTTCGGCGGGCATGGCAGAGACTAATAGTTACAACACTCATAAAGACTTCATAGAACTGCATCAGAGCAGACCTGAAACCCCGAGCCCGTCTCAGCCAGAACCCGAGCCGTCCTGAAACTCCGAGTGCCCATTGACAGGCCGCCCCCGCCCCGGCCCTTCGGGCCGGAACAGGAGTGGCTGTAATGGATGGTGTAACTAATCCTCTAAGTTTTACTGTTCATAGTGAACAGTAAACCTAAGACCCCGGAAATCACGCCCTGTACGTCGCTCTGCGCCGTCCAGCCCGCTCACCGGGGCTTCGGGATTAGATCAACGTTATCGTCGCTTTGAGGCCGTCTGGCTTAGCAGGAAGGGGTTGGGTAGCGCCATATATCAGGCCGTAACCGGCTGCGCCGGGCGTACGGCGCCGTCTGACCACTGTATCCTGCTCTGACATCATCTGGCGCCTCCATGCCGCCAGGCGGCATGAAAAGCATTCGATCAATGCTAAAGGTACCAATATGGCTCATAACCCGGTCAGAAAAGATTAGAAAGAAAAAGAAATAACACTATAGAAAGAGGCATGAAAGGCGCAAAGTGCCTCAGTGAAAAAGCCTGGTTAGGCAACTCAGAAAACATGTTTGCAAACTGGATCGAGCTGTAGCCAAAAAATGTTTATAAACTGGATTTCTTATGCACCAGGCCTTTCAGGCAGCCTGGCTGGCCGATAATCATGCCATCTAAGACTTTTTTCCCTTTTACAAACATTTTTTAGGGAAGGCATAACGACCGATTTAAGTACTGTAAAAGGACATCCCGCTTATAAACATTCAATTGTCGAAATGGGCTAAATCTGTATGTATCTTCCAGTTTATAAACATTTTAATCATCAGAATCATGCGCTAGGCGGTTAATCCTCTAATAAAATCAACATCATCCGTAACTTTACATCGAGGATTCCGGCTATGAATGATCAGGTACCACTCTTTATCTTTCTTGGTGACTGTGGCATCCAGGTAACCAGCACTCTGCAGTTCTTCAATAGCCTTTTTGATAGTCCGATTCTGCTGAGCATCGGGTGAGGTAAGCATAAGGCGTTTCTTTATTCTGTTAAACGAGAGTGGAATGGGCTTTTGCGGAAGACTCTCAATGAAAGTGTACAGAGCCTGAGCTGAGCCTTTGTTTGCTAATTTCCTTAAGACAATCATCTGCAGCAGAACCTGGTTATCGATCCGGTACAGCTCCCAAAGTGATTCATCGGCCTGTAATCGGATGGTGTCAGCTTCAACGTCATACTGTCCACGTTGCAAAAGACCAGTAACCGTATGTTTAGTCATACTTTTTGACGAAAGGCTGATAGTCGTTCCACGCAGTCTTGTCAGAGCGTCTGCAACACGAGTTCTGAGGACGGTAGTTTTTTCCTTGTCGGGATAACCCGCAAATGAGGCAAACTGAGAGAACGGAAGTTCAATAGTGTTCGTGCTTGCGCCATAACGACTAAAAGAAACGATAATCGCTACCCATACCTTAAAGTCAGTTTCCATCGAAAGCCGTGGGCCGGTTATACGGATATCGGTATAGCCTTCAGCCTGAGCAAATTCCAGTTCTGCCAGCTCTTTAGATGCATCAACAGTGATGCTCTCAACTTTACCTCCTTTCCGCTTAAGTGTAGGTACAAACAGCCCCAGCCTCATTAACGCGACTGGTTGTACGGTACTGTGCGATGTTGGGGTTAACTTGTTGCCTGTACTGCTAACGCTTAGCACATCACGCAGATGTAACACACTGTTTTTGTTATTCATTTCAGAGATACTCACAAGCATGAAAGAAAGACATTAAAACAAGGAAATATCCAGTTTATAAACATCTGTTATCCAGTTTATAAACATAGCCATCCCGTAAGTAAACATTTTTTTCCCGTTTATAAACATTTTCTCCCCGTTTATAAACATCATAACTCCGCCGGAGCCCTTATCATTACTGGGTTTGCCCTGTCAGGGATCTTTAGGAACTAAACGGATCTGATGGATAACTTATTGGATCTAGCCTGTGCAAATGTGGATAAACCTCTTTCAAAAACTAACGCGCCTTCGGCTTGTTCAACCGGTAAGTCATACGCAAAAGATTTGCGTATGACTTACCGGTTACTGTAAAAAATCAAATGTTATATTGCCAAAGCATGGTTACTTTACAAATTTCCAGACATGTAACGGCACACGATCGAACAGTTTTCCTGCAACAAACTCTGCCTTCCGGTGATCGTAAGCCTGTGTCATAGCAAACTCCTCCTTAGGGTCACCGTTGTAAGAAAGATGTTCATAAACAGTTTCAAGCGTCGAAATCTTATGGCAACGCCTGAATTTCATAAGCCATTCTTTTTTCGTCATAATTCTAAGCTCAGAATATTAATGTTTGTCTAATTGTATATTTTTAAATAAATATCACGAATTCTCTATATAAATAAATATTAAGTTGAACGATTTTTATACAACAAAATGCACGTAATCAAGCAATGAAAAAGTAAATAAATTAATTCAAAAGTTATTTAAGTTTTATAACCTAATTAATTATTTTTTATAAAATACGCAATGGGATTTGAGTCCGCTATGAATCTGCAAACATCAAGTAAATGACATTAACACGGTGACTTTTAATAAAGTTAACATATTAAAAAACACCAATGAGGATGCATAAACTCCCCAAGATTTTAATTATATAACTATATGATATAATTGAGTTTTTAATATATTATTGATTATTTTATACTCATAACCTTATTTGCAATCGGCCCGAATGTAACCTGCAATTAGCGCAGATTAAAATAAATATAAAAATCGTTTATTGCTGCAAACGATAACTCTTAGCATTCATTAAAACTGCATCATTGATTTTTGTAAAACCCTAAACGTTCCAAAAGCGGAGGTAATTCAGTAATGCTGCTGCAGTTAAGCTTACGTATTATGCTTTTGCGGTGATGACTTACAGTCTTACAGCTGAGGCGAAGAACCCTGCCAATATCAGTCAAAGTGCGGTGTGTTGCAAGAAGCCGTAGTAAACCAAATTCCCGCTGCGTCAAAACATTATTTTTTGGCATAGAAAAAGTCGTTTTTTGTTGCAAAGCACAATTGTTAACGCTACCGAAAATCTCATTGGCCAGAAGAGTAATATCACTGCGTTTGGAAACAATTTTTATACCGGGAAGAGCGGAACAAATGTAGCCAGTAATCGCCCTTTCTTCAAGATTGGTAAGAATGATTAGTCGTGTTGAAGGGGATAGATTTTTTACAGTAGCCAGTAACTCGATGAGGGCCTGAACATCAAGGCCACATGCACTGATTTCACTGATTATTACATCCGAGCCGACTACAGAACGAAACATCTCTTCGCCATGCCCTTCTGTGAGAATGTTGACCCGAATATGTTTCTCACTGAAATAACATGCGATCCCTTCTGCAATCCATCTATCGTCGTCTATAACCGTTAGCTTGAACATAAATCCTCCTTTTTCCCTGCCAGTATTTAACAGCAGTTATCGAGGAGGTAACATCAGATGAAACCTTCGTATGTTGTACGAATAGTCTGTATTTATGTCAGATAGAGTGACGATGCGTAAAATGCCGTGCTGAACGTTTTGAGCATGGATTCTGCACAGCATATGTGCTGCAGGATCACCGCTTCTTCCTCGTCCATTTCAGCCAGCTCTTCCAGTAACTCACAGTGTTCTCCCAACTGTTTTACACCTACTACCCGAACTGTCCCGCTGATACGATGAAATATACGTCGGGCTGCATCGTAATCACAGCCTGCTATTGCCTCCCGCGCATACTGCAGATCTCGTTGAGTTTCAGAAATAACAGTCTTAATAAATGTGCTTACTGCATCCGGACTTTCAGGCAGAAAAGCTGTAAGCGCATTCATATCAAGCCAGTAGCTTATATCATTAAGGTTATCAACTTCAGACGTATACGTTTTGAGGGTGTCGGCAAGACGATTCAGTTCAACCGGCCGAAACAGGCAGGCGTTCATACCAGCGTCAAGACAGCGCTGTTTTTCCGAATCCTGCGCGTTAGCGGTAATACCGACGATAACCACGTCTTTATCCTCCCGTCTGATTTGCCTGGTCATTTCAGGACCGTCTATTGACGGCATGCTGCAGTCAGTAAGAATGACGTCGGGCTTATAAAATCGCCATGCAGTCAGACCCGCACTGCCATCTTCTGCTTCGCTGAAAGCATGTCCCAGCAGAGTAAGCTGGCGCGATAGCAGTAGCCGGTTAGCCGGATGGTCGTCAACAATCAGAACCCTTAACGGCGTCTGCGTTTCTGGTAAATCAGGCTTCTCCAGATGTTGACTGATAGCAGCGGGTCTGGTCTCTATCGGGATACGCAGGCTGAAAATGCAGCCTTTTCCCGCCTGGCTGAAGAGCGTCAGCGTTCCGCCCATGAGAGCTGCTATTTCGCGGCTGATGGCCAGGCCCAGGCCGCTGCCGCCTTCGGATGTTTCCCCTGCCTGTTCAAACGGGGAAAACAAGCGGGCTTGATCTTCTTCCGGAATACCCGGTCCGGTATCCGTGACCTCGAGCAATAGTTCGGATGCAGATTCTGTGGTTATCTTTACTTGCACCTGAACTTGTCCAGATGGAGTGAATTTGATGGCGTTTCCAATGAGGTTTGCCAGAATCTGGCGAATACGGCTGTCGTCAACGAGCACCTCTGTATCCGAATCCGTTATCGATAGTGACAGCTTAAGTCTTTTCTGACGCGCCAGTCCGCTGAAGGCCTGCGTTACGGGGGTGACGATGCTACTTAACAGGCTCCAGCGTGGCGCAAGCGTAATTTTTCCTGATTCAATACGAGCAATATCCAGAACATCCCCGATTAAAGCCAGGAGGTTTAACGAAGACTCATGTGCCATGCGGATCAATTCTGCATCTGTGCGCCCCTCCTTAGCCTGCAATTCAAGCAGGCCAATTATCGCGCTGAGCGGAGTGCGTATTTCGTGACTCATTGTTGCCAGAAAACGACTTTTTGTCCGGCTCGCCTGCTCGGCCTCGGCACGTGCATCCGTCAGAGCAGCCTGCATATTCAGATATTCAGTTACATCCTGCCAGCCACCTATATATCCACAGGCCAGCCCTTCCTCCTCCTCAAATTCTGTTATCCAGTGACGAATATGACGCACTTCATCGGCGGAGTTCCTGATTGTAAATTCAGCTTCTGCGGGCAACCCCTGAGCCGGCAGGTTTCGCATACATGCTTCCCAGACCTCATAAAGCGGATGGCGTACATCAAACAGTGAGAGAGAAAGATAATGTGACATTCCCTCATCAAAATACCGGTGAAAAGCGCGGTTTGAACGCGTAATGACGCCATCTGGCGTCGCTACATAGACAGGACGAGGCGGACCGTCAATAAGCCTGTCACGGAAAGAAATCTCCTGCCTGAGAAGAGCCTTGGCTAGCTGTGTTCTGCGGACCTGCTGGCGTAGCAGAATAGCCCAGACGGACGTGAACAGGATCAGGAGCAATGCAGCAGCCGCTCCCGTATAGAATTCTGTGCGATATATTTTCCAGGTGTTAAAGCGCGCAGCGGGTGTTGACTGCCAGTGAGTCAGTATATTTGTTACCATTCCGGGAGAAAGCTGCGCCATGGTTTTGTTAAGAATGCCCAGAAGCTCCGGATCGCTATGGCTGACTCCAAATACCACTGCCGCATCAGCAACGGGTAGCCCCTGCTGAAGCATCACCTTGTCCTGATAAAGCCCTTCGACAAGATAGCGGGCGCTTATAAGTGTGCTCAGCGTGGCATCGATCTTGCCATCGGCTACCCACTGTATCGCCAGGCTGGCATTTCCCTGCCAGCTGATTTTCGCCTGTGGATACATCTTGATAAACCAGTCAGAAGAATCCTGACCGGGTACAAGAGCTGCGCTCATTATTTTGTCATGTTCGTTACTATTGCTTCTCATTATCATGACGATAGGCGTAAACATGAAAGGTGTTGTCAGTAGAAAATCTCGGGTCCGGTTACGACTCCACAGCAGCGGAGCAGTCATGGACACTTCGCCTTTTCGCATGTTGCTGACAATATCCCTGCTGTCATTAATCTCTGTGTAATGAAAGCGCAGACCGGTTTTAAGGCTGATAAGCTCCAGAAGCTCTGGTCCGATACCGGCATAGCGCCCCCCCGATCCGCTGATGAAAAACGGGGCATTAAAAGCCGAGACGGCAACGCTGACGCCGGATCCTGCGTGTGCACTAAGCCATGTTTTCTCCGCCGCAGTCAGGTTCAGTGGTACTGAAACGAACCTGACCATGTCATTCTGGTCCCAGCGTGAAGCCAGTATTTCTCCAGCTGAGGATTTCCGGAGATGCTCAGCCGCAGCGCGGAGGGTCAGGCCGAGAACAGGATTCTGTTTTTCTATTACCAGCTGATAAGGCGTGAGGAGAGGAGCGGAAATTTCATCTATTTCCAGGGTATTAACGTAGTTCCGTTCTGTCAGATAATAAGCCTCGCCAGCAGGCAGCGTCACAGAATCCAGAAGACCCTGATTGAGGGCTGCAAGCTTGCTTCCGGGGCTGGTATTAGTCGTTATATTTTTGCCTTTGGAAGCGATCTGCTGACTGTTAGCCCGCCTGATAACAACGGGAAGCGCCGGAGCCAGCTCGACAATGTCCTCAGGACCGTAACGAACAGGAACGCTATCACCCGCCGGGCTGAAAACGACATCAATGCTGCCTGAACGTAGCGCATTGTAGGCTTCTTCAGCATTGCTGAAATGGAGTACTCGCATGCTGATTCCAAGAGACCTGGCGGCGTTCCAGACAAAATCAGGTACGAAGCCGGAAAGCCGTCCGACAGGATCGATGCTTACGACCGGCGGACGCACCGTGCCATAAAGACCCATCACTATTTCGCGCTTACCTCCGAGCCATCGCCACTGCATATCTGAGAGCTCTGGCGGACTGATCACTGGGGTAACGGATGGTGAAAAGCTTAATGATGAGGACTCTGACCAGCTGTATAAAGGCAGCATGAGCAGAGCAGCAGATAGGAAGCGCCGATACATATTCATTAATTGATATCGTTACGGCGCGCAAATTCAAGCAATTCCCACTGATTTTTCAGGGTGAGCTTAGCCATCAGACGTGCTTTATAAGTACTGACAGTCTTGTTGCTAACCTGCATTCGTGAGGCAATATCATGTATTTCCATGCCGCTACTCAGATTCCGCAGAACTTCAAACTCCCTGCGAGACAGCATCCTCAGACGTTCAGAATCTGGATTAGGAGAAGCACTGGCATAGCTCTGATTCATGCGCAGTGGAAAGTATCCATAGCCGGAAAAGACTGCGGTTACTGCGCTGGACAGATCGGCGAGATTATTTTGTTTACTGATAAAGCCATTAGCTCCAGCCTTCATGCTCTGCTCTGTATAATAGTCAGCGTTCTTACCACTCATGACGATGACAGGAATACCAATTCTTCCTGCCCTTAGCGCCAGGATGGCTTCAATGCCGTTTATACCCGGCAGATCGATGTCCATGACTATCGCTTCAGCCGCGTGCTTGCGCACCAGGCCTGCAATATTTTCACCTTCATCCGTTTCAGCAACTACCGTATGGCCCTCTTTCTCCAGAAGCAGGCGGATGGCGAGTCTCGCAAGCGGATGGTCATCAACAACTATAAATTTAGCCATGTCTCACCTTGATTAAACGTTTGAATTTATATTATGCGATGATTTTTGCACTCAGCAAAAATATTTTTGTAATCCGTTTCCTACAGAAAAATTATTATAGCGTCATACCCACGTAAAATTTGTGGATAAATTGTGGGGAATAACTATGTTTGTAGTCCTGTGACTACACGGTTTGACGCACTGTCTGATTCCACCAAGAATTTCTCATGTCATAATTAAATCTGTATAAAATCACTTTCAATCTAAATAAGAAATCAGGGCTAATTATGGAAAGAAATCACAATCATTTAATTAATGAGTTTATTCGTCCTGCATCATGGATATTTGTTGGGGTTTTTTCTGCAGGTGTCTGGTGTCTTGCAAGTGTTCTGTTTACCATGATTTTTTAGCAAAAAATTAAAAATAACTGTCTTACCATCCTTGATAGCTCATGTCTTCCGGTAGCGATTCCTGCTTCAGGAAAAGAGCGGTTTCTGCCAGGATTCCGTTCCTGGAAGCAGGAGGCTTCGCTGGAAAGAAAATTCTGGCAAGGCGATAGTTGCTCTGGCGGAAGTCGCTATACAATAAGCCTGCTCCCTGCTCCCTGCTCCCTGCTCCCTGCTCCCTGCTCCCTGCTCCCTGCTCCCTGCTCCCTGCTCCCTGCTCCCTGCTCCCTGCTCCCTACTAATGATTAGCGTATTAATCTAAAAACGAATAGCAATGAAAAATAAGCAGGTACGTAAAGCTTATTATTTTATTTAATGATGAATGACCTGTGTTTTGAACACACATACGATGTAATTTCAGTAACCCCCTCATGAATAATCATACATCGCCACAAAAAAATCATTTGCTGCGTGAAATAATTTGGTGACCATTCTCGTTGAGTCATTAATAAATAATTGATTTATTATGAAACCCTTAAGTATGTCGAGTGAATTCGGACGTACCTTGCATCAGGGAGGTAATCGACTTGGTAAGATAAAAGCTTGCAACGATTAAATTATAATAATGTTATTAACTAAATGCTTATTTTAAATGCACAATAAAATAAATGCCGACCTATGACTGTGTGTTTTTTTTGAACGATTTTCTACGCATCTTTATAAAATACACTGTGATTGATTATTTTATTTATTGTAAGGCAGCGTTTGATAAAGTCAGAAAATTCAATCTCATCGGTTTAGCTTAACAATACTTTAAGGTTTCTTTAATTTTATGCCATGACGAAAATAATCCCCTACCCGTAGGTAGGGGATACATATTATTCTATAAGATAAGTAAATCTTTATTTTTTTATTGTATTGCGCTACAAGAATAACTAATTAAAAGACTGGACTAATACAACAGTTTTCTCAAAAGAACCTGCAGTTGTTCCTGTGTCAGATAACACAGAAGAAATTTCCAGAGAATTAGAGCCGGACGTAAGGTTCACCAAATCTCCGAGATTTCTTCCGGCAACTGAGATGGTGCTGGTTAATCCGGGCTTAAGCTCTACAGCACCCGCAGGGACAATATTGAATCGAACACTGGCATTTTGATTGCAGTTTATATTGAAACGAGTAGATATACGGTTTCCGTTTATACTACCAAGTGTTAAATTCCCGTGATCCAGTGTCACATCTGGCGTCGATGTGTCACATTGCGTCATGGGTGGTGCAGCACTCCGGCAGGAACCCGGCATGATCCTACGATTCGTACCACCGTCTGTTTCTGTGGCAAAGCAGATAGTTGCGCTGATAAGTTCAAAATCCCTTGGATTATATGCTCCCTGTGAAGAAACTATTTTATTGCCAAATTTCGATTGCCAGTCTTTTAAAGCAGCGATCATATCAGCCTCTGTATTTATAGGGCCGTAAGTGCTTACAGAGTCACCGTTCTTCAGGTTAGAAGGAAAATCGAAAACCACTCCTGTTGCTGTGCTTCTCGCAGTATATGTGGCAGATGCACCCAGTTGGCATTTTAAAGAAACCCCTCCGCAGTTATCCGGAATCCACGTCGGACCTGACGGATCATATACAAAGTAGGCTTTCCAGAGATATCCTTGATAAGTAGGCGCTGAAAGAAGGAGTTCTGTCGAAACCGGAGAAGCCACCATACCTGCAGAATAACCATATGAACTGGTCAGTAAGGCCAGAATAAACAAATAAAATTTTTTCATTATTTTTCCTACTGATAATTGAACACAAGTGTCGAAGTTGCGTCGAAATTGCCAGCCTTAATGGTGTTGTCAGCCTGTGCCTGAGGTTCAGCCTTTACGATAGCAGTAAAATTTAGCTGTGTAGTTCCAGTACTCAATGTGTATTGCGGTGACGTTGTTCCAAGGGGCAGTAAGTTGCCTGACGGAGTCATAATACCGATAGCCGCCCCTGAGGCGGAAGAACCTGGAGAAAAGCTCAGATACCCCTGAAGCCCGTTACCATTATCATTCCCGGTAAAGGTTGCTGAGACAGACGTTGCAATGCTGAGATCGCAGTTAAGCAATGTAAGATTAACCGGCTGAGGAGCTGTTTGTCCGTTACTGTATAGTTCCTTAACGTTAATGGCACCAAATCTTACCTCAACAGGTGTATTGCCTGGCTGAATATCGCACGGCTCTGCAACCAGATTACCGCTGAAATTAACCTGTTCTGCCAAAGACATTTCTGAGAATAATGCCAAAGCGATTAGGCTTTTAAGTAATATTTTTTTCCTTGCATTCATCACTGATACTCCGCAATCAACGTTCCGGTTGCACTGAAAGGGCTGGCGCTTAGGGCTGCACTGTTGTCTTTAACCGGTACGGCTTTTAGCTGCGGCGGATTGTTAGGATCAATGATAACAGCATTATTCAAATTAAAATCTGCACCATTAACTTTAAGTTTAATGCCCAGGCCGGTCACATCTGTTCCTAATAACGTTCCGTCAAATGGCGCGATCTGACCAGCGAAGCGCAGATTAAGATCCAGTCCGGTAGCCGCCGCACTACAGGTCAGTATATAGGGCACATCCTGCTCGAAATTAATACCGTTAATGCGGCTGACGCCGACGTTGCCAAAATTGACGTCGATTGGCTGTCCGTTATTTACTGTACAGTTAGGCGGCTCAATCAGGGTACCATAAAGGTGCATGCCTGCTCTTCCCGTCACAGGTATTAATAGCGGAATGAGGATTAAGTAATTAATACACCATTTATTCATCTTTCGCCCTTTTACTGGAGTTCAACAACCAGAGTAGCATTCACAGAAAAATCCCCCCCAGTCAGGCTTGAGCCAGATCTCTTTACCGGAACGGCCTCCATCACGGGGAGAGAAGTCGCATTATAGGTAAAGTTATACCAGGTATTGATACTATATGGTGCACTGTTGATATAAAACTTTATGCCCAGGTCGTTTTTATCGGTCGCGAGTGCATTATCATAACCTGCATCGGTTCCCTGAATACTGAGTTTCAGATTCTGAGAAGAGGCTGAGTTGCAGTTCAGTGTATAAATAATCGCCCTGCGATAGTTTGAACCGTCGACTTTGGTTGTGTAAAGGTCGGAACCAAAGTTCACCTCGATATCCTGGTTGTTGTTTATTACACAAGGAGGTCCGGCAAGTATATTTCCCTTAACGGTGACGTTCATATTTGCCTGAGCGACATTGACACTCAGGCTGGCAACGGTCACCAGACAGGCACGAATAAATAATGATGTGCTGCTTTTTCTGGTATGCATTTGGTAAACATTCTCCTGATCACTGTTAATGGAGCTTACTTGCTTTTTGTGCAAAGGTTGCCATTACAGGAAAAATGCATTTCAGGACGGCCGCCGTAGTCATTGATATAAGTGATCAGTGGTGATGATCCTAATTCCGATGAATTAATATTAAGCTCTTTATCACTCTTGGGCGCTATCATGACTGGTTTAAATCCTTTGACGGCCTTGCCCTTTGCGCTACTTTTGATATCAATCAGTGTTATGAAGTAAGGCGTAGGGTTATTAATCGTAATCGAGCCGCCATTTTTCTTAACAGTTAGTTTTTCCTGCCACGGATTCAGATAGCTGTTTTCAGCCGGAACAATTGCTGCCGGGCGATAAAACAATTTTACTTTAGTCTGCAGCGCAATTTGCAGAGTATTTGGTTTATCCGTTCTGGGTGGAATCTCCCTTAAGTTAAAGTAGTAGACACTTTCTCGATCCTGTGGGAGTTGCTTAACTGCAGGAAGCGCATCCAGCCGGATCTGACTTTTTTTCTTGGGCTCCAGACGCTGTATAGGCGGAACTACCGCTATTGGTGAGGAAATTTTCACCCCATTTGCATTCTCTATCCATGCCTGCGCAAGATAGGGCAGTTTTTCATTGTTATTGGTTACAACAACACTTACCGATTCTTCATTCCCATTGAGGATGACGCGAGTTCTATCCATAGCGACGGCTGCTGCAGAATTTTCTGCATAACAGGCAACAAGAAGCGTGACGACTTTCAATGTAAATTTCATTTGTTTCTCACAATATCAATTTTGTTGATGCTCTGAGTATTCACAGGTCGAATACAAGGCAGTAATAGTGAACTGGTTTCAGGAATATTTTCTGGCAGAGATACTTCGCACTCACCCTCTTTCCCCCACGTAACGGTCAGCTTTTGTGATGGTTTTAATCCGCTGAGGTATACATTTCCGCTATCGCTGACAATGCCGACTTCCTGCTTGCGGCTATTTTTTACCGTCGCGCCAAAAGGCGGGTAGCTGCCATCCTGGTTACGGATCACGGCCAGCGCTTTCTGACCTGAGATAACTGCAAATTTCCGATAACCAATCGCGCCTTCAGTCAGGGTAAATTGTTTAATTGAATCAGTGGATTCAGCATTTTTCGGCAGCTTATTTACGTCAATTCTTACCTGATTTTTGTAATAGTTTGTCACATCAGAAATAACAGCAATACCGGCACGATTGGTTCGTATAGTTCTCCCGCCCGCATTGATCGGAACGTCGGCAACACCCTCTGTATCCACCATCATTCGCGTACCACCCAGAACATAGGATGGATGCAATGCCACGCCCCCACGTGTGGCTGTTATGCCCCCGCGTACACCCAGACTCGCTGACGAGTAGCTGGAACCTTCGGCTGAACCGGACACGTTTAATTCTGCTACGTCACTTCTGTAAGAGGTATAACCGCTGGCCGTGTAACCATTTTTCGCTATCCCTGTACTCACTTGGTAGTTAGTCCGATCATTTACACGCGCGTTATAACTGACATTATGGTTATAATTGCGGTTTGTAACGAAGCTGTTTACACCAAGCGTACCATTACTGCCAAAGGGCAGGCTGAAAGAGAGATAGCCGCCTTTATCATCGCCAAAATAGCTGGTCTGACGATATGCGCTCAGCGTGGCGCTGATGTTTTTTAAACGTCCCAGTGAAAAGTACTTCGATAAATTGATGCTCCAGCGCTCACTGACAGGCCGATCCCAGTAGGATTGATAGCTGTAGTTGACAAAGGTGCTCAAGCCAGAATCAGTAAAGTTCTTATTAAAAATGACGGTATAATATTCTTTATTTTTTCCTTCATAGCTGTCGCTTTTTAAGCGACTCAGGTAATCATTCATACTCAGAAATTCTTTCTGAGAAAAGCGATACCCGGCAAAGCTGATCTGACTGTTCAGTTCATCAAATGATTTTGAATAGTTCACACGATATGAATTACCGCTTAACGTACCTTTTTCAGGTAAATCTGCGCGTGAAGTTGTTACGTCAACTGACA
>Ga0157361_1000126_pt1 | contig 42866 bp, 38 predicted proteins | sample AttlaeALBM2_FD_111481 | JGI IMG/M metagenome (GOLD analysis project Ga0157361, IMG submission 111481) | Fungus gardens microbial communities from leaf cutter ant in Ribeirão Preto, State of São Paulo, Brazil - Atta laevigata ALBM2 | ecosystem: Host-associated > Fungi > Mycelium > Unclassified ...
CTGCCGTCCACCTGTGGGAAAACGTGCCAGGAAGTCTCAGCACACCTGACAACGCCTTTGGATTCTTCCTTGCCGGAATGGCTGGCGAAAATGAAGCATTTGAACCAGGCCCAAGACCTGAGCGCGGCAAAAGTAACGAGTTCTGGCGATGGAAGAAAGACCCCGAAAAAGGAAGCAGCGCCGGTGAGCATTTGGCGAAATGGCCGAAGTCTGGTTGTATTTACGGACCGCAGCGGCAGCTTGCCTGGCGGCTCCTTGATGCCCAATTCTTCGGAGTGGCCCAACGCCGCCGTCGTATCTTCGTTGTCGCAAGTGCTCGAAACGATGTTGATCCCGCAGAAATACTTCTTGAGTTCGACGGCCTGCGCCGGGATTCTCCGCCGTGCAGAAAACCGGGGAAGGCAGCTCCCGACACTTTTGCAGCTGGCGTTAAAGTCAGTAGCCATTGGGACGACGCGGGCAACCCTCACCCAACCCTGTACCAGTCATTTAATACAGGCGGAATAGGCACCAGCAATCAGGAAGTTTTCAGCCAACGTGGCGCCGGGCTCGTTGCTGAACCTGTTGCGTTTGGCGGCGGCAACTGTTCTGGTGCGCTGGATGTGGCAGCATGCCTGACGGCTAAAGGGCAGCGTAATGACTTTGACGTTGAGACGTTCGCAGTACAGAGCGCTACGGGCGAACTGTGCCACACGCTTAACGCTGAATCTGGCGAAACGGGCAAAGGTGATGCAGCGCCATGTATTGCCCGCTGTGGGGAGCACGCAGCATTTCCTGAAAACACCCGTGGTGAAGTCCGCCTGGTCAACGGCGACGGACAGATAACGGGCGCACTGTCGGCCGGCGGCGGAAAGCCCGGACAGGGCTATCCCTCTATTGTCACCCGCTGCGAAGTCCGGCGCCTGACGCCCAAAGAATGTGAACGCCTGCAGGGCTTCCCGGATGGCTGGACACTGATACCGGAAAAGAAGCGCAACGCGCTTGCTGCTGATGAACTGGCTTACCTGCGCCTGACGCACCCTGACATGCCGGAAGAAGAAGCGCACCGCCTGGCGGCTGATGGTCCGCGTTATAAAGCGATTGGTAACTCTATGGCGGTACCGGTCATGCGCTGGATTGGCGATCGCATTGCTAATCAGATCATGCTGGTGGCCAGCGTAGCAGAGACCCGGCCTGTGGACCTCCCCGCTCTGCCGGCAGCAAAGAAAAAACGCGCGCCGGCGCGAAAGGTTGCAGAGGATAAATACCCGCGTTCGTTCCTGAAATGGGCGGGCGGCAAACACTCCGTGCTTGATGAAATACTGGCGGTAATGCCAGCCGGGAAGCGCCTGATTGAGCCATTTGTTGGCAGCGGTACCGTATTCATCAACGCAGGCTTTAAGCGCAACCTGCTGGGGGATATCAACCCGGATCTGATTAACCTTTTCAATCAACTGCAGGGCAACCCGGACGCCGTGATTAATACGGCTCACCAGCTGGAAAAGGGCTGTCTCACTAACGAAGCCTATGTGGCCATACGCGATGAATTTAACGGACGCCAGGCGCACGCGGTGCGGCATGCGGCGCTGTTCCTGGCGCTGATGCGCACCTGCTTTAACGGGCTGTGCCGGTATAACCTGAAAGGCCTGTTTAACGTGGGCTGGAACAAAAAGGCAGGGACAAACTACTTTCCGCTGGATGAACTGCAGCACTTCGCTGGCCTGCAGAAAGAAATGACTTTTGTCTGCGCCGGGTTTGAGGATGTGATCGGCCAGGCGGGCGAAGGTGATGTGGTTTTCTGCGATCCGCCTTATGAGCCGATGCCGGACGAAAGCGGCTTTACCGCATACAGCGGCAACGCCTTTACGTTTGAGCATCAGACGCGGCTGGTGGAGGGCCTGGTGGCAGCGCGCAAGCGCGGCGCTAAGGTAGTCATTACCAACAGCAGCGCGCCGTCAGTCGTAGATTTGTACACGCGTAACGGCTTCAGGATCATGCCGCTGGCCGCACGCCGATCCGTGTCCTGTAAGGGCGATACGCGCAAAACGGCAGACGACATAATTGCCGTGCTCTGAAACGAAAAGACCCCGCCTTATGCGGGGCATTCAAACTTTGGGATGATACCCACAAAAAAAAAGTGGCATTCCTCCATCCATCTACGCTACATTGAATTTATGTTACTAACTGTGAGTAACTATAAATGGACCTGTCAGCCCGACCCAAACTTCTCAAGATCAGCGACGTTAAAATCCAATCCATTGAGCCAGCCAAAAATCATGTTTTTGGGGGGGCTGAGACTCAGCTTATGAGTTCATTCCCAATCGGAAAAATATCTAACAACAGCAAAATTTTCATTTTCAGTACTTCATGTGGTGATTCAGCCAACCAGTTCATTGAAGAAATAGTTCCCAGAATAAAAAGTGGCGAATCAATATTGCTAGCTAACATGCTGAGGCACGACCCTGACCTTAATGTATGGACAAGGATATTTAAGCTAAAGGCAGAATATCGAATGGTTTTGGTAGCCCAAATATTTAAAGAATTTTATGATAAGAACGGACTTAGCATGGATGGTATACATAAGGTTATTGATAAATATCTGTCATCTGTGCCGCTACAGCAGGCTTATTCTGGTTACTCCCCTGAGAAAGCTGCGCTTTCAGGCATTGTTACATCCATTGCATTAAAAAATTTCTATAACGTCTCTGCAACCCCAGTGCTTACTCAGATTAAGTAAGGTGCTCATATGGACTTATCCAGAAGAACCTTTGTTTTATCAGCTATGTCGATGGCATTGTTAGTAAGCTATCAAAAACATGCATTTGCTTGCAGTGTTGAAGTGCCATACGATGCTTATTCTCATATAGGAATTGGTGTTACAGCGACGTGGGGATTGATAGCACTAGATGCAATTGTTGCAGGAACTACAATTACGGCTGCAGCTTTTACAATTGGTATAGCGATAACTGCTGCCGCAATCATTGCAGTTCCTGTCTTATTCGCCATACAAAATAGAGACTGTTTAATGGCTCGCATTACTAATTTCTAAAAATAAATATTCAATTCATCTTCTTGATTAATAATTTTTTACTCTGATTTATTTAACTGGCTGACAGCAATTCTACCGGGATACCGTGCGGTGTGTTTTGCTGCGCCAGTGCGTCATCAAGCGTTATGCGGTCATTGGCATAGTCCTGCACGCGATACCCGCTCAGCCCTGCTGACTCTGCCTCTCTGACTTTAGCGTTATAGCTGGCCTGGCTTTCAGCGCTGATGCGTGCGCTCTCTTTAAAGTAATAATCACTCGCTTTCGCGTAATTGTCGGTGCAGGCCACCAGCACGCCCTTAGAAACTACCTCATAACGCCCCTGAAACTCTTCGCCGCAGTCCAGCAGCTGCACGCCGGATTTGCCGGACGACGCCAGCACGGTTTTGTCGATAGGCAACCCATTTGCCGGGACAACGTTTCCAAAAATGGTTTTCATCTGATGATCCTTATTTTTCTTATGCGCAGGCACTACCTACCCGCAGGCCAGACTATACGGGAAAAGTGTCAAAAACTTCTATAATTTTTTTATAAAAATTTAGATATTAAGTAACCCAAAGTATCAGCGCCGGGTGCTCTCAACAAATTACAAACTGGTTAAGGTGCCGCTTCCTTTAACACCATTGAGTGAATTATGAGTAACCGTAAGCCCACCGCATTTGAGCTTTTCCACAACCTGAGCATGGCGCTGCGCGAAGATCCGCAGTTCCAGTACGAATATAACTACTCCCCTGAAACTCGCGTGCTGCTGGAAACGCCTTACTGGCGCTTTACCCCGTCGCAGCGCGCCACACGCAACATCATGATTGAGCAGATCATGGCAAACGCCACGGCAGAAGATACCCGCGTGCGCCTGATGGCCATGCGCCCGGAATCGCGCTACATGCTGACGCCAACCTACGTCTGCCAGGTCGCGTATGAGTTCTATCTGGAAGCGCAGGCAGAGCTGCCGGACGAGCCGGAAACCGTCGAGCTGATGCCGGTAATGTGGGCCACCATGTACGCCCTTAACCTGGCACGCGAAATGGCAACGGATAAGTGGGATGAAATGTCACCGCTTGACCAGCGCACGCAGACCAAATGGGTCAGCAACGTGCTGTCTACCGTCAAAATGTCGCGCTATATCACCGACGCAAGCCGCGCCGTCTGGCTGGGTATGTTCATGTCGTTCAGCGATATCCCTGATGACTTTTACGAGCTGCTGGAATCCTGATGGACGTAGCTGAGAAGCCGATCCGCAAAGGCTCCCGCGTGCGCATACGCGGCAACCTTTTTAACGGTGAAGTGTGCGTAGTTGACCGGGTGGACTGGCTGGAGAACGGGCAGCGCTACGTGCTGAAACACCCGTACTATACCTGCCCGCTTAACTACACCCGCGGGGATCTGGAGCTGATACCTGATGACGAATAAAACGCGCTCCGGCGCCGGGGCGGGCTGATGCCTGCCGCTGGCACGCTGGACTCGGTTTGTTCCGGACACGATGGCTTCCCCTCGCGTCAGACCGCTGAGGCTGATGCGGGGCTCACCATCAACGGCAAGCCCGTGCTGGTGGACGGCAAGCTGTTTCCGGATCACACCGACGGCAGCAGTACTCACAACGGCACGGCGGTTACGGGTCGTCCGTGGTTCACCATCAACGGCAAAGGCATTGTGTGCGTCAACGATCCGGTTTCGTGCGGATCAGTGGTCGCCACGGGCGAAGCCGGGTTTGAGGTTAAGTAATGCTCTACAACGACAAACAGATCAACGCGTTTGCTGCCCTCTCCGCCTCCGGCATGGTTACGCCAGCGCCGGTTGTGGTGTGCGAAGGGGCGCAGGCGCGCGCTGAGCAGCTGGCCGCATCCGTCAGGGCGCTGCTGTTGCCGGACGTCACCTATCCGGCGGAGGTCTCCGGGTATACCGGGAAGCTGTCAGGCTATGCGGCGAGCCTGGACGCTGCAGCAGGCGCTGCTGCCGGATTCGTGGCAGCGGTTAAGCCCTTCAGCAGCCCTTCTGAGCTGCTGCAGCTGAAAACCGGATGGGAGTGTCACGTAAAGGGGAATCGCCTCTCTCCAGCCCCGGCGTTCGCGCTGGTGTCCGCAATGGTGGATGAAGCCGTTACAGGCGCAGTGGGCGATCTGCTGCAGGCCGTATCGCTATCCGCGCTCTCCGGAGCAATGGGGGAAATTAACGCGAAAGCAGGCGCTGCTGCAGCACCGGGCGCAACGGGAAGTGCCGCAACCGCGTTGGCGTTTACCGAAGAGGAAACAGCCGCGCTGAGCGAGGCTACCAGCGCGCTCGATGTGCTGCTGTTGCCCCTTCCCGCCAGTACGTCTGCACTTTCCCGCCTGGCGGATCAGGTCAGCGCGTCCACCAGCACGGCAAAAAAAGCCATGTCGGATGCGGTGGCCATCGCGCTTACGTCCGGCCTGAGCGGCGATCCGGTTATGGGTCAGGCCGTCAGCGCCATTATGCCCGCGGCCGTTCTGGCTGCGCTCAACGAGGAGTAACTATGTTCAGTCAAATCACCCTGACCGGCTGGCTCAAGCGTGCGGTAGCCGTGGCGCTCTGCGTCGTGCTGCTGACCGCAGGCCATAAGGGATATGTGATTGTCACGAATCACTTTGCGCACGTTGCGCAGCTGGAGGCGGCAAACAGCACGCTTACTGCGAACAACAAAACGCTGACCGGTAATAACAGCACGCTTAAAACCTCGCTCTCGGAGCAGCAGGCGCAGCTGCAGACGCTGCAGCAGGCGCTGGAGAAACGGGAAAAAGAACGCCAGGACTACGCGCAGAAACAGGCGCAGCTTGAGCAGGATCTGCAGAAACTTAAAGAGGATAGTCAGAATGAAATTGATGAAATTAACCGGGCGATACTGCTTGCCGGCGTTAATCATACTGCTTTGCCTGCCAGCGTTATTCGCATGCTCCGGGACAAAGCCCGCGCCGTTAATTCCCGAAGTCGTGACGGTCACAAAGCTGGTGGAGCTGCCGCCTCAAAAGGCGCTGGCCTATCAGCCGTGCCAGGTGGATGAAAACATTCCCGGATTCACCGACATGCTACCCGCTTACGTGGCAGGAATACTGGCTTCAGTCGATGAATGCAACCGGCGAAACGGCCTAATATCTAACCATAACGTATACCTATAATTAAGTCGCTTACGGACTTTGTAAGTGGTGAGGTCTGTGAGCGACTTTGTTATTTTACATTTCTAGCACTTTAGTTAGTCATCTTTTATGGATAAAGTGAAAAAAATTTCATTATGCACAAGGATGATCATATGCAACTTAACCCTTCATTACTTAATGACTCAGAACTTGACGATGCTCAAGCTCCTATAGAATCTGAAAGCACGGTCAAGGGACTCTATAACCATATTATTTATGTATTAAGATTGCATCCCGAAGTTCATGACATAATCAATAAGGTTGAAGAAGGAAAAACAGATGATCTGATGTCAGGTGAAATTCATCAAGCTTTATCTACACTTTTTCATGAAACGTTGCATTGGTGGCAGTTTGTAGGCTCTACATCAGGGTTAATTATGAGCCTAAGCACGCCAGCGCAAACTATAGCCAACATAAATCTACTTAAAGAATACGTCAATTTAATTGGTAAAAAGAAGCCAATTAGCTTTTATAGTGATAATAACCTTAGAAAAAGTAATTCCAACAGCCCTGAATCTATGGTTATAAATCAGATAATGAACAATTATCATGATATAAATTACTACAAAATAAGAATGAAAAGGCCTAGCTATATATCTGAAGTTTGCAATGATAAGTACTTTGAATCAATTGGTCACTCTTACAGTATAGCTTATGATTGTGCTATCCGTGTTCTTTCATCGACGTTCGATAACGATTTTTCCTTCCTTCCAAACGTAGATGAATGGGGAGAAAGATTTAAAGAATTAGCTGATAAAAAAGTAAGCGGTTTTTATCGCGGCGAGTCTATAGGCATTCCCCCTGTAGGCCTATCCGATTTATATGAAGGTCAGGCCAGATTTAACCAGTTGCTTTATTTACATATAACTTCTGACAAGCAACTCGATTGGTATCAATTTAAACAAGCGGGAATGCTTCACGGTATTTACATTTCTGCATTTGATGTTTTTTTAAAGATTGTTGAAGAGGAATATCCTAAGAGTATTGATAGCCCATTGGTTGCACTTTATTTATTGCTCATTGATGTTGCGATAAACCCAGCTGAGGGCTTTCCATTTGTTGTAGAGCGTTTTGAAAATTTTATCGAGCATACAGATCCGGGGATAAGATTCATTCATCTTTGCGCAGTAGTGAAAAACCAATACCCTGAATTTAAATATATAATTGACGATTATGCACCGAAAAAATATTTTGTTATATCCACTTTGCTATGCAAGGCCATTGGCGTTATTGCTCCAATTACATATCTTTGCGAGCTAGAGGCTTGGCGTGAAAACGAGGAAGGTTTGATTGAATTAATGCAGCAAAATGAAAAATTTTCTTTTGAAAATGGTAATTTGCTGGTGAGGTTGCTTTTTGCAAGATTTCTTAGCTTTAATGGTGATAAATTAAGTAACCCAGAATTTTTCTGCTGGCCTGGTGCTTACGTTGCTGGGGGAAGGATGGAGAAAATCCACAGTCATCTATATTTAAAACACCAAGCATTATTCAAAGAAAATGTAAACATGGATATTGGCCCAAGTAAGCTGCCCGGTATTGATGAAAAAAACCTATCGAACACGGCTGGGGATTTTTATATTTATATGGCACTCTTTAACCTATGCCAGCAATGGATTTTAGAGGCAGGGGATTTCAAATATAATTTCGGATGGCTTACTAAAGAACACAGCAGCAAAGAATTAGAGGGTTGGGCTAAGAATGCATTTATTCAAGTGTTTGGTTTTTCACCTGAGGATTTTGATATAGTCATCCCTAATACTGCATCCTAATAGCATAAAAGCCGCTGACATAGCGGCTTAATATTATTAGTGTGTGGGTATTTTATTTTATCCAGACTTTCAATTCACTGGCTGCGCTGTAGTTTTCAGAATTACCCGCTATGTCCACCATGTACGCTGACGCTATTTCCGCTCCGCCTACTTCCAGCATGATTTTACGCATGCCTGCTGCCAGATTGCCCTCACCCGTCAGCAGCAGAAAATCACGCGCCGCACTCGGCATGTAAATAGACGCCGTAACCGGGTTATGCATCTGCTGCGTGTTACCGGCTTTGCGCCAGCGAGGAAGTGCGCGGATCTCGTCATCCCCTAATGTCGGGCTGACTTCCATGATGATCTCTGCGCCATACATGATGATGATTTGCTGAGCCAGTGAGCGGGGTTCTGTCTCACTCAGAAGGTAATCAAGGTGCTGCTGAGCATCGCGCCGGCTGCCGGTCGAAAGCGTATGTGATCTGGAGCCGTTTGCGTATTGAAAGTAGAGCTTATAAGCCATGAGGTTTACCAGTGGTCAAATTCATTCGCGCAATCTACACCATTCGTCTAAAATTTTCCTTAGAATTTAAATAATTCTCTTGCATGTCGATCTACGCAAATTACAAACCGCTTAAATTCACCCTCGTCAAAAGTTCCCTCGCAGCCGCGCCCTGAAAAAAGGGTCTACTTGTGAGTAAAGATATTGCCCCGGCTCGCCTGCGCGAGCAGGACGTTATGCAGCGTGCATCGCGCGTTATGGCTTTCACCGTTGACGCTCAGCGCAACGCAGATGGCTCAATGATTTCTGACCGCCACGATATGTCCGTCAGTATTGGCGTGGCAGCTGGCCGTGATCCGATGTTTGAAGGCGTTGACCCGAAGTTTTGCCGTCTGGTAGGCACCGCGTGGGCGTCAAGCATGATCGAGTACAAAGAGCGTAACGGTCATTACCCACCAGCCGATCAGCTGGCGAACGCCAGCCGCGCGCTTGAAAACCTGATGGTTGAATCAGCAGCTGAAAAGCATGAAGGCAACGGCAAAGCGATGTTTGAGTCCGTGGCTGCTGATATGCGCACTTCTGACGGCGTAATGCGTCAGGCGCAGTTTGCCGCGCTGATCCTGCCTGCGGTGCTGGGCGCTGCCACCAGCGATGCATGTACCTTTGTCCCGTGCGAGCGCGACGAAGCGAAGATTTACGAGCTGATGAACGTGGCCGGTACCAGCTTTGGCACCTTCCAGCAGGGCGATGAAATGCATATGCAGTCTGCGGCGGTTTACTCGCAGATGAAACGCCTGTACCTGTTCCCTGCTGCAGCGCAGCCGGACGGCACCAAGAAAACCTTCACCTTCAGCATTAAGGCGATTGAGAACGCGGATATGCCGATCCGTGCTGGCCGCACCAAGCTGCTGATCAACCGTCGTCCGAGTAAAGTCGATGATACTGACGGCAACCTGTTTTTCTCCGACAAAGACGTTAAAGGCAACCAGTTCCAGGCTACCTGTAAAGTCGATTACGACAAAGGCACCATCGTTGTAACCTTTACCGACGCGCCGGCTAAAGGTACTGAGCTGGCCGCGCAGGTCGAGATCAACGTTGAAAAAGCGCCAGGCCTGATCCCGGTTATCAACCAGTCCATGCGTGAGTTCACCATTAAGCCGTCGCAGTTCGTTATTGCGTCCGAGCACACCGTGATGGCCGCGTCCGATCTGAGTCGTGAATTTGGCATCAGCCTGTCGTCCACGCAGTTCACTGCAATGCGTAACTGGCTGAGCCATGAGCAGGACATGATGCGTCTGCGCACTATGGCATTCCACACCGTTTACGGTCGTGAGTTTGACGTAGCGCTGCCGGAAGGCCAGACCTACGAATCATGGGTAACGCTGCTGAAGCACGCTGTTACGCAGCTGAGCACTGACATGGTGAACCGTACCCGTAAGGCGGGCATCCGTGGCGGCTTTGCGGGTGGCGAGGCGGCAAACTTCCTGAAAAGCCTTCCGGCTAACGTGTTCCAGGCCGATCCAAACTTCGTCCAGTCGCCGTACATTCAGCGCATCGGCACCCTGTTTGGCATCTACCCGATCTACGAAGTGCCGACCGCTATCTGCGATCAGTTCGTGGCCAACGGCGTGGCGCTGAGCAAAGAGGACATTCTGTTTTATGGCCGCGGCGAGTCCATCGGTGATGCTGGCCTGATCGCCGGTGACGCCGTTCCGGCAATCCCGTATGTCCATGAAACCAACCCGTCTCTGGTCAACCGCACCACGCTTTGGGGTTCTTCCCTCAACGAGCTGCACCCGCGCAATGGTGAGAACTACTTCGCCAAGCTGACGCTGACCAATGCGAAAGAAGGCGCGTACGACATGCTGACCGGCAAGAAAATTCAGGGTGAAACCGCACCTGAAACTGCCACCACCGGTACTGCCAGCTAATCCCCTTTAACGCCCCCGTTAAGGGGGCATTTCATGGAAATATCACATGAATAAGATTCCTTTTGCAGTAGGCCAGGCGGCTGGCGTCGGCATAAGCGAAGTCAATGCTGACGCAACGACTTCGGTTACATCCGGCGGCGCGTCCGTCTTTGCAGGCCTGGTCATTTCCCGCCGCGGTAAAATCGGCTCCGTGCTGCGCGTTACGGCTGACAATTTTCAGGCGGTGCTGGGCGCGGCGATTCACCCGCGCAGTGGCGCGGCCTTTGAACCTCTGCGCCACGTTGCAACGGCGGTAAATGGCGGCGACGGTTATGTGGTACGCGTGCCAGCGCCGGGAATGAAGATCCCTGCTCTGACCCTGACTGCTGATACCACCATGCAGGAGCTGAGCGTGGTTGCCACCAACTTCGCGCCGGGAACCGACCCGGTTCTGGCGGCTGGCGCTGCGGCCATGATTTACATCGAGGATGGCGACGCCTCTGCAGACCGCACGCTAAGCATGGAGGCGGATAAAACCGCTCCGGGCTTCTACATCCTGACGCTGAAGCAGGTTGATGCGGCTGGCGGTGAAACGCAGCTGGAGTCACACCAGATCTCCTTTAATCCGGACGCCACCAGCGACATGGGATCACCGGCGTTTCTGCCGACCGCGCTGGAAAACGGCTCTACCCGCCTGCGCGCTGTTGTGGCTGACGACGTTGAAACGCAGATGCTGCAGATCACCGAAGGCTTCGATGATATGCAGTTCAGCGGCGGTACCGACGGCGATCTGTCTGCTATCGCAACGGCGGATTACACCAAAGCGCTGACCGTGCTGCGCAAATCAATGTTTACCTGGACCGCAGTGCTGTCACTGGGCTGCTATGACCCCACTATCCTCGCCGCGCTGGTGAAGCTGGCCGAAGATACCCGTACCGATATGTTTTACGACATCCACGGGGCGCAGCTGTCAGCCGCCGCTATTGCCGAAGCGCAGAGCCATAGTTTCGGCGGTTCGCATCAGGCGGCGCGTTACTACTGGCCGTACACCGCACGCGATGCATTTACCGGCACTAACGTCAGCTGGGGGATCTCCTGCGATGCGTTTGTGGCGAAAGCGAAAGGCGTTGCGCTGGTCTCTGACGTCGGCGGCTGGCACTACGCGCCGGCAGGCGTGTCACGCGCCATTATCGGACGCCAGAACATCAAGCCGATTCCAGGCCTGGATGAAATCGACCGCGAAGCCTTTGTGAATGCGCGTATTAACCCGGTCAGCCTGGATAAGAACGGGAATATGTACATTGATGATTCCCTGACCACCTTCGCTAAAAACAACTACCTGCGCCTGCAGCACATCAGTTCACTGATGAATGCGATCGCGCGCAGTTTTTACGACGTGGCGGAAGCGCTTAAGCATGAGCCGGACGGTATCACCTTCAAAGGCCTCACTGATGGCCTGAAAGACGTTCTGGAGCGCTTCGTTGCCGCGGAGGCGCTGGTTAAGCCGCGTGACGCCACGCAGGGTACCGAGCCGTTTGTCATCGCCGTTGTGCAGAAAGATATCGACCTGTGGGAAGCCACCTGGTCTGTCTGCCCTACCGGTTCTTCACGCCGCATCGTCGGTAAGCCAACCCTGCTCCGCTAACAGAGGAAATTATGAACAACATTTTTAACCACAAGTCTAATGGCCTCCTGGGCGCGGCGTTTGCCGCGCCGGCAGCAGAGCCCGCTAAACCGGACTTTATGGCGGAAGGCGTCAATGACGGCAACGCGGCAGAGTCGCGCGTCATTGCGATGTTTGAAGCCGTGGAGCGCCGCGCCGGTGAGGATGCCCGCTCTGTTGCCGCGTCACTGCTGGCGGGCTGGATTGCCGACGGTGAAGCCGACGCTGATAGCTTTGAAGCGCTGGCGCTGGTGCTGGCCGGTCTGGATGGCATTGCAGAGGACGACGATCTGACTGATGACCAGGTGGATCAGTTTAACGACGCGCTGGGCCAGCTGGCCAACGCCGCCGTTGCCCTGGGTGCGGATCAGGATGACGTCACCAGCATGATCGACGACGACGACGACAGCGCCGCTGAGAGCGTTTTCGAGGCGCTTTCCGGCCTGAGCGACGACGACGAAGCCATTGCTGACTACACCGTTGCCGGCGGCAAAGGTGGCGAAGCCATGCTTGAGTCAGCCACGTTCAAAGCCGTGCGCGATGGCGTGGTAACGCTTATCCGTAAGCGTCCGAAAAAGCGCCGCATGACGTCTCTGCAGAAGCAGGCGCTCAAAAAAGCCCGCATGAAGGCGCATAGCTCAATGGCGAATGCGCACCGTAAGAAGTCGATGAAGCTGCGCAAAAAGCGCGGTCTGTAAGGGATAGCCGCCGGTTAACGCCGGCGGCAATGAGGATAGTGCGATGATCTGCGGTGCAATCATGCCGGACGGGGTAAGCCCATTCCTGAAGCTCTACATCACGTCTCAGACGGCGATGGTCGTGGGCTATATCGGGGAAGGGTCGAGCGCCAGTCTCGAATCCATGTGGGAATCCCCTTTTGCCAATGACTCGCTTGGCGGCGTGGCCGGCGCGGTCAGCACGGCAGCGGGCAAGCTGGCGAGCGGCGCGCAGGCGGCAACCGGGAATACCTCAAAGTCGGAATTTAACTCCCTGCTTATCTGGGAAGGCCAGCAGCCGCCAGAGTTCAGCATCGTGGTAGACCTGATGGCCACCGTGAACGCGAAGATCGAAGTAATGGACGCAATCATGGCGCTGCAGCAGATGGCTTCGCCTGAACTGAATGCCGCCCTCCCCGGCGGTCGCCGTCCTCTCCCCGTCATTCTGGATATCGGGCGCCGCCTGAAGATCATGGACGTTGTGATCAAAAGCGTCAGCTACCAGCTGGACGCGCCCCGCACCGCTGAGGGGTATTACACGCACAACACCGTCACGCTGCAGTGCTCCGGCCAGAGCGTCCAGAACCAGTCTGATATTCCATTTATGTTTATCTGAGGAACAATTTATGTCCGGCTTTTCCAACACAAAACCCGACGTGGCATTTCTGAAAAAGCGCTTTAACCAGAACCTTGCCGCCGGTGAAAAACTTATCGGCTCCGAGTACTGGATGACCGTTAAGGGCTACCCGAACCTGTCTATTCTGATCCGCACAACTCAGTTGCCTGAAATGGCGCGCGAGGACGTTGAGGACGTTGCGCCAGGCGGCATGAAGTTTAACCAGCACGGCGTACTGAAAAACTCTGGCGAGTTCCAGATGACCTGCGTTGAAACCATTAAGGGCGACGTCTTTGCAGCCGTCCGCAAGATGGTGCTCAACAAAGAGTATCTGGATCTCACCTTTGCCGCCGCCGCCGAGTCAAACAGCGGCGCTGACGCTGGCCTGACGCGCAACTACCTGCACTGCAAAATCTACTCAGATGCCGTGGACTTTGGCTCTGAGGACACGACTGCAGCCGTCAAGCTGCCGCTGCGCGTAGTGTATAACTGGGCTGAATAATCATGACGCCGGCCGAACTGCTTGAAGCCGTAAAAGCGCGCTTCACGACGCTGCTGGTGGACGAGGCGCCGCTGCTGCAAAGCCTTCTCCGCCAGGCACTGGGCGTCTATCAGGATCGGGCCGGCGTAACCGGTCGCACACGCATTGAAAAAACGGGGGGCGCAAGCCTCCCGTTTCCGTCTGATTACCTCTCGCTGGTAAACGTGAACGATTTCAATGGCGCGCTGGTATACGCCGATCCCTGGGAATCCACCATTGAACTAGAGCTGACTGGCCGCGAAAAATGGCCGCTCACCCTGCTCTACTTTCGCAATATCCGCGACTGCGATTATGACGCGGTGACGCTGCCGCCGGACATTACCGGGCTGATTGAAGATTACCTTGAAGCGCTGATCGCCATTCCCAACGTCGAGCGCCTGCGCCGGCTGCACATCGCCGGAAAGTTTGATGCCTCATTTCTGCCGGATGAAGCCACGCTGCACCAGCGCAAAGCCGACCTGGAAGCGCAGATCTCCGCTAACCGGGCGATCATCCCCGCTATGAGTTCCTGGTAAGGAGACAGCATGAGCTTTTTTGACGGGCTGGCCGGGAACATTAAAGGCCTGGCCTCCAGTACGGCCAAACAGGCTGGCAGCAGCCTGATATCCAACATTCTGGCGCGTGCCTCCTCAAACATGAGCGGCGGCGGCGCGTCTTATGCAGGCCTGCCGCCTGAGCTCTCCAGTGCCAAAGCCATTCTGGAAATGGCGATGCGCATTCGCTACGCGCAGGGCTGGCAGTGGAATATTGAAATAGACGGCTTCTCGCGCGTGGATATGTACGTGAAAGATCTCACCTACAGCGCCAACAACGTTGAGACCGAAAGCAAACTGATTGGCGGCGTGGAGTTCGTGAAGCCCACGCACGTTACGGCGGGCTCCATCACCATGACGCTCCGCGATAACGAGAGCGGCGAGCTGCTGCAGAAATTCAAGGAGAAGCGGGCGCGCATATCCAACGGAGACGGCACCTTTAACCTCCCTCCTGCCTACCTGTTAAACACCCGGATTTACCGGGTGACGCAGGATGGTCAGGCCTCACTGGAAGAGGAAATGAAGGGTTTCATTACCACGGTTGGCGAGATCTCCCGCGCGCGCGATGCCGTGGGCGAGTTTGCCACCTTCCCTGTGACTTTTGTGAAGTACACCAGTGCCGGCGGCGCATTAAACGGATTGGTAAAAGGATTAACCGGGGGAATTACAAACCAGGTTCAATCGTCCGCATCAAACCTCATTAAATTCTGAAGGACACTGCCGTGAATATTCCCCCGCTTCCCCTGGCCTCGCGTCCCGGTACCGAAATTCAGTTTCGCCAGCCGGTCATGAAAGACGCGCTCAAATACAGCACGCCGGATGAAATCGGTGACGAACGCCGCGTCACTGAATACCTCAACCACCTGCAGGAAGGACCGCTAAACGACAGCCGCGACTGGACTGCGCAGGAACGGCGCACCGCGCTCTGGTGGATCATGATTAACAGCCGCGCAGATAACCTTGAGGCGTTTCACTACACCTGTGAACACTGCAACGAAGTGCATACCTACGACTTTGACCTGTCAGACCTGGCGGAAACCGTCGAGCTGCTGACCATTGAGCCATTTGAGCGCGTGAGCGTGCCGGTCAACGGCGTGGCAACCAACTGGACGTTAAAGCCGCTTACCGGGCGCGGCCAGGAGATGCTGGAGCGCATGCGCGTGAGCCTGCCGGATGCCGACACGCCGGAATATGAGGCGGCGCTGGTGCGCATGCGCATTGCTGAGTTCGCACTCTGTACCGCACTGGATGACGATCCGGAAGATTTTGAAGCTGCCGCAAACCGTCGATTCGACATTATGGAAAACATGGTTCCTGATCTGGAGTTTGCGCCGCTGGTGGCGCATATCCAGCTGATGCAGAGAAACCTGCGTCACGGGCTACGCATGCAAATTACACAGGGTCAGGTACGCCTGCTGCTTCCGCCAACACCATGTGAAAAGGAGGACATGCAGATGAATACCACTCAACTGTTTATTCCCTTTCGCTCTGGATTATTTATTCCGAAATTTTCAACTCAGTGGATGGCTAACCATCATTGACAACCTGACGCTGGTCGCGCGCCAGCCTGTCGGAGATGTGGACAATTTACCATTGTGGCGAGCTATCCAGATGAACAACACGCTTATTGAGCAACTTAAAAGAACACAATACAGGGCTGAACTATGAATCTTCAAAGTCAGGCTCGGATAATAGACGCCATTCAGGACGCCAGCGAAGCTGAATTAAAGCAACTGACACTTATCCGCAAAGCGCTTACTGGAGATTCAAAACCTGATAAAGCCAGCAACAGCAATGGTTCAGGCCTCACAGTCAGACGCTCTGTTACCGGACGCACTCGCGCTTCAGAAGATGCGGATAAGCGCTCTGAAAAAAGCACTAATGTGATTAAAAAAGAGCACAGTAAAAGCGATAAAAAGACACAATCGAAAAAAGAACAAGTAAAAGTCACAGAAGAGGCAAAAAAAAGCACACAAGAACCTCAAAAAAAGCACTCAGGAAATCAAAATAAGTCACAACTAAAGCAGGAAAGCATCACAACAGAAAACCCGCGTAGGGACGCAAGCGGGCGCTTCAAATCGCGTACTGAATCAGGCGATGCATCGGCTGCGCAGCAGGAAAAAAATGCCCGTCGCGCCGAACAGCAGCAGCAGCAGGGCTTCTATCGATCGCTTACCAGCATGATGAAATCTGCTACTGAAGCAAACAGCGATGCCATGTCATCAGGGACAGACATTGCCGGTACCGCCGCAGGGGGGCCGCTCTGGATGATGGGTAAAGGCATGTACGACATTTCCGCCGAAGTCGGTAAAAACGTCGTCTCGCTAAAAAACTTCATGCAGGGAAAAACCGAAGGCAACGCCGCGCTGAAAATAGAACCGCCGGTGACGCACCCGCCAGTTACTGCAGCAGCGAAGCAGCCGCCGGCCGTCGGCAAGCCAAAATCAGCTGATGGCTATAAGAGCGCGCAGCAGGCAAAGGCCGTACAGGTCACGCAGGAGCAGACCAAAATACTCGCCGCCAATGACGATCGTATCATCAGCGGGCTGGACGACGTGCGCGACGAAATTAAAAAGCTCGCGCATGCGTCGGACGGCAAAGATGGCGGGCTGCTGGACTCGCTCATACCCGGCAGGCGTAAACGACGCTCCCGCGGGCGAAAGCGCGGTGCGCTTACTGCCGCTGCAGGGGCGCTTGATACCGCAGGCGATCTGCTGCCGGATGGCAAGAAAAAACCTCATGGGGAAAAACCCCGGCCTGAGCCGAAAAAGAAAAGCCTGCTGACAAAGGCAATGGAAGCCCTGAAAGGCGGCAAAAAAGCAGCAACCGTTGCCGGCGCTGGCGCTGCAGCAGCAACAGCGGCCACCGGCGCAACAGTGCTCGCCAGTACGAAAGCAGCAGGAGAGACCGCCGCAAAGGAAGGGACTAAAGCCGCGACAGACACTGCCGGGAAGGTTGTGGCCAAAGAGGGCATTGCCGTATCTGAGAAAGCCGCTGCCGCCGCCGCTGAGCAAACCGCTGAGAAAGGTGGCCTCAAAGTGGCCGGGAAGGTCGCCGGAGAAACCGCGCTGAAAGCGATCCCGCTGGTGGGTACCGCAATAGGTGCGGGAATGGACGCCTACGAAGGCTTTCATGATACCGACGGCCAGAAAAAGGCGTTTGGCCTGAAAGAGAATCAGGCTGTCAGTGGCAGACAGAAAGGCGAATACACCGCTGCCAACGTGCTGAACATGGGCGGGCTGCTGTCAGGCGGCGCCGGGTTGCTGGCGAAAGGCGCGAGTGCGCTGGGTATGGATGGCGCGGCTAAGGCGCTGACGTTTGACACCGGGGATATCGCTAAAGGACTGGACTCAGGGCTGAGCAAGGTAGGTGACGTGTTCACCTCTTTTTCCACCAGCGCCGTCAGCGCTTATGACAAGCTCACCGGCACCAGCGCTGAGCAGACGAAAGCGATCACGGACGGAACCGAAAAAACCGTTACGGCGATCAACCGGCTGGGCTCACAGCTGCAGGGTGGAACATGGGGTGAGGATGGCGTAGGTGCGCAGGGTAAAAGCACGGCTGACTATGCCGACGTGGCGAAAAACAGCATCGGCGCGGATCTCAATATTGGTGGCGCAAACGCGAAAACCCGATCTTTCCGCAATAACAATTTTGGCAACCTGAATTTTGTCGGGCAGGAGGGCGCAAGTCTGGAGGCGAAGAACGCCAAAGGCGAGGCGCGCTTTGCGAAATTCAACACGCCGGAGGAAGGTTTCAGGGCGCTGGCCAACCAGCTCACCAGCTATTCCGAAGGTACCTCTAAAGCTGCCGGTTATAAGAAGCTCAATACCGTTGAGGACATTATCAAGCTGTATGCCCCGCAGAGTGAAAATGACACGTCGAACTACGTCGATTCACTCTCTAAAAAGCTGGGCGTGAAAAGCAATCAGCAGCTTGACCTCAAAGATCCCAAAGTCATGACGCAGATGATGCGCGGTATCGCCACCATAGAGGGCGGCAACCCGCAGGTGACGAATGACTTCATGATGAATGCCATTGGCCACAACGAAAACGGCAAGTGGGTAGGGGGCAAATTCAGTGATGAATCCCTGAAGTCGGTAAACGAAGCGCGGAGAAAGCAGGGGCTGGCACCCGTTGCCGCCGATTCGCTTTATTCGGCCGGCGACAAGGTAAAAGTAACGCCTGGTGCAGTGGCACCCGCTGCCGCACCGGTCCAGGCGGCACCTGCCGTCGTAGTAAATGCGCCTGCTGCACCAACCGGCTCACAGGTTGCAGCAGCCACCGCGAAATCTGACAAAGACAAACCTGCCACGGGCTTAACCGACAAAATCAAACAGGGTGCGTCGTCCGCCTGGGGCGGCGTGAAAGGCCTCAACCAATGGGCTGACGGCAAGTTACAGGGCGCAGCAGAATCACTGGGCGTGGAAGGGCTGTCCCGTAACCGTCCAACCAGCGGGCTTTCGCTGCCTGCCGGCGATTCGCTCCCGGCTGGCTTGCAGATGGCGGCGCTTTCACCGGGCCAGATTGCTACCCGCTCACGTCCTGTCGCTACGTCAGGCGCATCGTTTGGCCGCGCCCGCGTCCGTCCGAACTCTGCCACGTCTGGCAGTGTTGTTAATGCGGCGAAAGAGCAGGTCATCAACAGGGCTATGGAGGCTGATAGCGCGCCAGCGCAGTCTGCAGCAGAAGCCGGATTTTTTGATCGCATGATGGGTGGTGCGATGGACGGCGTGAAAGCCGTTGGCTCTGCCGTCATGCCTGCCCTGGGCGACACTTTCAGCCAGACGCTGGGGGGCTTCAGCGGTAACGACATGATAAGCGGCGTGCTGGGTCAGGCGGGCATATCCGATCCGGGGATTTTCAGGGCCGTGTCACCGCTCACCAGCAAAGCGGGCGGTTTTCTGGACAGCGGCATAGAGTCGCTGGCCAGCGCCGGCCAGTCATTTTTTGCAGGCGGCAGCGCATCCCTGGCACGTTCCGCACCGCAGCAGCCGCTGCTGAGTCACCCGGCACAAATCCCGAACGTCACTGATTTAGGCGCCAGCGGGATGCGTCCGATGATGAAGGGCGACAGCGCCGGTCAGGATTCGGACATGCTCAAAGAGCTGAAAGCCATGCGCACGCAGCTGGAGGCGCTGCTGGGCGTCACCAAGAAAAAAGGCGAAGAAGCACCGGACAAAGTGGTGAATACCGCGCAGCCGGCGCCGCGCCAGTCGTCGTCGCTGAGCATCAGCGATCCGGCGCTCAACGAATTACTGAGGGACTAACGCATGCAAAACGAAATTGACTGCCTGATGCGCGTGGATCAGGGCGGCGTCGTGCTGAAAGAGGGTGATTCTCAGGCGTGGCTTGCCCGCCTTGAGGAGTGGCTGAGAACCCCGCAGGGCAGCGTCTATGGCCTGCCTGGCTGGGGTAACACCATGCAGGACTACAAACATGAGCCTGTCGGATCTGAGACCGGCCATTTAACCGAAGTCGCCATAGAAGCGGCGCTGCTGCGCAAGCTGCGTATTGATCTGCCGGCGCTGGGGTTGCGCGCTATCCGCTGCGCCCCGGAGAACGTTGATACCTGGCAAATCACATTCGTCACATCAAACGGCGCGCTGGCCGTGTCCATGAATAAAAGTTAACCGGGGAATATTGTGAACATTCAGGCATTACAGGACAAATTTAACGGGCTGCTGCAGAGCAACAGCTGGTGGAGAAAGTTTACTAACAGCCAGTTCATTCAGATGATGGCCGTGTTTGGCGCGCAGATCATTTATGCCGCGCAGAGCACCGCCGAACGCGGGCTGACTGAGGGTTTTATCTCTACTGCAACGAAGCGATCGAGCATTCTGGCCGCAGCCGAAGATCGTAACTACATTGGCCACTTAATCACGCCGTCCTGGGGCAGCGTGAAGATCACCAATAAAACGGATCAGGACATTCAGCTACCGATTTACGCAGAGTTTCTGTCGCTGGCGCAGCTGCCCTACGTCACAACCGACGTGATTTATATCCCCGCAGGTAAAAGCGTGACTGTGAATGACGTACGCCAGATGGAGTACGTCAACGTGTCCACCACAATTGAGGCTGAGTCGGCGTTTTATACGGTTATGCTGCCGCGCGACATTACCGAGGAGGCCGTTTCACTCGACGTTTTTGTAACGGAAAACGAGAACAAAACCCTGTGGGAAAATAACCCGCTGTTTCGCCTGTCGCGCGGCACCAGTAAGCATTACGTGATGGTCTATAAGCCTTCGGAGCAGCTGGGCGTGCGCTTTGGCGATGGCGCAATTGGTAAAATGCCGGAAACGGGCAGCAAGGTCGATCTGGACGTGTGGTGCAGCCGGGGTGACACCACGCTGACGCAGGGCCAGAAGCTGACGCCGGCGGGCAACATTGCCGATATGAGCAGCAAAATCGAAGTAGTGACTATGACGCCGATCACCGGTGGCAGCGGTTTTGAATCAACCGAGGAGACCCGCAACCGGGCGCAGTACTACGTTGCCTATGATGAACAGGTTGTGTGGGGCGGCGATTACAAATACTTCCTGAATCGCAAAGTGCCGGGTATGTCGTGGATCAGCGCCTGGGGCGAAAAGGAGCAGGAGCAGTCAACCGGCGTTAAATCACTCTCCAACATCAACACAATTTTCTTTTGCGGCCACAAGCCGGGGTATACGCAGGCAGAGCTCGAAGAACTGCTTATGACCGCCGTTCTGTCTGTACCCAATGAGCTAAATAAAACCTTCCGCTACGTGCGCACGCAGGAGGAGCCGTTTACGGTAAGCGTCAGCGCCGTGGCGAAGAAGAACGTCATTATCTCCGATGCGAAAGACGAGGTGCAGAAACTGCTGGAGGCACAATTCGGGCGCGATGCGACTACCTTTGGCGACAGCTATCAGAGTGACGTTGCCGCCGGCAAACAATTTGCGCAGGTGCAGGTAAAAGACCTGTGGCGCGTCATTGAGGAGCTTGATCTGTTTATCTCCTACGACGTGCAGACGCACGATCTGAAAACCGCCGTCCAGCTGAATGACTTTATCTATCTCGACGTTGCTAATTCCACCTTTGACATCAATTATCTCTGAGGCCAAGCCATGATCAGAAACTGGGTAAAAGACCGGCTCACAAAAGAGAAAAGCACGTCAGAGCTGTGGTCGGGCTTCGCAAATATCCTGCAGTCAGTATTTGAGCAGGCGGTAGAACCGACGCTTGAGCGCATCACCAATCGCAAAAGCTATTTCACGATGAACAAAGACGATCTGACGCTGCGCATGAGCGAGTATGGCCGCTTTTTTGTCGTGGCGGAAACCACGGACACCAGCAGGCCGGTACTGCTGGCGCAGCGCCTGGATGAAGTGCATTTTAAGGGGACCGATAAGCCGATCACGTCAACGTTCTGGCGCGAGTTCGATAACCTGCCCGTGACCTGGCAACCGCTCTATGCGCCGGTGGATCAGGAGAAAGCACCTTACGGCTCATTCTTCACCACAAAAGAGGGCGTGGAGGTCGCGCAGGAGCAATATGGCGAGTTCTTTCTGACGTCTCGCGCCCAAATTTCGGTGGCGCTTAACGAATTGTACGAGCGCTATGGCTACGTGGAACAGACGGAGGCGGTTAACAAACTGCTGAGCCAGTTTGACCAGATCATTGAGCCGCTGCTGCCGCTGCATATTGTGTTTGACGGCGTGGCACTGTTTATCTCGTTTGAGCTTACCGCTGATTCAGAGCGCGTGCGGCTGATTAGTGCCGGTATCGACTACCGGGCCAAAATGTCCTACGCCGATCTACAATCGGAAATAAAGACGCTGCACATGACGTCACAGCAGCTGCATGTCATGTCTCCTGAGCCCGTCAGAGAAGCGCGCTACGTTAAGCGCTATGACGCGCTACCTGCTGATGCCTGGTGGAACGACTACCAGAACAAACCGGACGCCGCTCCGGCGCCGGTTGTTATTGCCAGCGCCGGCGATGACAGCCGCGCCCGGTTATTTACGGAGGAAGGCGTGGAGTACATCGCTATCCTGAAGGGTGACTATCAGGGCATTACGGTCACGCGTGACGACGGCAGCAGTAAAACAATGGCGTTTCCCTTCGATGGGACGCCGGAGTTTACTCTGGCGCTACCCACGGACGGCAGCGGCACCAGCACGGTTACAATGCTTTTTTACGAGCAATTTGTCTCATAGTTGACCTGCGGATTTTACAAACTCCTTACCCTCTGGCCTCTTAACTCTGAGAGGCTTTTTTATGGCTGATACCATCTCCGTCAGCAGCAAGCTGTTTAAGGCGAAGCTGCTGGACTACTACTACATCCGTCGCGCTGAATCATCCATCGGCAAGGGAAACCGCTTCCAAATGGCGAAAGCCTACTGGGGCAAGTCTGCGCTGGTCACCAGTAATGCTGCCGGCGGCTGGAACATTGCAGATATTCCCTCCACCTTCAGCAATGCCAACCTGTCCGGCAAGTTTACTGAGACGCCGCTGATCCTCACCAGCTCCGGCGCGGAAATCTCTGTCTCTATTCAGCTTAACGAGTCAGCGCTGGCCGCTGATAAAGCCTATGACCTTAATACGCTGACGCTGGTGGATGGAGACGGCAACGCCTTTGCCGTGCTCTGTCTGCAGCAGGACACGGTATTTCGCGGCAAGGCCTATAACCTGCTGGTTACCATTGAACAGAAAACGGCGTAACGCACATGACTGATAACGAAATTACCGACGTAGGCGTTATGTCCGGCATTCCGTATGGTACCGCGCCGCTGTCAGCTGATATGCAGTATCTGGAGACCTACACCAGTTCCGCGCTTAACCGGAAATTAAAAGGGATCGTGCGTCCCGGCTTCTACCTGGGTTTTTCCCCGGTAGCCGGTACCGGGCTAAGCGTCGTTGTCACTTCAAAGGGCGCTGACGGCGGGCAGGGTTCGGCTTCTATTGACGTTAACGCTCACCAGGTAACGGTGCAGCACCTGGCCGATCTGTCGCTGCCGGTAGTGGCGGGCAAGACCACGCGCATTGTGCTGGAGGCGAACTACAAAGTTGGCGTGGTGACAGAGCAGGTTAACCGCGATTCCGCCGTTAAGGCCGCGCGCGTCTTTGCGCAGGATCTGTCGGTTGCGCTGGCACCGAACCAGCTGGAGCTTTGCCGCGTGCTTGTGCCAACCGGCACCACGCAGGTGACGCAGGCGATGATCGTCACGAACTACCGCATCAACCGGCAGGTAGGTATTACGCTGGACTCCATACTCACCAGCGATGATGAACTGATTGCAGCTAACCTGAAGGGGCTGAAAATCCTGAAGGGCATGATCGATAATAACATGGTCATCGCTAACAATGGTTCAGACATCGAGGATAAGGCGCTCTTTCGTCAGAACATTGAGCTCGACCAGGTAACCAATGACAAGCAGCTGAAGGCCTCTGAAAACCTGGGAGATCTGCCAAACGTTCCGGAAGCCCGCAAGCATCTTGGGCTCGGTACCGCCGCGCTGGCGAACGTCCAGGAAACCTCGATTGATATGACGGCCGGCGCTCTGATGGCCGTAGGGGCGTTTGGCCTGGGCGGAACGTCTGCTGTATTAAACAGCAAAATTACGTCGCTGGCTGACGTGACTGTAACCGGAAAGAACGCCTTCTGGACGCTGAGCGGCAGCTTTACAGACGGTCCGGTTGAGCTTGGTAAAGCGCCACTGGCACTGAGCGGCCAGCTAATCAACGTTCGCCGTTTGTATGATGCCGGCGCGTCGCTGGTGCAGCTGCTGGTCGCGCAAAACGGCACGGTGTATATCCGCACCGCGGGCGGTGGTAATGGCTCCTGGGCATGGCATGGCCTGAGCAGTGGCGCTGATGCAAACGGCTGGCGTAAACAGATGGACACGGCCAGTATGACGCTGACCGATCTGCTGAACCTGGGCGCTGCGAGAGCGGGCTGGAACAACGACATTACCAGCCTGAACAGCCTGACCGATATCAATACACCGAAAGTGAAATTCGCAAAGAATCTGGAGGTTAATTCACAGATTCAGGCCGGGTTCCGTATTGGCGTGATCCGCTCTGAGCCGTCAACGCCTGTCATGACGTTTGTGCGCACCGATCAGCCGGAAGATACGCCGACGGCGTATGACACCGACGTGATGAACATCTTCGGGCGGCTGGCGTCCACGACGACCGATACCTGGGGCGGCAGAGTGCTCGGCAGTATTACTATCACGAACATGACACACGGCGGCGGGCAGCTTGCGCTCGATGCGCGCGCGCGCTCTGGCGCGACCACAGCGCGCTTTGCCCTCAACAGTGGCGACGGTACCGCCACGCTGCAGGGGTCCGGCGGACTTTCATTAGTCGGCGGCGGCGGTCTGCGTTCTGATGGGGCAGGCCTCTTTTCAGCTGATCAGGTTGCGCTGCAGCTGAAGCCCTCAACCAAAGATAAAGCCTATTATCTTCGCGGACGGAAGTCAGACGACACGCTGCACTGGTATTTAGGCCAGTCAGTCGATAACACCGATACCGTGACCTGGGGCAATTCGATACCCAATACATGGATCAGCCTCTCTGCCGACGGCACGGGCGATATCAACGTCTCGACAATGAAGTTTCGCGGCGGAGCTTCAGTCGCCGGTAGCCTGACTGTTGCGGCCGGCGCTGACTTTACCGGGCCGGTGACCGTCCTGGCGAAAGGCTCAACTGCCATTGGCGATCTTACCGGTGCGGCGATGGTGGTGAACGGCAGTAATGGTGACGGCAGCCAAGGCATCACCGTTAACAGCTTTTCGCCTGCGCTGGCGCTCATTGATCGCACTACAAATAACCCGTCATATCGCTGGCGAACCTACGGCACTAACCTGCTGCTGGAAGCAGATAACCGGGATAACGGGAAAACGTGGAGTAAGTATTGTGCTGCTTTTGGTTCCAGAGGCCAGCTTTCTGTCGGCCTGGGGGCTGGCGCGTCCGCTTCCCGGCTGCTGACGCTGGGTAACGGTCTCGCCGGCAATGGCAACCTGACTGGCACGACGCAGCTGGTGGCTATGGCGTATGCGAATATTGGCGCAGACGCGACAGAGCGCGCGCTGGGCTTTGGCGCTGAGTTAACGTTTGGCGATGGGAAAACAGCGCATACTTTGAATGACGCGGTGGAGTTTTGGGCGAACTCCGGCACCGTCAACAGCACCACGAAGATCAGCAATTTTTCCTCGTTCCGCGCCTACGATAAAACTAGCGAGAACATTCTGTCAGCTGCCGCTTTTGACGGGCGTCTGAATGCGCGCCCCGGCGTGAACCGATGGAACCTGTACCTGCAGGGAACCGCGCCAAACTATTTGCGTGGCCAGACAATCATCGGCAGCACAGACACCAGCCTTCCGGATAGCGATATCGGTCTTGTGGTACGCAGCAGCGCACTTTTTACAGGGCCGGTTCAGTTCAGCAGTGAGCTAACAGTCAAAGCGCCAGGAATAACGTCATTGCTCAATTTCGGGTGTGCAGCGAATGATGTTTATATGGGGAATGCGACTACCAAAAAGTTTCTCCGGTTAGTAAACGATGGTTCTTTGCAGTATGACAATCAGCGCGTTTATCACGAAGGATATAAACCCACGTTAGAAGCGCTGAACCTTCCTGCTGGCATACCTTTCCCGTGGCCATCTGATGAAATCCCCTACGGCTGGCTACTCTGCAATGGCGCAAAATTCAGTGCGTCAGATTATCCAGAACTGGCAAGAGCCTACCCGAACCTGACACTACCTGATTTGCGCGGCGAATTTATCCGTGGTGCGGATAACGGGCGTGGCGTGGACAACGGACGTCAGGTTATGAGCTGGCAGGCCGCAACACTTGTTGAAAACTGGGGACTGGCAAAGCGAACCGATGGTAACTACACCCTTGTCACGCGTCCAGAATCAACAGTCCAGAATACAGGTTATTCCAACTACTACACACAGGACTATGACGCCAGAGAATCGATGGCCTCAACGTCTGCGCATTATCCAGGAATCACGCTTACGCCTACAGGACTGGGTGCGGGTACGGGCTTCAGGGTGAGGCCGCGAAACATAGCATTTAACTACATTGTGAGAGCTGCTTAATGAAGAAGGTTACGTTTAAAAACGGGCTCGCCACAGCGGATGGCGTGGTGACTGCCTATAATGCGCACCCGTCTACCGGGCTGTTTGCGGGCTCGACAACAGAGAAGGTAACAAAAGGCGTTGGCCTGCCCGCCTTCTGCACTATTCAGGCTCCGCCAGCCATCCTTCCGGACGAGCTGAAGATCGCCCGCTTCAGCGGCGATGGCTGGGAAATCATTGACGATTTTCGTGGCCTGAAGGCTTATCAGAAGAGTACCCGTTATGTCCTGGAAGTTACCGAAGTCGGCCCGCTTGATGATTCCATGACGCTTGAGGCACCGGCGACAGAGCACGATGTATGGTCTGGCAGCGCCTGGGTAACTGACAGCGTTGCGGCAGAATCTGCAGCACGCGAGGCGGCTGAAAAGCTGCGTGCTGATAAGCTGGCAGAGGTACACAGCGCGACGCAGTTATGGCAGACGCAGCTACTGCTGAACATGATCAGCGACGCAAGCAAAGCGAAATTGATTGAGTGGATGGCCTACGCCGAACTGCTGCAGAATATCGACATATCAGCCGGAGCTGCCGTAGCCTGGCCGGACAAGCCCTCAGTTTGATAGCCGAATTACACGTCACACCTAAAAACAGCGCCTCCGGGCGCTGTTTTTCTTTACCTCTCTAAATTACAGACTGCTTACCCTCTCGCCACCTGATAACCAGGTACCAAAGGGGGGTATGTGACCGATGTAGAAAAAATGCTCGCGGTTTCGCTTCTCCTGTCCCTGCTGAGTGGCACAGGCGTTTTCCTGCTGGGAGTGCGCGAATACCGGATCAAACCGAACGTATTCAACTTTGTCACTGAGCTGGTGCTGGCGCTAATTACCGGCCTCACGGCCTACTTTTTTGCGCGGCAGCAGGGACTGGATGAAATCGTGATTTATCTCGCCGTATTAGTGGCGAGCAACAACTGGCGTGAACTTTCAACTGTATTCAAAGAACGACTCATTGCGGCAATAAACGGCGTGCTTGGGTCAAAAGGAGGCTCCGGCCAATGATTGATTATCAGAACCTGTTTATTGCTGCGATGGCTGCAGCAATGGTGACGGATCGCTGCGTATTTGCCCGTAAAAAGGTGGAGTTGCTGGGGTGCGGTACCGCCGTTGCGCGTGATAACGCGCTGGCGTTTCCGGTCCGGCTTAACATTGCCTGCGCCGGCAAGCTGGCGGGCGCAAAAATTGAGTACTGGCTGCGCGACAGCAACGATCCGACGGTGGTTATTTCCGGCAAGCAGCGCACGCTCGACCTCTCGCCCAAAGGCGTGAGCGAGGAGTTTCTGCTGATCGACACGCGTTACCTTGAACCGGGTGAATGGCTGCTTACCGTGCGCGTGACGCACGGCAACAGCCGCCTGAATCCGCTTTACCGGATCTTCCCGCTGCAGGACACCATTTCCAGAAAGTACCAGCTGAGCAAGTCAGAGCAGGGGGTATTCAGTGTCGAATCCTAAAGGTTACGTGCTGCTGAATTTTGACGAACTCAACGATAAGGGCCTGGCGAAGCTGAAGAAGGCGATCGCCACCGGCGGCTATGAGATTGCCAAAGTCACCGCCGCCGGCACCGCACGCAGGAAAGACGGCGTACCGACCAAAACTTTCAGCCTCACTGGCATGGACGAGCAGGTTATGACCGTGCAGGTCAACGACAGCGGCGACATTTCCGGCCTGAAGCTGAACGGGAAAAACGTGCCGTTTACCCACGTCACCACGATCCCTGAGCTCGGGCGCCAGCTGGCCACGCTATTCAGCAAAGGCTCAACGGCTTTTCAGAAAGCCCTGGCGCGCAGGATGGCGCGCGCTGCTGCCACCAGCGATGACACGGCGCAGCCCAAACGCGGCGTGAAATCCTCGGTGCAGCTGCTGGCCGAAGTGCGCCAGCAGCGTGACGCCTATAAGTCAGGCATAGCGGAAACCAAAGCAAAGGTGGAGCAGCTGACGCGCAGCGCGGACGACGCGCAGAAAAGTGCGGACAGCCTGCAGACTGAGCTAAATCAGGAGCAGGCACTGACGCGGCAGCTTAAAGAGCAGATCGCCCAACTGGAGGAGGCAGCGTAATGAGTGAGATCCTTAAAAACCGTATGGTGCTGGACTTCCAGCGCCGCACGCAGGGCGCAGAGCTGGCGCAGGCGGTGTATGACGGCCTGATGACCGGCAGCAGCGCGGATATGATGCTGGAAAGCGCCACTATCGACGATATCGATCACGCCTACCTGGGTGAACAAAGCGTGTTACCGGGCGCGATGTTTGAGGCGATCAGCACGGAGCGTATGCGCCTGGCGCAGACCATGCGCGCATTTGTGAAGGCGCTGAACCGTGGCCTGAACGGCACCGACATTACCGCCGGGACCGACGACGCCGGCGCAGACACGACCGGGCAGAAAACCGTGGGCGGCGCGGTGATCGGCAAAGTGCGCCGCGTGGCCAGCATTCCGGTTCTGAGCGCGCTTATCCCGTTATCCGACGGGCAAACCGTGTCGCTGGTGTTCCACTCACCGACCGCGGACAACGGCAAGATCCGTAACCAGGACACGCTGGTAGCCTTCCAGTTCCTGACCAACAAGCGCGACGTGACGCACATCGTTGCGCCGATTGGCGGGCGTGACGTGTCGCTGCAGCAGGTGACGCAGGCGCTTTCCAACCTGATCGAGAAGAACAGCGGCAAATTTACGAAGCAGAAGGACGCACAGGCGAAGCTGCGCGCGGAAGTGGAAACCACGCAGGCTGAGACCGATCAGCTGGCAGAGCAGCAGTCAGCGCTGCTGGAGCAGGTGGACACTCAGACCGCACGCGCGCAGCAGATGCAGGGCAATGAGCAGACGCTGCGCGGCAAACTCGCCAGCCAGAAACAGCTGAATGCCGACCTTACCGGGCAGCTGGCCGCGCTGCAGCAGGCAAAAGCCAGCGAGCCGGAAAACACGGACACCTTCGGCGATCGCACTATTCAGGTTAAAGCGCGCCTGAACATGGACGGGCAGGCCACGCTAAGCAACGGCGCGACGGTTCGTTATCAGGTCGCTGACCAGAACGGCGAACTGGAAGGCAAAGTGATCATCACAGAAGCCGACGGCACCACGTATGAAATGCCTTCTAAATCCAGCCAGGGTGCGGAGATGGGTAAAACGGCAACAAAGATGCTGAAAGCCTACCGCACCGGCGCGGCGGAAAAGTACCGCGTTGCTGCTGAGCCAGCCCCGGCGCCGGAACCCGCGCCACAGCCGGAACCAGAGCCAGTACCAGAGCCACAGCCGGAGCCTGAGCCAGCACCAGCCCCTGAGCCACAGCCGGAACCCGTTACGCCGGCAACCGTCTGGCGCTATGCGCTGGTTAACCGTCCTGCAGGTATTGGGGCGGTACCGCCGAACTTTGCCGCCGTGGCGGATCAGCCAGCAGCAGGCGAGCCGTACAGCGGCGTTGCCCGTAACGGCATCATTTCCTATGACCGTCCGCTGACTGACAAAGAGATTGCTGACTTTGAGCTGAAGCTGATCCCGACGCATGCGGATCTCGATGCGCTGGCCGCAACCGTGGCGGAGAAAATGAGCGACTACGCCGCGCAGTATCTGGAAATGTCAGAAGAAGATCCGGACACCTACGCCAAACAGGTGCGCATGGTGGCCCGTAAGCAGCTGACCGGCGTGGCATATCCGGAAGGGGAAGATGAGGCCTATTTCACGGGCGCTATCAAAGCCGCGCTGCAGCAGCTGGCAGCAGGCGAAGGAGAAGAGACCGACGTGACTGACGATCGTGAAACCACAGACCCGTTCTGGATTGCTGCTAAACGCCTGGGCGACCTGGTGGGCTGGGCATCTGACCTGGTAAACGCCTGGGCTGAGGCGCTGGGCTATGGCAGTGAGCAGCTGAAGCAGGCGGCTGACTACGTGGAAGCTAATCAGAGTCCTGAATATCTGAAGGCAGCACAAACCGCGATGATCACCGGCAAGCGTATTCCGCTGGTGGAGGAACTCAACACCCCGGAACCGGCACCAGAACCACAGCCAGAGCCTGAGCCAGCACCACAGCCGGAACCAGAGCCCGTGCCGGAAGCAGACTCTGAAGCGCAGAAGGCGATCGACTACCTGCAGGGGCTGACCTCACTTGATACCGACGACATGGACGTGATCCGCGCCGGCCGCAATCAGGTGCGCGAGGCGATTGCCGCGCTGACGGCTGCAGGCGTGTTTGATGAAAACGAAGCGCTGGTGAACGGCGCGGTGCAGCACCTGAGCGATCTGCTGGTGGCCGTGCAGCGTAAAGGGGTAGCAGCATGACGTTAACCGCCCTTGAAAAGCTGGATTTAGCCGACCAGCTGGACGAACTGATTATCAAAGCCCCGACGGTAAAGGGGCTGGACCTTCTGGATCTTAATGACCAGATGGAAGCAATCATGCTGCAGTTGGGTTATGGCGCAGCGCCGGCACCAGCCACCAGCGCTCCCGATCCGGTACCGGAGCCAGCGCCCGCCCCGGCGCCGGAACCGGAGCCACAGCCTGACCCTGTTAAAGAAGATCAGCCTGTCCCGGAAGTGGTTAAAGACTTTCTGGCCGGGAAATTCACGCATCAGGCACAGCTGGATTTTGTGGAGACGCTGCGCAAAGTCGGTGACTACATCGGCGTTTATCTGGCGCTGGACGACGCGAAAGAGCAAACCGCCAGCTGGATAGCCGCCAGCGGCCTCGCAGCTTAATCAGCAACCCCGTTTCGGCGGGGTTTTTTATTACCGGGATCACAATGCTTAACGAGAAATTAAAGAGCCTGCTGGGCGACGCCGGCAGCATATTTGCCCTGATTGGGCTCGTGGGTTCACTGCGCAAAACAGAGACCCAAACCGGGCGATCATCCTACGTCGTGACGGGCAAAGGTCAGGAAGTGAAAACTGCGTTTAAGGTAGTGGATGCCCGCGACCTGATTATCTCAAACAACCTCGACGGTACAATTAATCCGGCGTTCCCGGCAGAGCTGCAGCCGCGCGACCGCACGCGCCTGACCAGTAAAGTGCAGGTTTCAAAAATTGCGGGCAACCTGCGGCCGGCGAAGCTGACCGATTCCGGCATGAGCAGCCACGGCGCGCCAATCGTGGGCGCGGATAACGTGGTGGAGTCAGGCAACGGGCGCTCAATGGGGATCACGCGCGCCTATGAGCAGGGGCAGGCCGATGAATACCGCCAGTACCTGATTGAGCACGCGAAAGACTATGGCCTGAAGGCGTCGGATATCGCGCAGATGGATATGCCCGTGCTGGTGCGCGAGCGCCTGACGGACGTTGACCGGGCGCAGTTTGCGAAGGATTCCAACCTCTCCGATCTGCAGGAAATGGCGGCGAGCGAAAAGGCGTTTGTGGATGCGGAAATGCTCGACGAACGCCTAATGGCCATCTTCAATCCGTCCGATGACGGCAACCTGCTGGCGCGCTCAAATGACGGCTTTATCCGGGCATTCATGAAAGAGATAGGCGACACGGCAACAGCAGGCCTGCTGACTGACGACGGGCGCCCGACAAAGCAGCTGATTGACCGCATTCAGAATGCGATCTTTGCCCGCGCCTATAAGGATGAACGGCTGGTAAAGCTGGTATCTGAGGAACCCGATCCGGATATGCGCAACATCCTGACGGCGCTTAATACCGCTGCCAGTGAGTTTGCGCAGATGCAGACGCTCTCCGGTGACGTTCACCGCCAGGCGGTTACTGGGCTGGTGGACGGCGTGCAGTCGGTGAACGGGCTGGATCAGCAGGCGATAGCTGCGCTACAGGAGGCAATTAAGCTGGTGCGCCAGGCGAAAGACAGCGGGCAGGCGATACAGGAAGTGCTGGCGCAGCAGGGGCTCTTTGAGGAGGCCAGTATAGAGGCCGAAGCCCTGGCGCTGTTTATCGTGGCCAACAACCGCAGCGCGAAGCGGATTGGCGCAGCGTTTAAAAAGATGGCGCAGAAGATCAACGACGAGCTGTTACACCAGCAGCAGGCGCTGGGTGATATGTTCGGCGGCGGTGAGCTGACGCTGAATGACGTGCTGACAGCTGTATCAGGAGAAATTGAGGAGGAGTTTGGCGAAGGCAAGGGGCTCAACTTTGCCATGTTTGAGGCTGTCAGGGCGCCAGTAACGAACTAATTTTACTGGTTAATAATATGCGTCAGCTCTGGCTTGAGCTGACGGTTTTCACTGGCTGCGCATCATTAAATCTGGCCGTCTGCTTTGAGCGAGAAGCGGACGTCAGCGATTGATGTCATCACTACTGATCAAATAGATGCATTGAGACATCTGGAAATCCATAATTGCGTGCACCCCGATTACCAGGATTACCTGGCCTTCCGGAATTGCCAGGATTTCCCGGATTACCGATGTTTCCTAAGTTACCCATGTGCTTGTTTAGGATCATGCTTTCATGAAGTTCCCCAATGTATTGACCAGAGAGTTTATATACATGTGTTGCATGAAGTTGGCCGACGGCATTGCCGTTCATACCATGTATGTATTTTCCACGGATAAACCCTACGGCTTTTCCTTGAGAATTATAGATGTAATCTGTCATTTTTATGCCTCATAGATTTTTAGTTGATATTAATTATGGATGCATCCTAGATCACATATACTTTCACCAAGACTTTTCCATCTTTACTTGATCGTTCACCTTCCAGGTCAGTTTTAAATCCTTGTGAATTAGTTATATATTTGTTTGGGTCATATACGATACACCATAAATTATTGCATTCACTATGCCGTCTGTAATGTTCAATATCAATTATAAGCTCATCGCCAATTTTTTTGGCATGAGTACGGTCTCTTACAATTTTTGTTTCAAGAACAAGACTATGCGCAGGCAAAAGAAAATCCATCCTAGTGCTAGAACCAGCATAGCTAGGAGTAAATTCTTCTGGGCGTATATCTTGAACCCAAGGTCTCAATAATGAATGAAGTAAATCTTGCACATCATATTCATTGCTAAACGTTAAATTCTGGCTTCCTTTTCTTCGGTGTGTGAGAGGGTGCATAGCACGTTGCAAACCTCTAACCAACCTTTCCAGCAAAGCTTCCACTTTCTGAGGAATAACTGGCTGCTGACTAATTCTTAAAGTCTCTTCATATGGGATATCATCTGCAGGGATGTGACCCAAAGGTAAAATGCGGCCAAAACGATAATATTGAAAACCATTATCATGTAACGCGGCTTCGACACCCTCTCTTTTTTCAGACCATTCAATATACTCGGGGCTTCCTTGTTTCGGAGGAAGATCCATAAACTCTTCAATCACCCCACCTAACACAGATAGGCTATCAACCTCCTTATCCTGACCTGTGAGGTATAACCAGTTCTTCCACTTAGTATCATGAGCTCCTTTTGGTGGTTCACCACGAGCGCCCACAGAGTAAAATAATGATTCGATTGCTTCATGAGACGCAGTGTTAGCAATAACGTCCCCAACAACTTTGCATAGTGACCGTGATAACCTCATCTTCACCCCATTCAGAGAAAAATTTACATTGACTTTATCGTTCAAATGCACGAATGGAAATATCAGAATTTAATTAAACCCTCCGTTTTAGTCGTTTTTTCTTTAGAATTCCCTTATTAAGAAATGGTAGTAAAAACCGCTTCTGTCACAGAGCGGACTGTGGGTGCTTAATGCCCGCTATGAGCTAACACACAATGGCCGCACCATGCGGCCTTTCTTCCCACTACAAATTACAAACTCCATACAGTCCCGCTCTCAATCATTACAGAGTGGTATCACAATGGAGCAATCCGCAAACCGTAAAGCCTTTGGCGACATGCTGGCGTTCTCAGAAGGCACCAGTACTCACCCGTTAACCCGCATGCGTGGCTATGACGTTATCGTGACCGGGCTGGGCGACAAGCTGGGCGAAATCTTTACCGACTTCACCGATCACCCGTTCTCAAACCGCCGCGCTAAAGTGCTCAATAAGCATGGTCTGGCCTCGACTGCAGCAGGCCGATATCAGCAGCTTTACCGCTACTGGCCGGTCTACAAAAAACAGCTGAAACTGCCCGACTTCAGCCCCGCGTCACAGGAGCGCTTGCTTGACCAGCTGCTGAAAGAGCAGGGCGCGTATGCCGACGTCCACGCCGGACGAATCCGCACGGCCATTGGCAAAACTAACGATATCTGGGCGTCGCTCACCGGCTCGCCATATGGTCAGAAAACGCACGCTATCGAAACGCTGCTGACTGCCTATCGTGATGCTGGTGGCACAGTTACCGATTAAGCGCCTCTGAACCCTTCCGGGATCGCGTAGTTATCATGCTTCAGACCGTCGCCAGCGAAATCACCCGTCTGGCGGCGGCTTTCTGGTTTCCGGCCCGCAGCTGCTTTGGGCTTAAACGTGGATTTAATATAGCCGTAGACCTTGTGCATCAACTGGCCGTTGCGCTGGTATGCCTCTGCGCGGCGCTCTTTGTCTGCTGCTGCTGATCCTGCTGCCAGGCTTTGCAGTGACTCCTGATAAATCCCGAATTTTTTCTCTGGCGCTGATGGCTCTGACGCAATCTCTTTCGATTCCGAAATTGCTGACTCACTGTATTGTGTTTCTCTTGTTCTGGAGAGATCTCTTACTTCTTGTTGGTCATTTTGACCAGGGGTAGCCTGTTCATTCTGACCAGGGGTAGCGAGGGTGAAATTTAATTTTGAGAAGGTGTCAGCAACGATTTTCCGGACGAGACTCTGACGCCCCGCAGGCTGAAGATTAGCCGCTTTCAGTTCAGCCAGACTCGCCTGTACAAAAGCCAGCGCTTTGCTGGTGAACGTGTACTTGCTGGGCTTACTCCACTTGTGGTTGTTTTTGCAGCGCTGCTCCTCATGAGTAAGGATGCCGAGTTTAACCGCCAGGCGATAAGCGCGCTGAACGGTAGAAATGCTCACGCCTGCTTCCTCTGCCAAAGTGCTGAGGGATTTGATGATCTCAAATCTGGACGTAGAGCACGCCAAATTACACGCGAATTTCAGTACGCGAGTGAGGGATTTTGGAAGAGGTGAAAGCTCAATAACGTGGGTAAAATCATACCCGGTAATTCGTACAGGATTTTGCTTATTATCTAAGCAATGCAAGGGAAAAGAGTTGCCGTGATCGGCGTTTTTAGCTACTATCTTCACTGGTTATTTCCTTCCCTGTGAATGGTTAATCGTTCCTGGTTATCTCTTTCCCTGTGAATGGATATTTCCATTGATTTACCTTCCTGTAAGTGAGCAGGTTGTTGTTTATCGTTTTGTTGTACGGCGCAATGCCGTTGTGGCGCTAACCACATAAAGTTGTAGAAAAATCGACTGTTACCAGCAGGCGATTTTTTTTTGTTCTGACCAGGCTTGCCGGCTTGGTCAGAGCGCGGATAATAAACTTGATCAGCTTAAGGATCAAGATTAAGGTTTTTCTTAATTTTAGAGAAACCATAACCGCGCCCTTCACCGGGCGCGGTATCTCCTCCCTAATTTATTTCCCTGTTGTAATCCAGAAAAGCGGTCCTTCTTCTGCAGTCATACTCTTTTTTTGCGGCAGAGCATGCTGTTTTCCTGCGCCCATAGGCAGTGAAGCAGTTGCTTTTGCTCCGATAGATTCCAGCATGGACGCAACAATCATCGCATCTTCCGGCGTGTCCATCCGGCACAGCGCAGCAGTCTGCTCTTTACTGAAAAACAGCGGCATGTTGGCCAGCGCCTCTTTCATAATTTTACGACGGGACTTTGCCACGTTGCCGGCGCTCTCAATCATCAGGTTGGCGCTGCGCAGCCGATCCTCCAGCTCCAGCCGCTTGCCGTGCTCAATGTGTAGCGCCGATTCCAGCAGTGACGCGTCTCCCGACTCAAACATTGCCGCCTGGCCGCGCATACTTTCAAAGTGCTGAAAAATGTCCGCTGCCTGATTCTCCGAATACCCTTTTTCCACCAGCCCTGCGCAAATCATACTTTCACGATCGCTGGCGGACTCCAGCATTGCTGAGGCGTTATCCAGGCTGATGTAGTTAGGGAAAGTCACGTAATCAAAGCCGTGAAGGCTGTTGACTCTGGAGACCGCGCTATCATCGCCGCCGGTCGCCCATGACCAGCCACCGGCGCGGGAACGGCTCATGCCGTCAACGATGTTGCCCGGATCGGTGTCCAGAATCTCCTGAACGTGAGTGACGACTCCGTTATCATCAACGCTCACTTCAAGCGTCCGGTTTGAAGGCACGTTTTCGATCGTCACCGGCTTACCATCCACCATGACAACGGCAAATTCCGGCAGGTTCAGCCGTCCGGTTTTCGCATAGTAGGCGGCGCGTCGCCCGTGGCCGTAGTAGCCGAACATTTCCCCCAGCTGAATACGTTCCTGCGTTTCCGGGCTGCTGAACGTTTCCCGGACCGAGCGCAGCAGGTAGTTGCGATCATTTTGCGGCGTGAAACGACGAATTTTATCAATGAGTGAAAAACGATCCGTTACCGTGCGGAGTGCTTTCATATTGTCCTCATAACTTCAATGGATGCCCCGCAAAGCGGCGGCAGCGCTGGCGGTTGTCAGCGCGGACTGATGGTAGGACGGTTGTAATTTGCGTAGGTAACTTTTCTTGATCCATGCGTGGATCTAATGACCAGTGGATAATTTCACATTAGACATATTGAATTTATCAGTGCGGCGGATATAGTGTGCGCGCCGCTGCAAAACAGCGGTCGGGATTGGAACCCTGAAAAAGCATGAGAGCTGGCACATAGTGCCTTCGGCGCTACCACGTCCGGATCATTCCGGGCGTATCTATGGTGGCGTTGGTGGGGCTACCTTCGGGTAGGCCGGTTTTCTTGTGCGCCGGTAGTTCCAACCCTGTCAACGTCACCACCCGGAGATTGGAACCTCCTGTAGTGACGCTTCTTTAAGCACAGGGAGCACACCATGTCTGATATCCCTCGCGCGCCATCCCCTGCAGCGCACACTTTCGCTTCTGCCATGTTAACAATCAGTCAGAATAGTGACGCCATTTGCCGCCGTGCAAAGTGGGGCGATACGGCTAACCACGTATCCATACTGCCTGATGCTGACGATCAGATTCAGTACGTTTTCATGAATGACATCGGGACACTGAATTTCTACTGTCCATCACCTGAAGATATGCTTTCTGCTGACTGGCAGGTTATCGCGCTCTCAGACTGACTGCATAAGTGAAAAATTTATCTAATCAGATGGTCTGACCACGTAGTTAGTTAGATTATGAATGGTTGCGAAGATAGATTATCAACATTGTCATGGCAAAGCGAAACGGCAAATATTCTGAGCATAAACCAGGTTTATTGTCAGAAATACTGAGCAAATTATGTGCTAGCGTTACATGAAAAAAATTCACTCAGAAAGTCATGGTTTTTTTTAACGGACGTTTTCTTAATGGTGCAACTTTGTGCAGTTCAGCATATGTAAGCGAATCGGTAAATATCATGTACTTACAAAAATTGAGCCACTGAATGTGACATTCATAATTTGATTTGGACTTACTAAAGATTAATTTAGTTTTTTAAAAAGTTCTTTTTTAAATTTAATTTATGATGTTAGTTTCTCTTAACGCAAATTAGTTAATGTGTTGATGAAATTAAATAAACATCACATAACATTTGCGTAAGCTCTTTAGCGTAGATTTACGCTGAAAAGTTTCATATCTAACATGGAAGTTTTATGCACACAGCAAGAGGATGAAGTATGTATAAGGCTATGAAATATTTTGTCAGTGATCATTTTCCATCCGGGTTGCTCCTACACCGGATAGACTGCCCGCAGCTGCCTTCACTTGAAGAACGAACGTTCATTGGCACCTGCTATACGCTTAATCAGGCACTGACCGTAGCCTCTATGCACTTTTCGGGCGTGAAGGTTTGTCCGTTCTGTATTACCAGGCCGGATGAAAAAGAAGGACAGCAAGAATACCTGGTACTTAACACCCCGAAGAAACCTAAAAAACCTGCTGAAAAAAAGATATTTAGGGCAGTAAAGCATCTGGATAACAATTAAAGACAGGGCAATTAATCATCCCGGAGCGCAGATATATTTTCCTTCAGTTTTTATATCTGCTTTAGATGACTGGTTTCATCAAGCCGCACACTCCCCTGTAAATTTGTGTGCGGCCTTTTTGGTTTTCCGGAAATTAACTTTCCGGTCTGACAACATATCGGGCAAACGCCACCAGCTCCTCATGCGTCCAGTTGGCCGGATCGTCGCCGTCAGGCGCTGACTCGTTCATCATGCTGCCGGCGTCATCCTCCTGCGCATCGGCCTTGTCACGGCTTTTGCTGAACTCCGCCAGCATCTTATCCAGCGTTCCGTCGTCCATTTTCAGCTGATCGCTGAACAGGTAGCGCATGAACGTGTCATTCTCCGCCAGCTTGTTGTTGGCCTGCAGCGCGTCCATGACCTGCACCATGAGCGTAATAAAGTTGGCGCGGGCGTCCATTTCACGGCTTTCTTCTTCCTGAATCGCCGTGTTCATGGAGTTAAACTGTACCACGTAGGGCCGGTCATTCTCCGGATATACCTTGCCGTATTTAAACGCCAGGTGAATATCTATAAGCCGGTAAATCATCTCCTGCGCGCCCTGGCGGAGCCACTGCGCCCGCAGCGCCGCCTGAATGGCCGTCTGAATCCAGCCACCTTCCCCCAGCCCGCCTGCCATCTGATCCGCCCAGCCCAGCATCGTTGAATCAATCCCGAGCGCGGCGCACAGCTGGCGCAGGTGAAACATCACGTCCTCAATGCCGGTAATGTCCGCGGGTATCGACTGCGTATCAATCGTGATCCCGTTTTTGCCATCCCCCATAACCGGGATCACATGGTTCATCACGGTTGGCATGGTGTTCCCGTTCACCGCTTTTTTCTGCAACGCCTCGCCGTGGCGTTTGAGCGTCTGCGATACGGTTCGGGTGTAGTTGGCGCCCACAACCGGATCGAGTGAGTTGGTGGTGAGCGCAATCAGGCGGTCAATTTTGGCGGCGTTGTAGCGCGTGGCTTTCAGCGCATTCAGTGCGCCCGTCAGGTTGAGGAACGGCTCATAGGCGTGCGCGAGAAAGCTGGTTCCGTAGTTCTGCGTCTCCGCGATTTCCTTATCCTCCTCCTCAGTCAGCAGCGAATAGCCCCGGTTGCCGGACGTGACCGGCTGCACGTTACGCGTGGGTGTCCAGTACGGGTTTTTCATGGGTACCAGAGACCACGGCGAGGAAAGCGTGCGCGTATGCGTATCGGGTGACAGCACGTAATCCCCGCCGAACCCCACCAGCTGATCGCCCTTATAAAACTCCTGCACAAAGTAGGGCAGCGAGTAATAGCTGTTTTCCAGGCTGGTGATCCCGCTGCCGGTCCGGGCATAAGGACGCACGTAGGAGACGCCAAAAATCGCCATAGTCATAGCCAGCGATGGCAAATGTTTATTGATCATCGCCCCTAAATCATCCTGCAGCTCTTTTGCGCGCGCCGCGCCTTCTTTGTCCGACGGGTCAACCGGGGCAATGCAGAACGCCAGCCCGGTCTTTTTGTCCGGCGCGAGCGCGTGGCCAATGTGGATATTCAGCGCGGCGGAGCAGGTTGGACTGTTAGCCATTTCCTCAAGAATGGCGTAGCGCTGCAGCCGGTCCAGCGGCAGCTCTGCGCCGAGGTACAGGCTGTCGCCGGCCGTGGTCATTTCACCTGCCTTACCTTCCTGATACGCCAGTGCTGCCAGCCCGGATCGGGACACCACAACGTTTTGTCCGTTAGTCCACGCGAGTGAGTCAGGCGCGTCGTTGGTTGAGCCTCTGAATGCCTGCCTGAGTGCGCCGATTACAGAAAGCGCCTTGTTTCTTTTAGCCAATGTATAGTGTCCTTTTTACAAACCCTTAGAATTTATATAACCATAACCGCTTTATGCAATCCGGGGAAAATTCACACAGTGGAAAAAAGAGAAAACAGGGCGGTCCAGGAAGCCGGGTCCGTTGAGGACTTGATCCGCCTGGTCATGCGCCTGCACAAACAGCGAACGGTTGTGGCGTTTGGCGTGACAAAACGGGAAGGGGTGAGCCTGCAGCGCGAACGCCGCGCCGCTAATGATAATGCTGTCAGCCTGCTTAACTCGCTGCCGGCGGGTTTTGACGGGAACAAACTCACCGATGAACAGCGCCGGATTCTGGCCGGGTACAGCGGTGAGGGCGGTCTGGAGGGCGGCGGCGGCAGCCAGTATGAATATTACACCCCGCCGTTTATGGCGGAGGGAATATGGGATCTGTTTGCGGACTACGGCATTACCGGCGGTCACATGCTGGAGCCGTCCGCCGGCACGGGCGTTTTTCAGGAAACCAAGCCCGCCGGCGCAATGATGACGTCCGCGGAGATCTCCGACACGTCAGGACGCATTAACCAGCTGCTGCACCCGGAAGATGACGTGCGCATGGGCGCGTTTGAGAAGCTGGCCGCGTCAGTATCGGACAACAGCTATGACCACGCTGTCGGCAACGTGCCGTTTGGCGACTCGCGCACGGGCTTTGCCGAGCTCGACCCGGCCTACCGGGATGAAACCAACGTCGGGCATTACTTCGTGATGCGCACCATCGACAAGGTGAAATACGGCGGGCTGGTGGTGCTGGTGGTGCCAAACGGCATGACCGACGGCGGCGGCGCCAACAAGAAGCTGCGCGATCGCGTCTCCCGCGTGGCGGAGTTCCTGGGCGCGCACCGCATGCCGTCCGGCACGTTTGCCGAGAGCGGTACCGCCACGGTGGTGGATGTGTGGGTGCTGCGAAAGCACACCGAGGCGCTGACGCAGCTGGTGCATGACAGCGATGAACAGTCGCTTGAGGCAGCAAGCGTGCTGTGGCCAACGTTTATCCGCGGCAAGTGGTTTGAAACCGAGGGGCGGCGCTACGTTCACGGCGAAACCGAGCGATCTGACTTCAATAACATCCTGGTGGTCAAAAAAGATGGCCAGCTGACCAATGAGGCGATGAAAGCCGCGCTGTCGCGTCGCTTTGACAGCCGCATCGACTGGGATCGGCTGGGTACGCCTGCTGCGGTCTGGCAGTCGCCGGTAGAGGGTGATAAGCGGCTGATGGCCGGCGTCTGGCACACCTACGATGGCACGCGGTTTATTAAAGATTCCACCACGGCTTCGAGCGGGATCGACGCGGAGCGGTTCGGTGCCGCCACGTTTGGCGACCTGCAGACGAAAACGCGCACGATTAACGGCATGCTCTCGCTGGACAGCCGCGCCCTGTACGCGGCCAGCGTGGAATACCCGCAGCTGTTTGACGATCGCATTCACGCGGCCATTCGCTTTGCGATGCAGCAGAAGCCGGGGCATCGCTGGCGCGTGATGCGCGCGTCGATCATCGGCCTGCGCATCAACGACGCGCTCGATACGCAGATGCTGGGCGGCGACGCCAGCGGCATTATTGCTGACGCCGCGCGCCTGGTGAGTGAAGAAGTCGGGCAGTACGGCACGCCGAAAGGCCTGAAGCTGGCCGGTCTCTCTGATGCGAGCGCCAAAGGCTGGCTGAGTTTTCAGGCCAACGTCAGCCGCGAAGGGGATTTGTCCGCGCTGCTGAACGGAACCATTGACCGCAGCGAGGCGGTGGCGGTGGACTTTGCCAGTCCGGAGCAGGTGGTATCGCACCTTTTCAGCGATGTGGATCTGGTACCGGTGGCACTGGCCGCTTTCCGCGCCGCGTTTAAAGGCGAACTGCCGGAAGATGACGAGGCGTTACTGGCGCACCTGGCGACCTTCCCGGAGATTGCGCTCGACGGTAACGGCAACATTATGCCGCTGGCGCGCGCTACAACCGGCAACGTGCGCGGCAAGGTGTCCCGCCTGGCGGCGCTGATTAACGACGCGCCGGACGGGCCGGTTAAGGCTAACTACGTTCGCCAGCTGGAAACGATCAACGAGAAGCGCAACCATACGCCGATTGAAGATATTACGGTCAACCTTAACGCACGCTGGCTGGATCGCCGGCTGATTAAAGAGTTCCTGATTGACCAGGGCTTTGACGACTTTAAGTACACGCAGGATCTGGAAAACGAAAACGGCTACCTGACCGCGGAGGACAACTACGCGGGGAAAGACGGCGTATTTTCCGGCTATCAGGTGCGCTCCGTCACCGGCAAAGGTGGCGTGACTGAATTTAAGCGCGCCAGCTACAAAGACGGCTTCTACAACCAGCTGGAAAACTACCTGAACGGCGTGAAGCCGCGCGGCGTGAACGCTAACGTCTATCTGAAGCGCATCAGCGGCCTGGAGGCACAGTTTAACCACTGGCTGCGCACGCATCCGGACGTTGAATCGGTTGTCAGCGACTACAACGACGCGTTTAACGGCTACGTGCCGTTTGAGCATTCGTCCTCGTCCCTGCAGCTGCAGCAGATCAGCGGCAAG
>Ga0157361_1000134_pt1 | contig 40407 bp, 38 predicted proteins | sample AttlaeALBM2_FD_111481 | JGI IMG/M metagenome (GOLD analysis project Ga0157361, IMG submission 111481) | Fungus gardens microbial communities from leaf cutter ant in Ribeirão Preto, State of São Paulo, Brazil - Atta laevigata ALBM2 | ecosystem: Host-associated > Fungi > Mycelium > Unclassified ...
CGTGGGCAAGGATACGCTGAGGCTTTTGAGGTGTCGAGGGCCAGCAATGCTATCCTTTGCCCTTGATTCAGACCGGGATAAGCATTATTTTTGCCCCCTGTCTTCAGGAGATCCCCATGAGTCAAAACCTCGCCCTGCTTTCTCAGGAAGAGAAAGATAAAGTCAATGTTGAACTGGCCGCAGCGGGCGTGGCGTTTAAAGAGCGCTACAATATGCCGGTCGTGGCTGAAATGGTTGAATACGAGCAGCCTGCGGCGCTGCGCGACTGGTTTCGCCAGCGCCTGATGCACTATCGCCAGGCGTCGCTGAACTTCTCGCGCCTGCCCTACGAACCCAAACTGAAGTAAATCATGTTACGCGTAATTGATACCGAAACCTGCGGGCTGCAGGGCGGCGTAGTGGAAGTGGCGTCGGTCGACGTGATCAACGGAGAGATCGTTAATCCGATGAGCGACCTGATCCTGCCCGACCGTCCTATAAGCCGCCAGGCGATGGCCGTACATCGCATCACCGAAGCGATGGTAGTGGGCAAACCCACCATTGAAGAAGCGATTGGCCGCTATCACGGCAGCCCTTTCTATGTCGCCCATAACGCCAGCTTCGACCGCCGCATGCTGCCGGAGATGCACGGCGACTGGATCTGCACCATGATGCTGGCGCGCAAGCTGTGGCCCGGCATTAAGTATGGCAACCAGGCGCTGCGCCATAGCCTTAAGCTGGAGGTAACGCCGCCCGCCGATCTGCACGCGCACCGCGCGCTGTACGATTGCTACGTGACCGCCGCGCTGCTGATCCGCATTATGGAGATTTCCGGCTGGGATGCCGGGCAGATGGCGCAGCACTGCCAGCCCGCCAGCGTAACGGGCGACGTACTGCCCTTCGGCAAATATCGCGGCCAGAGTGTCGCCTCGATTGCGCGAAAAGATCCGCGCTATTTGCGCTGGGTGCTGGAAAACGTGCGCGATCTGCGCCCGCCGCTGCGGCAGGCGCTGCGTAAATACCTGAGCGACGATCAGTAATCGCGCTGCGGCGGCAGGCTGCCCTGCGCCAGCGCGATCAGGAACGTCAGCTCCAGCGCGATGCCCTCATAAGATTTATAGCGCCCCGACTTACCGCCGTGACCGGCATCCATATCTGTACAGAGCATCAGCAGATGGTTGTCGGTCTTCAGCGCGCGCAGTTTCGCCACCCACTTCGCCGGCTCCCAGTACTGCACCTGCGAGTCATGCAGCCCGGTCGTCACCAGCATATGCGGATAGGCCTTCGCCTCGACATTGTCGTAGGGGCTGTACTGACGCATATAGCCATAATAGTCGGCGTCGTTTGGGTTGCCCCACTCGTCGTACTCGCCGGTGGTGAGCGGAATCGACTCATCCAGCATCGTGGTGACCACATCGACGAAGGGCACCTGTGCCACCACGCCGTTGAACAACGCCGGCGCCATATTAATCACCCCACCCATTAGCAGCCCGCCTGCGCTGCCGCCCATGGCATAAAGCTGCCCAGGCTGGCCGAAACCTTTTTTCACCAGCGCCTGAGTAACGTCGATAAAATCGGTGAAGCTGTTCATCTTGTTGAACAGGCGGCCGCCGTCATACCAGCTTTGTCCCAGCTCGCCGCCGCCGCGCACGTTGATCAATGCGTAGACGAAACCGCGATCGAGCAGGCTAAGCCGGCTGACGCTGAAATCCGCCTCCATATTGCTGCCGTAGGCGCCATAGCCATAAACCAGCAGCGGATTTTTGCCCGGCTGATAGTGTTTGCGGTGATAGACCAGCGATACCGGCACTTCGGTGCCGTCGCGCGCCGTGATCCAGTGATGCTCGCTTTTGTAGTTGTCAGGGTCGAAGTTGCCAACCGCGCTCTGCTTGAGAATGCGCCGCTCGCCGGTGTCCATATCAAGCTCGAACAGCGTGGTCGGCGTAGTCATCGAGCCGTAGCCGTAGCGCAGCTTGCTGGTTTCCGGCGAAGGGTTGAATGCCAGCCAGGTGACATAGGTCGGATCGTCGAAGGCGATGCCGGTCACCTCGCCGGTTTCCCAGTGGATCTGGCGCAGGCTGGTCAGGCCGCGCTGGCGCTCCTCCACCACCAGCCAGTCGCGGAACAGCTGAAAATCCTCCATCACCACATGATCGCGCGGCTTGATTAGGGTTTCCCAGCGCGACTCGTCCAGCCAGCGCGTGCGGTAAAGACCGAAGTTTTTCCCCTCGCGGTTAGAGCGGATATAAAACTGATGATCATAGTGATCCAGACTATATTCATGATCCTTGCGGCGCGGCAGGAATATCTGCGGCGCGGCGTCGGGAAAGCCAGCATCAATAAGCTGGATCTCGCTGCTGTTGGTGCTGAACAGCGCGATCAGGATAAAGTGCTCGGAAGTGGTTTTATGCACGCTGAGATGGTAGGTGTCATCCTGCTCTTCATACACCAGCCGATCGTCGCTTTGCGGCGTGCCGAGCTCATGGCGCCAGACCTGATAAGGCAACAGCGTTTGTTCATGCTTGCGCACGTAGTAGAGCGTGCGTGAATCGTTCGCCCAGGCGAAGCTGGAGGAGGCGTTGTTCAGCACCTCCGGATACCAGCTCCCCTTCTCCAGGCAGCGAAAACGAATGCCGTACTGTCGTCGGGAGAGAAAGTCTTCCGCCAGCGCCATCACCCTGTTGTCAGGGCTGATATTGAGCGATCCCATAGTGTAGAACTCGCTGTGCGAGGCGCGCTGATTGGCGTCCAGCAGCAGCGTCCACTCATCGGTCACGGCGCACTCGGCAGGCTGGCGGTAGTAGGCGGCATATTCGTTACCGCTCTCATAACGACTCTGATAGCGATAGCCGTTATGCACATAGGGAACCGAATGATCCTGTGGCGGCAGGCGATCGACGATCTCTTTTAGAATACGGTTCTGCAGCGGCTGCTGTGTCGCCATGATCTGCTTGCCGTAGTTGTTTTCGGCGCGCAGATAATCCAGCACCTCTTCATTCTCGCGCTTGTCGTCGCGCAGCCAGTAGTAATCATCCACGCGCGTTTCGCCGTGGAGGGTCATTTCATGAGGAATTTTTTTTGCGATGGGGGCCTGCATGCTCTCTCTCCCTGTTATTCATATCCTTTAAGGGTGGCATCAGGTGGCGGGGAAGCCAAATTTTTGTCGCTAACGCGTTGTTATTGCGGCCGCGCAGCGCGGCCGCAGCGGAGTTATTCTGCCGGGATGCGCGCTTTTTGTTCGCGCAGATCGTTTTCAATGCCGTCGCGCACGTCCTGTGGAATCTTCAGCGCGTCGCCGAGCGCAGTGAGATAGCTGCGCTCCATAAAGTGATCCACGTCGATAGCGGCGCAGCTGAGGAAGTAGAGTTCCAGCGCTTCATCTTCATTTTTCACGTCGGCAGCCAGCCAGGCGGGATCGAGCGGCCGATTGATCGCTTTCTGGATCAGCGCCTCCGCCTCCTGACCGTAGCCCGACTCATGGATGCTGCGTTCGATGGCGGCGCGCTCGCGATCGTCGATATGGCCGTCGCTTTTAGCGGCGAAGACCAGCGCCGTAACCAGGCGCTCGGCGCGCTGGTCGGCGGGCGTTTGCAGCTCGCCGAAGCCGGGATCGGACTGGTGCGTGTCGCGCACGCGCTGTTTATATTTGTTCCATAGCACTGCGCCGGCCGCCGCGCCGCCGCCGATAATCAGCGCTTTGCCGCCATACTCGGTTAACAGCTTGCGCGACTTTTTGCTGGCGATCAGCAAACCCGCCAGGCCGCCCAGCGCGCCAGGCGCCAGCATATCGTTTAAACCTCCGTTGCCGCCGCTGTGCCCTTTCTTCGTCAGCAGCGATTGAAGCTGTTGCAACAGGTTGTTCATCATTCACTCCTTTTTTAGCGATAAGGACTCTACTCTGCCCGACCGGGCGTCAGTTAACGTCAAGGTGAGAAAAGAGAGGCAAAGCAGCGGAGGATGAGAACGCAAACGTTTTCGTTTATACTGCGCGCGCGTTTTGACTCACAGGTGAAATTATGACGACTCTTGGAACTGCGCTGCGTCCGGCTGCGACGCGTGTCATGCTGTTAGGCTCGGGTGAACCGGGTAAAGAAGTGGCGCTGGAGTGCCAGCGACTGGGTGTGGAAGTGATTGCCGTAGACCGCTATGCCGACGCGCCCGCGATGCATGTGGCGCATCGCAGCCACGTGGTGAACATGCTTGACGGCGAGGCGCTGGCCGCGCTGATTGCGCAGGAAAAGCCCGATTATGTGGTGCCGGAAATCGAAGCGATAGCCACGGATAAGCTGCTTGAGCTTGAACAGCAGGGTCAGCGCGTGGTGCCGACCGCGCGCGCCGCGCGCCTGACCATGAACCGCGAAGGTATTCGCCGTCTGGCGGCGGAAGAGCTGTCGCTGCCGACCTCCAGCTACCGTTTCGCCGACAGCCAGGCGAGCTTTGAGGCAGCGGCGGCGGAGATCGGCTTCCCCTGCATCGTCAAGCCGGTGATGAGTTCGTCAGGCAAAGGCCAGAGCTTTATTCGCGACGCCAGCCAACTCGGCAGCGCCTGGGAGTACGCGCAGCAGGGCGGCCGCGCCGGCGCAGGCCGCGTGATTGTCGAAGGCGTGGTTAAATTCGATTTTGAAATTACGCTGCTGACCGTGAGCGCGGTCGACGGCCTTCACTTCTGCGCGCCGATCGGTCATCGCCAGGAAGATGGCGACTACCGCGAATCCTGGCAGCCGCAGCAGATGAGCGATGTCGCGCTGCAGCGCGCGCAGACGATCGCCGGCGAGGTGGTGAAAGCGCTGGGCGGCTACGGCCTGTTCGGCGTTGAGCTGTTTGTCTGCGGCGACGACGTCATCTTCAGCGAAGTGTCGCCACGACCGCACGACACCGGCATGGTGACGCTGATTTCGCAGGATCTTTCGGAGTTCGCCCTGCACGTGCGCGCTTTTCTCGGCCTGCCGATCGGCGGCGTGCGTCAGTACGGCCCGTCGGCGTCGGCGGTGATCCTGCCGCAGCTGCACAGCCAGAACGTGCGGTTCGTCAACGTGGAAGCGGCGCTGGGCGCGGGTCTGCAGCTGCGCCTGTTCGGCAAGCCAGAAATTGCGGGTTCGCGCCGTCTTGGCGTCGCGCTGGCCAGCGGCGAGAACGTCGATGACGCCGTCGCGCGGGCGATCGCCAGCGCAGCGGCGGTAAAAGTCGAAGAGTAATAAAACCGCGGGTGATTCATGATGCGGTGAGCGCCCTGCTCACCGCTAATGCTTATTTCGCGCCTTCTACCGCTTCGCGCGCCAGACGCGTAATGCGATCCCAGTCGCCTGACTCCAGCGCGTCGTTCGGCACCAGCCAGGAACCGCCAATGCAGAGCACGCTTTTCAGCGCCAGATAGTCGCGATAGTTGGCGGGCGAGATGCCGCCGGTGGGACAGAAGCGTACCTGCGGGAAGGGACCGCCGATCGCCTGCAGCGCCTTGACGCCGCCGTTCGCTTCCGCCGGGAAGAATTTAAATTCGCGCAGGCCGTAATCCATGCCCGTCATCAGTTCGGAAACGGTGCTGATGCCGGGAATCAGCGGCACCGGACCTTCTACCGCGGCCTTCAACAGCGGCTCGGTAATGCCTGGGCTGATAACGAACTGCGCGCCCGCTTCGGTGACTTCCTGCAGCTGCTGGGTGTTGATGACCGTGCCAGCGCCGACGATGGCGTCCGGCACCTCTTTAATCATCAGGCGCAGCGCTTCCATCGCCACCGGCGTGCGCAGCGTGACTTCCAGCACCCGAACGCCGCCGGCCACCAGCGCTTTCGCCATCGGCACCGCATGTTCCAGCTTGTTCACTACGATCACCGGCACCACAGGTCCAGTGGTCAGAATCTTTTCCGCACTCGTCTTCCAGTTCTTCATCAGTTCCCCTTGCTTATCCATACCGGCGCCAGCCGCGCGGCGCGCCATCAATGCGTCACTACCATACAGGATCGCCTTCCGCATCGTCTATCCGCCCGACGCTATTTTTGAAACTGCGGTTCAGTTTCCTGCGGCAAGGCACAAAAAAGCCCGCACGCGGCGGGCTACTTTCAGGATTATTCGAACTCGTTCCAGGAACGGCCGTCTCGCGTGATCATTGCCACGGACGCCACCGGCCCCCAGGTGCCTGCCTGATAAGGCTTGGAGGAGTCGCCGTCGGCGGCCCAGGCGTCGATAATGGAGTCGACGTAAGTCCATGCCGCTTCCACTTCGTCGCGACGCACGAACAGCGCCTGAATGCCGCGCATGCTCTCCAGCAGCAGACGCTCGTAGGCATCAGCCAGGTGCGACTGATTAAAGGTCTCGGAGTAGCTCAGATCCAGCTTCGTGGTCTGCAGCTTGTGCTTGTGATCGAGGCCCGGCACTTTGTTCAGGATCTCGATATCGACGCCCTCGTCCGGCTGCAGACGAATAGTGAGCTTGTTCTGCGGCAGTTCCGAGTAGGAATCTTTGAACAGGTTCATCTCCGGGTTCTTGAAGTAGACCACTACTTCGGAGCATTTGGTCGGCAGACGCTTGCCGGTACGCAGGTAGAACGGCACGCCCGCCCAGCGCCAGTTGTCGATATCAACGCGAATGGCGACGAAGGTTTCCGTCGAGCTGGACTTGTTGGCGCCCTCTTCTTCCAGATAGCCAGGTACTTTTTTACCCTGCACGAAGCCGGCGGTGTACTGGCCGCGCACGGTTTTTTCGCGCACGTTGGTCTGATCGATACGGCGCAGCGAGCGCAGCACCTTAACTTTCTCGTCGCGAATGGCGTCGGCGCTGAGGTCGGACGGCGGCGCCATGGCGATCATGGTGAGCACCTGCAACAGGTGGTTCTGGATCATGTCGCGCATCTGGCCAGCCTGGTCGAAATAGCCCCAGCGTCCTTCGATGCCCACCTCTTCGGCCACGGTGATCTGCACGTGATCGATGGTGCGGTTATCCCAATTGTTGACGAAGATAGAGTTGGCGAAGCGCAGCGCCAGCAGGTTGAGCACCGTCTCTTTGCCGAGATAGTGGTCAATGCGGAACACCTGGCTTTCGTCAAAGAACTCGCCTACCGCGTCGTTAATCTCTTTTGAGGTCTCCAGCGAGGTGCCGAGCGGCTTCTCCATCACCACGCGCGCCGGTTTAGCGTTCAGCTTCGCTGCGCCCAGGCCTTTGCAGATGGCGCCGAAGGTGCTTGGCGGCATCGCGAAATAGTTGATGGTGGTGCGTTTTGCCTGATCGAGCATTTTGCCCAGTTTGGGAAAATGGGTGGTGTCGTTGACGTCGAGGTTGCAGAAGTCGAGACGGCTGCTGAGTTTGTCCCACAGCGCTTCGTCGATCTTCTCCTTCATAAAGGTTTCCAGCGCTTCACGCACCACTTTGGTATAGGCTGCTTTGTCCCAGTCGGCGCGTCCTACACCGATGATGCGGGTTTCCTCGTGGATCTGTCCCGCTTTTTCCAGCTGATACAGTGAAGGCAACAGTTTCCGGCGCGCAAGATCGCCTTTGGCACCGAATATCACCAGATCGCATGCCTGGGCTGTTTGTGTTACCGCCATTTTCCTCTCCTCGTTGCAGGATGATCCCGTTGGCGTTTGCATCCTCATCCATCGGGTCCATGTTGTAATTTTCTTTCAGCACAATGTACTTATTTCAGGGAGTCAGGTAAACCGACTCTATGCGGGTCCGCAGCGTTTACTCTGAATGGAATAAGACGTGCCGATGTGATAGTGCGTGCGCTTTAGTCCACTCTAGCGTGGCGGCCGAGAGGCGGCAAAATCGAATCCGGGTCAAATTATGACAAAAATTTACCACGCAGACTTATCCGTACTTGCGCGCAGTCAAGGCGAACAGGGTATATTCACGCTTTTATGCCCCCTCTGCCAGCCCTTGCTGGCATCGATAAAAGCGATAACGGTCATCAGGTTATGAATACTCTGGAAAAAATTGAGGCGCAGCTGGCGACGCTCAGCAAATCGGAACGCAAGGTCGCGGCGCAGATCCTGGCCGCCCCGCAGGAGGCGATCCATTCCAGTATTGCCCGGCTGGCGCGCGCCGCTGAGGTCAGCGAACCCACCGTTAACCGCTTTTGCCATCGGCTCGGCACGCGCGGCTTTCCCGACTTCAAATTACAGCTGGCGCAGAGCCTGGCACAAGGGCAAAGCTGGGTCAGTCACGACGTCGATGAAAATGACGATACCCGCGGCTACAGCCATAAGATTTTCGACTCGGCGCTGGCCGGGCTGCAGCGCGTACGCGATCGGCTCGATCTCGCCGTGGTGCAGCAGGCGGTGACGGCGCTGTCGCGAGCGCAGAAAGTGGCGTTCTTTGGCCTGGGCGCCTCAGCGGTGGTGGCGCACGACGCCTTTAATAAATTTTTGCGCTTTGATCTCCCGGTGGTCTGGTCAGAGGATATTGTGATCCAGCGCATGAGTTGTATAAATAGTTGCGCGGAGGACGTTTTTGTTTTGATTTCGCATACTGGCCGCACGAAAAATATGGTAGAACTGGCTCGCCTCGCCGGTGTAAACGGTTCCACCGTGATAGCCATCACGTCTCCCGCTTCGCCGCTGGCAGAGGTCGCCACGCTGGCGCTCACGCTTGATGTTCCGGAAGATACCGATGTCTATCTGCCAATGGTGTCCCGCCTGACGCAACTCACCGTTATCGACGTGCTGGCGACCGGCTTTATCCTCGAGCGCGGCGCTGCGTTTCGGGAAAACCTGAAGCGAGTGAAAGAGGTCTTAAAAGAGTCGCGTTTCGACAAGCCTTTCGCCATGGAAAACGCAGCGCAACAAAAAAATTAACATCACATTCACAATGTGAGTCGTATCACAGGCTCTCCTTCAGTTAGAATAATGATCACGCCCTGTCCACTTTAGGGGATACGCAAATTTGTCAACGGAGTCCTTCATGTCAAGACGTCTCAGAAGAACCAAGATCGTTACAACCCTCGGCCCGGCAACAGACCGCGATAATAATCTGGAAAAAATCATCGCCGCAGGCGCAAACGTTGTGCGACTCAACTTCTCTCACGGCACCCCGGAAGATCATCAGCTGCGCGCGAACAAAGTGCGCGAAATTGCCGCGAAGCTGGGTCGTCACGTCGCGATTCTGGGCGACCTGCAGGGACCGAAAATCCGCGTTTCGACCTTTAAAGAGGGCAAAGTATTCCTCAACGTCGGCGACCGCTTCCTGCTCGACGCCAGCCTGAGCAAAGGCGAAGGCGATAAAGAGAAAGTCGGCATCGACTATAAAGGCCTGCCGGAAGATGTGGTGCCGGGCGATATCCTGCTGCTCGACGATGGACGCGTGCAGCTGAAAGTGCTGGAAGTTCAGGGCATGAAGGTGTTTACCGAAGTCACCGTCGGCGGCCCGCTCTCCAACAACAAAGGCATCAACAAGCTCGGCGGCGGCCTGTCGGCGGAAGCGCTGACTGAGAAAGACAAAGCGGACATTATTACCGCCGCGAAAATCGGCGTCGATTATCTGGCGGTCTCGTTTCCGCGCAGCGGCGAAGATATGAACTACGCGCGTCGCCTTGCGCGCGAAGCGGGCTGCGAGGCGCAGCTGGTGGCGAAAGTCGAACGTGCCGAAGCGGTCGCGACGCAGGAAGCGATGGACGATATCATTCTCGCCTCTGACGTGGTGATGGTGGCACGCGGCGACCTGGGCGTTGAAATCGGCGATCCTGAGCTGGTCGGCATTCAGAAAGCGCTGATCCGTCGCGCGCGCCAGCTGAACCGCACCATCATTACTGCCACGCAGATGATGGAATCAATGATCACCAACCCGATGCCGACGCGCGCCGAAGTGATGGACGTCGCTAACGCCGTGCTCGACGGCACCGACGCCGTGATGCTGTCGGCGGAAACCGCTGCTGGCCAGTATCCCGCTGAAACCGTTTCCGCGATGGCGAAGGTCTGCCTGGGCGCGGAGAAGATCCCGAGCGTCAACGTCTCCAAGCACCGTCTGGAAGTCACCTTCGACAATATCGAAGAGGCGATCGCCATGTCGGCGATGTATGCGGCGAACCATCTGCAGGGCGTCACCGCGATTATTACCATGACCGAGTCCGGCCGTACGCCGCTGATGACGTCGCGCATTACCTCCGGCCTGCCGATTTTCGCTATGTCCCGTCATGAGCGCACCCTGAACCTGACCGCGCTCTATCGCGGCGTAACGCCAGTCTTTTTCAACAGCGACAACGACGGCGTAGTCGCTGCGCACGATGCAATCAATCTGCTGCGCGACAAAGGCTTCCTGGTCTCCGGCGATCTGGTTATCGTCACCCAGGGCGATGTGATGGGCGCGACCGGCACCACCAATACCAGCCGGGTGCTGCGCGTCGACTAACTGCGCGCCCGCTGTAGTAACGCTGTAAACAACGCGACTGCCTGGCGGTCGCGTTTTATTTTTAAAAGGAGTCTGAATGCCCCGCTATCAACCCGTCAGCAAACTGACAGCAGGCTTGCTGCTGTTTCCGCTGGCGCTGGTGCTGTTTGAATTCGCCACCTATATCGCGCACGACATGATCCAGCCAGGCATGCTGCTGGTAACGCAGGAGTTCAGCGTCGGCCCGGAGTGGGTCTCGACGTCGCTCACCGCCTATCTGCTGGGCGGCGTGGTGCTGCAATGGCTGCTCGGCCCGCTCTCTGATAAATTCGGCCGACGTCCGGTGATGCTGGGCGGCATTCTCTTTTTTATTCTGGCCTGCGTGCTGACCACCTGGGTCGGCTCGATCAAAGAGTTCGTCGCGCTGCGCTTTATTCAGGGCATTAGCCTCTGCTTTATCGGCGCGGTCAGCTATGCCGCGATTCAGGAAGCTTTTGACGAGGCGCTGGCGGTGCGCGTGATGGCGCTGATGGCCAACGTCGCGCTGCTGGCGCCGCTGGCAGGGCCGCTGGCGGGCGCCGCCTGGCTGACGGTGGCGAGCTGGCGCAGCATGTTCTGGCTGTTCGCCCTGCTCAGCGCCCTCGCCTTTATTATTTTATGGCGCGTGATGCCTGAAACCGCCGGCGACCGCAGCCACTCCATCGCGCTGCCGCAGCTGGCGCGCACCTACCGCAAGCTGGCGCGCGACCGGATGGTGATGCTGGGCTCTTTCGCTATCGGGCTGGTGTTTATTCCCATTCTGACCTGGGTGGCGCTCTCGCCGGTGATCCTGATGCATGAGGAGCAGCTGTCGCGCATGCACTATGCGCTGCTGCAGCTGCCGGTGTTTCTGGCGATGATCGCCGGGAATATTACGCTGGGCAAGCTGGCCGGACGCGTGCCCATCGAGCAGCCGGTGAAGTTCGCCGCCTGGCCGATTCTCTCAGGGTTAGGCATTGCGCTGCTGGCGAACCTGCTGAACAGCCACAGCTATCTCTTTCTGACCGCTGGGCTAAGCCTTTACGCCTTCGGCGCGGGTATGGTCAACGCCGGGCTCTATCGCCTGACGCTTTACGCCAGCGACGCGGGTAAAGGCAGCGTCGCGGCGATGCTGGGGATGATCAGCATCCTGACGCTGGCGATCGGCATCGAGCTGGCGAAAAGCGGTTATTTTAGCGGCGGCACGCCCTGGTTTAGCCTGATCAATTTCATCAGCGGCGTGCTCTGGTTTGTGCTGGTGACGCTGTTTCTGCGCGAACGCAAGCGGCGCGCGCAGGTGACGGCGTTATCCTGAGCATAAAGGTCTTACTCACTAGCTGCTGCGGAAGCTGAAATGCGGGGGCGGTATGGCACGAAGAGCAGAGCGTCCCGCGACAGGGATGTCGCGGGACGAGCGCGCATGGATGCAATGGACTTTGCGATCGGGCCATACCGTCCCTGCGTCAGCACATTATCAATAAAAAAGGGCCGCCATTGTGGCCCTTTTGCTATTTACGCGGATAAAGCTCTTTGCGCTTATAAGGCTCGATATCGCCCTCTTTGCGCGTCTTCAGCAGCTTTAAAATCCAGGTATACTGCTCGGGATGGGGACGCACGAACACCTCAACCTCTTCGTTCATGCGGCGCGCCAGCGTGCGGTCGTCAGCTTCCAGCAGATCGTCCATCGGCGGACGGACGAAAATCTCCAGCCGATGCGTCTCGCTGTTATAGACCGGGAACAGCGGCACCACGCGCGCGCGGCACACCTTCATCAGGCGGCCCAGCGCCGGCAGCGTCGCCTTATAGGTCGCGAAGAAATCGACGAACTCGCTGTGTTCGGCGCCGTGATCCTGATCGGGCAGATAGTAGCCCCAGTAACCCTGGCGCACCGAGCTGATAAACGGTTTGATGCCGTCGTTGCGGGCGTGCATCCGGCCGCCGAAGCGACGACGCGCGCTGTTCCAGACGTAGTCAAGCAGCGGATCGCTCTGGTTATGAAACATCGCCGCCATCATCTGCCCTTCCGAGGCGAGCAGCATCGCAGGGATATCCACCGCCCAGCCGTGGGGCACAAGGAAAATAACGTTCTGCTTCTCCGCCTGCAGCCGATCAATGATCTCGCGGCCGTGCCAGTCAACGCGCTGGCGCACGCGCGCCGGATCGCGCACACACAGTTCTGCCATCATCGCCATCGCCTGCGGCGCGGTGGCGAACATCTCATCGACGATATCGCTGCGCTGCGCCTCGCTCAGCTCCGGCAGACAGTAGTAAAGATTGATTAGCGCGCGGCGGCGAGCGCCTTTAGCCAGTTTCCCCGCCATTCTCCCCAGCCCGCCGAGCAGCGGATCGCGTACTTTCGCCGGCAGCAGCGCCATGCCTGCCAGCGCGCCGACCGCCAGCCAGCTGCCCCAGTATTTTGGTTTCAGGAAAGAACGTTCAAAAACGGGAATAAATTCAATATTCTTTTTTTTCGGGGTTTCCATGCACTCGCCTCAATCAATGACGCGCTAATGATAGTGGCGACAGGTAAATTTGCAATCCCCGGCGCGGCGTGAAAAAAAACCGACGCGTAAAGCGTCGGTCTTATGGCGCGTCGCGCGGACTACTCGAAGCGCAGCAGCGGCAGGTTGGTTTTCACCTGCGCCATATAATCGCTGCGCTCTTTGCCGGTCAACCCTTCCATGCGCGGCAGCTTCGCCGTCAGCGGGTTGACCGCCTGGTTATTGATCCAGATTTCAAAGTGCAGATGCGGCCCGGTGGAGCGGCCGGTATTGCCCGACAGCGCAATGCGATCGCCGCGCTTCACCTTCTCGCCCGGTTTCACCAGCACTTTCTTCAGGTGCATATAGCGCGTCATATACTGGCGGCCGTGGCGAATGGCCACATAGTTGCCCGCCGCGCCGCCGTTTTTCGCCATCACCACTTCGCCGTCGCCGACCGCCAGCACCGGCGTACCCACCGGCAGCGCGAAATCGACGCCTTTATGCGGCGCGATGCGGCCCGTTACCGGGTTCAGACGACGCGGATTGAAGTTGGAAGAGACGCGATACTGCTTCACGGTCGGGAAGCGCATAAAGCCGCGCGCCAGGCCCGACCCGTTGCGATCGTAGAACTTGCCGTCTTCGGCGCGGAACGCGTAGTAGTCTTTGCCGCCGGAGCGCAGGCGCACGCCAAGCAGTTGACTCTGCGCGCTTTTGCCGTCGAGCATTTCGCGAGACATCAGCACGCTAAACTGGTCGCCAGCACGCAGCTTGCGGAAATCCATCTGCCACTGCAGCGCTTTGATCACCGCGCTCGCTTCGCTGCCGGTCAGGCCGGCGCGCTGGGCGCTGGCGGCGAAACTGCCGCGCACTTCGCCTTTCAGCACGCGGTTCTGCCACTCGCCCTTTTGCATCTCGGACTGCATGGTGAACGCGCCGTTATTGCCGCGCTGATAGGTGCGCGTTTCACGCCGGTTTATCTCCCAGGTGAGAGACTGCAGACTGCCATCGTCGGTCAGGGTCCAGCTCAGCTGCTGGCCGACCTGCAGGTTGCGCAGCGCTTTATCGCTGTTGACCAGCGCATTGATATCGCCCAGTTCGATGCCGTACTGATTCAGGGCGCTGCTGAGCGTATCGCCGGACGAGACGGTGTATTCATGCGTTCCCGTCGCGTCCGGCACATCGCTGTCGATGTCGTCGGCGGGCAGTTCTTCTTCCGGTTCGGAAGTGGTTTGATCGATGGGTTCGCTGGCCTCTGGCAGCAGCGTACGCAGCTGATTTTTATCAAGTTCGATGCTTTTGACTATCGGCATCGCATCATCGGCGGGATGGTAAACGTAGGGCCGCCAGACGGCGACGGCCAGCGTCACAACGGTTAAAGACCCCAGCATAACGCGGTGGGGGCGCGGCAAATTATTAAATGCGAGGGCGACAGAGCGGGCTATCTGCTGCACTTTTACCTATTCCTCATGCTCCATTCAGGCAGCTCGCATACTGGCCTGACAGCTGTGAAAGGAACTTCACGTAGCTGTCCTGACTAAGGCTGATATTTGTCCCCAGCGGATCCAGCGTGCCTTTTCGTACGTTGGTTCCACGGGCAACCGCATCGATGACGGCTGGCCTGAATTGTGGCTCAGCAAAGACGCAAACGGCCTTCTGCTCAACCAACTGTGTTCGTATTTGATGTAGACGCTGTGCGCCCGGCTGAATTTCAGGGTTTACGGTAAAATGCCCGCTGGGCGAGAGGCCGTAGTGTTTTTCAAAATAGGTGTAAGCGTCATGAAAAACGAAATACCCTTTGTTGCTGACCGGCGCGAGCTGCGCGCTAATGTGCTTGTCGGTAACCGCCAGTTCGCTTTCGAACTGCTGGAGATTAGCGTCAAGTTTGGCTTTGCTTTCGGGCATAAGTTCCAATAATTTTCCATGGATTGCAACCGCCGCTAGCCTGGATATTTGCGGTGACAACCACAGATGCATATTAAATTCGCCATGATGGTGATGGTGTTCCGCTTCGTCATCTCCGCTATCGCCCTGGTGAGCAGCCTCTTCGCCATGGTGATCGTCGTCGTCTCCGCCCTTCAGCAACAAGGGTTTAACCGCCTGCATATCGGCGATCTGAAGGTTTTTAGCGGCGGGCAATTCAGCCGCCGGCTTCGTCATGAAGGCTTCCATCTCGGGGCCGACCCACACCACTAAGTCTGCGTTTTTTAAACGTTTTACGTCAGAAGGACGCAGCGCGTAATCATGTTCCGACGCGCCATCGGGCAGCAGTACATCCACCGGCGTCACGCCGTCGGCAATGGCGGCAGCGATAAAACCGAGAGGCTTCACCGAGGCGACGACATTCGCCTGCGCGGGAAGCGTCAGCGAGGCGGTGAATGCCAGCGCAGAAAGGGTGAAAATAGTACTCTTTTTAATGTGTAACATAATGCATCATTCCATCGTGACCTGGGGATGGGATGTGATATTATAACATTCGAAATTCTGTGCAACCTGTAAATAACATGACCTCACTCGTCACGCTTGAAAACATCTCCGTGCAATTTGCACGGCGTCCCGTGCTCTCAGGCATTAGCCTGAAGCTGATGCCTGGACGCATACTTACGCTGCTCGGCCCCAACGGCGCGGGCAAATCCACACTGGTGCGCGTCGTGCTGGGGCTGCTGACGCCGGCCTCCGGTCAGATACAACGCGATCCGGGTTTGCGCATCGGTTATGTGCCGCAAAAACTGCACATCGACCCGACGCTGCCGGTCACCGTCGAGCGTTTTATGCTGCTGACGCGCGGCGCGAAGCGCGCCGATGTGCTGCCGGCGCTGAAGCGCGTGCAGGCCGGTCATCTGCTCAACGCGCCGCTGCAGAAGCTCTCGGGCGGGGAAACGCAGCGCGTGCTGCTGGCGCGCGCCTTGCTCAATCAGCCGCAGCTGCTGGTGCTGGACGAGCCGACGCAGGGCGTCGACGTGAACGGCCAGGTGGCGCTCTACGATCTGATCGACCAGCTGCGCCACGAGCTTAACTGCGGCGTGCTGATGGTTTCGCACGATCTGCATCTGGTAATGGCGAAAACCGACGAGGTGCTCTGCCTTAACCACCATATCTGCTGCTCCGGCACGCCGGAAGCGGTGTCGCAGCATCCGGAATTTATCGCCATGTTCGGTCCGCGCGGCGCGCAGCAGCTGGCGATCTATCGCCATAACCATAATCATCGTCACGACCTTCAGGGACGTATCGTTTTACGCAGAGGACAGGGTCCATCATGATTGAGTTGTTACTACCGGGCTGGCTGGGCGGCGTGATGCTGGCGCTGGCGGCCGGTCCGCTGGGTTCGTTCGTGGTGTGGCGCAAGATGTCTTACTTCGGCGATACCCTGGCGCACGCCTCGCTGCTGGGCGTCGCCTTCGGCCTGCTGCTGAACGTCAATCCCTACTACGCCGTTATTCTGGTCACCGTCTGCCTGGCGCTGGGGCTGGTGTTTCTTGAACGCCGCCCGCATCTGGCGATCGATACCCTGCTGGGCATTATGGCTCACAGCGCGCTGTCGCTCGGTCTGGTGGTGGTCAGCCTGATGTCGGGCGTGCGCGTCGATCTGATGGCCTATTTGTTCGGCGATCTGCTGGCGGTAACGCCGGAGGATTTATGGGTGATGGGCGCAGGCGTGGCGGTGGTGCTGGCGGTGATGGCGTGGCAGTGGCGCGCGCTGCTGTCGATGACCATCAGCCCGGAGCTGGCGCAGGTAGACGGCGTTAATATTCAGCGTACCCGCCTGATCCTGATGCTGGTGACGGCGCTGACCATTGGCGTAGCGATGAAATTCGTCGGCGCGCTGATTATCACCTCGCTGCTGATTATCCCCGCCGCGACGGCGCGCCGCTTTTCGCGTTCGCCGGAGCAGATGGCGATCCTCGCAGTGGTGGTGGGCATTATCGCCGTCTCGGGCGGCCTGACCTTCTCCGCCTTCTACGATACCCCGGCCGGCCCGTCGGTGGTGCTGTGCGCCGCGCTGCTGTTTATTCTCAGCATGGCGCGCAAACCCGCCGTCTGATTACTCGTCGCGCGCCATGCCGAAGTGACGATAAGCATGCTGCGTGGCCATCCGGCCGCGCGGCGTGCGCTGAATAAAGCCCTGCTGGATCAGGAAGGGCTCAATCACATCCTCAATGGTTTCCCGCTCTTCGCCAATTGCCGCTGCGAGGTTATCCAGGCCTACCGGCCCGCCGGTAAACTTGTCGATAATCGCCAGCAGCAGCTTGCGATCCATATAGTCGAAGCCTTCGCTGTCGACGTTAAGCATATCCAGCGCGCTGGCCGCAACGTTGCCGCTCATTTCGCCGTTGGCGCGCACCTCCGCAAAGTCGCGCACGCGGCGCAGCAGACGGTTGGCGATACGCGGCGTGCCGCGCGCGCGCTGCGCCACTTCCCGCGCGCCCTCTTCGCTTAGCGGCAGTCCCAGACAGGCGGCGCTGCGGCTGACGATGTGCTGCAGATCCGGCACATTGTAGAACTCCAGGCGCTGCACGATGCCGAAGCGGTCGCGCAGCGGCGAAGTCAGCGAGCCGGCGCGCGTGGTGGCGCCGATCAGCGTAAACGGCGGCAGGTCGAGCTTGATGGAGCGCGCGGCCGGGCCTTCGCCGATCATAATATCCAGCTGGTAATCTTCCATCGCCGGATAGAGCACCTCTTCCACCACCGGCGAGAGACGATGGATCTCATCGATAAACAGCACGTCGTGCGGTTCGAGATTGGTCAGCATCGCCGCCAGATCGCCCGCCTTCTCCAGCACCGGACCGGAGGTGGTGCGCAGATTGACGCCCATCTCATTGGCGACGATATTGGCCAGCGTGGTTTTCCCCAGCCCCGGCGGGCCGAAAATCAGCAGGTGATCCAGCGCATCGCCGCGCAGTTTCGCCGCCTTGATGAAAATTTCCATCTGCTCGCGCACCTGCGGCTGGCCCACGTACTCCGAGAGCAGCTTAGGGCGGATAGCGCGGTCGAGATTCTCTTCTTCGTTATAGCTGGCGGAGGAGACCAGACGGTCGGCTTCGATCATGACTTACCTCAAATGGCGGCGCGCAGAGCTTCTCGGATCAGGGTTTCGCAGTCTGCGTCAGGCTTGCCAACCTTGCTTATCATACGGCTGGCTTCCTGCGGTTTATAACCCAGCGATACCAGCGCCGCAACCGCTTCGGCCTCGGCGTCGTTGCTTTCCGGCTCGGCGTGCGGCGCGGTGAGCGTAAAGGCGGATTCGCCGGAGAAGAGGTCGCCATGCAAGCCTTTGAAGCGATCTTTCATCTCAACCACCAGACGCTCGGCGGTTTTCTTGCCGACGCCCGGCAGCTTGATTAGCGCGGCGATCTCCTCTTTCTCCACTGCCGTCACGAACTGCTGCGCCGACATGCCGGAAAGGATCGCCAGCGCCAGCTTAGGTCCGACGCCGTTGGTTTTAATCAGCTCGCGAAACAGCGCGCGCTCTTGTTTGTTATTGAAGCCGAACAGCAGCTGCGCATCTTCGCGCACCACAAAGTGGGTAAAGATCACCGCTTCGTGGTTCAGTTCAGGCAGCTCATAAAAACAGGTCATCGGCATATGCACTTCATAACCCACGCCGTGCGCTTCGATCAGCACCAGCGGCGGCTGCTTTTCCAGAATATTGCCCCGTAAACGACCTATCACCTGAACGCTTCCTTAATAAACGAATGTGGCGGGATTTATAACATAAAAAAGGCTGGATGAATATCCAGCCTGAAACGGAACGCGGCGTGGCCCGCTAGCCTGAACGCAAACGTCCGCGCGTCAGTAACAGTTTGCTGTCGCTGATGCGCGTCGCGTTCTGACTGACGTGGCAGTGCGTAATAGCGATTGCCAGCGCGTCAGCGGCGTCCGCCTGTGGGTTGGCGGGCAGCTTAAGCAGCGTGCGCACCATATGCTGCACCTGGCTCTTCTCCGCGCCGCCGGTGCCGGTGACGGTCTGCTTCACCTGACGGGCGGCGTACTCAAAGACCGGCAGGTCAAGGTTGACCGCCGCGACGATCGCCGCGCCGCGCGCCTGCCCCAGCTTAAGCGCCGAATCGGCGTTCTTTGCCATAAAGACCTGCTCGATAGCGAAGTAGTCTGGCGAAAACTGGGTGATGATTTCAGTCACGCCCGCATAGATCAGCTTCAGGCGCGCCGGCAGCTCGGTGGTATTGGTGCGGATACAGCCGCTGCCCAGATAGCTGAGCTGGCGGCCGGTTTGACGAATCACACCGTAGCCGGTTATGCGCGAGCCGGGATCGATGCCCAGAATTATCGCCATGCCGACTCTCCGGTGTGCGGGTTAGAGAGAAACGCCATTACAGCGTTTCCGCGACCTCATCGGAGATCTCGCCGTTATGGTAGACTTCCTGCACGTCGTCGCAGTCTTCCAGCATGTCGATCAGGCGCAGCAGCTTCGGCGCCGTTTCAGCATCGAGTTCCGCTTTGGTCGACGGGATCATCGAGACTTCGGCGGTGTCCGCTTTCAGGCCGGTGGCCTCCAGCGCGTCGCGCACTGCGCCCAGCTCTTCCCATGCGGTAAAGACGTCGATCGCGCCGTCGTCATAGCTCACCACATCTTCCGCGCCCGCTTCCAGCGCCGCTTCCATCACGCTGTCCTCATCCTGGCCCGGCGCGAAGGAGATCACGCCCTTCTTGCTGAACAGGTAAGAAACAGAGCCGTCGGTGCCGAGGTTGCCGCCGGTTTTGGTGAAGGCATGGCGCACTTCGCCTACGGTGCGGTTGCGGTTGTCGCTCAGGCACTCCACCATCACGGCAGAGCCGCCAGGGCCGTAACCTTCATAGATGATGGTTTCCATATTGGAATCATCCTCGCCGCCCACGCCGCGCGCGATAGCGCGGTTCATGGTGTCGCGCGTCATGTTGTTAGACAGCGCTTTGTCCATTGCGGCGCGCAAACGCGGGTTGGATGCGGCGTCGCCGCCGCCCAGCTTAGCGGCGGTGACCAGTTCACGAATAATTTTGGTGAAGATTTTACCGCGCTTGGCGTCCTGCGCCGCCTTGCGGTGCTTGGTATTCGCCCACTTACTATGACCAGCCATCTTGGTTATTCTCCGATCTTTGACATCGCACGGGCTATCTTGCTGGCGATCTCGCCTTCCGGCAGTGCTCGCAATCCTCACGTACGGGAGTACGCTCCGGTTGCTGCGCGCTGGCGGCAGCCGACCTCGCTGCGCCGATAACGCCCGACGCTTTAAGTTTTAAGGCGCAGTTCTGTTAGATTGCACCGTTTTTTACGATCCAGGCTGCTGCCGGAAGAGACGCGGCGAGCAGTTAAATAAATTCTTCAATCGCCTGGCGATTACTCCAGGACTTGGTCAGGGCGGCGGCGGCGGCGGGATCGAGCCAGCGCGCGGCGAGATGCTCGCTAAGCGTCGGCTGCCGCTCGGCGGGCAGCGCCAGCCGGAACCAGTGTTCGCGGTTGTGCGTCACGCCGGGCGCATAGCGATGGCGATAGTGCGGAAAGATTTCGAATTCGATCTCTTTGCCGCAATCCTCCAGCGCCAGCTTCTCGCCCGCGACGTCAATGGCCAGCTCTTCCAGCACTTCGCGCCGCGCCGCCTGAAGCGGGGTTTCGCCCGCTTCCAGGCTGCCGGTGACCGACTGCCAGAAATCGCTGTCGTCGCGTCGCTGCAGCATTAACACCCGGCCGGTATCCTGCGCGAAAATCACTACCAGCACCGATACCGGATATTTAAACATTACTTATTCTCTGACTTCTCTTTCTTCGGCGCGATCTGAATACCGAGATCCGCCAGCGCCGCCGGGTTGGCTTCGCTTGGCGCTTCGGTCATCAGACAGGCCGCCGCGGTGGTTTTCGGGAAGGCGATAACGTCGCGGATATTCTCGGTGCCGGTCAGCAGCATGGTGAGACGATCCAGACCAAAGGCCAGACCCGCGTGCGGCGGCGTGCCGTACTTCAGCGCGTCGAGCAGGAAGCCGAATTTCTCGCGCTGCTCGTGCTCGTCAATGCCCAGAATAGTGAATACCGCCTGCTGCATGTTACCGCTGTGGATACGCACGGAACCGCCGCCCACTTCATAGCCGTTGATCACCATATCGTAGGCGTTCGCCACCGCGCTCAGCGGGTCGGCCGCCAGCTCTTCCGCCGACATCTCTTTCGGCGCGGTAAACGGATGGTGCATCGCCGCCAGACCGCCTTCGTCGTCCTCTTCGAACATCGGGAAGTCGATCACCCACAGCGGCGCCCAAGCGCTTTCGTTGGTGATCTGCAGATCGCGGCCCACTTTCAGGCGCAGGGCACCCAGCGCGTCAGCCACCACTTTGGCGCGATCGGCGCCGAAGAAGATCAGGTCGCCGTCGGCAGCGTTGGTGCGGCTGAGAATCGCTTCAACGATCTCTTCGTTAAGGAACTTAGCCACCGGGCTCTGTACGCCGCTGAAGCCGTCGGCGCGCGCGTTGACTTTCATCCACGCCAGACCTTTCGCGCCATAAATTTCGACGAACTTGCCGTATTCGTCAATCTGCTTACGGCTCAATTGTGCGCCGCCCGGCACGCGCAGCGCGGCAACGCGCCCTTTGGCGTCGTTGGCTGGACCGGCGAACACCTGGAACTCGACGTTTTTCAGCAGATCGGCGACGTCCACCAGTTCCATCGGGTTACGCAGATCGGGCTTGTCGGAACCGTAGCGGCGCATCGCTTCGGCAAAGGTCATCTGCGGGAACTCGCCGAGATCGACGCCCTTCACTTCCTGCCACAGCTGACGAATCATACGCTCGTTGATCTCGCGCACCTGCGGCGCGGTCAGGAACGAGGTTTCGATATCGATCTGGGTAAATTCCGGCTGGCGGTCGGCGCGCAGATCTTCATCGCGGAAACACTTCACGATCTGATAATAGCGATCGAAGCCGGACATCATCAGCAGCTGTTTGAACAGCTGCGGCGACTGCGGCAGCGCATAGAACTTGCCTTTGTGCACGCGGCTCGGCACCAGATAGTCGCGCGCGCCTTCCGGCGTCGCCTTGGTCAGCATCGGCGTTTCGATATCGAGGAAGCCTTCGCCGTCCATAAAGCGGCGCACGAAGCTGGAGATTTTCGCGCGGGTCTTCAGACGCTGCGCCATTTCAGGACGGCGCAGGTCGAGATAGCGGTACTTGAGACGCGCTTCCTCGCTGTTGACCTGATTGGAGTCGAGCGGCAGCGGCTCGGCGCGGTTGATAATGGTCAGCGCCTGCGCGAACACTTCGACTTCGCCCGTGGCCATCTCGGCGTTTTTGTTCTTCTCGTCGCGTGCGCGAACGGTGCCGGTGATCTGGATGCAGAATTCGTTGCGCAGCTCAGACGCCAGCTGGAAAGCCTCCTGACGATCGGGATCGAAGAAAACCTGCACGATGCCTTCGCGATCGCGCATGTCGATAAAAATCAGGCTCCCCAGATCGCGACGGCGGTTGACCCAGCCGCAAAGAGTGACTTGCTGACCTACATGAGACAGATTGAGCTGTCCGCAATATTCTGTACGCATAACGTATCCTTTTAACTTCGCCGCTGCTGCCTGCAGCATCAGGCCGCGTAACCTTTTGAGATGCTGCCGCAAAAAAGGCGGCCATTATAATGGAAAAAGGCAGGCAGGATAAGTAGAGCCGCGCCAAACCGCGCATTTCGTCGCCGGTTTTTCCTCCCCCGGGCAACCAGGCTAGTCTATAGGGCAAAACCAGCAGAAAAGGAGAGGCCGTGACGCTTCGTATTGGGCTGCCGCAGTGGCAGCATTCGCACTGGAAACGATGGGGCATTGGAAGTCTGGCTGATTATGCCCGGCTGTTCCACTGCGTAGAGGGCAACACCACGCTTTATGCGCTACCCGCGCCCGATACCGTTCAGCGCTGGCGCGATATGACGCATGACGACTTTCGCTTTTGCTTCAAGTTTCCGCAGACCATCAGTCATCAGGCGCAGCTGCAGCACACCGACGATCTGCTGAGCGATTTTCTGCGGCTGCTCGATCCGCTGGCCGACCGTATCGGACAGTACTGGCTACAGCTGCCCGCGACTTTTGCACCCGCGCAGCTCGCCGATCTCTGGCGCTTTCTCGACGGGCTGCCGCGCCGCTTCAGCTATGGCGTCGAAGTGCGCCACCCCGCCTTTTTCGCCAAGGGCGAGGCGGAGCGCGCCCTGAATCAGGGGCTGCAGGCGCGCGGCGTCAACCGGGTGATCTTAGACAGCCGTCCGACGCACGCCTCAACCTCGCAAAGTCCTGCCGCCCTGCACGCGCGCCAGCAAAAGCCGCGCGTGCCGCCTCACGCCGTGCGCACCGGCGAGCGGCCCATGGTGCGCTTTATCGGCAGCGACGACGTAGACCAGAGCGATCGATTTTTTCAGGTCTGGCGCGAAAAACTGGCACAATGGCAGACGGAAAGCGACCCGCTGTTTTTTATTCATACGCCCGATATGGGCGAGGTGTTTCCGCTGGTGCGGCGTTTATGGCCGCAGCTGCAGGCGATCGACGCCGGCATCGGCAGCGGCCCCGCCTGGCCGCAGCAGGAATCGCTGTTCTGATGAACGAGGATTAGCATGGTAAGTGCGTTATATGTGGTACTGGGCGTGTTGATGGTGATGAAGTTCGCGCTGGACGTGGTGCGCTACCGTCGCCACTATCGCGTCGCCTTTGGCGACGGCGGGTTTCACGATCTGCGCGTGGCGATGCGCATTCACGGCAACGCGGTCGAAACCATTCCGCTGGCGCTGCTGCTGCTGGTGATGATGGAGATGAACGGCGCCGATATGTGGATGATGCATCTGACCGCGCTGCTTTTTTTCGCTGGCCGGGTGCTGCACGCGCAGGGGCTGCGCCGCAGCGCGCTCGCCGGGCGCAAATATGGCATGATGCTGACGCTGTTCGCCCTGTGCGGCATGGCGGTATTTAACCTTATCTATCTGCCCTGGGAGCTGGTGCTGACGCTGCATTGACCGGCTGCGGGGGTAAAGGGTGCAGCCCGCCGCACTTTCTGCCAGAATAGCGCCCTTTCCGTTGTCTTTCCGGATTTATTATGTCTGACCGCGATACGCTATTTTCCGCGCCCATCGACAAGCTGGGCGACTGGACCTTTGACGAGCGCGTGGCTGAAGTCTTCCCCGATATGATTCAGCGCTCCGTGCCCGGCTACTCGAATATCATCTCCATGATCGGCATGCTGGCCGAGCGCTTCGTCACGCCCGACAGCCAGGTTTACGATCTGGGCTGCTCGCTTGGCGCTGCCACGCTCTCGGTGCGCCGCAATATCAAGGCGCCCGGCTGTACGATTATCGCCGTGGATAATTCGCCGGCGATGGTCGAACGCTGCCGCCGCCATATCGACGCCTTTCGCGCCGAGACGCCGGTGAACGTTATCGAGGCTGATATCCGCGATATCCCCATCGAAAACGCCTCGATGGTGGTGCTGAACTTCACGCTGCAGTTTCTCGATCCTCCTGCGCGGCTGCAGCTGCTGGAGAAGATCTGGCAGGGGCTGAAGCCCGGCGGCGCGCTGGTGCTGTCGGAGAAGTTCAGCTTCGAGGACGCCGAGGTCGGCGAACTGCTGTTCAATATGCACCACGATTTCAAACGCGCTAACGGCTACAGCGAGCTGGAGATCAGCCAGAAACGCAGCATGCTGGAGAATGTGATGCTGACCGACAGCGTTGAGACGCATAAGGCGCGCCTGAAACAGGCGGGCTTCTCTCACGCGGAACTCTGGTTCCAGTGCTTTAACTTTGGTTCGCTGGTGGCGTTGAAATGATTGAGTTTGGCCGTTTTTATCAGCAAATCGCCACCGGTCCGCTCGCCAGCTGGCTGGAGGTGCTGCCGGCGCAGATCGCCGCCTGGCAGAAAGAGAATCTGCATGGCCTGTTTCGCAACTGGGAGAAGTCGGTTGAGCATCTGCCGCTGCTGCAGCCGCAGCAGCTCGACCTGCTGCACAGCGTCAGCGCAGAGCGCGACGATCTCAGCGATCGTCAGCGTCAGGGCATCGAGAAACTGCTGCGCAACCTGATGCCCTGGCGTAAAGGCCCCTACTCGCTCTACGGCACCGCTATCGATACCGAATGGCGTTCCGACTGGAAGTGGCAGCGCGTCGCGCCGCATATCTCCTCACTGGCGGGTCGAACCGTTCTGGACGTCGGCTGCGGCAGCGGCTATCACATGTGGCGCATGGTCGGCGCCGGCGCGCAGCTGGTGGTCGGCATCGATCCGATGCAGCTCTTTCTCTGCCAGTTCGAAGCGGTGCGCAAGCTGCTGGGCGATGACCGACGCGCCCATCTGCTGCCGCTCGGCATCGAACAACTGCCGACGCTACAGGCGTTCGACACCGTTTTCTCAATGGGCGTGCTTTATCATCGCCGTTCGCCGCTCGATCATCTGCTGCAGCTGAAAAATCAGCTGGTGAGCGGCGGCGAGCTGGTGCTGGAAACGCTGGTGATCGAGGGAGATGAGCGGGATGTGCTGGTGCCGGGCGAACGCTATGCGCAGATGCGCAATGTCTATTTCATCCCTTCGGCCGCAGCGCTGAAAAGCTGGCTGGAGAAGTGCGGCTTCGTCGACGTGAAAATTGTCGATTATGCGGTGACCTCCACCGACGAGCAGCGCCGCACCAGCTGGATGACCAGCGAATCGCTGGCCGAGTTTCTCGACCCGCAAGACGCCGGCAAAACAGTGGAAGGCTACCCGGCGCCGCTGCGCGCGGTGCTGGTCGCCACCAAACCCTAACGCTTAGCGGCGCGAGAGCGCCAGCTTCGCCGCGAAGCCGATAAACACCATGCCCGTCAGGCGGTCCATCACCTTGAGCACTGCCGGACGGCGCAGGTGCGCGGCGAAATAGTGGCTGCCGCCAATCAGGACGGCGTTCCACAGCAGCCCAATCGCGATATGCATCAGCGCCAGCAGGCTGCACCAGAGCGGCACCGACGCCCCCGCCGGAATAAACTGCGGCAGAAAAGTAACGTAAAACACGCCCATTTTGGGATTGAGCAGATTGCCGAACAGGCCGCGGTTGAAGCAGTTCAGATAGCTTTGCGGCGCGATTTCCGCCGCTGCTTCATGCAGCGGCTGCGTGCGCGGGCTGAGCAGCAGCCTGACGCCAAGATAGAGCAAATAGGCCGCGCCGATCCACTTCAGCAGGTTGTAGGCCATTTCCGATGCCAGCAGCAGCGCGCCCAGACCACATCCCACCGCGACGCCCCACACCAGACAGCCGAGGTTGATGCCCAGCGCCGTGGCGCTGCCGCGTCGCCAGCCCTGCGCGGCGGCGGTGCGCAGCACCAGCGCGGTATCGAAGCCGGGCGTCAGCGTCAAAATAGTAATAGCGAATAAAAACGAGAACAGCAGCGTAGCGGTCATAACTCTCTCCCTGAAAATGGCGCCGCTTACCTTAACAAATTTTTAACGAGGACGCGCTATTTCTGCGTGCTACTCCGTCTCAGCAGGCCGGTCCCAGTACTGATATTTATAGGCGGCGCTGAGATGGCGCTCGATAGTGCCTTTATCGAATACTTCGGTTTCATGCAGATAGCTTAACGTGCAGTTGCCGACCTCGTCCCATAGCTGACACTCGTCGACCGAACGCAGCGAACTGACCGGCGTGGTCGCGGTGCCGTGCAGCTGCCATTCGCGAAAATCTTTATCGTAGGTATAGAGATCTTTGCTGCGCGCCGTGATCGCGCTGACCACCTGCCCCTGCGGGTTCCAGCGCCAGCTGCTTTCGCCGTTGGTCAGGGCATCGGTGCCGCGCGAAACGCTTTTCGTCAGCCGCAGCTGCGCGTCGTAACGATAGGTGGTGTCGGTAAAGCCGCTTTTGCCCATGCTGGTGAATTTATCGGAAGCGGTGACGATATTGCCGTGCCGACCGGTGAGCCAGCTAATAGTGCCCTGACGGTTATCGACCACCTGCTCTTTGCCCTCTTTCAGCACCTTCACCAGGTAGGCGTACTCCGCTACCCAGCCGCCCTGCACGCGCGCAATATGCTGCTCCATGCTCAGCACGACGTTGTGCTCTTTTTTATCGAAGGTGACGTCAGCCACCTGCAGGATGCCGCAGGGATCGAACTGCCCAAGCACACGCTTTTGCGAATCGACATCTTTGCCGAACTCGCCGGCGATCACCTGTCGCACCGCGCCTTTCGCGCTGCCGCCCAGCATAATCCAGCTGTTGCTGCTGGCGACGGCTTTACTGTGCGGGGCACAGGCGGCGGCCCACAGCGCGGGAGAGGCGAACAGCGAACCCAGCGCAAGCGCCGCAGTCAGAGAGCGTTTCATGGTGTAACTCCAGGGTATCTCAATAACCTGAGTGTAACGCTATTGGCACCATCTGGCGCGGTCGCGTGAACGAGGGTGAAAACAGCTAAAATTATGAATACATCAGGCGTCAAAAAAGCGTTCGAGACAAGGCAAAGCAATGCTGGTTGTTCTCAGATGACCGTCGCCTTATTGCGTTGTCACTGTGTATAAAGGCAGTAAGCTATTATCCCTGGCACAACGTGACATAAGCGTAATGTTGAACTGTCACTTTTACGGACTAGCCGGACGATCTTTTGCATGACATACCGATTTTGTATCCTCTTTCTCTCAGCGTTGGCACTTCTGCTAAATTTTTTTTTCCTGCCCACCGTGCTCGGGCATATAAAAAATGACCCAGAGGTTGAAAGACTGGCAGAGAGACCGGATGACGTTTTTACGCTATTCAGCGAATGTAGAATCAGGGTTAAGGATGAGGCGCGTTGTTACAAGGCTTACAGCGCGGCGGTGAAGCTTGCAAACAGACCGGATTGCTCTCCAGAAGGGATTGCGTTGAGACTCAAATTTAAAAAGCTGGTTGAGCATACCACTCCGCAAGACGCCTTGCGTGAGTTAATTAAAGCGTGTCCACAGGAAGAAGATGATATCAGGCAGACCTACCTTCCGCAGCCTCGCGGTATAAGAGGCGGATAACAGGCGTCAGATAAAAAGAACCCCAGCAAGATAACTGGGGTTTGGTACTTGCAAACATCACGTCATAAGGCGTGCTGCGCGGCAAAATCTGTGGTGATTCAGGCTACCCTGACGGTATTAAGCTGCATCACGCTTTTCATGGCTTCCACCACATCGCTATCCACGCAGTAACGGCTGAACTCGTCCATTTCGGCTTCGGAACACATGGAGACACCGGCTTTACGATAACGCATCGGTGAGGTCACGAGGCGGCTGGCGGAGCTGTGAACCTCGCTAAGTCCGCTGTCCAGGAACTTTTGCAGGTTGCTCAGGCGTACGCCAGCACCAGCCATAATGATTGGACCTTCGCTCTGTTCATTAAGTTCCCTTAATAATGCAATTCCGTTTTCCGCGCTCTGCTGCTGGCCAGATGTCAGGATGCGCGCCACGCCCAGCGCGGTTAACTCATCCAGCGCGCGATTGGGGCTGTGGCAAAGATCGAAGGCGCGATGAAAGGTCACCTGCATGCCGTCGCAGAGCGCCATAATCTGCCGCATACGCGAACGGTCGATATGCGCCTCCTCATCCAGCATGCCGATCACCAGGCCGGGAAAACCCATTTCGCGAATTTTCGCCACGTCGGACTTCATAATCTCGAATTCGCGCGCGGTGTAGCAGAAGTCGCCGCCGCGTGGTCGGACGATAGGATGAACCGGAATCGATATTTCACGGCGTGCTGCTTCCAGCGAGCCGGACGACGGGGTCAGGCCGCCTTCACGCGGTCCGGCGCACAGCTCAACGCGGTCGGCGCCGGCCTGCTGCGCGGTCATGGCGCAATCCACGCCGTAGCAGCAAATTTCCAGTGTGGTCATCTGTTTCTCCTTTACATGACGTCTGGCTCGACACAGGGCGATAAGTTAGTCTGACTACCCAATGAGTTTACGTGGAAACCAGCGCATGGCATTCAATTTTGACCAACGGATAGACCGTCGTCACACCGATAGCCTCAAATGGAACAAATATAGTGACCGCGACGTCCTTCCTCTGTGGGTCGCGGACACCGATTTTCGCTCGCCTGATTGCGTTATCGACGCGATAAAAACCCGCGCCGAACATGGCGTTTTTGGTTACGGCGACCGCCCGACAGGATTGATCGACGCCGCCATCGCGCGCTTCGAACAGCGCTACCAGTGGAAAGTAGAGCCGGAGTGGATTGTGGTGCTGCCTGGCGTGGTGAGCGGACTCAATCTAACGGTGCGCGCGCTTACCGCGTCCGACGAGCGCTCAATCTCTCCTTCACCCATCTATCCCCCTTTTCGCGGCGCGGCGAAGCTGGCGGCGCGCGAGCAGATCACCCTGCCGTTGAGGTGCCAGTCGGGACGCTGGGTGGTCGACTTCAGCGAGGCCGCCGCCCTGCTTAACGGCAAAGAGAAGCTGTTGATGCTCTGCAACCCGCAAAATCCCGGCGGCACCGTCTATCGCCGCGACGAGCTGGAAGCGCAGCTGGTCTTTGCCCGCCAGCACGATTTGATCGTCTGTTCCGACGAGATCCACTGCGATCTGCTGCTCGAGCCTGGCGTCCGGCATACTCCCTTTGCCAGCCTGAGCGAAGATGCCGCCCAGCGCAGCGTCACCCTGATTTCGCCGTCCAAAACCTTCAACATCGCCGGACTCGGCGCGTCGCTGGCGATTATTCCCAACACGGAACTGCGGGCGCGCTTTAAGCAGGCGCGCTACGGTATCGTGCCCGAGGTCGATATTCTGGCGCTGGTCGCCGCCGAAGCGGCCTGGCGCGACGGCGACGCGTGGCTGGAGGCGCTGCTCGCCTATCTGCGCGTCAGCCGCGATCGTCTGCACGCCGCCGTTAACGCGCTGCCGGGCCTGTCGATGGCCAGTCCGGAAGCGACCTACCTCGGCTGGATAGACTGCAGCGAGCTGGATGTCGCCAGCCCGGCGCTCTATTTTGAAAACCAGGGATTAGGCTTTTCGCCCGGACGCGATTTCGACGACGATCGCTTTGTGCGCTTTAATTTCGGCTGCACCCACGCCACGCTGGAAGAGGCGCTCGACCGGCTGCGCGCTGCCGTCGCCGCGCGCGCTTAGCTCGCCTCGCTGGCGACAATCTCCTCCAGTCGCCACGGATGGAATTTTATCGTGGTCTGCCCGTCGGTCACTGCCAGCGTCGGATTGGGCAGCCGCTCGTTTTCGCCCTGCGGCGAGCTGGTTTTGAACGAAATGCCCGGCTGCGCCAGCGCGTCGTCGCTGAGCAGCGCCATGGCGCGCATGCCCAGCGTCTGATGATCGCCGCGCAGCACGATTTCTACATGCTCAAAGCCCTCATGGCGATAGCGCTTTTCTCCTGGCCAGGGAAGTTCGATAACGTCCAGCTCCCAGCCGTTGAGCCGCAGCGGCTGATGCAGCTTAAACAGGCAGATGGGACGCCCGTTGATGATCGCTTCGGAGAATTGCGTCCCTATCTTCATTAGTCCCTGCTTCCAGCGCTCCGCCGTGCTGTTCTGATGACAGCGCAACGCGATATGGTCGGCCTCAAGCGCCGCTAAGTTTAATCCGAGGCGATCGGCGAATTGTTGCAGCGACGCGCTGAAACGCGTCAGATCGCTCTCTAAGTCCTGTAATTCAGAGGGAAATATCGGGGAGGAAGTCATAAAACGTCTCAGTTAGTTTAAGCTTTTTAATAAATGAAAAGTCCCGCCGGCTCTGCCTCAGGCGCGATAAAATGTTAGGAATCATCCGATTTGGCCATAATTTTGCCGTAAAACCATGTAAATTACCCTTTTAATTCGGATTTATCCCCTCTTCAGGTCCAGTAGTTGCTGGATGAAAGTTAGTTAACTTCATGAAAAATATGATAATCATTTATACAATAAGATAACTCTTATTTGCCAGCCAAACAATTGCAGCCAAACCGCCTTTCTTATAAATTTGACCTAACACAACTACAAGGAATGGCTCTATGTTCATGCTCATTGTTGTCGCAGTCCTGATCGCACTGATGGGATTTGCAATTTCCCGCCACTGGAAGGTGCGTGAAGACAAAAGCGTCAAAAATCCTCGTCGCCCTCTTCGTCGTCGCTAATCTCTCTGTTTCGGGAAACCGGCCTGACGCCGTTTCCCCGCACGTTCTCTTGCGCGGCGGCTGCTGACGCAACGTGACATTTCACGTATACTTCCCCTCTTCTTTTTTCCATTCTGCGCGGCCTCAGGGCGCGTCGGCAGAGTGAGGACAACGGCTCTCTGCGTGGCAGACGAGCCTTTTAGCACATGAAGGTAATGCGGTGAATATTCAGGCTCTTCTTTCCGAAAAAGTCAGTCAGGCGATGATTTTAGCCGGTGCGCCGGCCGACTGTGAACCCCAGGTTCGCCAGTCCGCCAAGGTTCAGTTTGGGGATTATCAGGCGAACGGCATTATGGCCGTCGCGAAAAAGCTGGGTCAGGCGCCGCGTCAGCTGGCTGAAAGCGTGATGACGCATCTTGACCTGAAAGGCATCGCCAGCAAGGTGGAGATCGCCGGGCCAGGCTTCATCAATATTTTTCTCGATCGCGACTGGCTGGCCGCGCAGGCGAAGCAGGCGCTGACGCAGCCGCGCCTGGGCGTCGCCGCCGTTGAGCCGCAAACCATCGTCGTCGACTACTCCGCGCCGAACGTGGCGAAAGAGATGCATGTCGGCCACGTCCGCTCCACCATTATCGGCGATGCCGCAGTGCGCACCCTGTCGTTTCTGGGTCATAACGTGATCCGCGCCAACCATGTGGGCGACTGGGGCACGCAGTTCGGCATGCTGATCGCCTATCTTGAAAAGCAGCAGAACGAGCATCATGAAGAGATCGCGCTCGCCGACCTCGAAGCCTTTTACCGCGAAGCGAAACGCACCTACGACGAAGACGAAGCCTTCGCCGAGCGCGCGCGCGCCTATGTGGTCAAGCTGCAGGGCGGCGACGAATATTGCCGCACCATGTGGAAGAAGCTGGTCGATATCACTATGGGCCAGAACCAGCTGATTTACGACCGCCTTAACGTGACCCTGACGCGCAAAGATGTGATGGGCGAAAGCCTCTATAACGACATGCTGCCGGGCATCGTCGAGGATCTGCGCGCCAAAGGGCTGGCGGTGACCAGCGAAGGCGCGACCGTGGTGTTCCTCGACGAGTTCAAAAATAAAGAAGGCGAACCGATGGGGGTCATCATTCAGAAGAAAGATGGCGGCTACCTCTATACGACCACCGATATCGCCTGCGCCAAATATCGTTATGAGACGCTGAAAGCCGATCGCGTGCTCTACTACATCGATTCGCGCCAGCATCAGCATCTGCAGCAGGCGTGGACTATCGTGCGCAAAGCGGGCTACGTGCCGGAATCCGTTCCGCTGGAGCATCACGCCTTCGGCATGATGCTGGGCAAAGACGGCCGTCCGTTTAAAACCCGCAGCGGCGGCACCATCAAGCTCGCCGATCTGCTGGAAGAGGCGCACGATCGCGCGCTGGCGCTGGTGCGCGAGAAGAACCCGGAGATGAGCGAAGCGGAGCTGCAGCAGCTGGCAGAAGTGGTCGGCATCGGCGCGGTGAAGTATGCCGATCTGTCGAAGAGCCGCACCACCGATTACATTTTCGACTGGGACAATATGCTGGCGTTCGAGGGCAATACAGCGCCCTATATGCAGTACGCTTACACCCGCGTGCTCTCTGTTTTCCGTAAAGCGGGCGTCGACGTCGACAGCATCGACGCGCCGCTGGCGATTACTGAGGATCGCGAAGCGCAGCTGGCGACGCGCCTGCTGCAGTTCGAAGAGACCATTACCCAGGTGGCGCGCGACGGCACGCCGCACGTGATGTGCGCCTATCTTTACGATCTGGCAGGTCTGTTCTCCGGCTTCTACGAGCACTGCCCGATCCTCAGCGCAGAGGACGAGGCAACGCGCCAGAGCCGCCTGCAGCTGGCCGCGCTGACGGCGAAGACGCTAAAACAAGGTCTGGACACCCTCGGCATCAAAACCGTCGAGCGTATGTAACAAACAATAAACCCCGCCAGGGCGGGGTTTTTTGTTAAGACTTGTGCGGGTACGGGTAGTCTGGTCCGATCGCAAAGTCGCTCAAGGCATCCATGCGCGTTCTGCCCGCGGCATCCCTGCCGCGGGACGCTTTGCTCTTCGGTCCAGACTATCCGTACAGCTCACTTTTGCGCGCGCTTTAGGTTTTCCCTTCCCCCGCTTTTAATTCTGGTAATTCACCATCACTTCGCTGCTCAGAACCTGCAAACCCGGCGGCAATGCGCCCCTGCCCGCCACGGCGAACACCATATAGAGCGTTTCGTTAGCGTCCAGCGAGGCCAGCTCGCGCGTCGCGCCGCTGCCACCCTCCAGCGAGGCGCAGCGCTGCGCGCCGCAGAGCTTCACCTGCAATCCCGACGGCGCCGCGCCGGTGAGCTGATAGCGCCAGTTAATCAGATTCACCGTGCCGGAAACGCCCGGCGGCGCATGCAGCGGCTTTGACTTCACCCAGGCGCCGCGGTTGCTCAGCGGCGGGCCGCTGACGCTGGCGTGCCACGCGCCCGACGCGGCGTAAAGCGGCAGCGCCGTCAGCGACAGCAGCGCCAGACCCCACAGCCCATAACGCATTATTTGCCTCCGATAGTGGCGGTCATACGGATATGCCGATTGTCGGTCAGCTCCATATTGGAAAGCACCACCAGCTGCGGCAGATTGCGGCGCAGGAAGCGCGCCAGCAGCGCGCGCAGCGGATGATTGACCAGCAGCACCGGCGGCGCGCCCAGCATCTCCTGACGCTGCAGCGCGGCCTGCGCCTGCTCCAGCAGTCGGTCGGCCAGGCCCGGCTCCAGCCCGCCGCCGCCCTGCAGCGCCTGCAGCAGCAGACGCTCCAGCGTGGTATCGAGGCCGATCACCTGCACTTCGTCATTGCCCGGGAACCACTGCTGGGTAATGGCGCGGCCCAGCGCTACGCGAACCACGCTGGTCAACTCCTGCGGATCGTTCTGCACCGGGGCGTGTTCCGCCAGCGTTTCGATAATGGTGCGCATATCGCGAATCGAGACGCGCTCAATCAGCAGGTTTTGCAGCACCTTGTGCAGCGTTGTCAGGGTGATAACGCCTGGCACCAGATCTTCCGTCAGCTTCGGCATCTCCTGGCTGACGCGATCGAGCAGCTGCTGCGCCTCCTGACGACCAAACAGCTCGCTGGCGTACTGCCCAATCAGATGGTTAAGATGCGTCGCCACCACGGTGCTCGCCTCAACCACAGTAAAGCCCTGAATCTGCGCCTGCTCTTTCAACGCGCTGTCGATCCAGATGGCCGCCAGACCGAACGCCGGATCGACCGTCGCCTCGCCCGGCAGCGTGCCCGCCGCCGTGCCTGGGTTGATCGCCATCCAGCGGCCAGGATAGGCATCGCCGCTGCCGATCTCGACCCCTTTCATCAGAATGCGGTAGCGCGCAGGCGGAAGCTCCATATTGTCGCGGATATGCACCACCGGCGGCAGAAAGCCGACATCCTGCGCCACCTTTTTACGGATGCTGCGGATACGGCCCAGCAGCTCGCCGTTCTGGGTGCTGTCCACCATCGGGATCAGGCGATAGCCGACCTCCATGCCCAGCGTGTCCTCCAGCTGCACGTCGGTCCAGGAGGCTTCGGTATTGGCTGGCGTGTCGGACGCTTTCATCACCGCACTGCTGGCGGCTTCCGGATTCTTCTTCGCCTCCATCTCGCGGCCGCGCATCCACCAGGCCAGGCCGAGCAGCGCGCCGGTAAACAGCAGAAACACGAAGTTCGGCATGCCGGGCACCATGCCAAGCAGGCCGAGCACGCCGGCGCTGAGCAGCATGACGCGCGGGTTATTGAACAGCTGCCCCACCATCTGCTCGCCGACATCCTGATCGGTGCCGACGCGGGTGACGATCACGCCCGCCGCGGTTGAGATCACCAGCGCCGGGATCTGCGCCACCAGGCCGTCGCCGATGGTCAGCAGCGTATAGGTCTCGGCAGCGTGGCCAATATCCATGCCGTGCTGCACCACGCCGACCAGCAGCCCGCCGATCACGTTAATCACCATAATGAGAATGCCGGCGATGGCGTCGCCGCGCACGAACTTACTGGCGCCGTCCATCGAGCCGTAGAAGTCCGCTTCCTGCGTCACTTCGCTACGGCGCGTTTTCGCCTCCTGCTCGCCAATCAGGCCGGCGTTCAGGTCGGCGTCGATCGCCATCTGTTTGCCCGGCATGCCGTCAAGCACGAAGCGCGCGCCCACTTCCGCGATACGCCCCGCGCCTTTGGTGATAACCATGAAGTTGATCACCACCAGGATAACGAACACCACGATGCCGATGGCGAAGTTGCCGCCGACGAGGAAGTGGCCGAACGCCTCGACCACCCGTCCCGCCGCGCCCGCGCCGGTGTGACCTTCCATCAGAATGATACGCGTCGAGGCGACGTTCAGCGCCAGGCGCAGCAGCGTCGAGAAGAGCAGAATGGTCGGGAAGGCGGCGAACTCTAGCGTGCGCTGGGTGAACATCGCCACCAGCAGCACCATAATCGAGAGCGCGATGTTAAAGGTGAACAGCAGATCGAGGATGAAGGCGGGCAACGGCAGCACCATCATCGACAGGATCATCATGATCAACACGGGACCGGCAAGCACCTGCCACTGTGTATCTTTCAGGTTGTTCGGTAAACGCAGTTTTGCGGCCAGGTTAGCCATCGTTTCGCTTCTCTCCTGCAAAGTCCATCTCTGCCGGGACCGGCAGGTTTTTCGGTTTGTTCGGGATCAGGCCGCCTTCGCGCTTCCAGCGACGCAGCTGCCAGACCCAGGCGAGCACTTCCGCCACCGCCGCGTAAAGCGCGCCGGGGATCTGCTGGCCGATTTCAGTGTGCCGGTAGAGGGCGCGCGCCAGCGGCGGCGCCTCCAGCAGCGGAATGCGATGCTCTGCGGCGATTTCTCGGATCTTCAACGCCACCTCGCCCGCGCCTTTCGCCACCACTTTCGGCGCGCTCATCTTGTTCTCGTTGTACTGCAGCGCCACCGAGTAGTGTGTTGGGTTGGTCACGATCACATCCGCCTTAGGCACATCGGCCATCATGCGGCGGCGCGCGGCGGCGCGCATCGCCTGGCGAATGCGTCCTTTGACGTGCGGGTCGCCCTCCTGCTGTTTGAATTCGTCGCGGATCTCCTGGCGCGACATGCGCAGCTTTTTGTAGTAGCTGTAGAGCTGCCAGAAAACGTCGTAGCCCACCATCGGGATAAGGCCGAGGATCACCAGCGCGCAGCAGGCGGCGATCATCCCCAGCCCGTGCATCAGCGCATTGGTGGGCGACTGGCTAATCAGCCGCAGCATCTCCGGCCAGTGCGACCAGATGTACCAGCCGCCGACGCTGCCCACCAGAATCGCCTTCAGGATGCCCTTAAAGAGTTCGGTCCAGGCCTGCGCGGCGAACATACGGGCGAAGCCAGGCAGCGGATTGAGCTTTTTAAAGTCCATCTTGATCGATTTGCCGCTGATCACGATGCCGCCCAGCAGCATCGGCGCGGCTATCGCCACCAGCACCAGCCCGCCCATTAGCGGCAGCAGCGCCATCACCGCCTGGCCGATCAGGCTACTGATATGGCCGATAATCAGTTTGCTGTCGTTCACCATGCTGTGGTCGAAGCGCAGCCCGGAGGCGACCATCGCCGCCAGCTGGCGCGCCATCAGCGTGCCGCCCAGCCAGAGGATCATCAGTCCCGCCAGCAGCATCAGCACCGACGTCAGCTCGCGCGAACGCGGAATCTGCCCCTCTTCACGCGCTTTTTCAAGTCGGTGGGGTGTGGGCGATTCTGTTTTGTCCTCGTCGCTTTCTTCAGCCACGACAAACCTCAGTGGGTAGGAATTCTGAGCATAGAATGCCAAATTTGGCTTTGGTTAAAGCGAAGATAAAACGGCGAAAAGAGGCGTTCTTTGGCGGATGAGTTTAGGAATGAGGAACGGGACCGCCAGAAAGGCGGCCCCGCTTATGGCAAGCCGTCGCCAGCCTGAAGGCTGACGACGCAGGGTTAAAACCCTAAGCTATCCAGCAGGTCGTCAACCTGATCCTGGTTCGCCACCACGCCCGGTGCATCGGCGTGGATCTGCGGACCGTTCAGCAGGCTGGTGCCCTCCTGACGCTTCTCGGCGCTGACTTCCGGCATGTTCTCCAGCAGCACCATCAACAGCTGGCGCTCAATCTCCTGGATCACATCCATCATGCGCTTGATAACCTGACCGGTCAGGTCCTGGAAATCCTGCGCCATCATGATTTCAAGCAGCTGCTTGTTGGTAAAGGCGGTATGATCTGGCACTTCGCTGAGGAATGCGCGCGTATCCGTCACCAACTCCCGCGCATCAGCCAGTTCGATCGGGTTTTCAAACCATTGGTCCCAACGCCCTTTCAGCTGGGTTGCCCCGGCTTCCATTTTATCCTGATGCGGTTGCGCCGCTTCGACGCAGTTCAGCGCGCGGTCAGCGGCCTGCGCCGTCATCTGCACCACATAATCCAGACGATCGCGGGCATCGGGAATGGCTTCAGCCGCATCGGCGATGGCTTTATCCAGCCCCAGCTCGCGCAGACTGTCGCGCAGCATGCGCGTCAGAGAGCCGATGCGAGAAATGATGTCGTGTGCCGAGGCATCCTCAGTTGGTTTCGGAAGGTCGCTCATCACATCTCCTTACATGCCCAGTTTTTCGAAGATCTTGCCTAACTTCTCTTCCAGCGTAGCGGCGGTAAAAGGCTTCACCACGTAGCCGCTGGCGCCAGCCTGTGCGGCGGCGATAATGTTCTCTTTCTTCGCTTCCGCGGTCACCATCAGCACCGGCAGCTTGCCCAGCGCAGCGTCGGCGCGGATGGTCTGCAGCAGCTGCAGGCCATCCATGTTCGGCATGTTCCAGTCGGAGATCACGAAGTCGAAACCGCCCGCTTTCAGCTTGCCGAGAGCGTCTACACCATCTTCCGCTTCTTCGACGTTATTGAAGCCCAGCTCTTTCAGCAGGTTACGCACAATACGACGCATCGTGTTGAAGTCGTCCACCACCAAAAAGCGCATGTTTTTATCAGCCATAATTACTCCTGTGTTATCTCGCCCGGCAGGACGGGCCTGTTAAATACGCAGTGCCTGTCCGGCGCTAATTTTTGCCAGCATATGCTGGCTGATGTTGCCTAAATCCACGACTTCGCTTACACCGCCGCTGGCGATGGCTTCTCGCGGCATTCCAAAGACCACGCAGGAGGCTTCGCTCTGCGCGATGGTCCAGGCGCCGGCGCGATGCATTTCCAGCATGCCCGCCGCGCCGTCGTTGCCCATGCCGGTGAGGATGACGCCCACCGCGTTACGTCCGGCGTTGATGGCCACCGATTTGAACAGCACGTCCACAGAGGGTTTGTGGCGGTTCACCGGCGGACCTTCATTCAGTTTCACTACATAGTTGGCGCCGCTGCGCGCCAGCTCCATATGCATCGCGCCAGGGGCGATGTAGGCGTGCCCAGGCAGGATGCGCTCGCCGTCCTCCGCCTCTTTCACCGTGATCTGACAGAGCTTGTTCAGGCGATCGGCGAAGGATTTGGTAAAGCCCGGCGGCATATGCTGGGTGATCATCAGCGCCGGACTCGTCGGCGGCAGCGGCTGCAGCACGTGGCGAATCGCTTCGGTGCCGCCGGTGGAAGAGCCGATGGCGATCAGCTTTTCGCTGCTCAGCAGCGGCCCAGCCTTTAGGGTCACCGGCGCCGGCATCATCGGACGGGCGTGCAGCTGCGCGCGCGCCGCCGCGCGGATCTTGTCGGCGATCATCTGGCTGTAGGCCAGCATCCCTTCGCGGATGCCGAGCTGCGGCTTGGTAACGAAATCTACCGCTCCGAGCTCCAGCGCGCGCAGGGTGATCTCCGAGCCTTTGCCGGTCAGCGACGACACCATCACCACCGGCATCGGGCGCAGACGCATCAGCTTCTCGAGAAAGTCGAGGCCGTCCATGCGCGGCATCTCCACGTCCAGCGTCAGCACCTGCGGGTTGTACTGCTTGATTAAATCGCGGGCGACCAGCGGATCGGGCGCTGTCGCCACCATCTCCATATCGGGATGACTGTTGATGATTTCGGTCATCAACTGGCGCATCAGCGCGGAGTCGTCCACGCACATTACGGTGATTTTGCTCATCATCTTTCCTTCGTCAGTCCATAGACGGTTTGTCCACGCAGCCAGAACTCTTTGCTGATCTGACTAAAGTTCTCTGAATGACCGGCAAACAGCAGTCCGCCCGGCTTCAACAGGGGAACAAAACGGCGCAGAATCTTTTCCTGCGTCTCTTTATCGAAATAGATCATCACGTTGCGGCAAAAGATCGCATCAAAGGGCCCCGGCAGCGCCCACTCGTTCGCCAGCAGGTTAAGCTGGGCGAAGTTGACGCTGTTCGCCAGTTCCGGACGCACCCGCACCATGCCGTCATGCGGGCCGGTGCCGCGCAGGAAAAAGCGCTGCATCTGCTGCTGTGACAGCGTGCGCAGCTCTTCCTGGCGATAGACGCCGGAAATCGCCTTCTCCAGCACCTGGGTATCGATATCGCTGGCGTGCACCTGGAACTTGCCCGGACCGGTGCCGAGCGTTTCCGCCAGCGTCATGGCGATCGAGTAAGGCTCTTCACCAGTCGAGGCGGCGGCGCACCAGACGTTAAAGCTGCCCGCGCGCTTGCGCGCGTGTTCCGCCAGGATGGGGAAGTGATGCGCCTCGCGGAAAAACGCCGTCAGGTTGGTGGTCAACGCGTTGATAAAGGCCTGCCACTCTGCGCTGTTGACGTCGTTCTCCAGCAGCGCCAGATAGCGGCCAAAGTCGTCGATGTTCAGCGTGCGCAGACGGCGCACCAGACGGTTGTAGACCATCTCGCGCTTATGGTCGGCCAGCACAATGCCAGCGCGCTGATAGATCAGCTGGCTGATACGACGAAAGTGTGTATCCGAAAGCGGCAGACGCTGCACCATCTGCGAGAGCAGCGTTGTCGCTTCGGTTTGATCCAGTAACGTCGATTTCTTCATTTCAGGTCACCTGGCACTGTACTTAATTCATTAAATTCTGCTGCTATGTCGGGCGGCGTTGTCGCCGGCCCGACCATCCAGGCGATTAAAAGGTTTCCCAGTTGTCGTCGCTGCGAACAGCTGGCGCGCGGGAGGCCGCAGCCGGCGCGTCCAGTCGTAAACTTTTCGACGCCGTAGTTCTGTTAACGGCCTGGGCGACAAATTCTTTACCAATATTGAACACAGAAACTGCCTGTTTCAGTCGGCTAGCCTGATCTTCCAGCGAGGCGGCCGCCGAAGCGGACTCTTCCACCAGCGCGGCGTTCTGCTGGGTGACGCGATCCATCTCCGTCACCGCGAGGCCGACCTGATCGATGCCGCGGCTCTGCTCGTCCGACGCCGAGGCGATCTCGCCCATGATGTCGGTGACGCGCGTGACCGCGCTAACGATGTCATGCATGGTTTCGCCTGCGCTCTCTACCAGCACCGAGCCGGTATCGACGCGCGCCACGGAGTCCTCGATCAGCGCTTTAATCTCTTTCGCCGCCTGGGCGCTGCGCTGCGCCAGGCTGCGCACTTCGCCCGCCACCACCGCGAAGCCGCGGCCCTGTTCGCCCGCGCGCGCCGCTTCCACCGCCGCGTTCAGCGCCAGA
>Ga0157361_1000135_pt1 | contig 40300 bp, 40 predicted proteins | sample AttlaeALBM2_FD_111481 | JGI IMG/M metagenome (GOLD analysis project Ga0157361, IMG submission 111481) | Fungus gardens microbial communities from leaf cutter ant in Ribeirão Preto, State of São Paulo, Brazil - Atta laevigata ALBM2 | ecosystem: Host-associated > Fungi > Mycelium > Unclassified ...
ATCTTCATTTCAATATCCCTTTGTTGTGAAAACAATTTTATAAGGCAAGTGGGTAGCTCATGTCAAAATTTCTGCTCCTCGCTCATACCGAATCTTGGCCTGCATTTAGTCCGCTTTGTGCCAACAACGGACGTTGGCGTCTTAAGTCCACAATCAAAATGCGCCACATTAACGGTTATAGGAAAGAAATTTTGGTTAGTAAAACTCATCTTTATGCTGATATCTGTATTCTTGCGTTATTCCTGTGTATCCATATGAAGCAGCTTTACAATCAATAAGATGCACATTTGACTGAGGATGTAGGTTACCAATAGCTTGTTCCATAGCGTTGTAAATTGCTTTCTGATACGCTCCTTTCTGATCTTTGCTACAAGTTTCATCCACGACAGTAACTTCAAGTCTAAACGAATTTTTCCCCCATTCAGCCAGACTCTTGCCATCAATAAACCAGTCATCATCGTCCACATGTCTTACTATGACCATGGTTTCGAAGCTGTTTTTCTTCAATATCTCGCATGTGATTTGAGTAGCTAAAAGTACACACTCTTTGGTTAATTTTTGATCCTTGCAACCAGACAATGTGAGCGTTATTCCAGGCATAATGATTCCTTAAGTGTGTCATTACTTAGCTTGATTATTAAAAGTGTTGCCGCATTTTTTGAACGATACGAGATGACTAAGATGGCATAATCGAAAACGTGAAGGCAACTTTCGTCCCCTTCTCGCTCAAAGCAGAATAAAGATTGCTGATCTCCCTTAATAAAAGTGACCGGCTCACTCTGCCATGAAGGGAGCGTGAATAACCATATGATAATTATCTACGCTTCTATCCGCCGTTCCGCGAGTGCATGCCTTGCTGCGTTTGATGCCCATCCATCGGACTGGTCATGATTTTCAATCTCTGCCTCTGCTATCGGCGTTACACGGATCAGCGGAACTGAACCGAAAGGCAAACCCTCAATTTGACGAGCATCACGGCTGAGAATGATGCGGGTCATTGGTTTATAGTCGTCGGTAAGAGAACAAAACAGTATGGCTCTATATTTTTCAACATCGGCAGCGACCTGATAGCCGTCGGCAACGAGATCCCCCAAGCTAATTAACAAATGAGCCCAGTCATCAATCTGCTGGCTGGTATTATCTGAAGCATCCAGCTCCATGAAAAGTTCGCATTCTACGCCGTTTTCCGGGTCTGCAACGCCGGCCCAGGGCGTCGAGAGACCATCGGTAGCCAGCGTTAATTTGGTGCTGCTTTTGGTACTGAGTACCCGGCGATGGGGCCCGAACCACTTCGTCTGGTTGTGTACGTTTGCGTCATCTCGTTCAGCAATAAAGCTATCTGACACGTCGCCATACCTTTTCCAGAATGCTCGCCTTGCGACAGCGGCAGCCTCATACATCGGACTCTGAGGACCGCGCGGCACTATTGTCTCATCGAAAATTGTGTCAACCGTAACGCGCCCGCGCATGAACGGTATTTTAGACTTAGTCCAGCGAACAATAACCTTATTAAAGGACTGTATCTGTGATGCTTCGAGTTTATCGACAACGTTGCAGACCCTCTGAAAAACATGGTCACCAGCAGTAACGTGACTCCCATCAGCATACATGTAACCTCCATATTGGGAGGAAACACCAGCCTGTTCCGTAATAAAGAACCATTCACCGTTCACAGCGCCAATGGGTGCCTTGTCTAAAACCGGGCGTAAGTCCCTTGCCGCATCAGAGTTTGAATATGCAGTCATGCCTGTCCCTTATCTTCATTCCTTATGTATTTTGCTTGTTTTACGCTTTTCCACACCTGAGCGTTGCTAAACTTACGGCCCGATAAGTTTAAAGATGATAAAGCGATTGTAGGGCGTTAGTCTAAAAAAGTTGAGAAGGCTCTTAGATAATTACCCCTTCAGTCAAGAAGGCAAAACCGGCTGCTTTGTGCCAGAAGCGGACGTTAAGGAGTAGAAGGAGGGTCATATTCCCAGGCAGATGGATCGCTGTAAATATTACCATCGTCGTCCATTACCCGAGCGCCGAGGAACCCGGCAATGTCTGACATTTTTCTATATAGCTGCGTGTCTGGCCATTTGGTGTAAATATTGCCATCGTTCCAGTCAAGCCATGCCTCATCATGCGATGAAGCACCCGACCACAAAGCATGATAATCGCCATTTTTAAGGTCTATCGTTAATTCGTTGTCACTATCAATGAGAGAAAGCCACTCCTCAGGAGTTATTTTTGCTTCTTCATTTTCAGCCCAAAAATCAGCCCGTGTTATATATAACTGTACGCCCATGATCTCTCCACTAACCATTCAAACATTGGTTTTGCTTAACAGGTTCACTTACAAATTAACACTGGGGATTGTTTTACGCGAGTTACATGCAAACTCCGGTATATGATGACGTCCGCTTCTCGCTCATAGCGGACTTTGTTTTTGACAGTGCCTGCTTCATCCGCTCGAGCGCACTACTGGTCTATAACTGCGTTCGCATTTAATTCTCAAAAGGGAGATCTGATGAAAGCAGGACTGCTTTCACTGGTTTTGCTGGCCACCAAGCTGCTTACCGGTTGGGATGCTGGCGCGAAGAGTATGGATTGGTATAAAGCGCATGACGCGGAGCGCAAAGCTAAATATGAGGAATGCACGAAAGCCTTTGATCCACGCGATACCGAAGACTGCCGCAATGCGATTGATGCCACTGTCCACGGCGGCTCTTTTACAAAGAGTCCTAATAAAAGTTGGTAAATTCAGGCGAGCCGCCGCCTGGCGGTTTTTTATGCCCTTCTGCGGGCACAGGTAACGTCCCTCCAGTCAGCCACTCAAAGGCAGATGCTGGGCACAATTGACATTGTTCTCCCAAAAAGCAATAGTTAATTTTTAGAATCAAGTGGATCTACTATATTCGCACATAAGGAATGGAGTTCTCATGTCATATAGCTGCTATTTACTTCTCAATCGGCGTGAAATGACCAGCCTGAGCTGCCCTGGTATTGGTACATTTCCTGCTTTTTCTGGTCAAAAAGAAGGCCGCAATAATCCTGAAAAAACAAACGTACCTGATATAGGCCCAATAGTTCGTGGCCGTTACTTTATTGTAGAACGACCTTCAGGCGGAAGATTGGGACCGTTTAGAGAACGCTTGTTGAAAGACATATACGGTACGGATCGCTCAACATGGTTTGGACTATTTCGTGACGATGAAAAATTGATGACTACACGTTTGTACAAGGCATCAGGCGGGGTAATTTCCGTCTGCACCCTATTAGGCCATTAGGGCTGAGTGAAGGCTGCATCACACTTCAACATCCTCTTCAGTTCAATTACATGCGCGACATGTTCCTTAAATCTGGCCCAACGCTTAACATCCCGGGCAGCCAGCTCAAAGCCTATGGAACGGTAAAGGTATACTAACGATGCGCTTTATTTTAACTATTTTTCTGTTTGTTTTTTGTGCGATTGCTATTTCAAAAGCTATTGCTGTCATAGTGCCGGTAACATTCTTTTATGCCATCGCAGGTTTTTTCAATATTAATGGCGATGAGGCAACCATCGACTTTGTAATGTCAGCCAATATCCTTATTTCTATTATTATGTCTGTTGCGCTTTTATGGGTGCTGAAAGCTGTTTTCAAAAAGCATTAAACAGGACTGTATGAGTACCATTGATTAGAAAAGTCAGTCTTCTGGCTTTAGTGAACGCTACAATCAACACCGTATCCGGTTAACTTTATGGGGCAGTGCCTCGCGCTCCTTCGCTGCATCCACCCGTTACTGTAAGAGCATTATCAGACCGTGATGGTATGAGTATGCTGCCGGATGGGCCTCTGCTCCCGCCAATTGCGCCTGCTGTACTCTTCACCACACCTGCAACTCCCACACTTTGAGACTATTACCCTTGTCTCAGATAGCCGCAGCCAGGATCCTGCTCTATTCTCGGGGAAAATGGATTCCTCCAGGCTTTGTCGAGGCACTATGACGTACAAATCCCTGATTGCTGAAGTCCACAATCAGCAGCGCACCCTGACCGCTATTGTCGAACAGGATGAGCGCACTGCCTATTTTTACATCTGGCCAACCGACCTGTTCCGCAGCCAGTATGCGGTACGCGGCTGCTGGCTACGAAACCTGCTGCCGGCACCGGCGCAGGAAGATCGCGAGGCGATGGAGCAGGGCATTGCGCCGCTGCTCAGCGCCGAGTATTGCCGTAATCTGGAAGCGGAACCCGCGCTGGATCCGGCGGGTCTGCAGGTGCTGTGGGAGCCGAGCGATGATGGCGCGGCGCTGTGGTATTACGGCCAGCTGCTGGCGGTGATCCCCGGCTGGAGCCTCTATCAGGAGAAGCAGGTGAGCTTCTCCGCGGGCTGCATCAAAAAGAACCGGCTGACGGCACCGCTGGGATCGGCATCAACCAATGACTACTACGCCCGTGCAGAGCATCAGCGTCAGTTCTGGCGCGAATGGCACGACGGCAGCGAGTGGGATAAGGTGCAGAACGATCTGATGGCCTGCTATCAGGCGCGCTTTGGCGAGTCAGTGAAGTATTACGCTATCGATCAGGGCAGCTGGCCGCCGATGGCAATCTCCCAGCACTGGCATCAGGGCGTCTGGTATTTCCTGACCATCGGCATGAGCATCCGGCCGATGCCGCAGGTCGATTATCTGTTTGATGAACTGGCACCGCAGTATCGCCGCATTGAACTCGGCATGGCGGTTGACGGTGAAGTCATGACCGAAGGCAACGCGGTGCAGATGGCCAGCGCGCTGGCGGAATTCGTGCATCTGCCGTGGGCGCGACTGACCTGGCTGGGTGAGGGCCATACGCTGGCGTCGGAAGTGGCACCCGTTGGCTTTGAAAGCTTCCTGCTGGCTAATGAGCTGGCAACCGAACAGGCGCAGTTCTCGTTGCCAAAACGCGACGGCGATCGTCCGACTCTGCTCTGGACTACGCCGATTACGGAAGCGGAGCGTAAGTTCGCGCAGGCGGATGAACATGGCGGTCAGAAGTTACGGGAATTGTTAACGGCGGATGGCAATAATCACATCTTCCGTCCGCGCCAGCAGGTCGTCAGTTCAGAAGAGTAGGCCAGCAATAGTGCGCCTGTTCGCCCATTCCCCGGCGCCCGCCGGGGATGTGATAGTTTCCCACTGAAATTAAATTTTTACATAAATCAAACATTTCTCAAATATGTGATCCTGCTCATCTCAAGTTCCCGCTTGCCGCGCCGTTAAACCCGATCAGGCAATCGCGCCGCACCAGGTTCAGGGGAACGAAGATGTTTAAAACAACACAATCCCGCTTCACCGCAACAATGATCGCGTTCTTTGTTGCGCTTTTACTCGTTACAGTCTGGGTTATTAATCAGTTTGTCGCGCCACAACTGGTGGATAGCGAAAGCCGTCTGGTTCGCTATCAGGTGGATTCGCTGGCTTCCGGTATCGTTGAACAGATGAACCGCGTTCAGGCCCAGCAGCGTGCCATTACCGAAGCCGCATCCGTTATGGAGAGCGCCACTATCGACACCCTGTTACCGACGCTGGTTAACCAGTATCAGGACAGCAATGTGTTTGGCGGCGGGATCTGGCCACTGCCAAATCGTCGTGACCCGGCCAAAGAGAAGGACAGCAGCTTCTTTGCCCGTAATGCCAGCAATGAACTGCAGGTGAACACCTACTGGAACTCCGACGCGGCTGACAAATACTGGGAGCAACCCTGGTACAAAGATGGCATGGCCGCTCCAAAAGGCCAGTGTGCCTGGGCAAAAGCCTATCAGGATGCCGCCAGCCCGCAGCCGCGCACCAACTGTGCTATGGCTATCTACAAAAACGGCACGGCCTGGGGTGTCGCCACCATCGACGTGACGCTGGGGTTCTTTAACCAGCTGGCGAAGCAGATGGGTGAAACCATTCAGGGCAACGTCCTGATCGTCGAAGCCGACGGTAAAGTCGTGGGCAATGGCGCACTGGTGAATGCCGCACCGAAGCTGGAGAACCTGGCTGACGTGCAGATGCCGATGGCAGCACCGCTGAAAACGCTGCTTAACGGTGTTGGCAATCAGCCGCTGGAAACCACCTATGACAGCAGTGAAGGCGAGCAGACGCTGTTCGTGCAGGCCATTCCTGGCAGCCCGTGGTATCTCGCCAGCAGCCTGCCAACCAGCCTGCTGAAAGCGCAGTCGCACAACATGCTGACTCGTCTGGGTCTGGTGCAGATCCCTCTGGCGGTAATCCTGCTGCTGGTGTCGCTGGGCTTTGTCCGCGCCATGATGAAACGCCTCAACGTGCTGAACAGCAACATCGAAGCGCTGTCGACCGGTGGTGCGGATCTGACTCAGCGTCTGCCAGCCAGCAACAGCCCGGAGTTCAACGCCGTCGCGCAGAGCTTTAACCAGTTCATCAGCTATCTGCAGGGGCTGCTCCAGCAGGTGGGCGACAGCGCGCTGGCGATCACCGCCGCGTCGCGGGAAATTGCCAGCGGCAACGCTAATCTCTCCTCCCGTACCGAAGATCAGGCCAGTTCGATTGTAGAAACGGCCGCGTCGATGGAGCAACTGACCGGCACCGTGCGTCAGAACGCCGATAACGCCACCCACGCTAACCAGCTGGCAGGCGATGCCTCGCAGGTGGCCGCACGTGGCACCGAAGTGGTCCGTCAGGTGGTGACCACCATGGGCGAGATTCATCACTCATCCCGTAAAGTGGTCGATATCATCAGCGTGATCGACAGCATCGCATTCCAGACCAATATCCTGGCGCTGAACGCCGCAGTAGAAGCCGCACGGGCCGGTGAACAGGGTCGCGGTTTTGCGGTGGTGGCATCGGAAGTGCGTAACCTGGCACAGCGTTCAGCCAACTCGGCGCGTGAGATTAAAAAGTTAATCGAAGAGTCGGTGGCGAACATCGATACCGGCAGCGCGCTGGTCGAGCAGGCGGGTCAGACCATGGATGAGCTGATGAAGGGCGTGAGCAGTGTGACAACGCTGATGAGTGAAATCATGTCAGCCAGCCGCGAACAGAGCCTGGGCATCGAACAGGTTAACGTTGCGATTACCCAGCTGGATGGCACCACGCAGCAGAACGCCGTGCTGGTGGAGCAGGTTTCTGCTGCCGCGCAGGCGATGGAATCGCAGAGCACCCAGCTTGAGCGGGTGGTTCAGAGCTTCCGACTGTAATCCCTCTCCAGGCCAGCCTTGCTGGCCTGATTTTCTCTCTGCTTCATCCGCTTATCTCCGCCTGACCCGGGTAAAAAATCCTCGATGATCCGCCCAAACCGATAATTCTGTGCCAGAATAGTTGGGAATAATCTCAAGGAAACGCCATGTCTGCTATTGAAGTTATCCTCGTTGACCACCTCGATCGTCCCACCGGCAAGATGGAAAAGCTGGAAGTGCATGAAAAAGGATTACTGCACCGCGCGGTGACGGTCTACGTCTTCAATTCCCGGCAGGAGCTGTTGCTACAACGGCGTGCCAGCGATAAATATCATTGTGGTGGCTTGTGGAGTAATACCTGCTGTGGTCATCCTTATCCCCATGAATCAACCCGCGACGCCGCCGAGCGTCGCCTGCGTGAAGAGATGGGGATGGTGGTGACGCTGACGCCGGTGTTTGAGCTGAGCTACAACCTGAAACTGAGCAATGGCCTGACTGAACATGAGTATGGTCACGTCTTCTTTGCCGTCTGCGACAGCCTGCCGCAGCTGAATCCGCAGGAAGCGGATGCCTGGGATTATCGCCCGATGGCGCTGATTGAGCAGCAGATGCAGCAGCAGCCACAGCAGTTCACACCGTGGTTTTTGCACACTTTCCCGCGCATCCCGGACTATCTGGAGCAGTTTCCTTTCCCGCAAGTCACCGCATAAAAAAACCGCACTAAGGTGCGGTTTCAATGCTGGCCGGAGAAGTCGGGCCGGGGTAAACAATGCGCCAGGGCTATGAGCCCGTTTGCTCCCTGAGCCTGCGCGCTATCCACGCCCTGACCATTGATTATCGCTGCAGCTCGAAATCTTCCGCATCCACATCATAACCCGACGGTTCCCAGCGGATCGCCAGCAGCGCCAGCAGGCCCGCCAGTGGTGCCAGGAAGATCACCCAGAACACGCCGGTGCCCAGCGCCGCGACCAGCACCGGAAACAGAAACAGCGAAACGGTAGAGCTGCCGCGCATCAGCGTCTGGTTAAAGCCGACACCTACGCCGCGCAGCGACGTCGGGTAGCTCAGCGACGCAAAAGTCATGGTATGGGAGCCAGGCCCGAATCCCTGTCCAAACAGGAACAGCGCCAGCATGCCGATCGCCAGCGCGGCTTCCTGACCGCCTTCCGGACGACCAATCAGCGCCAGCCCGAGCAGCGCCACGCACTGACAGGCATAACCCGCCACCGACATCTTCCACGCCCCGAGGCGCGGCACCAGTCGCACCGCCAGTATCCCGCCGACAAAGGCGAACAGCAGATTCAGCGCCAGCGACACCAGAATGGTGGTAAGCATTGACTGGGCAAAGAAGCTGGAGATGATCACCGGCAAGCCAAACGCCACTGCGTTATAAGCAAAGGATGAGGCAATGGAAGTGATGGTCGCCAGCAGGGTACGGCGGCGATAAACACCCTGTAACAGCGCACCATAGTTACGCCAGCTCGCCTTGCGCACCGGCATGGCAGGCGTCAGCGCGGCGTCGGCTGCCACCTGAGCATTAATACTCCACGCACTGCGTAAAATCGCCGCGGCACCTTTCAGGTCGCCCTGATTCGCCGCCCAAACCGGGGATTCGCTCATGTAACGGCTACGGATGGCGATGATGATAATCGCCGGAACGGCACCAAAACCAAGGATTAGACGCCAGAGCCAGTCGGTGTGGCTTTCGGGTAACACGGCATAGAGCAAGAGCACCAGCAGATAAGAGATGCTGATCGCCGCATACCAGGTTGGGCACCACATCGCCACGCTGGCCGCTTTATTTCCCTTGCCACGTAGTCTGGAAAACTCCGCCAGAAACGCCATCGCCACCGGCAGATCGATTCCGACTCCCAGACCCATCACAAAACGCGCGCCGGCCAGCACGTACTCATTGGGGGCAAACGCACAGGCGATAGCCGCCACCACGAAAAAGAACATATCGGCCATAAACACCCGATAACGGCCAATTTTATCCGTGAGATAGCCGCCGATCAGTGCGCCGATAATGGCCCCGAAGGTGATTGCCGAGGCGACCATGCCGGTGCCGGTCGGGGTGAGATTAAATTCGCGCGTGATGTCTTTGATGCCAAAGGCCAGCGCACCCAGGTCGTAGGCGTCAAGGAAGACGCCCCCCAGCGCAATCGCCACCACAATGCGGGCATTATTACGGGCGCTGTCGCCACTGTTCACTAATCGGGAGACGTCAGCTGCGCTGCGGATCCACTGTGTTTCGCCACCGGGCGAACTCCCTGCTGTTGCCACGTGGGCGGAAGAGGTCAGGTCGGACATGATGTTGTGCGTCTTTTATTATAAAAACAGATTTCCGAGAATAGCCGTTTAGACGCCCAGACGTAAATTCATTTCGGTTATATGAGATGAATTTATAATCTCAAATCGTTATCAATTTGCGATAAAGTCAGCTACATCGCCGCTGCGCCAGGCTACGCTTTTAAGGCAGATAATTTCCGCTGCACGCCTTGCCAGCCTCCCGCAGAGTGGCAGGAGGGCAGCCTGAACGCGCAGGCGCACAACGCCTTGTGAATCATCACGCACGAACAAAACGTAAAAACAACACACTGCGATAAGGAAAAAGAAATGGTCAGAATTCGGGGTTGGATGGGCGTCAGCGCTTTGCTGCTCAGCATGGGGATAGCACAGGCGGCGGACCCGGTGCGGGTCGGCTCAAAAATTGATACCGAAGGTTCACTGCTGGGCAATGTGATTCTTCAGGTGCTGGAAAAGCACGGGGTAAAAACCGTCAATAAAATTCAGCTCGGCACCACGCAGGTGGTGCGCGGTGCCATCACGGCGGGCGAACTTGATATCTATCCGGAATATACCGGCAACGGTGCATTTTTCTTCAATGATGAGAAAGACAGCGCCTGGAAAAATGCCACCGAAGGCTACGAGAAAGTGAAGAAGCTGGATGCGGAGAAAAACCATCTGGTCTGGCTGACACCCGCTCCGGCCAATAACACCTGGACCATCGCTGTGCGAAAAGATCTGGCTGAAAAAAATCAGCTCAACTCTCTGGCGGACCTCAGCGCCTGGCTGAAAAAAGGCGGCACCTTCAAACTGGCGGCCTCAGCAGAATTTATTGAACGCAGCGATGCCTTACCCGCCTTTGAAAAAGCCTATGGCTTTGACCTCAAGCAGGACCAGCTGCTGTCGCTGGCTGGCGGCGATACCGCTGTTACCATCAGCGCAGCGGCACAGCAGACTTCCGGCGTAAACGCGGCGATGGCGTACGGCACCGACGGTCCGGTAGCGGCATTAGGTCTGCAGACGCTCAGCGATCCTAAAGGGGTTCAGCCGATTTATGCGCCGACGCCGGTGATCCGTGAATCGGTACTCAAAGCCTATCCACAGATTGCAGAGTGGCTGAAGCCGGTGTTCAGCGCGCTTGATGAGAAGACACTGCAACAGCTCAACGCCAGAATCGCGGTCGACGGTCAGGATGCCAGCAGCGTAGCGACCGAATGGCTGCAGCAGAAAAAGCTGCTGTAACCGATGCAGATATCGCGGGAAGCGATAAGCCGTCCGGTTGAGCAGCCGGTGGCACTGCTGCTGCTGACGCTGCTGACTCTGGCGCTGGTGGCATTGCCGTTTCTGAACTTCGCCCCAAACCGTCTGGTGGCGGGTGAACCGCTGATGGGCTGGCAGATTAGCCGCTTCGGGCTGTTGCTGCTGCCGCTGTTGACGCTGTGGCTGCTGCGGTGGCGGCATCCGACCCGCATCACGCTGATGCTGGCGCTGCTGGCGGCAGAACTGATGCTGGCGGCGATCATCTGGCTCAGCGGTCATCAGGCCACTTTACTCAGCCAGCAGGGCAGCCGTCTGGCGCGCACCAGCTTTGCCAGCGGCCTGTGGTGCAGCGGCGCGCTGCTCCTGCTGCTGATCACCGATCAGGTGCGGCAACTGACCCGCCATCGGCTGGCACAGCTGCTGCTCAATCTGCAGGTCTGGCTGTTGCCGCTGCTGCTGCTGTTCAGTGGCCAGCTCAGCGATCTCTCCCTGCTGAAAGAGTATGCCAACCGCCACGCGGTGTTTGATGCCGCGCTGAGCCGTCATCTCACCCTGCTGGCGGGTACGGTGGTGCCTGCGCTGATGATTGCGCTGCCGCTGGGCGTCACGCTGTTCCGGCGGCCTGGGTGGCAGGGCGGTGTGTTCGGCGTGCTGAATGTGATTCAGACTGTGCCCTCGGTGGCGCTGTTTGGTCTGCTGATTGCGCCGCTGGCCGGACTGGCTCAGCAGTTTCCGTGGCTCGGCGACTGGGGCATCAGCGGCATTGGGATGGCTCCGGCGCTGATCGCGCTGGTGCTTTACGCCCTGCTGCCGCTGGTGCGCAGCGTGGTGGTGGGGCTGCAACAGGTGCCGCACGAGGTGCGTGAGAGTGCACGTGGCGTCGGCATGAGTGGCTGGCAGCAGTTTATTGCGGTGGATGTGCCGCTGGCGCTGCCGGTCTGGCTGGCGGGCCTGCGGGTAGTGGTGGTGCAGACGCTGGGCATGGCGGTGGTTGCGGCGCTGATTGGCGCGGGCGGCTTTGGCGCGATTATTTTCCAGGGACTGCTAAGCAGTGCGCTTGATTTGGTGTTGCTGGGGGTGATCCCGGTGATTGCGCTGGCGGTGGTCATCGATGCGCTGTTCCGCCTGCTGATCTCACTGCTGGAGAGAAAAGATGATTGAGTTTGACGGCGTTTCCCGCGCGTTTAACGGTAAAGCGGCGGTGAAAGATCTGTCGTTACAGGTGGCGAAAGGGGAATTTTGCGTGCTGCTTGGCACCTCCGGTTCGGGCAAATCGACCACCCTGAAGATGATCAACCGGCTGGTGGAGTTTGACAGTGGTGAAATCCGCTTTGCCGGAGAGTCGATTCGCCAGCTCGATGCCCGCACGCTGCGGCGGCGCATGGGCTACGCGATCCAGTCGATTGGTCTGTTTCCGCACTGGACGGTGCGGAAGAATATCGCCACGGTGCCAGTGCTGCTGGGCTGGCCCCGGGCACAGGTCAATGAACGTATCACGGCGCTGCTGGCGCTGCTGAATCTCGATGCGCAGCTGCTGGACCGCTATCCGCATCAGCTCTCGGGTGGGCAGCAGCAGCGCATCGGCGTGGCGCGGGCGCTGGCGGCGGATCCGGAAGTGTTACTGATGGATGAGCCGTTTGGTGCACTCGACCCGGTGACGCGCGGGGTGCTGCAACAGGAGATGTTGCGCATTCATCAACTGTCGGGCCGCACCATCGTGCTGGTGACGCATGACATCGACGAAGCGCTGACGCTGGCAGACCGTATTGTGCTGATGGATAACGGCGAGATTGTTCAGCAGGGCAGGCCGGTGGAGCTGCTGACCCAGCCGAAAAATGATTTTGTGCGCGACTTCTTTGGTCGCAGCGAAATGGGAGTACGGCTGCTGTCGCTGGAGCAGGTCGGTAATGCCGTGCGGCGCGGCGAGTGGCTGCCGGGCGAACCAATCGCTGCGGCACTGACGCTGCGCGATGCCCTGTCGCAGTTTATCGCCCGGCGTACCGATAAACTGCCGGTCATCGACGATCAGCAGCGGCCACTGGGCGTGCTCCACTTTGGCGATCTGCTGCAACTGCGCGAGGATTTAACATGCGCAGGCTAAGGGATCCGCTGCTGTGGCTGGTGCTGTTCTACGGCGCGCTGCTGACCCTGATGCCTTACAGCGGGCCGCTGTTTCACCGCTGGTTTCCCGAACTGGCGCGGCCTCTCTATCAGCAGGAGAGCTTCTGGCAGCTGACGCTGGCGCATCTGTTTCTGGTGATCACCGCCAGCCTGCTGGCGATTGTGATTGGCATTGGCAGTGGTGTGCTGGTGACGCGGCGGGCGGGGCGGGCCTTCCGGCCGCTGATGGAAACCATTGTGGCGGCAGGGCAGACGATTCCGCCTGTGGCGGTGCTGGCGATTGCGGTGCCGGTGATGGGATTTGGGGCCTGGCCCGCAGTCGTGGCGCTGCTGCTCTACGGATTGCTGCCGATTTTACAGGGGACGCTGGCGGGTATTGATAGCGTACCGGCCAGCAGTCGGGATATCGCCATCGGGGTCGGCATGAGTAGCTGGCAACGGCTGTGGCAGATTGAGCTGGCGCTGGCTGCGCCGGTCATCATCGCCGGGATACGCACCTCGGTGATCATCAACATCGGCAACGCTGCCATCGCCTCGACGGTCGGCGCGAAAAGTCTGGGATCGCCGGTGATTATCGGCTTAAGCGGCTTTAATACAGCCTATGTCATTCAGGGGGCATTACTGGTGGCGCTGCTGGCGATAGTCAGCGATCGCCTGTTTGAACGCCTGCAGCGCTGGCTTAGCGTGAGTGAACGATGAGAGAGTATCCCACCAGCATCAGTCCGCCGGTGCCGCCTGCCGCCATAATAAAAAACAGCGTGGCGAAGAAAGCTTTTTTACAGTTCATGGGTAAAACCTGAGCTCGTTAACAGTGAGGCGGGGATAATAGCGCGCGCAAGGCAGCAGGCAAAGTGCCCGGCGTGCGTTTTTGTTATCAGGCGGGATCGTGCAACCGCACGGCATAGCCCTGTTCCTGCCAGTGTGACAGCTGTTCCTGCTGGCGGCGGGTCAGTTTTTTACCGGTAAAGACAAACATATTCATGCCGGGAAAGAGTTCAGGACGCGGTAAATCCAGCGGTTCTGCCAGCACATCAATCCGCCAGCCATGCTGCGACAGACGCCAGCCTTCCAGCCAGATTCGGGTACGATCGTCGATACCCCAGCCAATAATCAGCGCATCTTTACCCGATTTTTTGCGGCTGCCGGTCAGGCAGAACGCGACATAATCGATCAGCAAACCATCCAGCAGACTGCACATGGTGCGGGCGGTGTTCTGATCCAGACTCAGCTTCTGGCGCACCGGCATAAAAACATGATCGATCAGCGCATCAATCGGATGTTCGCGACCAATCGCGGCAATTTTATTACGAAGTTTAGCGGGTCTGACGTGACGCAGGACGCTGATCAGCTCATCCTGGAGTGTGGTCCAGCCGTCATGGGCATCAACATCGCCACCTTCCAGCAGTGCCTTAACTTTACCGACCGGCACGCCGCTTTCAATCCAGCGCATGATCTCTTCGATGCGATGAACATCCTCTTCGTCAAACTGACGATGTCCGCCTTCGGTACGTTGCGGCTTCAGTAAGCCATAACGACGCTGCCAGGCGCGCAGGGTGACTGGGTTTATGCCACAGCGCTCGGCGACGTCACCGATACTGTATAAGGTCATAAATTCCTCTTTCGATTGGTCTGAGTGCAATTACCATAACGAAGCCGACTAAGTTGTACAATACATTTCTCGATGTACAACTTGACTGATACGCCGTTTCTCCGTTATATCTCATAAAAGAGAATTTTTCCCAAATATGAGAAATCACCATGTCAGAGCTGAATACGGAGCAACGACTGGCGGTGAGGCTGGCAGAATTACGCCTGCAACGCGGCTGGTCGCTGGATGAACTTGCTGTCGCAACGGGCATCAGTCGTGCGTCATTATCGCGCATTGAGCGAAGCGAGACCAGCCCTACTGCTGCGCTGCTTAACCGTCTGTGTGTTGCCTACGGATTAACGATGTCGCGCCTGCTCAGTGAAGTGGAGGAGGAGTCCAGTTTGCTGATCAGAGATGACCAGCAGCCCGTGTGGCAGGATGAATCCAGCGGATTTATTCGCCGGAATGTCTCACCCCCTGCGCTTCATTTCCGATGCGAACTGATTGAGGGCAAATTACGGCCTGGTGCACGTATAGATTACGATGCGCCACCCATTCAGGGTCTGGAGCAGCATATCTGGCTACGCGAGGGCGGCCTCATCGTCACGATGGGGGCGCAGCAGTGGGCGCTGAAGCCCGGTGATTGCTTACGTTTTCATCTGGTCGGGAAATCGGCTTTTGAGGCGCACCTGACTGACGGCGCGCGCTATTTACTGGTGGTGGCGAAACCATGATCGATTACACAATACTTCGCGCCGACGAAGCGCAACCGCAATTGGATGAACTCACGGCGGTGCTGCAGGCCTGTGTGGCAGACGGCGCCAGCGTCGGTTTTATTGATGCTGAAGACGAAGAGGTGATAACGCGATTCTGGCAGCAGCGGATCGCCGGTCTGGCAGACGGCGACAGCGAACTATTCGTTGCGCGGCAGCACGGTCGCATCGTGGGCACGGTCATTCTCAGTGGCAGCGCCATGCCTAATGGCCGACACCGGGCGGAGATCAGCAAACTGCTGGTGCATCCGCAGGCGCGCCGTCAGGGCATCGCGCGTGAGCTGATGCAGCGCGCTGAGCAGCAGGCCCGTGCGCAGGGCAAAACGCTGCTGGTGCTGGATACGCGCAGCGGCGATGTCGCCAGCGATCTCTATCGCTCGCTGGGCTGGCAGGTAGCGGGGTCGATCCCGTTTTATGCCGAATCCACCGCAGGCGTGCTGGATGCCACCACCTATATGTACAAAGTGCTGGCGTAGCCAGCCGCTAGCTCATGCGGCTGGCCTTTCTTCGTGCCGGACCGGCCCGGGTTGACGGGCTGCCCGCACGACCCTGAAACGGGCAACTGCTGAAATTTACGACGTCGCACGAAAAATTCGGCGCGAAAGCTGACGCCAACAGGATACTGTGTAAAAATACAGGCCATATTTTCGGTGTGGTAACGCAAATCATGGCCCTGACAGCCGCAGTAAAAAGCCAGATAGCGCAGTGGTATAAAGCGCTTCAGCAGCAGGTGCCTGATTTCATCCCGCGTGCGCCGCAGCGCCAGATGATCGCCGAAGTGGCGAAATGCCTGGCGGGCGACGATTCGCGCCATCTGGCGGTTGAAGCGCCAACCGGCGTGGGCAAAACCCTCTCTTATCTGATCCCGGGCATCGCCGCCAGCCGCGCCCAGGAGAAGCGGCTGGTGATCAGCACCGCCAACGTGGCGCTGCAGGATCAAATCTTCACCAAAGATCTGCCGCTGCTGAAAAAAATCATTCCCGATCTCACCTTTACCGCCGCCTTTGGTCGCGGGCGCTATGTCTGTCCGCGTAATCTGGCGGCGATGGCGGCTGATGACGATGAGCAGGGCGATCTGCTGCTTTATCTGGACGATGACGCCGTCAGCAGCACTAAAGAGGAGCAGACGCAGTGTGGCCGGTTGCAGAAATCGCTGGATCGCTATCAGTGGGACGGCCTGCGCGATCACAGCGACGAGAACGTCAGCGACAGCCTGTGGCAGCGGCTCTCCACCGACAAAGCGAGCTGCCTTGGCGCACACTGTCGCTGGTATCGTGAATGCCCGTTCTTTGTGGCGCGGCGCGAAATCGAGCAGGTGGATGTAGTGGTGGCGAACCATGCGCTGGTCATGGCCGCAATGGAGAATGAGTCGGTGCTGCCACCGGCAAAAAACCTGATGCTGGTACTGGATGAAGGGCATCACCTGCCGGAAGTGGCCCGCGATGCGCTGGAGATGAGCGCCGACATCACGCCGGGCTGGAGCAGCCTGCAGCTTGACCTCTTTATCAAGCTGGTAGAGAGCATTATGACGCAGATGCGGCCAAAATCGCCGCCGCCGCTGGCTAACCCGGAGCGGCTGAAAGCGCACTGCGATGAGCTGCGCGAACTGCTGACGATTACCGCTCAGGCGCTGAATCCGCTGCTGCCACCGCATAACCAGCCGGGCGAATTCCGCTTTGTGCTGGGCGCGTTGCCGCAGGAGCTGCTGGATCTCTGCGCCCGGCTCTTTAAGCTCAGCGATGCGCTGCGCGGCCTGAGTGAAGGTTTGATTAATGCGCTGAGCGAGCAGACCGGCAAGGTGGATGTGGTGCGACTGCATCGCAATCTGCTGCAGCTCAATCGCCAGTTTGGCTGGTTCGAATCGGTCAGCAAACTGTGGCGGCTGGCGGCGATGGAAAAAGCCTCTGGCGCGCCGGTGTCAAAGTGGATCACCCGCGAGCTGCGTGAAGGCCAGGCGCACCTGCTGTTTCACTGCGCTGGCATCCGCGTCAGCGACCAGCTGGAGAAGATGCTGTGGCGTAAAATTCCGCACGTGGTTGTGACCTCCGCCACGCTGCGATCGCTTAACAGTTTCAACCGCCTGCAGGAGATGTCGGGACTCAGCGAGAAGGCGGGCGACCGCTTTGTGGCGCTGGACTCCCCGTTTAACCACGTGGAGCAGGGCAAGCTGGTGATCCCGCAGATGCGCTATGAGCCGCTGATGACGCACGAAGCGGAGCATATCGCGGAGATGGCCGGTTTCTTCCGGCAGCAGATGGCGGAGAAAAAGCACAAAGGCGTGCTGGTGCTGTTTGCCAGCAACCGGGCGATGCAGCAGTTTGTCGCCTGTCTGCCCGACCTGCGCCTCTCAATGCTGGTTCAGGGCGATCAGCCGCGCAGCCGCCTGGTCGATCTGCATCGTCAGCGCGTCGCCAAAGGGGAAACCAGCATCCTGATTGGCCTGCAGTCGTTTGCCGAAGGGCTGGATCTTAAAGGCGATCTGCTGAGTCAGGTGCATATCCATAAAATCGCTTTTCCCCCGGTAGACAGTCCGGTAATTTTGACCGAAGGCGAGTGGCTGAAAAGCCTGAAACGCTATCCGTTTGAGGTGCAGAGCTTACCCAGCGCCTCTTTTACCCTGATTCAACAGGTCGGACGCCTGATTCGCAGCCATCAATGTTATGGCGAAATCGTCATTTACGACCGCCGTCTGCTGAGCAAATCTTACGGCAGCCGGCTGTTAGCGGCGCTGCCGATCTTCCCGATTGAGCAGCCGGAAACGCCAGAGCCGGCAGCGATACCGGCCACCGTGGTGCCAAAAAACACGGTGCGTAAACGACGTCCCACGCGGCGCTGAGCCGCGCACTTAACCGGAAGCGAGTGATGGAACTGAATAAAATCATTAAAGAGATTGGTCGCGGTAAAAATCATGCCCGCGATATCGACTTTGATACTGCCGTGGCGCTCTATGGCGCGATGCTGGCGGGCGAGGTGCCTGACCTGGAGCTGGGCGGCATTCTGATTGCGCTGCGTATCAAAGGCGAAGGCGAAGCGGAAATGCGCGGCTTTTATCAGGCGATGCAGGCGCAGATGATGCAACTGCAGGCGCCGGAAAACCGCCCGATGCCGGTTGTGATCCCCAGCTACAACGGAGCACGTCGGCAGGGCAATCTCACGCCGTTGCTGGCGCTGTTGCTGGTAAAACTTGGCTTCCCGGTGCTGGTGCATGGCGTCAGCGACGACGCGACGCGCATCACCAGTGAAGCGGTGTTTGCCGCGCTGGGTATTACCCCCGTCACCACCGCAGAGGCGGCGCAGGCAAAACTCGATCAGGGCGAACTCGCCTTTATCACCATCGATCATCTCTGCCCGCCAATGGCGAAACAGCTGTCGCTGCGCTGGCGAATGGGCGTGCGTAACAGCGCGCATACGCTGGCAAAACTGGCGACCCCGTTTGCCGAACGTGCGGCGCTGCGTCTGTCGAGCGTGTCGCATCCGGAGTATGTGCCGCGTGTGGCGAAATTCTTCAGTGACATCGATGCGCCTGCGATACTGCTCAATGGCACCGAAGGGGAAGTCTATGCCAATCCACAGCGCTGCCCGGCGATCAGCATGATTCAGGGCGCAGGCGCAGAAGCGGAAGTGTGGGTTGAGCGTCAGCCCGAAGTGGCCGTTGAACTGCCGGCGGACAAGACGGCAGAGGTAACCGCGCGCTGGATTGAGCAGGTGCTGAATCAGCAGCGGCCGGTGCCCGCATCACTGCGACTGCAGCTCGCCTGCTGCCTGCGCGCCAGCGGCCAGTGCGACTCGCTGGCGGCGGCAGAGCAGCAGATCCTCGCCGCCGGTTACTGACTCAGGCTGCTGGCAGCGCCTGTTCAACCAGGTTCTGCCAGAAAGTAATGCCAATTGGCAGCAGCGCGTCGTTGAAGTCATAGCGGGCGTTGTGCAGCGGGGCGGAAGGCGTGTCGCCATCCGCGCCCAGCCAGAAGTAAGCACCCGGACAGGCCTCCATCATGCAGGCAAAATCTTCAGACGCCATTGACGGATTGACCTGCCACTGAACCTGTTCGGCCCCCAGCGTCGCCAGCGCCACCTCGCGCACCTGCTCAGCCGGGGCCGCATGGTTGGCGGTCACCGGATAGCCCGGTAACCACTCAATCTCACCGCTCACGCCAAACGGACGTGGCAGGGTAGCGACAAACTCATCAATCAGCCCGCGTACTTTTTCGCGCACGCTGGTCTGCAGGCAGCGCACCGTGCCGCGCAGCACAATCTGTTCCGGGATCACGTTGATCGCTTCGCCACCGTGGATCTGCGTCACGCTGACCACCGCCGAGGCGAGCGGCGAGAGGCGACGTGACGGAATCGTCTGCAGCGCCAGAATCAGCTCGGCCGCCACCACCATCGGATCGGCACCGCTTTCCGGCATCGCCGCGTGGCAGCTTTTGCCGTGCAGGGTAATCTCAAACGAATCCAGCGACGCCATCATGGCGCCAGGGTTAACCGCCAGTGACCCCAGCGGCAGGCCCGGCCAGTTGTGCATCGCATAGATCGCATCCATCGGGAAGCGCTGGAACAGTCCCTCTTCCACCATTTTGCGCGCACCGCCCAGGTTCTCTTCGGCAGGCTGAAAAATGAAATGTACCGTGCCGCTGAACTGGCGTGTGGCGGCCAGCTGTCGGGCGGCGGCCAGCAGAATGGCGCTGTGACCGTCGTGCCCGCAGGCGTGCATCACGCCGGGAGTGGCGGAGCGCCATTCAGTGTCGCCTTTTTCCGTAATCGGCAGCGCATCCATATCCGCACGCAGCCCGATAACCGGGCCGGGACCGTTTTCCAGCGTGCCAATCACGCCGGTGCCCGCCAGACCACGAAACACCTGCAATCCCGCCCGCTCTAACTCATCAGCGATAAACTGGCTGGTTTGCTGTTCCTGGTAACCTAATTCGGGGTGGCGATGAAACTCACGGCGCCAGCGCAGGGCATCTTCAAGCAGGGCAGGGGAAAGGGTCATGCAGAGTCGCGCTCCATACAGAATGAGAAGATTTCACTTTAGAGGTCGGGTGGCGCTGCGTCTATCGCCGGCAGGACGAAATCTGGCTATAGGCTAAATCAAAATGGAATAAGTAATAAGGAAGTGATGTCCGGGCAGGGCTTCAGAAGGGAAAAATGCGAAGAAAACGGGGCAAGTCGCTGCCCGCCCCGTTCAGCGTATTACTTCTGCATCGGCAGATTCAGGTCATGCTCTGCCGCGCAACTTTGTGCCAGCTCATAACCCGCGTCGGCATGACGCATCACGCCGGTGGCCGGGTCATTCCACAATACCCGACCCAGACGCGCATCCGCCTCTTTGCTGCCGTCACAGACAATCACCATACCGGCGTGCTGCGAGAAGCCCATACCGACACCGCCGCCGTGATGCAGGCTGACCCAGGTCGCACCGCCTGCGGTATTCAGCAGCGCGTTGAGCAGCGGCCAGTCTGAGATTGCATCCGAGCCATCCTTCATCGCTTCGGTTTCACGGTTAGGTGAGGCAACAGAGCCGCAGTCGAGATGGTCGCGGCCAATCACCACCGGCGCTTTCAGCTCGCCGTTGCGGACCATTTCATTGAACGCCAGACCGGCAAGATGCCGTTCGCCCAGTCCCAGCCAGCAGATACGTGCTGGCAATCCCTGGAAGGCGATGCGCTCCTGCGCCATATCCAGCCAGCGATGCAGCGTTTTGTGGTGCGGGAACAGTTCCTTGAGTTTCGCGTCGGTCTTGTAGATATCTTCCGGATCGCCGGACAGCGCCACCCAGCGGAACGGGCCTTTTCCTTCGCAGAACAGCGGACGGATGTAGGCCGGTACAAAGCCAGGGAAGTCGAAGGCGTTGCTGACACCCTCATCCAGCGCTACCTGACGGATATTGTTGCCGTAATCCACGGTCGGGATGCCCATATGACAGAAGTCGAGCATCGCCTGCACGTGGACCGCCATTGAGGCACGCGCCGCTTTCTCCACTGCCTTCGGCTGTGAGACGCGCTCCTGCTGCCAGCGCGCCAGATCCCAGCCAGCCGGCAGATAGCCATTAATTGGATCGTGCGCCGAGGTCTGATCGGTCACGATATCCGGTTTTGGCCCGCCCGCCCGGGCGCGTTTCACCAGCTCCGGCAGGATCTCGGCGGCATTGCCCAGCAGCCCGACCGAAATCGCTTTTTTCGCCGCGGTCGCTTCGCTGATTAACGCCAGCGCTTCATCCAGCGTAGTGGCTTTGTAATCTACATAGCGGGTACGCAGGCGGAAATCGATGCGCGACTCCTGACACTCAATCGCCAGCACACAGGCCCCGGCCAGAACGCCCGCCAGCGGTTGCGCGCCGCCCATGCCGCCCAGCCCGGCGGTGAGGATCCAGCGTCCGCTGAGGTCGTTGTTGTAGTGCTGACGTCCCGCTTCCACGAAGGTTTCGTAGGTGCCCTGCACGATGCCCTGCGCGCCGATATAGATCCAGGAACCGGCGGTCATCTGGCCGTACATCATCAGGCCCGCTTTATCCAGCTCATGAAAGTGATCCCAGGTCGCCCAGTGCGGCACCAGATTGGAGTTCGCCAGCAGCACGCGGGGTGCATCCGCGTGGGTGCGGAAAATGCCGACCGGCTTGCCGCTCTGGATCAGCAGGGTTTCATCCGGCTGCAGTGCCCGCAGCGAACGCAGGATCTGCTCGAAGCACTCCCAGTTACGCGCCGCCTTACCGATGCCGCCGTAAACCACCAGATCTTCCGGCCGCTCGGCAACATCGGGATCGAGGTTGTTCTGAATCATGCGGTAAGCGGCTTCAATCAGCCAGTTGGCGCAGTGCAGCGTGGTACCGTGAGGCGCGCGAATTTCACGTGCCACAGCCTGAGAAAGAGTTTCGCTCATGAAAGATTCCTTAATTCAAGAAGTTGGGCGCATGCTCGGCAGCAGCGCGGTCAATGCCTGAGGCCAGTCAGTGCGACTTGCCCACTGACGCATTGCCTCGATATCGGGAGCCAGCAGGCGATCCTCCTCAAGGAAGGCGACCTGCTCGCGAATGGTGTCGATGGCCTGCTCAATCAGCGCAGAGCTTTTCAGCGGCCGGTTGAATTCAATGCCCTGTGCGGCGGCCATCGCCTCAATGCCGACTACCGCGGCGCTGTTAAAGCACATGCTGCCGAGACGGCGGGCGGCGTAGGTCGCCATCGAGACGTGATCTTCCTGATTAGCGGAGGTCGGCAGGCTGTCGACGCTGCCCGGATGGGCCAGCGATTTGTTCTCAGAGGCCAGGGCTGCGGCGGTCACCTGGGCGATCATAAAGCCGGAGTTTACGCCGCCGTCGCGCACCAGGAAGGGCGGCAGGCCCGACAAGCCGCTGTCCAGCAGCAGCGCCAGCCGCCGCTCGGAGATGGCCCCGACTTCGGCAATCGCCAGCGCCAGGATGTCCGCAGCAAAAGCCACCGGCTCGGCGTGGAAGTTGCCGCCGGAGATCACATCGCCGCTGTCGCTGAACACCAGCGGGTTGTCAGAGGCCGCGTTCGCTTCGATTTCCAGAATCCGCGCGGCGTGGCTGAAGTTGTCCAGGCAGGCACCCATCACCTGTGGCACGCAGCGGATGGAGTAGGGATCCTGAACGCGGCCGCAATGCGTATGCGACAGCACTATTTCACTGCCCTCAATCAGGGTGCTGACGGCAGCGGCGACCGCAATCTGACCATGCTGACCGCGCGCCTGATGGATACGGGCGTCGAACGGTTTTAGCGAGCCTTTAATCGCCTCCAGCGACAGCGCACCGGCCATCAGACCAGCGGCAAACAGGTTTTCACCCTCAAACAGGCCGCGCAGCGCCAGCGCAGTTGAGACCTGGGTGCCGTTAAGCAGCGCCAGTCCCTCTTTCGGGCCGAGTACAAATGGCGACAGACCTACGCTTGCCAGGCCTTCGGTTGCCGGGATCAACTCACCCCTGAGCCGGACCTGACCTTCGCCCAGCAGCATCAGGGACATGTGCGCCAGCGGCGCCAGATCGCCGGAGGCACCGACCGAGCCTTTTTCCGGGATGCAGGGCATGACACCCGCATTGAACAGCGCCAGCAACGCTTCAACCAGTTCGATTCGCACGCCAGAGTGACCGCGTGCCAGGCTGATGATTTTGGTGGCGACCACCAGACGGGTAACATTGTCGGGCAGCAGATCGCCCAGCCCGACGCTGTGTGACAGCACCAGATTACGCTGCAGATCCGCCAGCCGACTGGCCGGGATCTGCGTCTGCGCCAGCTTGCCGAAGCCGGTATTAATGCCATACACCACGTTGCCAGAGGCGACAATCGCATCCACGGTCTGCTGCGCCGCCGCAATTGCCTGACGCGCGGGCTCATCAAGCGTCAGCGTGACGTTGCCCTGATAGATAGCGCGTAATGTGGCGAGGTCCACCTCGCCTGGCACCAGGCGCAAAACCTGAAACGAACCTGACATAGTCTACTCCTGTCTATACAAGTGTGCTGGTGTGGCTAAACTGCTCTCCTTGCCCTGATCCAGCGGAATAATACGAGTGAAACATAAGCGTTAATTCTTGTCTATGCTTGTCTATACAATCAAAGGGAGCAAGCAAGTGCCGTGCCAGGCCGATCACAAAAATCGATTGCCCGTCCGCTGCGGGTTGACTATTTAGCGCTACTCAGAGGCTGCACCATCAGGATGCGCAGGCTGCACCATTGGGGCACCGCGCAGCGTACTGGATGTATATACATTCACACGGTGAGACAGTAAACTTAGGGGACTTTCAGCATAAGGAACAGCAAATGGTTGAGCATACGGCACTGGCACAACTGGCGGCGGCAATGAGCGATGAGCCTGCCCCGATTTATCAGCGGGTGAAGCAGGCCATCGTCAGCCAGATCCGTGAAGGGTTGTGGAAAGCGAATCAGCGTGTGCCATCAGAAAGTGAACTGGTGAATGAACTGGGCGTCAGCCGCATGACCATTAACCGGGCGCTGCGTGAACTCACCAGCGAAGGCTTTCTGGTGCGGATGCAGGGCGTCGGAACCTTCGTGGCGGAGATGAAAGGCTACACCGCCATGCTGGAGGTGCATAACATCGCCGATGAGATCGCTCAGCGCGGCCATCAGCACAGCTGCAAAATTCTCGCCATCGGCCAGGACAAAGCCGATCCTGAGCAGGCGGCGGTGCTGGGCCTGACCACCGGGCAGACGCTCTATCATTCGCTGATTGTGCATTACGAAAATGATCTGCCGGTGCAGCTGGAGGACCGTCTGGTCAATCCGCTGGTCGCGCCCGATTACCTGACGCAGGATTATCAGCAGATGACGCCTTACACCTATCTGATGCGCGTTGCGCCGCTGACGGCGGGCGAGCACATTGTTGAAGCGGTGTTGCCCGATGCGCGTCAGCGTAAACATCTGTCAGTGGATGAGCACGAGCCCTGCCTGCTGATTCGCCGTCAGACCTGGAGCGACACTAAAATCGTGACCTATGCGCGGCTGCTCTATCCTGGCTCACGTTACAAATTACTGGGCCGCTTCAGGGGACACGGTTAAGACGGGTAAACAGCAGCCGGGCATCGGTATCGCACGGGCTGAGTGCTGTTTCTTCATCGACCCACCACGCGCCCTGCTGCGCAGTCAGCCGTTCCCCGTCAGCCGTCTGCCAGGTGCCAGCCAGCACCCAGGCAACGCCATGCAGAGTGCTGACCGGCGTGGTCACCATCTCCACCGCTGCCTGCCATTCCCCGCGCCGCGTCATAATATTAAAATCTTCGCTGACGCTGCCCTGCAGCTTTGCCGTTAAGGCGAGTTCGCCGGCAAACGCCCAGGGCTGCTGAGGCGTCATTAAGTGCTGCCCGCCCGGCGCGGTCAGCAACACCGGATCGCCATGCAGCAGGGTAATCACCCGATCAATGTCAGGAAAGGCAGAGAAGGGACCATCCTGCGCCAGCGTCGCAATGCTGGCGCGCCAGCCGAAGCGCTCCGCGCCGGGTGGAAAGCTGATGATTTCGCGGGTTTCGCCGCCGCCGTTGCGCCAGCGGCTGACCGCCAGCTCCGCGTACGTGAACCGGGCGATCATCGCAGCGCCTCCATCGCCTGAGCAAAGCGGGCGGCACACGCCGTCTGGTGCGGATGCACCCCATCTTCTACCACGGCTTTACCCGCCACATAAACGTCCCGAATCTGATCGCGCTGCCCGGCAAAGAGCCAGCGGTTGAGGACGGCGTGCGACCCGACGCTGCCGAGCCACGCCTCATCCCGCAGCACCAGCCAGTCGGCACGTTGTCCCACCGCCAGTGTGCCCTGCTGAATGCCACACGCCTGCGCACCGCCTGCTGCTGCCTGTTGCCACAGCAGATCGCCTACCGACGGCTGGCCGGGCAGGGTAATCCGGTTGCGACGCTGGTCGCGCAGTCGCTGAGCATACTCCAGCCAGCGCAGCTCTTCCTGGGCGCTCAGCGAGACGTGACTGTCAGAGCCGATGCCCCAGCGTCCGCCCTGCGCGATGTACTCCACTGCCGGAAAGATGCCGTCACCGAGGTTGGCTTCGGTGGTCGGGCAGAGACCCGCCACTGCGCCGCTGCGGGCGAGACGCGCCAGCTCACTCTCATCCAGATGGGTGGCGTGGATCAGGCACCAGCGCGCATCCACCTCAAAGCGGTTCAGCAGCCAAGCCACCGGACGCTCGCCGCTCCACGCCAGCGAGTCATTCACCTCTTTCTGCTGTTCAGCCACATGGATATGTACCGGCAGTGTCAGATCACTGGCCGCCAGCACGTCCTGCATCTGGCTTTCACTCACCGCCCGCAGTGAATGGAAACAGAGGCCACGGTTCAGCAGTGGCCTTTGCTGCTGCCACGCATCAAGCCGCGCCTGCTGTTGCAGATAGCGGTCAGTCTGCTGGATAAAACGCTTCTGACCCGCCGACGCTGGCTGGCTGCCGAAGCCGCTGTAGCTGTAGAGCACCGGCAGCAGCGTCTGGCCGATACCGGCGATCTCCGCCGCTTCAATCAGCTGTTGCAGCATCGCATCATCACTGTAGGGCGCACCCTGTGTGTCGTGGTGCAGGTAGTGAAACTCTGCCACCTGGGTGTAGCCGCCTTTCAGCATCTCGATGTAGAGCAGGGCGGCAATATCGCCCACCTGTTGCGGCGTCAGGCGCTGCACCATGCGGTACATCAGATCCCGCCACGTCCAGAAACTGTCCTGAGGATCGCCCGCCACTTCAGCCAGACCCGCCATGGCACGCTGGAAGGCGTGCGAGTGCAGGTTGGCGATTGCCGGGATCACCTCGCCGTTGAGCCGGATAGCCTGATCAGCGTGGCTATCCGGAGTAATGGAGTCGATAAAACCGGCCTGATTGACCGTGATACGCACCTGCTGCTGCCAGCCCTCCGCCAGCAGCGCACGCGAGGCAAAAAAAGTCGCCATGGTTTATCCTCATCGGATGTGGTTGTATATACATATACATACTTTGAGGCACAGTGTAAACGGCGGAGGCATGAGGCAGCGATGGCAGAAGAGATGCGCGTAGAGACGGTGTGGACCGGGGCTGACCTGGTCACCATGCGTGACGGAAAGTACCATCTTATCCCGCAGGGGGCGCTGGCGGTGCGGGCGGGCAGGCTGGTGTGGGTCGGGCCGCAGGCGGAGATGCCCGCGTTCGTCGCCGATCAGCATCATCATCTGCCGGGCGGCATCGTGACCCCGGGGCTGGTGGATTGTCATACTCACCTGGTGTTTGGCGGCGACCGCAGCCAGGAGTTTGAACAGCGCCTGAATGGCGTCAGCTATGCAGAGATTGCCGCGCAGGGCGGTGGCATCCTCTCAACCGTGCGCGCTACCCGCGCCGCCACTGAAGAGGAACTGGTGGCATCGGCTCGCTGGCGGCTTAACCGCCTGCTGGCAGAGGGCGTCACCACCGTGGAGATCAAGTCCGGCTATGGCCTGGATGAAGAGAGCGAACTGCGGATGTTGCGGGCGATTCGCCAGCTGGGAGAGAGCGTAGCTGCTGACGTGCGTGCCACCTGTCTGGCGGCACATGCTTTTCCGCCGGAGTTTAAGCACGACCCGGATGGCTGGGTCGATATCATCTGCGAACGGCTGCTGCCGCAGGTGCAGGCACTGGGACTGGCGGATGCGGTGGATGCGTTCTGCGAGCATCTCGCCTTTTCACCGCAGCAGGTGGCGCGGGTGTTTGACCGGGCAGTGGCGCTTGGCATGCCGGTGAAACTGCATGCGGAGCAGCTCTCGGCGTCAGGTGGCGCAGCACTGGCGGCGCGCTATGGGGCGCTCTCTGCCGACCACCTTGAATATGCCACCGAGGAGGATGCCAGAGCGATGGCACAGCATGGCACCGTGGCGGTGCTGCTGCCTGGTGCATTTTATCTGCTGCGGGAGACGCAGCGTCCGCCGGTGGATCTCTTCCGGCGCTATGGCGTGCCGATGGCGCTGGCCAGCGATGCCAATCCCGGCACCTCGCCTGCGCTGTCGCTGCGTCTGATGCTTAATATGGGCTGCACCCTTTTTGGCATGACGCCGGAAGAGGCGCTGGCGGGCGTCACGCTGTGGGGGGCAAAAGCGCTGGGGCTGGCTGACAGTCACGGCTCGCTGGAGGCGGGAAAAGTGGCGAACTTCGTTCACTGGCCGCTGGCCCGTCCGGCAGAACTGGTTTACTGGCTGGGTGGTGAACTGCCCTGTACCGTTATCTATCGTGGAGAACCGCAATGAACCCTTTCCATTTTACCCAGGGCAGTCTGCCGCTGCTGGTCAGCATTCCCCACGCCGGTACCGAGCTGACGCCCGACGTGGAAGCCGGACTGAGTGAGGCCGCGCGCGGCTTACCCGACACCGACTGGCATATTCCCCTGCTGTATGATTTTGTGCGTGATCTCGGGGCCAGCGTGTTAATCGGCCGCTACTCCCGCTTTGTGGTCGATCTCAATCGCCCGCCCGATAACCAGCCGCTCTACACCAGCGCCACCACCGGCCTGTTCCCGGAAACCCTGTTCGACGGTACACCGACCTTTGCACCAGGCAAAACACCCGACGACACGGCGCGTCAGGGCTACATCGATCAGATCTGGCAGCCCTATCATCAGCAGATTCAACAGGAGCTGGCGCGGCTCAAAGCGCAGCATGGCTATGCGCTGCTATTTGACGCCCACTCTATCGCCAGTGAAATTCCCCGCCTGTTTGACGGCCGTCTGCCCGATATCAACATCGGCACCAACGACGGCGCAAGCTGCACGCCTGCAATGAGTGCGGCGCTGGAGGCCGTGTGCGCGGCGCAGAACGACTACAGCTGGGTGATTAACGGGCGCTTTAAAGGCGGTTACATCACCCGTGCCTACGGTCAGCCGCAGCAGCAAATTGAGGCGGTCCAGCTGGAGCTGGCGCAGCTCAACTACATGGATGAAACCCCACCTTACGCCTGGCAGCAGGCGCGTGCCGCCCGGTTGCAGAACGTGCTTAAGGCACTGATCCACGCCATGCTGGCGCAGGCTAAATCGCAATAAAACTCACCAGAGCGATGCGCCACTCCGGTGCATCGCTGCCCTGATTGGGTGCAGCGGCGGGCAGGTCGCCTGCCCGCTCCCAGACTCCCGCCGCCTTTTTCCGCCTCTGCAGAGCTGGCATAACCTTTGCTTGGTTGTATGTACAAGTGCAGCAGCACCGCCATCTGCGTAATAAATTCTGTCTGGCTCACAAAACGATAAAGCCGGCAATGAACTGCGCTGCGTTAACTTGTATATACATGACATATCATCCTGTGAAATTTATGTTAAATCTCGTCAGGGCGATCACCAGGCCGCTACTTTCAGGAGAACCGTATGACGCACCCTCTGACTCTTCGTCGTTTATGTCTCACTACGCTGGTTTCCAGCCTGATGCTCTGTGGCGTCAGCGCCCAGGCCAAAGAGTGGAAGTCTATTACCATTGCCACCGAAGGCAGTTATGAACCCTGGAACCTCACCCTGCCAGGCGGCAAGCTGGGCGGTTTTGAACCGGAGCTGATGGCCGATCTCTGCCAGCGTATGGCAATACAGTGCAAGCTGGTGGTGCAGAACTGGGATGGAATGATCGCCGGTCTGAATGCCGGAAAATATGACGTGATCATGGATGCAATTGTGATCACCCCCGAGCGCAAGAAAGTGATCAATTTCACCGTGCCCTACGCCTCAACGCCCGCCACCTTCATCACGGTGAAAGGGTCGTTGCTGCCTGCCGACAGTAAGATTATCAAACTCACCGACGATGAGAAAACCGTGGAGCCTGCCATCGCACCCCTGAAAGCGGCGCTGAAGGGCAAAACCATCGGTATCGCCTCCGGCACCGTCTACACGCCGTTTATCGACAAGTACTTCAAAGAGGTGGCGGATGTCCGGGAATACACCAGCTCAGCCGATGCGATCCTCGATTTGCAGGCGGGGCGTATTGACGCGGTGTTTGACGATGTGACCTTTGCGCAGTCGATGCTGGCGCGACCGGATAACCGTAACCTCAGCTTTAGCGGTCCGCAGCTGGGCGGCCCAATCTGGGGTGAGGGCGAGGCGATGGGTGTGCGCATGGCAGACAACGATCTGAAAGCCCGGCTGGATCAGGCGATCAAAGCCGCGCTGGCCGATGGCACAGTGAAAAAGCTGAGCGAGAAGTGGTTCAAAACTGACGTCACACCCTGAGTGAGGTAACTGATGATAAGCCTGCTGAGTTTTGGCCCGGAGGGCTGGGGACGCTTGATTCTGAGTGCCACGCTGACGACGTTGCTGCTCTCATTTGCCGCGCTGCTGGTCGGTGCGGTAGTGGGATCGGGCGTTGCCGCTGCAAAGTTATCCCCGCACCGCGCAGTGCGCTGGGCAGGGGAAGGCTACTCGGTGATCTTTCGTGGCATCCCTGAGCTGCTGGTGATCTACCTGTTCTACTTCGGCGGATCGGGATTGATCACGCAGATCGGACAACTGTTTGGCGCGGACGGGTTTATCGAAGCGCCGCCGTTTCTGATCGGGGCGCTGGCCATCGGGCTTATCTCCGGCTCTTACCAGGCGGAAGTCTATCGTGCCGCACGGCTGGCCCTGGCGAAAGGGGAGATCGAAGCCGCTGTCGCTATTGGTATGCCGCGCTGGCGCATCCGGCAACGCATCCTGCTGCCGCAGGTAGCGCGCTATGCGCTGCCCGGCCTGTCAAACGTCTGGCAGATGAGCCTGAAAGACTCGGCGCTGGTGTCAGTGACCGGCATTGTCGAGCTGATGCGGGCCAGCCAGATTGCGGCCGGCTCCACCCGTGATTACTTCTCCTTTTATCTGGTGGGCGGTGCCTGTTATCTGCTGCTGACGCTGCTGTCGAACCGCGCCTTTCTGCGGGCTGAATCCCGTCTTGGTCGCGCCTGGCAAAGCCGCACCGCTGCACAGCATTAAGGAGACTTATGATCGATTTCGCGTTCCTCACTGACACCTTCCTGAAACTCAGCGCCGCGTTGCCGGTTACGCTGGGCCTGTTTATCAGCGCCTTTCTGTGCGGTGGCGTGCTGGCGGTGGGTATTCTGGCGCTGCGCATGAGCCGCTGGCGTCTGCTGAGTGCTTTTGCCCGTGGCTACATTCTGGTGTTTCGCGGCTCGCCGCTGATGATCCAGCTGTTCCTGATCTACTACGGCCTCGGGCAGTTTGGTGTGATCCGGCACAGTCTCTTCTGGCCGTTTCTGCGTGAGCCCTTTACCTGTGCGGTGCTGGCGCTGTCGCTCTGCACCGCCGCCTACACCGCGGAGATCCTGCGCGGTGCGCTGCTGGCTGTGCCGCCCGGTCAGGTGGAGGCGGGGATGGCGTGCGGCATGTCGCGCGGGCTGCTGCTGCGGCGCATTATCGCGCCGGTGATGCTGCGTTATGCGCTGCCCGCTTACTCCACCGAGGCGATTCTGCTGGTGAAGTCGACCGCGCTGGCCAGTCTGGTCACGGTCTGGGATGTCACCGGGGTGGCGCAGCAGATTATTCAGCGTACTTACCGCACCATGGAGGTGTTTCTCTGTGCGGCGGCAATCTACCTGATCCTCAACTTCATCATTGTACAACTCTATGCCCTGCTGGAGCGGCGCCTGACGCCGGTTCATAAACCGGAAAAAAAGCCGTTACCGGCCGCTAAGCCGATTCCTGGAGGAAAATAAACATGTCTGAACTGCCACCCGTCACGCTGTCGGCCAGCGATATCCATAAATCCTTTGGCGCCATGGAGGTGCTGAAAGGCATCTCGCTGCAGGCGCACCAGGGCGATGTTATCTCAATACTCGGTGCCAGCGGCTCGGGCAAAAGTACGCTGCTGCGCTGCATTAATCTGCTTGAGACGCCTGACGCGGGCGTGGTCAGCGTGGGCGGTGAAACCATTGAGATGAAGCGCCATGCCCGGGGACACCAGCTGGCGGCTAACCCGCGTCAGATTGAGCGGCTGCGCTCCCGGCTCGGTATGGTGTTTCAGAGCTTTAACCTCTGGTCGCACCTGACGGTGCTGCAGAATGTCATTGAAGGGCCGCACTACGTCCTCAAGCGCGATAAAAAAGCCTGTATTGCCCAGGCGGAACAGCTGCTGGATCGGGTCGGTCTGCTGAATCGCAAAGATTTCTATCCCGCCCAGCTTTCAGGCGGTCAGCAGCAGCGGGTGGCGATCGCCCGGGCGCTGGCAATGGACCCGGAGGTGATGCTGTTTGATGAGCCAACTTCGGCACTCGATCCGGAACTGGTAGGCGAGGTGCTGAAGGTCATGCGCAGCCTGGCGGAAGAGGGCCGCACTATGCTGGTGGTGACCCATGAGATGGGTTTTGCCCGCAACGTCTCTAACTGGGTGGTGTTTATGCATCAGGGCACTATTGATTGTCAGGGCACGCCAGAAGCGATGTTCGGCGAGGCGGGATCGGCGCGCTTTAAGCAGTTTATCTCCAGTCATCATCAGGTGGAGCCGGTGGTATGAGCGAGGTAATACGTCAGACGCTGGTCTGGGGCGATGGCCCGCTGAAATGGCAGGCGCTGGTGCAGGTCGCCCGGCACGGCGCCACCCTGATGCTGAGCGACAGTGCCTGGCAGCGCATTGCGCAGAGCCGTGAAATCGTCGGTAATATCGTGGCGGCGGGGCAGGTGGCTTACGGCATCAATACCGGGCTGGGGGCGTTGTGCAACATTACCCTGTCTGAAGATGAGCTGAGCCAGTTGTCGCGCAATACCCTGCTGAGTCATGCCTGTGGCGTCGGGCCGGTGCTGGCAAAACCCGAGGTCCGCACCATTCTGTGCGCTGCGATTGCGAACTACAGTCACGGCAAATCAGGTGTCTCAGTGGCGCTGGTGCAACATCTCCTGGCGCTGCTAAACCTGCAGATTACGCCACAGGTACCGTCGCAGGGATCGGTGGGGTATCTGACCCACATGGCGCATATCGGCCTGGCGCTGATTGGCATCGGCGAGGTGGAGTGGCAGGGTGAAATCATGCCCGCGCAGCAGGCGCTGGCCCAGGCGGGATTAGCCCCTTACCGGCCTGGTGCCAAAGAGGGGCTGAGCCTGGTCAACGGCACGCCCTGCATGACCGGCTTAGCCTGTCTGGCGCTGGACGATGCCGAACGGCTGCTGGACTGGGCAGACGTTACCGGTGCGATGAGCTTTGAGGCGCTGCGCGGTCAGCTGGTGGCGTTTGACCCTGAGGTGCTGGTGCTGAAGGCCAGCCCGGGGATTCAGCGCAGCGGCGAACGCCTGCGCCAGTTGCTGAGTGACAGCCCGCTGCTGAAAGCCAGCGTTGGCATCCGGACTCAGGATGCACTCAGTCTGCGCTCGATGCCGCAGGTGCACGGCGCCTGTCGCGATCAGTTTAGTCACGCTGTTCGTCAGGTGGAGACCGAACTCAACGCCTGTACCGACAATCCGCTGGTGCTGGGGACGCCGCAGGCCTGGCGCGTGGTGTCACAGTCCAATCCGCATGGCGAGTCGGTGGCAATGGCCTGCGACCTGCTGGCGATTGCGATGGCGGAGCTGGGCAGCATCGCCGAGCGACGGCTTGATCGGCTGGTGAATCCGCTGGTCAGCGGCCTGCCGCCGTTTCTGGTGGCCGAGCCGGGCGTCAATTCCGGCATGATGATTGCGCAGTACGTGGCGGCATCACTCTGCGCGGAGAACCGTCAGCTGGCGCAGCCTGCGGTGCTTGATAACTATGTCACTTCAGGATTACAGGAGGATCATCTGAGCCTCGGCACCGGCTCGGCGCTGAAGCTGCTGAAACTGGTCAGCAATGTTGATCACATTATCGCGATTGAGTATCTGCTGGCGGCGCAGGCGCTGGAGTTTCACGGTGAATCACAGCTGGCAGCAGGCACGCGGCGCGCCTGGCAGCATTTGCGGCAGGTTGTTGAGCGCTGGCAGCAGGATCGCTGGCTGGCACCCGACATCGCCTGCGCGGTAGCTCAGATTAAAGCGCACCGGGCCGATGCGCTTGTGGGGTGAGGATTACCTGCGGCGCGCGTCCGGACGGACTAAATCAAAACGTTGCGCTTCGCTGATGCCGTAATAGGCGCTGGGGCCGCCCGCGCGCAGAATCGGCTCGGCTTTAGCGGTCTGATAAATGCCCTCTTCCAGCAGCGATTCATCGATGTGAATCGCCACCGCTTCACCCAGCACCAGCCAGCTGTCGATCAGATTGCCGCTGGCATCCTGCAGCTGAATCAGTTGCGTCAGGCGGCACTCGAAGTTGACCGGGCTCTCTGCCACCAGACTGGCGCTGACCTGTGAAGCCGCCAGCGGCGTTAAACCGGCAAAGGCGAACTCATCCTGATCGGCAGGCAGCGAGGCGGAACTTTCGTTCATCGCTTCCGCCAGCGGACGGGTCGCCAGGTTCCAGACAAATTCTTTGGTCTCAGCAATATTTCTCACGCTGTCTTTCCAGCCGCTACTGGCGAAACCGATAATCGGCGGATGATAGTTGAAGCAGTTAAAGAAGCTGTAAGGTGCCAGATTGCGCTGGCCGCTGCTGCTCACTGAGCTAATCCAGCCGATCGGACGCGGCCCGATAATGGCGTTCAGCGGATCGTGCGGCAGACCGTGACCAGCACGGGGTTGATAGGAATAGCGTTTCCGGGTCATAACTTCTCCAGCAGGGAATTTTATTTATCTTAGCCCGACAGCATCGCCCGACGGAATCGGAAAGAGGTAAGCGGATGGTGCGGGTTTATTTTCCGCCGCCTACAGCGTATTGTACGCGCGCCTGAATAATTGAGAGAACGTATGAAAAAGTCAGCCAGCACGTCGCCTTTCCACGCCCGCAATCGCCATCAGGGCGAATACGATTTTGCCGCGTTAACCGCTGCCCATCCGCCGCTGAAAGCCAAAGTCCGGCCCAATGGGTATGGCGTGCAGTCCGTGGATTTCGCGGACCCGGAGGCGGTGATGCTGCTGAACCAGGCGCTGATCAAACTATTTTACGACATCGACTGGCAGCTGGCTCCCGGCTCACTCTGCCCGCCCGTGCCGGGACGCGCCGATTATCTGCACTACCTTGCCGATCTGCTGGCGCTGGATAACAACGGCGTGATCCCGACGGCGGACGTTCTGGATGTCGGCTGCGGTGCAAACTGCATCTATCCGCTGATTGGCGCGGCAGAATATGGCTGGCGCTTTACCGGCACCGAAGTCGATGAAGCCGCCATCAAAGCCGCTAACCGCATTGTTGCGGCCAATCCGCGCCTGACGCGCCAGATCCGTCTGCGTCGTCAGAAAAACAGCGATGCAGTGCTGGCAGGTGTGGTCAGTAAAACTGAATTTTTCAGTGCAGTGATGTGTAACCCGCCATTCCACGCCTCGGCGGAAGAGGCGGTATCGGGATCGCAGCGTAAGGTCCGCAATCTCGGACTGGATAAGAGTGCGCCGCTCAACTTTGGCGGCCAGCACAATGAATTATGGTATCCCGGTGGCGAAAAGGGCTTTATCGGCAAGATGATCGCCGAGAGCGTGGCGTTTAGTCGTCAGATCGGCTGGTTTACCTCGCTGGTGTCGCGCAAAGAGAACTTACCGGCGCTGGAAAAACAGCTGCAGGCGCTCGACGTGGCGGAGATGCGGGTGGTTAATATGGCGCAGGGTCAGAAGCAGAGTCGCTTCCTGGCGTGGAGTTTTATGCCTGCCGCCCAGCGCACTAAACTGCTGAGTCGCCTGGGGAACTGAGGTGTTTTTCCCTGTCAGTAAACAGGGCGAATCTGACCGCAACGAATAAGCTCAACGCGCAGGGAGCGCGGTCAGAAGAGGAAAGCGTCCCGCGCCAGGGACAAAAACGCCGGGAGCGTTTTTGAACAACGCAAAGCGTTGGCCCGGCTACGGGCGCACCTCAGGGATGAGGTGCGTAATCGCGCGGGCCGAGCAGGTCAGGGATGACGGCTTTTGCGTCTTTCCGATCTGACCGTGTTCCCGGCGCAGGTACGGTCTTACAGCGGACCGGGCGAACGTTGTCAACAACCTTAAAGGGCCGCTTAGCGGCCCGTTTTGATCAGGAGACGTGCTGCAGGAATTCGCGCAGACGCTCGCTCGGTGGGTTGCTGATCAGGCTGTCGGGATCGCCATCTTCCGCAATCCGGCCTTTATCGATAAAGATCAGCCGTGAGGCCACCTTCTGTGCGAAGCCCACTTCGTGCGTCACAATCACCATCGTCATGCCTTCTTCCGCCAGATCCTGCATCACCTTCAGCACTTCGTGACGCAGTTCCGGGTCGAGCGCTGAGGTTGGCTCATCAAACAGCATCATTTTCGGCTTAACTGCCAGCGCACGGGCAATCGCCACCCGCTGCTGCTGGCCGCCGGAAAGCTCAGACGGGAAGTGATGCGCGCGTTCGGCGAGGCCCACTTTGCCCAGCAGCTCACGCGCCAGCTGGCGTGCCGCCTCTTTGCTGGCGCCGCGCACCCGGATAGGACCAAAGGCGACGTTATCCAGCGCACTCATCTGTGGGAACAGATGAAACTGCTGAAACACCATGCCCGCTTCCTGACGAATCAGGCGGTCATCGACTTTCGGATCATTGACGCGCAGGCCATCGACAATCAGTTCGCCACTGGTGATCTCTTCCAGCTTGTTAATGCAGCGCAGCAGAGTTGATTTACCGGAACCGGATGGGCCGATAATCACCACCACTTCGCCCTGGTTAATCTTCAGGTCAATATTGTGCAGCACCTGGGTCTGGCCAAAATGCTTGGAGACATCTTTAAATTCAATCACAGGATTTTCACCCTTTTCTCAATGCGGCGCAGCACAAAGCTCAACACCAGCGTAATAACCAGATAGATAATCGCGACGGCGCTCCAGATTTCCAGCGCGCGGAAGTTACCGGCAATAATCTCCTGACCCTGACGAGTCAGTTCAGCCACACCAATAACGATAAACAGCGAAGTATCTTTGATGCTGACAATCCACTGGTTGCCCAGCGGTGGCAGCATGCGGCGCAGCGCCAGCGGCATAATCACGTAGCGCAGCGTCTCGCGGCTCGACAGGCCAAGCGCCAGTCCGGCTTCGCGGAAGCCCTTGTTGATCGACAGCACGGCACCACGGGTAATCTCGGCAATGTAAGCGCCGGAGTTAATCATGATGGTCACCACCGCCGCGCTGAAGGGATCAATGCGCAGGTCGGGGAACGCCATCGGCAAAGCAAAATAGATAAACATCACCTGCACCACGATAGGGGTGCCGCGAATGATTTCGATAAACACCAGTGCGATGTTATTGGTGATCCAGCCACCGTAAGCGCGGGCAAAGCCCGCTACCAGGCCGATGAAGAGGCCGCCAATCAGTCCAATAATTGAGATAATTAAGGTCAGTTTAGCGCCTTCAAGCAGCGCTGGCATGGCGGGCCAGATGACGCTCCAGTCAAACTCCATGGTGTCACTCCAGATATGTTGCGATGGAAAAAAGCAGGGAAAAAGTTCCCCTGCTGAAATCAGATAACGGGCAAATTATTATTTAGGTTCGGTGCCAAACCATTTTTTATAGAGCGTGTTGTAGGTGCCGTTCTCTTTCAGGGTTTTCAGTGCGCCGTTTACTTTTTCACGTAAATCGTCGCTGCCTTTCGGGAAGGCGATACCATACTGCTGCGCTTCAATTGAATCGCCTACCGCTTTAAAGCGGCCTTTACCGGCGGTATGGATGAAGTAAAGGATGTTTGGCGTGTCATGCAGCACGGCGTCCGCACGGTTGGTGCCCAGCTCCATATAGGCGCTATCGATATTCGGGAACTGACGCAGATCTTTGGATTTGATGTTGGCTTTCGCGTATTCCACGGAGCCGGTGCCGCTTTTCACTGCGACCACTTTACCGTTCAGATCGCTGATGCCTTTGATGTCGTTTTCATTGTTACGCACCATCACCTGCAGACCGCTTTTGTAATAGCCGTCAGAGAACTCAATCGCTTTTTTACGTTCTTCGGTAATGGTGATACCCGCCAGTGCCAGATCGACATTGCGCGTTTGCAGTGCAGGGATAATGCCGCTGAAGTCCATTGGCTTCAGGGTGTAATCGAGCTTCAGCTCTTTCGCAATGGCATCCCACAGATCCACATCGAAGCCGACATATTTATCACCCTGTTTAAATTCAAACGGAACAAAGGCGGTATCCGTGGCGACGACCAGCTTCTTGTCTGCTGCAGTGGAAGAGAGAGAGAAGGCCAGCGCCAGCGCGGCCACAGAAACTTTTAACAGTGACTTCATCATTTTTCCTTTTTTTACTACCAGGCGGCAGGGCCTGCGTTTGCGGCTTGTCATATGAAAGAATTATGCCAACTTTGCAAAATCCGCGAAATCAGAGAGTTAAATAACATAGCTGACACGATTTTGCAGTTAATTCTGCCATTGCACTATTTTGGTGCTCAGTTTTGGTGCAGGTGGCTGTTTTGGTGCAAGCGGTAGTGTGCCTCAGATGTTAAGGCTGTGAAGCGGAGGAGGGAAGAACTGTTAACAGGGTCATAAAAAAGCGGTAACACAGACGTAAAAAAGGCGGGTTTCCCCGCCTGACAGACTGCATTGAGTCTTATTCGATGTTCGCTTCGATAAACCACAGGAATTTATCAAGGTCACGTGATGCCGCAGTAAAGATATCAGCGGTATCTTCGTCTTTTACTTCAGTGATCGCTTTACGGGTGTCATTCGCGACAACGCTGTAACGGTCTGCCAGCGCTTTCAGATGATCCTGAACGCTGTGAATATTCAGCGGATAGCTCTTCAGCGGAGTCGTATCGTTAACGACCTGCGTGGTGCCCAGCGCCACGCCACCCAGCTGAACCACACGCTCGGCAATAGTATCCTGATGATCGGTAATCGCGGTGCGGAAGCCGTCCAGCATCTCATGCACACCGATAAAATTAGCACCGCGCATGTTCCAGTGCGCCTGCTTAGTGATCAATGACAGGTCAATAAACTCGACTACCAGACGGTTTAACACCGCGATGGTGGCTTTTTTATCGTCTTCGGCCACATCATTGCGGGTATAAATCAGGTCAGAAGATTTAGTTTTAACCAATTTAGCGGTACTCATCGTTTCAGTCCTCTCTTTGATGGTTGTCCTAATCAAGTACCGGATAAGTATAGCAGCGCTTTTCAGCTTTGCAGAAACGACTTTGTCGATGGATGAAATAGCGTGCGTCTTTAGTCAGAGCAGAGCTGGGCTAAGAAGGTTAATGCCATGTTAAAATATAAAATAAAATAAATAGCTATTTAAATCATGTTGTTATTCTATTATGTAAATAACTGGTAAGTGTCTGTTTCAAAATAGGCAACTCAGGAAGGAGCGAAGATTAGGAATAATTCTCATGATGAGCATGATTATTATTTAGCCCCGCCAGCAGGCGGGGCGGATAGCGTTTATTTTTGGATATCGTCTGATAATTCAACGCTGTTTAACTGACTCTTTTTCGGCCGCATGGTCAGCGTTGAACCTGCCGAGGCGATGATGATCGCCAGCAGCGCCAGCCACTGAAGCCCGGTCAGGGTTTCCCCCAGAAACAGCATGCCTGAAAAGGCAGCCATGGCGGGTTCCAGACTCATCAGCGTGCCGAAGATGCGCGCCGGTAAGCGGGTGAGGGCGATCATCTCCAGCGAATAGGGGATGGCGCTGGAGAGCAGGGCAACCAGCAACGCGATCGGCATAACGGCCCATGTCCAGATGCCACTTTCTGCGAACGTCAGCCCCAGCGGTACAAAAATCACTGAGGCAATCAGCGACCCGATAGCCACTGTCGCCGGGCCATGTTCTGCGCCTGCCCGCTGTCCCGCCAGGATATAGATCGCCCAGCAGGCGCCTGCACTCACTGCCAGCGCAGCGCCCAGCGGATCAATCGCAGTCATGCCTGTGCCAAAAGGCAGCAGGAACCACAGACCAATCACGGCCAGCAGCACCCAGACAAAATCCAGTGGCCGGCGCGATCCGAATAGCGCCAGCGCCAGTGGGCCGGTAAATTCCAGTCCCACCGCCACACCCAGCGGCACGGTACGAATCGCCAGATAGAACGTGAAATTCATTGTGCCCAGCGCCAGTCCATACATCAGGAGTGGCAGACGTTGCTCCCGGCTAAAGCGTAAACGCCAGGGTTTGAAGATAATACAGAGTATCAGGGTGCCAAATCCCAGACGCAGCGCGGTGATGCCGGTAGCGCCAACGGCAGGAAACAGGCTTTTCGCCAGCGAAGCACCGCCCTGAAGCGACAGCATCGCAATCAGCAGTACGGCAATCGGCATCACTATCGGGGCAAGGTTTTTAGAAGCGGGAGAGGCAGACATCCTGTGTACTTTTCCTGGTCATCAACGTAATGAGTCAGCCAGTGTAAAGGAAATAGCAGGCAAAAAATCACGGAATGGGGTTTTAAATTTCTCTCAACTGAGCGATTTTTGGCCAGAATCAGGGCCATTTAGGTAAAGAAATGTCAGGTTTTTTTAGGATTTAACTTAAAGAACGAAATGAGCACAAAATGATTATTGCAGAAAGATGACGGATTTTATAAGAAAAATGAATGACATAGGTTGTCGCATTAACTTCCTGTTACACCAAACATTCTGTTAGACAACAAAATCCGGGCAGAGTTTCTCGCTATTTTTTGTTATATTTTCAGCGTTGTCAGGAGAGAAGTATTTTCACATTTGAGGTGGTTATGAAAAAAATTGCATGTCTTTCAGC
>Ga0157361_1000137_pt1 | contig 39299 bp, 44 predicted proteins | sample AttlaeALBM2_FD_111481 | JGI IMG/M metagenome (GOLD analysis project Ga0157361, IMG submission 111481) | Fungus gardens microbial communities from leaf cutter ant in Ribeirão Preto, State of São Paulo, Brazil - Atta laevigata ALBM2 | ecosystem: Host-associated > Fungi > Mycelium > Unclassified ...
TACGCCGTACCGATAAGCGCGCTGGATGTGCGTGCAAACACGTGATGGCGTTACACTCTACTGCTGTGGACATCATGCGAAGCATTAGAAATGCCCAGCGTAAAGCATGCGCTCAGGATGACACTGGCTTCTTATTCTTTTGTGCCTGCATCCCCCTCCCTTGATTGAAGGACGCCTGCTGCCCTTCCATTCTGCGCATCCTGCCCGGCAGGGGAATCAGTGTCAGCATGAGTCAGGGCAGCCATATTAAAACCACCATTAGCCACATAACCAGCCTTGCCCGCCCGATAATCAGACTGTAAAAATAATGATCCTCGCCGGGATCAGAATGATAGTGCTGAACGCTCCGCCGAATCCCTTCTGGGTTCGGCCCTGACGGCTGGAGTCTGATGCCTTAACCCACATCGGGGCTTGGCGCTCCTCTGAAAAAGCTGACGCGAGCTTTTTAAACGAAGCTGCAGACGTATGATTACTGTTCGTTTTCAGGGATCTGTCGCATAAGGAGTATGTCCTGAAACCCTTTCAACCCGCCTTTCTCATTCTCATCTGTATTTGCCCGGCGTGCGTGCGCCGGGAGGCTGCCGGCTGAACTGCTGCCGACAGTACCGCATAAAACCCGGACCAGACACATACACGGCAGGGCTGGGGCTGCAGCCAGCCCACAGGCTGGCGCGAACCGCGACGGCCTGAATCCGCCGTCGCTCTGAGGCGCAACGCCGCTTCGCTGCCACTCAGCCGCCGTTGCTGCTGCATCGTGCTGTGCTTTTCCGCCGGGCTTCACCGGTTTAAGTCCTTTCGCCGGGGCTGAGACAAGCACAGGCGCCGTGGTCGTCCAGGGTGAAGTGAACGCCGGGAAAATTTATTTCCGGCCACTGTGTCAGACCGGAAATGAATGTCCCCGTCGCCCCGGACGCCTGCCGTCACCCGCGCTGGTTTACGCCCTCGCGGCGAAGGATCTCAAACGGGTGAAGTGAATACCGGAGGAAAAAACCAGCCGATTTCCACAAAACGTCACACCGCGGCTCCCGAAACTCAACGGGTGACGTGGTTTAAAACCCAACTGCATGAGGAGAACGAACATGGCTTCACGGGGCGTCAACAAGGTCATTCTGGTCGGCAATCTGGGGTAGGACCCGGAAGTGCGCTACATGCCGAACGGCGGCGCGGTCGCAAACATCACGCTGGCCACGTCAGAAACGTGGCGCGACAAGCAGACCGGCGAAAACCGGGAGGTAACGGAGTGGCACCGCGTGGTGCTGTTCGGGAAGCTCGCGGAGGTGGCGGGAGAGTACCTGCGCAAGGGCTCGCAGGTTTACATCGAGGGTCAGCTGCGCACGCGCAAGTGGCAGGGTACGGACGGGCAGGACAGGTACACCACCGAGGTCGTGGTGAACGTTGGCGGCACCATGCAGATGCTGGGCGGACGCGGTAACAGTACGGGCGGCCAGACCGGCCAGCAGTTCAGCGGCCAGCAGAACGGCCAGCCGCAACAGGCGCCTGCTGCATCAGGGGGGAACGGTGGCAAAGGTGGCAGGGGCGGACGCGGCTCAGCTCAGCCGCAACCTGATCCCCAGTCACCGCCGCAGGGCAATTACCCGCCGACAGATTTTGACGACGACATCCCGTTCTAGCGTTGACTTGTGAGTCATCTGTAATGATGCGGCTTTGCTCACACGAGGCTGCTGAAGCGGTGAAAACGGCAGGTACCGAAGCAGAAAGGCGGCCGGAACGGCCTGGATGGTTGCCCTGGCGGAGCTGTCACTCCGCGCAGGGCATGACAATCAAATTATGAGGAATCCGATATGTCAGTGACTCAGTTTAAAGAAAAAATCAGTAACGGCAAGATCTGCGCGTACTACGGCCGTCGTCGTGGCGGCAATCGCAGCTGCTGCGGCAGCGAGCTGACCCGCGATGAGAGCGTGACGCTGCAACGCCTGAAGGCGTTCTCTCCGGGCGACTTTGAGGCCTACAGCGCGCGCGGCGAGGAGTTCCGGCGGCGGCTGTGCGGTGCCGTGCTTCATGCCCTGCCGGTCAGCGACGCCTGGCTTGCCGACTGCGAGTGCCGGGGAGAGTGGGGCGGCGTCTTCCCGGTTCATCTGCGCTTCACGCACCGTAAAAACAGTTACGTCACGCTGGATATCCTGAGCACCGGCAACGAGTCGCCATTCTGGCACGGGCTCATCTGGATAAATCCCGATCACACCGGGCTGTACGTGCTGAACACCGAACAGTTTGAGCCGGAAAGCATTGGCAGGCTGCTGATGCGCGTTGAGGAGATGGTCTCAGCGGGCATCACGCCGGCGGAAATCGTGGCGGTTCTGGGCAGAAAAGGGGGGTGCGCATGAGCGGGGTCATGACAACCTCTGTATCTCCGGCCAGAGTTTACATAAATCAGCAGAATGTATATGGTCTGCGCTGCCTGAAACCGAATGCGGACGGCAGCGTAACCCGGCAGGTGTACGCAGATAACGCCAGAAAATCTGATGCTGTTACGGCGCAGACGCCGGTAATGATTGCGACCGGCGCTGCCGCTGGGATGTCCCTGTCGGCGCTGGCATTGCAGTTCCGCGCGGAGGAGCTGGAGAGGCTCATCTGTGAGGCAGAAATGGCGCTGGCCAGCCAGACGACACGTACGTACCGGCAATGGTATACGTGCTGGCGCCGGCGTGGCGTGCGGGTTAACGATCTGCTTGATATGACATGGACATGGTGCCGGCGTGCGCGCCTGACTGATGAGGACTGACGATGCCTTTAACCTTCACACTTTTAATGATTCCCGGATTAGTGATTATCTGCCTTATTGCATCAGGCTGTCTCCCGGGACTTAATCGCGTTATTAATAAATGCATGTGTAAGCCGCTTCTGTGGGCTGCACTGGCGGTAGCCAGTCTGCTGCCGATCGGTGAGATGACAGATTTTTGCAGATGGGTAAGTGCTGGACCTTATTTTGACAACACCGGCTTACTTACCCGGCTTCCGGATGAACCATTCTGGTCGCACTCTGTGCAGATTTATCTGGCCGTCGCGGCGACTGCGCTGTTAGCTGGTGCGGTACTTCAACCTGCCATCAGTGAGGATATACGTCGCAGTCGTAAGCTAAAGGCGCGGGAAAAATTGAAGGGAAAGGGTTAACGTCAGCATAACCGGTCAGACCTGTTAATGATTTCAGTAAGTGTGCCAATACTTGTTCGGCCCTTCACCAGGGATAAATTTCGATGGCAAATCATATTTGACGATGCTTAACCGCATCGTCTTTTTTTTACTTTTCAAAAAGGACTTGAAGAGCTTGATACTCAGCAAGATGCCGTTATCCGGTTATTAAGGCACGCGTACCCGTTCTTATGATTTATGGTGGCAAGTTCAACTGGTAAAAGTACAACCCAGCCTCAGGCGCGCGGAAACTGAATGGTCACATTCAGTCAAAGTTTATGCCAACGCCGGGCACGCACCTGTCCTCAAAAAAGCGCCACGTTTTAATCACGATTTGTCTGCGTTCAATAATGTTAGTCAGGGTGGCTAATTCTTCAAACTCTCTCTATGATGGATTTTTTCCCGGGTGTTTATCGGGAACGATCAATAACTTAGGAAGTTTCTGCGCAATGACCTTTTTAAATGACCTCGACCTGCGTCAGCTTGAAGCCTTTTCGGCGGTAATTTCTGCGGGCAGCGTGACGGCGGCAGCTAAAGCGCTGAACCGCTCGCAGCCTGTTGTTTCCCGTCTGATTCAGGAGCTGGAGCAGACGCTGGGTTATCCCCTGTTTATTCGCAATGGTCCGCGCATTCATCCGTCTGAAGAGGCACTACAGTTGCACCAGTATGTGCAAAAAGCGCTGCTGTCATTGCAGCAGATCCGCTTACGCGCCCAGGAGATAGCGCATCAGCAGCATCGCCCGCTCAGTATCGCGGCTACGCCCGCGCTGGCGGCCGGCTTGCTGCCGCAGGCGTTAGCAGCGCTCAACCTGCAAAACAAAGTGCAAATCATCAGTGAATCTGCCGTAAACACGGCACATGCGGTGATCACCGCGGAGGCGGATATCGGTTTATGCAGTTTGCCGCTGGAGCATCATGCGGTTGAGCTGCACTGGATTGGGCAGTCGCAATGCGTGGTTGCGCTGCCGGAAGACGATGAGCTGGCGGCGAACAATGCGCTATCGCTAAGCCAGCTGGCGGGCCGGCGTTTGATTGCCCCATGGAGCCCGCAGCGCTTACGCGGACGCTATGAAAAAGCGCTCAATAAAGTAAAGGCGCCATTGCTGGAAACCATCGAGACCAACTCGTCGGCGAATATTCTGGGCTGCGTACGAGCCGGATTAGGCGTGGCGATCCTAGAACCAGTGACGGGGTGGGGCATGCCCCTGACTGGCGTGGCGATCCGTCCGCTTCAGGAAGAAATTCCTTACTTCTTTGGCGTTATCACGCCACAGGGCCGCCAGATTTCCAGCGCGGCGCAGGCGCTGGTGGACTCGCTGGCGGATGCCGCCGCGCAACTATTGCCGGGGTTTGAACGTCTGGCAGCCAGTGAACATCCGCGCATCATGCGTATCATTAACCAGGATTGATTCCGCCCTGTCAGGCCACCACCCGCATCACAAAATGTGCAGGTCAACCCCGAACACACTCTGTAAAAATCCCTTCATTTTCAAAGTTTATGCCTTTTCTGGCATAAGATATAAGAAATCCATAGGTCAACTCTTAAGCTCAGTTCTTGACTCCGATCCAAGGCAAGAAGAATATGCGAAGCCTTAGTTATTACTATGCGTATTTGTGATTATTATCCGCTAATTATGCAAAACTAAGATAATTACAAAGGCCGGAGCATTGTTTGATGCCGGCTAGTTAAGATGTGAAACGAATGCGTCAGGCAAATTCTGCGCTTAACTGACCAGTGCAGGCATCGTGCCTGTTAACCGTTTACTTGCTGCAAAGCGATCGCTGACACCGGGAAAATCTCGCTATGACATATGCCGCCAACGGTCTGACCGCGCTGGAAGCTCAGCTGCAGCAGGATCTGGAATTTCTGGAGCTGCCTGCCAAATCTTGGGTACCGGAACGTACCTGGCAGGGCCAAACGGTACGCGATGTGGTGGTGATCGGTGCCGGCATGTGCGGTCTGGCAGCACTCGCCAAATTGCAGCTCACCGGCATCAGCAATGTGGTGGCTTATGATGCCGCACCCGCAGGGCTGGAAGGGCCGTGGATCACCTTTGCGCGCATGGAAACCCTGCGCTCGCCGAAAACGCTACAAGGCCCCGCACTCGGTCTCGCTCAGCTGACCTTCCGCGCCTGGTTCACGGCGCAGTGGGGCGCAGAGGCATGGCAGGCGCTGGATAAGATCCCCAAAGCGCAGTGGATGGATTACCTGATTTGGTATCGCAAGGTACTGAACCTGCCGGTGCAAAACAACGTGCGCGTCAGCAACATCGCGCAGGCCGGGGAGTTAATGGCGCTGGATCTGGACGGTGGCGAAACCGGGCGAATTTACACCCGCCGTCTGGTGCTCGCCACCGGCCGTTCAGGACTCGGTGGTTTTGCCGTGCCGGATTTCCTGCAAGGCATTGATCGCCAGTTCTGGGCGCACTCCGCGGATGACATCGATTTCACTGCTTTAAAAGGCAAACGCGTGGCGGTGATTGGTGCAGGCGCGTCGTCAATGGATAACGCGGCCACCGCGCTGGAGCAGGGCGCGAGCGCAGTGGATTTGCTGATTCGCCGCAAAGAGATGCCGCGCATTAACAAGATGACCGGCATTGGCAGCCAGGGCGTGGTGCATGGCATGCATCAACTGCCGGACGCGTGGAAATGGAAATTTGTCGATTACACCGCCACAACGCAAACTCCACCGCCGCGCGCTTCCACCCTTCGCGTATCGCGTCATGACAATGCACGTTTCTTCCTCGACTGCGGCATTAATACCGTCAAACAGGAAGCCGATGGCCTGCTGATTGAAACGATCCAGGGCGCACTGCGTTACGATTTTCTGATTGCTGCCACTGGCTTTACCAACGATTTCCACGGCCGCCCGGAGTTTGCCGCCATCGCGCCGCACATCCGCAGCTGGTCCGACGGGCGCTATCAGCCAGAGATGGGGCATACGCGCCAAAGCATGCTGGAAGCGCCGGATCTCGGCCCTGCGTTTGAGTTCCGTGAATTAACGCCGGGTGCCTGTCCGATGCTGACTCACATCCACTGTTTTAACGACGCTGCAATGCTGACGCACGGCAAAGTCTCCGGTGATATTCCGGCGGTAAGCGCCGGTGCCGATCGCCTGGTGCGCGGCATTGCGGCCTCGCTGTTTGCTGAGGACGTTGAGCAGCATTACGCCAGCTTAGAAGCTTTTGTCACCCCTGAACTCCAGGGCGATGAATGGGTGGATTCAACTCCGTCACTAAAACAGGAGAACGCGCTGTGATCGACGCTATTGATCAGGCCGCCGGATTAACCCCAGAAGATGCGCTGTATCAGACGCGCCGCCTGCGTCCGGAATTTGTTGAAGGTGCAGAGGCGTGCCGTCTGTCAGTGCTCACGCCGCAAGACGACCAGGGTTTGCCGGCGAATCTGCGCCTGGCGCTGGCGCAGCGAATGGCAATATTGAACGACGATGCGCCGCTGCAGCGTAATTATCAGGCGCAGCTGGCGGCGTTAAATCCCTCTGAAACGCTGCTGGCACTGGCTGCCGGCGGCAGTGTGAGTGAAGAGCCGCTGGCCACGATGGCGCGCCATGCTGACCTGGTGACGCAGCAGCCGATTCAGGCCACCGAACAGCATATTCGCTTGCTGGAGCAGGCCGGTTTGAGCAATCCGCAAATTGTTGCGCTCTCAGAGCTGATCGCCTTTGTTAACTTCCAAACGCGCGTCGCGGCTGGCTTACGTCTGATGAGGTCCGCATGATACCGTCGGTTAATCTCAAGCCGCTGCACTGGCATCCTTACATCACGCCCGTGGAGGTTGAACAGGCGACGCCAGCGCAGCTGGAGGCGATGAAAGTGACGCCATCCAACAAGAAAATCTCTGAATACGTGCGCACGCTGGTGCACGATCCCGAGAGCTATACCGCCCGTACCGGGCTGTTTAACGCCATCATGTATGTCGAAGGCGGGCTTGATCGCGCTGATCGTGAACTGGGGGCGCTCGGTGCTTCAATTGTCAACGGTTGCCGCTACTGTGCGGTGGTGCATGCGCGCCGTCATGCCCAGCTGGCTGACAGTAACGCCGTCGTCAGCGCCATCTATTTTGACCGGGCGGATGTATTAGGTGAACGCGACGCGGCGATCTATCACTTTGCCCGCCGTTTATCGGTCACACCAGCGGAAGCCACGCCGGAAGATGTCGCCGCGCTGCGCGCCGTTGGGATGAACGATCAGGAGATTATCGACCTGATCCACGCCATCGCCATATTTGGCTGGGCCAACCGTCTGATGCATGTGCTCGGCCATGCTGACCTGAACAAATAAGGGCCGCACCGGATGTTAGAACTCAACAATATTACTCTCGCTTACGGCAGCAATCCGATTCTCAAAGGCGTCGATTTGTCGGTAAAGCGCGGCGATGTGGTGTCGATCATCGGACCCAGCGGGACCGGGAAAACCACGCTGCTGCGCTGCATTAACTATCTGGCGAAGCCGTCAGCGGGGACGATTCAACTCGATCAAATCCGTATGGATTATCAGTCACCCGACAAAGCGGCGATTCAGGCGATACGTCTGCGCACGGCCATGGTGTTTCAGCAATTCAACGTGTTCAAGAACATGACGGTGCTGGAAAACGTGATGGATCCGCTGATTGTCATCCAGCGTAAAACGAAACAGCAGGCGCGCGATATCGCCGTGCAGGAGCTGGAGCGCGTTGGCCTGGCAGCCAGGCTCGATCACTATCCGTCCCAGCTGTCCGGCGGCCAGTTACAGCGTACCGGTATCGCCCGTGCGCTGGCGGTGCGTCCGGATGTGATGCTGTTTGATGAACCGACCTCATCGCTTGATCCTGAGCTGGTGGGGGAAGTGCTTAAAGTGATTAAAGATGTGGCGTCATCCGGCATTACCTCGCTGCTGGTGACACACGAAATGCAGTTCGCGAAGAGCATTTCGAATCGCATTGTGTTTATGGATCAGGGCGTGGTGGCTGCACAGGGGACGCCAGCAGAGATGTTTGATAACCCAACACAGCCGCGCCTTGCTCAGTTCCTCAACGCAGAAAAAGTATTCTAATATTCAAAGGAATCACAGACATGCCTGCAATCAAAACCACATTACGTCGCCTGGCCGCGCCTGGCATCATCGCACTTGCCCTTATCAGCGGTAACAGCTTTGCTGATGCCGTACGTACCATCAAAATCGCCACCGCAGCGGAATCCAAACCGCTGTCGTGGGGCGCCATCGGTCATGAGCCAGAAGGCTATGAGCCAGACGTGCTGAGAGCGATCAACGCTAAACTGCCGCAGTACAAATTTGTGATGGAAGGCGCGGCGGACATCGCGCAGGAAACCGGCCTGGTGACCGGCAAGTATGACATGGCGACCGGCGGATACTACAAAGCGCCTGCGCGCAGTAAACAGTTCCTGATCCCGGATGCGCCAATCGGTGCCAGCCTGATGAAGATCTACAGCCGCAGCGACAGCAGTATCAACGGTATGAAAGATCTGGTTGGTAAGAATATCGTGCCGGTAACCGCGGGCGGTGGAGTGTATAAGTTCGTGACCCAGTGGCAGCAGGATAATCCGAACGACAAGATCAACATCAAAGCCTCCAGCGCTGGCGTGCCTTATCCCGATCGCCTGAAAGAGGTACAGAACGGTAAGTATGACGCGCTGATTTTGCCTTCAAACCTCGGTGAGCAGACGGTGATCGACAACCAGAAGCTAGCCATCAAAGCCAGTGAGCCGGTGGTGATCAACAACACGTATGTGCTGATCCACCGTTCTGCCGAAAACCAGGCGCTTAACGATGACGTGAACAACGCGCTGAAAGCGCTGAAAGACGACGGCACGCTGGATAAGCTGGCGCAGAAGTGGTTTGGCGAAGACGTTACGAAATACATGAAGTAACCGCTTCACGGCGCCCGGTGTTGAGCCGGGCGCATGCTGTCCTTTTTAGCAGGAGTATTGCACCGTGAATCTATCCTCCATGATTCCTGAACTGCTGTCGGCGCTGCCTTTGACGCTCGGCATCATGTTTGTGGCGATGATTGTCGGGTTCTTTCTGGCGCTGATTACGACGTTTTTCCGCGTGCGTCGTATTGCCGTCATCAGCCAGCTTGCCGATCTCTATGTTTCTTACGCGCGCAGCGTGCCCGTGGTACTGCAGTTGTTTGTCGCTTTCTACGGGATGCCCCTGATTACCGATACCTTTGGCCTGGGCGATTTATTCACCGCCAACGTTGCGGCGATGATCGGCCTGAGCCTGTATCACGGCGGATATCTGTCGGAAGTGATGCGTCCGGCATATCTGGCGGTTGAGCGGGGTCAGCACGATGCCACCGATAGCCTGGGCTACAGCTTCCGCCAGAAAATACTGCGTGTCATCGGCCCGCAGGCGGTGCATTTTGCACTGCCGGGTTACGGCAATGCGATTATCTATCTGATTCATAATGTGGCTCTGGTGATGTACATCGGTGCAGCAGATGTGATGGCGACCGCGCATCTGATCATGGAACGCGATTACAACCAGTATCAGTTCGGCACCTATCTGGTGCTGGCCGTGCTCTATTCGCTGCTGTGCGGCGTGGCGTGGCTAATTATCCGCTTCTTTGAACAACGTCATGCGAAGTACAGCGCGAAGTCTGCGCCACGCGTGAAGTTCACCACCAGCGTCTGAGTGAGGGCGAAAAACCATGTTTGAAGCTGAGGTTTTACTGCCGGACTTCTGGAGCATTCTTGATGCTGTGCCGGTGACGCTGCTGATGGCCGTAACGGTGTTTATCTGTTCAACGCTGTTGGGCGGGCTGTTTGCGTTTATTGAGCATCGCCGTATTCCGCTGCTGCGCCAGCTGGTGGTCACCTACAAAATCGCCTTCAAAGGGGTGCCGATGGTGGTGGTGATTTTCCTCGCCTATTACGGCTTGCCCCCAGCGCTGCACTTTGTGGCCACGCTGTTTGGCGTGGAGGTTAATGCCCACTCATTGCCGAACTGGGTGATCATCATTGTGGCGCTGAGTGCGTGCGTAGCGGCATTCCAGGCGGAAGTGTGGAAAGGGGCGCTGAACTCGTTTGACAGCGGACAATCGGATGCCGCCTTGTCGCTTGGCTACAGCGGTGGACAGCTGTTCCGTCGGGTGATGTTCCCGCAGATTATCGTGGCGGCCATCCCCGATCTGGCGAATGCGTTTATGGTGATCATGAAAGCCCTGTCGCTGGCGTTTGCTATCGAAGTGGTGGATATTTTTGCCCAGGCGCAATTAACCGCAGCACTGAACTTCTACTACCTTGAAGCCTTCCTGATTACGGTGGTGTTCTATATGGTGATTGCCTGGGTGGTCACTAAAGTTGCCGACAAGATTGAAGCCGTGCTGCGTGTGCGCACCTGATGAACAGGGTGTGGTGATGAAACGGCAGGCCAATGTGGGCGATCGGTTAACGCTCAGGTAAGCGATCCACGGCTGCGTAAGAATCCGGAAACACGTTGTTTCCGGATTTTTTATTCAGCACCGTCAGGCTGCCGGATGACGTTTTTGTCAGGGTCAGCTTTGTCATCCTTTCAAATTCGGGATACCCGGATTACGTAATCCGCTTCCCCCATTTTGTCAATGACTTTTTCGCCATCCTCTTTGGTAAAGGCGCTTTTTTGGCCCTGAGACAGAATATCCAGCATTGTTCCTGAAGGGCGGCAGAAACGCTTGCCAAGCGGCGTCATAACATCCGAACGATTTATCAGAATCGGATGCAGAAGCATATAATCAATCAATTGTTCATCAGACAATTTATCCTCATGAAGACCTAATTGCTCATAAGGCTGAACGTTATGCACAGCAATGCGCGCACTAATTACCCATATCTGAAATCAGTTTAATAAGCGCATTACAAGTCCGCGGTGTATCAGGATAATAAATTATGGCAGGTTCGTTACCGCTGTTATGGGTCATCTCCAGCGTGTCACGTAAAATACCATATGCCGAGTTGTGCTAGATGGTAATGTTAATCATATTCGTATCTCCTTATAAAGTGACAGAGAGCCGCCATGCCAGCATGGCCAGAGTGATGAACAGAACGGACAAGGTCATGATGATGCCCGTAAGTAATATCACCCAGATGATGGTCATTTTTGTGTGCCAGTACATGAAGCCACAGCAGGGTTGCCAGACTCCCAAGCGTTTATTTTAGGGCCTAGATCACAGCCAATCACATTGGCATAAATCATTGCCTCTCTAACAACGCCATTCGCATGACTTCCGTCAATCGACAAGGCACCAATTGGTCGCTCGACCTTCTCAGGAAAAACGCTGGCAATCATTCAAGTCAGCGGCGGATTACAGCCCTTTAATGTCGTAAACCAGATGAGTATCCTGAATCGCTGAATGCGTATGTTCACGATTCCTAACCAGTCACCTGTTACAAAAGGCCTGATGAAATTCGATGAGAACAGGTGAATGAAACCTTTGTCTTGGTATGATCGTACCGTCGATGTTGCCGAAGAGCTGTTTAAGAGCACGCTGTTGTTCAAAGCACAAACCGGTTACCTTGCTGACCATTATAGCGAGTGAAAAGAGAACTATCAGGCGCTTTCATCCTGAGTCAATCAGGACAAAATATAACGCTTTTTTCTTCGCAAACTAAAACGCCCGCTTCTTGAACTAAGCGGACGTTATACAGACCAGTAGCCATTATGAGCGAAAAACGGACATTACTAATTGCATTCTGTGTGAATTAACCGGGAGCAGGTCAGAGTCACACCGGTCCGGTTAAACATGCATAGACTGGAGTAAGCCACTACAGATCACCGGGTAAGGGAGGGCGATTGTTCTCACTAAGCTGAGACAGGTTTTCTTCCAACCAGCTCAGAAAGCTCTGCAGTTTCGGTCTGTTCCGGTAACCCAGAGGCATGACGATATGGTGAGCGCTGATGGTGTGGCTGAAGCTGTCCGGTAGCATCCTGACCAGCTTTCCCTGACTCAAAAACTTTTCTGCCAGTAATTCGCTTTCAAGCACAACGCCATGCCCCATGGCTGCAGCTTCCAGGCTCATGTATGAACGATCAAACCTGAAAAGCCAGGGTTGGGCGGGCTGGTTAATATTGTGCGCGCGAAACCACTCAGGCCAGCGCAGCAGCGTGTTTTCCGAGTAAATCAGCCTGCGTGAAATGAGGTCTTCTGGCGAACTGACAGGGGAGTGGGCAAGATAATCCGGTGATGCCAAAGCAAGAATGCGTTCATTCCTGACTGATTTTATATCAAATCCCTCCCACGACGGAAAACCATGGCGTATGGCCAGATCAACTTCTCCGCGGCCGAAATCCACGTCTTCATAGGAGCAGGCCAGCGTGACTTCCGTGCCGGGATTCAGCTTCTGAAATGATTGAAGACGCGGCAAAAGCCACAGATAGCCGAATGTGGGCGAGCTGTGGATATGGATTTTGTTGGAAGAGCCGGATGCTCTCATCTCGTCCGCAGCGTGAACCAGGCCTTGCAAATGAACGCCGATCATTCCGAGGTATGCCTCCCCCTTACCTGTCAGTTTAACGCCGGCCGCATTTCGCTCGAAAAGCTGGCCGCCCAAAAATTTCTCCAGTCTGGCCAGCTGATGACTGGCTGCGGAAGCTGAGATACCCAGCGTCTCTGCGGCACGAACGACGTTACCCGCCCGGGCGATATGCTCGAAAACCTGAAGACACTTCAGTGAGGGAATATTTGCATAGTTTCTCATTCACAAACCTTTACCACTGTAAACAGCATCCATTTTAACAGCTCAGAAAAGATGATTACGATCAATTTAAGGGTAATGGTTAACCATTTATCGGGATCGCTCTCACAATTTATTGTTTGTGTAGTGGGGCAAAATAGACATAAATGCGTTAATTATTGTTAATTGGTAAACCATTACACTGCGCCATTAAGGGGAGTATCTGATGACAGAACAGATGCACAAACTGAGTAGCCTTTCAGAACATGCTTATTCAATACGCCGGCATGCGCTGCGCATGGGGTCCGTGCAGGGGCAGGGCTATATTGGACAGGCTCTGGGCATTGCCGATGCGCTCGCCGTCGCCTATTTCCATGCCATGACGTTCCGGCCTGAAGATCCGGAGTGGGAGGGGCGCGACCGCTTCCTGCTGTCGATTGGCCACTATGCTATCGGCCTGTATGCCGCACTCGTCGAGGCCAAAATCATTCCTGAAAACGAAATTGAAAATTACGGCAGCGACAACAGCATTCTGCCTATGTCAGGCATGGCGGCCTATACGCCGGGAATGGAAATTACCGGTGGCTCACTGGGTCATGGATTGGGTATTGCTGTTGGTATGGCGCTCGGCCTCAAAAGAAAAGGTAACCAAGCGGTGGTGTATAACCTGCTGTCTGACGGTGAGCTAAATGAAGGTTCAACCTGGGAGGCTACGCTGTCGGCAAGCCACTGGAAACTCGATAACCTTATCGCGCTGGTAGACGTCAATCGTCAGCAGGCGGACGGGGACAGTCAGGAGATTCTGGCCACAGAGCCGGTCGACAAAAAGTTTGAGGCGTTTGGATGGTTCGCTCAGCGCGTGAACGGCCACGACTTGCCGGGTCTGGTCAGAGCCTTTGATGCGGCCCGTCAGCATCAGGGCGATCAGCCGCGCATCATCATCCTCGATACGCTGATGGGAAAAGGCGTGCCATTCCTGGAAACACGGGACAAAAATCATTTCATCCGCGTGGCTGATGCCGAATGGCAGCATGCACTGGACGTCCTGCAGCGCCATATCTGATAACCCGTTCTGACTTAATGAGATCATTATGACTACCAAAAAACTGACAACTTCGGCCATGATTGCTTCCATTGCGGAAGAAGGGCAGGCGACTATTCCGGCCCCCTTTGGCCATGCTCTGGTTCAGCTCGCTAAGGAGCATGACGACATTATTGGCATGTCGGCAGACCTTGCGGCTTATACGGATCTGCATATCTTTTCGCGTGAGTATCCGGAGCGCTTTTATCAGATGGGTATGGCCGAACAGCTGCTGATGAGTGCCGCTGCCGGAATGGCCCGGGAGGGCGCTACACCATTTGTGACGACCTATGCGGTATTTGCAGCGCGTCGCGCCTACGATTTTATCTGTATGGCCATTGCTGAGGAAAAGCTGAACGTTAAGATCATCTGCGCGCTGCCGGGACTCACCACGGGATATGGACCAAGCCATCAGGCAACAGAGGACATTGCGATATTCCGCGGCATGCCGAACATGACGATCATTGATCCCTGTGATGCCATTGATATACAGCAGGCGATACCCGCAATTTATGAGCATGACGGCCCGGTTTATATGCGTCTGCTGCGCGGAAAAGTTCCGGTTATTCTGGACAGATTCCCGGATTACAAATTTGAGGTCGGAAAAGCGAAGCTGCTGACCGAAGGTAAGGATGCGCTGATTATATCGACCGGCCTGATGACCATGCGTGCCGTCCAGGCCCGTGAAATCCTGGAAAAAGAGGGCATCAGCGTCGCCATTCTGCACTCCCCAACGATTAAACCGCTGGATGAACAAACCATCTGTCAGGAAGCGGCAAAACGTAACTGCCTGGTGATCACCGCTGAAAATCACACAGTGATCGGCGGGCTGGGAGAGGCCGTCGCCTCTGCGCTGATGCGTAATGGTATACACCGTCCGTTCAGGCAGGTCGGCCTGCCGGATGAGTTCCTGGACGCAGGTGCGCTGCCGACGCTTCACGACCGCTACGAAATTTCCGCAAGATCACTCGCCACTAACATTGCATCCTGGATCAAGCAGTAACGGATGCCATTCACATACTTCTGCGAAAGCAGAGGTATGTGAACCTCTGTTTTAAAGCCTTGCCATTGAAAATACCAGAAAGATAAAGGGCTTATCATGATTGATAAATTAAAAAAGAAGATTCAATACAGATGGTTTGTGATCGCACTCATTTTTGTTCTCTTTATGGTTGCACAGGCAGACCGCGCAAACATCGGCTTCGCCATCCCTTTTATTCAGAAAGAATATGACCTGACTAATTCAGAGATTGGCATCATTATCAGCCTGTTTTTTGCCGGATATGGACTGTGTCAGATACCGGCAGGTTTTTTTGTTAAGCGCAAAGGGATCCGGTTTGCTTACGCCGCAGGCATGCTGCTGACCTCCATTTTCACGTTTATGATGGGCAAAGTGGATTCTGTCTGGCACCTGAAAATCCTACGAGCGCTGGTCGGCGTCAGTGAAGCGCCGGTAGTGATCAGCTCAACGGCTACGATTAACAACTGGTTTCCGACCAAAGAAAAAGGAACGGCTACCGGCATTTTTCTGGCCGGTTCTAAATTCGGCCCGCTGCTGGTTCCGCCCATCTGCGCCTGGATCCTGATTAACTACGACTGGCGTCATATCTTTTTGTTCTTTTCCATACCGGGCGTTATTCTGGCCTTTGTGTGGTATGCCCTGGTCAGAAATAGCCCTTCAGAAAGCCGCTTCGTTAATCAGCAGGAAGCGGATTACATTGCGGAAGTAAACCCTGACGAGGAGTCCAGCAATCGCAGCTTCAAGAGTCGGGCATTCCGCTATGGCCTGATTGATCGCGTTATCAGAACGACAAAACTTGCCCCACTCGACTCATCCCGCTCCGTTTTTCGATCCTGGGACATCTACGGGGCGGCAATCGGTTACATGTGTATGGTGGGTATTGTTGACGGCGTGATCATGTCCTGGCTGCCCAAATATCTGCTTCAGGAACATCACCTGTCCATTGTGGCCTCTGCGGCACTGGCCGCCACACCGTTTGCCGGCAACGTGATAGGAAATCTGTGCGGCGGCTGGATTTCGGACAATCTGCTGGCAAAGCGCCGTAAACCTCTGATGATGTTCAGCGCCGTCAGCACGATAGTCATGACGGGCCTGATGACCGTTGCGCCGAAGAACCCTTATCTGCTGGGCCTGCTGCTGTTCCTTCTGGGCTTCCTTATTGCGCTTGGATATTCGGCTTATTCTGTGTACGCCATGGCCAGAGCATCTAAAGAAACCTATCCGGTGGCCTACGCCATCATCAATATGGGCGGGCAGCTGGGCGCGGTCTGCATGCCCCTGATTGTGGGTGTGCTGCTCGATAACTACAACTGGAATGCGGTGTTCATCACGCTGGGGATCGCTGCAGCGCTGTGTCTCGCCGTGGTGCTGACAATCCGTGAACCCTTACCCGCTGGCGGGGAGATTGAGTGATACACAGGTTAAGGCGACTGGACGTTTAAAGCCGGTCGCCGAATCAATTCATCAGCAGGTTCATCAGCATATTTTCACGCTCCCAGTGCGCAAAATGCGCCACCATTGCCGTACGCGCGGCATCAGGATCACGGGCAGCGATAGCCTCAACAATATCTTTGTGGTTGCTGTTAATGCGGGTTTCCGATTCGTTCAGATCTTTCATGATGCTTCGGCGCTTTCTTAGCAAATCAGCAATGAATGACGCGATGCTTTGATAAAAAAGCATAATGACGGGGTTATGGGTCATGCCGGCAAGCACAAGATGAAACTGATAGTCAGCCTGCACCTTCTCATCGAAACCTTCAGCATTGACCATCAGCTCGCTCAGCCTTTTTAGCTCGGTAATTTCTTCTTCAGATGCATGAGTGGCAGCTTCTTCGGCCAGCATTTTTTCGAACATTTCACGGGCATCTTCAATGGTTTCAAGTGAGATGTAGCCCAGCTGTGAAGCAATATCAAAGTAAACGTTGGCAAAGGAAAGACGGGGCATCCTGATAAAGGTTCCGCTCCCCTGATTACGCTCAATAAATCCAAAGAACTCCAGGGAAGAGAGAGCATTTCGGATAATAGAGCGCTGGACACCCATTTTTTCAGCCAGGATCCGTTCAGAAGGCAGTCTGTAGGAGCCATTTTTATCAATCGCAGCGGTCGCGAGTATCCTTTTGATCAGAGACTGACTTTCTTCAGGGATTCCGGTCATGTTTTATCGCATCAGGTGGTTACAGAGGGGGGCTGGGTTACTGGTTATCCTAACCCCTGCCAGACAGCATGACAACATTGTGGCATCGCCGCGGCATGAAGCTCAACAGTCAGACATGCGGCTCTGACAGGAGAGATCTCCGCCTGCAGTAAGAAAAGTCAGACCGGCGGGCGCCGGTCTGGAGGGATCAGGCGTTTCCGCCGGCCAGTTTTTTCAGAGCTACGACTTCTGAGTATTCAATAAGTGGGGGAAGATCGTTAAATAACTTAACGATATGCTCTGCGTTAAGATGCTTCTGGAGCAGCTCTGTGGTGGTCCACTCTTCGGTCCAGACAAAGCGGCGCGGATTCTCAACGTCCTGATTGAGCTGGTAAGTCAGGCAGCCCTCTTCACTCAGGGTTTTGGCAATAACGCTGCAAAACAGTTCTTTAACCTTTTCTTCAAAGCCTTCCTTTGCAGTAAATAATGCAACGACGGGAACAGTCATAATGTCTCCTTGATAAATGATTGAATTTCATTACTGAGCCTGATCAAACAGGTTATTCACGCCGGTTAAGGCAGACATGAAATCGATATAAATTCGCGTTCCTGAACTGAATCTGACGTCCCTGACTATGGTGAGCGATCTCAGCAGAGGATATAGTCTGAAGTCTGATTCATTAATTTCATTCCTGTGCTCCAGAATAGGCTCCAGCTCATTGAGTCGGGCATTCATTTCCTGGAGGAGTGCAGGAGTGTCAAGCATCAGCTTTTCAAGATCACCAAACGCGCGATATTCACGCTGGACGTAAGCTTCTCTGGACGCCAATGTGCTTATTTCTGCAAATTCAGCACGGGTAAAACGGGGAATAACGAGTCGGAAGAGCGTGGCAGTTACAGTCTCGCACCAGCGGTCTATTTCAGCATTGCCTGGTCCATTCAGGAATCGTTCACCGCTGAGTCCATCGACGTAGTGGACAATATCCACGCTTTCAGCCATGTAGGTTCCGTCATCTTTTTCAAGGATGGGCGCGACTTTTTTCCCTACCATGCGGACGGGAGTTTCAGCATCCCCCTCAGACATCACCCGGAGTTCAACCGGTACTTTTTTTATTCCGAAAATCATGCGCGTGCGGACGCAAAAAGGACAATGCTCGTATATATGCAGTTTCATCAGACGTCCTCCTTTTGTTGAGTGTTCATTACTGATGAATAATGTTACTTGTGAGTAATGTTACTTGTGAGTAATGTTTGTGTCCACAGTAGATTGTTTGTTTTACATGGCGGCGGCACAGTGTTTACACTGAGAGAGTTGTTGATTCAGAATATTCAATGGAGCCTGCTTTGCCTCATCGTGCTATCCAGCCTCAAAACAGTTCGCAGCCTACGCGAGGCGAAGCGACCCGTTTGCGCCTGCTGAACCATGCCTGTCGTGAATTTGCCCGTCTGGGATTTCACAGCACGAAAGTGAGTAATATCGTCAAGGCCAGCGGGCTCAGCCAGCCCACGTTTTACATTTACTTCCACAGTAAAGAGGCTGCATATGAGGAGCTCATTCAGGAGTTTCGCCGCAGGCTCAGGATCATTACCCGGGATTTACTGATACAGAAGCCTATTGGCGGGGAAGCCTTAGTCAAAAGTCTCCAGCACAGCTTCGTTACTTTTCTGAGCTTTCTTGCAGAGGACCCGGATCTGACGGAGATTGGCCTGTTCCAGCCTCCGGGCTGTACTGATACCAAAGCCTCGCTCGCGATATGGATCGCGGACAATATTGCGCAGGAGCAGAAGCTGGGAGTGTTCAGCAGTGACGTCGATGCGCTGACGATTGCGCGATGCTTCGTGGGTATGATCGACCAGGCTGCCCGGATTTCCCGGGAAGAACAGGCTCTGGAGGAGCTGGCTCTGGGGTGTGCGCGAGTCTTGTGTACCGGTATCGGTCGCTGAGTCGCCTTCGCCTGGTCGTGGAAAAAGTGCAGGGAGAAATAAATTAAAACCCCGGCTCCTCTCCGGGAAGAGATTCCGACAATTTTACCCCTTTAGTTCCTGCGTAGAACATGATTAATTCTGCCGCCTCTTTGTCGGTAAAACCCCGATGCGGACTGTTAATGGTTTCGTTGAGCGCTTCGCCCGCATGAACCGTGTGGCATTCACCTGATATTTTGTCCTGAATGTTTAGCCGGCCAGACAGCACATAAGCTGCATTAGAGGCACAGGGTGCGTATGCCGGGGTAATTCCGTGTGCGGAGGGAGCTACATACGTATTGCGGACTGCTGGGGTTTTCCCGCTGGATAATGCTTATACGCCTGCCCGTTCCACGCCTCACCACTCTGCAGTACCAGTTCGAGTTCTGCTGAGCGGGAGGGCCTTTCGATCTTTTTTCCGGATCAGTCATAACTTTTCCTTGGGAAATTAAAAGAAAGTGTAGTATTTAAAAAACGGCACCCGAAGGTGCCGCAGTTGACGATTAAATTGTGTCAGGTAGCGCGTACGCAATAACGTAATCGCCCTTGCCGGTTCTCATAAAATGATGTCCGGTCGCTTCAATCACCACGTATTCTTTACCGTTCTGTTCATAGACCATCGGGTTCGCCTGGCCGCCTGCCGGCAGTGGCGCTGACCAGACCGTTTTACCGGTTCTGATATCAATGGCGCGGATCAAATCGTCCGTTGCCGCAGCAATGAATACCAGACCACCTTTGGTAACGGCAGAACCGCCGTTGTTAGGTGTACCGATGTTAATCGGAAGACCGGTCGGAATGCCAAACGGTCCGTTGTTTCTTGCCGTTCCGAGCGGACGGTCCCATACGGTGTGTCCGGTACGCAAATCAATGGCGCGGATACCGCCGTAAGAAGGCTCGTTACAAAGCATGCCGGTAAATCCGTTTTGCCAGCCCGGATTGATGTTCAGCGCAAACGGGGCCCCGCTCTGCGGCGTCAGCGGGCTGGCATGGGTGTCAAGGTTGTAGCCAATCTTATCCGAAGGGTGAACGTTAAGCTTATCCGCAACGCTTCTCGCCACAAACTCCGTGTAGTTCACGGTATTGTTATAGTTAGCAATAACAAGGCCGTGAACCGGGTCGACAGAAACGCCGCCCCAGTCACTTCCTCCGTTATAGCCCGGATAGGAAATGAATGGCTTGCCAATACGGCCCGGCGTGTAGGCGCCTTTATAATCTGCCTGATGGAATTTAATACGGCAGTAAAGCTGGTCCAGCGGCGTCAGCCCCCATGTGCTTTCCGGCGTCAGATCCGGTTTGCGCATGCTATTAAAGGTGGACACCGGTTGAGTCGGAGAACGCTTGTCCGGATCCGTACCGCCCTGCGGCGCAGACTTCTCAATTACGTCAAACAACGGCTTGCCAGTGGCGCGGTTAAGAACGTACAGCTCTGCGTTTTTGGTCGGCAGAAGGATAGCGGGAATTTTACTGCCGTCGGCTTGAGGGTAATCGACAAGCGTAGGCGGTGAGCCCAGATCGTAATCCCAGATGTCATGGTGCGTCGTCTGGAAATTCCACCGTGGAAGTCCGCTCTCAATATCAAGCGCAACCAGCGAATCGCCGTACTTGAGCTCAGCTGGCGTGCGCGGTGCGCTCCAGTAATCACCCGATGGGTTAGCCACAGGCAGATAAACCAGACCCAATTTTGCATCGCCGGTAAACGTAGTCCAGACGTTCGGGCTACCGCGTTTATAAGCGTCAGCACCGTGCTTGGGCGTGGCATCGTCCGGATTAGCTGCATCCCAGGCCCATTTCAGCTTGCCGGTGTGCACATCGTAAGCTTTGGTGACGCCTGGTGGGCCAAAGACACGCTGACCGTCAATGACCTGATGGCCGACGACAATGGTATCCCTGACCACCACCGGTCCGGAAGTGATCGATACGTAGCCGGTATAGGTTTCACCCATGTCGTCCAGGATAGAAACCTCACCGTTTTTACCAAAATCGGTGCAGCGGGTGCCGTCCTGCGCATCTACTTCGAATACACGCGCGTCAAGCGTTCCAAGAATGATCCTGCGGTCGCAGTGCTGATAAATACCGGCAGAGGCCGGAACCGGTACTGGCTGTGTAGGATGCTGAGTGCCGTCATAATAGGCCAGAGAACGGCATGCAGGCGTGTACGGCAGCGCATCCCGGTTAATTTTAGGATCAAAGCGCCATTTTTCTTTTCCGTTGGCGGGATCAAACGCGACGATATTATTTGCAGCTGTACAAACATAAAGGAAATTACCCACTTTAATTGGCGTGTTTTCAGTTCCCCAGCGCGCACCTGGCGGTAAATCTCCCGCATGTGCCTGCCAGGCAACTTTCAGTTTACTGACATTAGCAGGGGTGATTTGTGAGGTGGCTGAATAACGAGCTGCAGAAAGATTTCCGCCATAAGCAGGCCAGTCATTTTTAACCGGCTGTGAGATCATTCCAGTACCGGTATCGGCAGTGAAGTTTTTACCATCGGATTCAGGAAAGGCGTTCGCTTCGGTAGTGTGGTGGGGAAGGAAAGCCAGCCCACCTGCACCGACGAAGGTAAGAACTAGCGCGCCCGTGACCGCACCGCTGTGCTTACGCTTCAGGCGCGGAAGCAGCGTTGACAGGTTAAATGAAAATGCAATCGCCAAAACCAGTATAAGGGAAAAGCGAGGCACCCAGCGCCAGTAGTCCGTTCCAGATTCAGATATTGTCCAAAACAGAGTGCCGAAGAACAGCAGACTGAACCAGAGAACAGCTATGGCTTTACTCCGGAAAAGTGCCACTCCCGACAGGATGCTGAGGATGCCTGCAATAGCGTAATACCAGTTTCCGCCAAGCGAAATGAGCCAGACTCCGCCGGCAAGCATGTATATTCCCAGCAGCAACAAAATCGCTGCAAGCATTTTAGGGCCCCATCCAGGGCGCTTAATGAGTACTGAATTTTTATTCACGATAAAGACCTTGCTTGTTTGGATAATTAAAAAGCGCGCAGATTGTTATCATTTTGTAAGCGCGTTGTCACACGCCTCTTTCTAATTAAGCACAAAAAATCCAGTTTCCTTTTAATTCATGTGAGCATGACAAAAAACTCATCATGCCAAAAATATCATGTGCACCTATAATAAAAGGCGTTGTTCGATGGCGGTAAGTAAACTTCGAAGAATTGCCGGGAAGGTTATTTATACACCATTCTTAATTCATATATTTTAAGAGGATTAAACATGGGAACGGTAAGCAAAAAAAAATCCGAAAGGTTCATTCCGCTGGACATAGCTGAAATGCTTCCTGAAACGTCATCAAGTATGTTGGCTGACGAATATCTGACGGATCGTCCAGAAGCAAGTTGCCGGGTGTTCAGAGCCTATAAGGGTGTTCCACCACATTATCACCAGCAGTGTGATGAGTATCTGTATGTTTTATCAGGCAGAGGAACATTCTGGATGGAAGATAAATCCAGCGAGGCGGAATTTGAACCAGGCCATCTGCTCTTCTTTGAGCGCAACGTTGTTCATGCGTTGCCAAAGATTATCGATGAGCCTGTCATTTTTCTGTCGATTGATAGCCCACGCCGGGAACCAGATGATATAATATTTGTTGATTCTAAGGACGGGTCTGCTTCTGATTTTATGCTTAGGAACTGCGAGAAATAGATCTTATTGACAGTACTCTTAACTAAATTTTTGGCTAATACATAGGCCAATGCCCGCTTTGAGTAAAAAAGCAGGCGTTGGCAATAAAAGATAAAAGATAAAAGATAAAAGATTGGCAACTTCAACTAAAACAAAGGTTACGCTGGCCGCCTCTGTGCGTAATAATTTTCTTTCTGGTATTTTGGTTGCAATAAGAATTGCACTCGTTAAAAGAAGTAAATTCAAACACAGCATGTCGTTCATGAATTCTCTCATCAATAATTTTTATACTGTCTGGATAAGTTTATCAATTACATTAAACAGAACTGCGGCAGGGCAATATCTGCTTTGAGCGATTAGTGGAAATTGCGCACAACATTCTGTGTTAACATACTGGGAGCAGATCACAATGGTGAAAAAGAGGTCAATCCAGACCTTTTACCCCCGGTTAGCTTTTTTCTTCACGATGCCGTCATAATTCATATCAGTTTCTTACCTTCGTTTTTTCGACAGACGGAAGGCCTGATTTACAGGCCTGCCGTAAATAATGACAGTTTAAACCGAACACTCTTACACCCGGGCCGATAATTCCTCGCGAACCAGACCGCTATAGAGTTGCCAGCTCGGCGATTTTGGACGCAACGATGGCCATGTTGTCTTCGCCCGTGTCTAAGCCACTACGTGAAGCAAGCAAAGGACTCACATTGCGAAGTTCTTCATAGGTTGTGTTATGTACGATGGGCACAAGTTGGTTACCCGCTAAAAGTGCTGATAGCTCCTTGTCCGCAACGCCTTCTTTGGGAAGTCTGTTGAGCAACGCTGGCGTTACTAGCACAAGTCCGATCCGCGAATTTGCCAGCCCCTTATCGATGGCCCGCATCATCGGTACCCCTAGTCCGAGGTCTTTCTCACTGAACCAGACTTTTACGCCAGCTGCTTCAAGCAAGTCATGTAATTCCTTTGCCGGGCCTTGCCTGTCATCCCATGCATGGCATAGAAAGACATCGCGGAGATCGGGTTGCTGTGCTGCTCGTGTCTCAACGGTTTCACGTATCGGTGTAAGAGAGCGGATCTCATTTGGTGTGTATAACACTGTTGAGCCTGACGGAGACCAGCGAGGTCTGCTTCTGCTGGGTCCAGAAGAGTTACTTCCACCGCCTCCGCCATTGCTTCCGGCAGAAGAATATGAAGTGGTGGAATAGGAGCGATAGCTGCTAAAGCGACTTCCGCATGCTGGGCAATTTGCTCGCGCACTTGCTGAGCGGTGCCCTTGTCTTGGCGCTGTGCATCTGGACATGTCTTAATGTTTCCATATGTAATTATAGGATTCATTAAATTATCTTCATGGTGCCCACTTTTCAATCAATCCATTTTTTAATTAAATGACTAAATGTTGTTAGCTACTTCCGCTTTTGGCACAAAGCGGACCTTGTAAAACTATCCTGCTGGCCCCCTCTGGCTGCCCGGCGTTGCCGGATCGTCGAGCCCCACTGAGCTAACCGGCAGAGCCGGTAAGCTTCGCCGAATCCCTCCGGGGTTCGGGCCTGACGCCTAGGGTCTGATGGCAACTGCCTGGTTAGCTGTTAATGTCCGCTATGAGCGAGAAGCGGACGTTGCATACCATTTCAATTTTATAATACACCCGTATTGATATTATTAAAAATTAGAATACAATTGTATTTCAATTAATCGGGGATTGGCTCATGTCTTGGATCTATATCTTAACTGGCGGCCTACTTGAAATCGGCTTCACAACCTGTATGCGCTACACGGACGGCTTCAGGAACGTTCCCTGGACACTGGCCTTCCTGGCTTGCGTCGCTGGCAGCATGTTCTTTCTTGAAATGGGTGCACGGAACATCCCTATAGGTACTGCATATGCCGTCTGGACCGGTATCGGTGCACTTGGCACCGTACTTATCGGCATGATCTGGTATCACGAGCCAGCCACACTTATCAGACTGCTGTTAATTCTGCTGCTGATTGGGTCAGTAGCCGGGCTTAAGTTCACTTCCGGTCACTGATACGGCTTAGCTACAGAGAGGATTTTATTATGGGAAGAAAGCAGACGATTGACAGAGAGGCAGTTTTAGATGCGGCTGAGGATGTGGTTTCAGAACATGGTGCGGCGGGGCTGACAATCGATGCCGTAGCGAAAGCAGCTGGCATAACAAAGGGGGGCGTTCAGTCCTGCTTTGGCAACAAGGAGTCAATGATTGAATCAATGCTCATACGCTGGGGAAACCATTATGACGCACAGGTAGCAACGCTGAAGGGGAAATCAGATAGTCCGCTTGATGCGCTGAAAGCACATTTGCAGACAACCATCAATGATACAAATAACAGCTCCTCGCGTTCTGCCGTTCTGCTATCAGCGCTACTCCAGTCTCCCGATTATCTGGGATGGATAAGAATCTGGTATGCATTGCGTCAGGCAGAATTTGTTACCGGGCAGGATGAAGCAGGTGATATGCAGCGGATAGCGTTCCTGGCAACAGAAGGGCTCTTTTTTCTGCGTTACTTCAGGCTGATGGACTTCAGTCCGGACGAATGGGAAAAAAATGCAGCTGCTATAGAGCGTCTTCTGACCCAGCTTAAAAAATAACTTACATGTGTACAGGGCCGTTCAGATGGCCGGTGTTACTTAAACAGATTGCAGGTCCCGGATGCGTAGCTTTAAAACCATTATGACGGCGCAGTTTTTATCCTCTCTGGCTGATAACGCACTTTTCGTTATAGCGGTTGAACTGCTTCGTACACGCGGGGCGCCTGAATGGCAGGGTGCCACACTGGTTCCCATTTTTGCCTTGTTTTATGTTGCGCTGGCACCTGTTTCTGGCGTGGTGGCAGACGCCTGGCCAAAGGGCCGCGTGATGTTCGCCAGTAATGCCATAAAAATTACCGGCTGCATGTTGATGCTTGCGGGTGTCAACCCTCTGCTGGCTTATGCCATCGTCGGTTTTGGGGCGGCGCTATATTCTCCGGCGAAATACGGAATTATTACCGAGCTGCTGCCTGCGTCCAGGCTTGTGAGAGCTAATGGGTGGATAGAGGGGCTGACCATTATTTCCATCATTGCGGGTGTAATGGGTGGGGGACTCCTCATATCAGGTACCACTATGAATATCTATAGCGCGATCGGACTACTGCCAGCTCCAGAGCAGCATGATAGCGCTCTGATATCTTGCCTGCTGGTTACGCTGGTATACAGCGGTGCCGCGATGGCCAATCTTTATATTCCACAAACCGGTGCGTTAATGCATCCACTGCCGGACAGTTTCAGGGTGCTGCTTTCCGATTTCAGAGCGTGTAACAGGCTATTGTGGCGGGACAAGCTTGGTCAGATGACTCTTGCCACTACGACGCTATTCTGGGGTATAAGCGGCAACCTTCGCTATCTCATTCTGACATGGGCCGCTGTCGCGCTGGGATACAGTGTTACCGGCGCATCCGTTCTGATTGGTGCAGTCGCTGTAGGTACGGCCTTCGGTGCTCTTGCTGCCTCAGTAAACACAAGGCTTGACCAGGCTCCGCGCTTTATTCCACTGGGGGTACTGATGGGATTTCTGTTGCTGGTCCTTACGCTTGTGAGCGAACAGTGGCAGGCGGTGACGATCCTGATCGCCCTTGGCGGCATTGGCGGCTACCTGCTGGTTCCAATGAACGCATTACTGCAGCATCGCGGCCACCATCTTATGGGAGCAGGACGATCGATTGCCGTTCAGAATTTTAACGAGCAGGCCTGCATCCTGGCGATTGGCGTGCTGTACAGTCTTGCAGCAGGACAAGGAATCAATATTTTCGTCATTATTTCAGCCTTCAGTATAGCCATTATGGTTTCGATGTTTTTCATTGGTGTCAGATTCAGGATGAACCTGAATCAGCATACCCGAGAGGTTATTGGGCAGCTTAGGGCTGCACGTACCGGACAAAATCAACGGGCAGCAAATAAGCACTAACGATGGTTTCAACCGTAAATCTGAGAGGAAAGAGTATGTCTGACAAAAACAGTAAGTATCTCGCTTTTTCAGGTATTCCTACGTTCTGGCGCACAGAAGAAAGCCGGGATCTGAGTGGTGCCGATATTGTCGTTATGGGGGTACCATTTGACTGTGGCGTAAGTAATCGTCCTGGCGCACGTTTTGGCGCGCAGGCTATACGCCAGATGTCCCTTCATACCGGTAATTTCTGCCATCCCTGGGATTATGATGTGCGCGACAAGCTGAGAGTTATTGATTACGGCGATGTCGGGATGAGCGTAGGCGGGAATACAACGTCTTACATGATTGAAGATACTTTCCATCACGCCAGCAAAATTTTTAACAGCGGTGCGCTCCTGTTTACGCTCGGCGGAGATCACACCATTCCATATGGCCTGGTGCGTGCCGCAAAAGAAAAATATGGCAAAATTGCACTGGTCCACTTTGACAGTCACCAGGACTCACTGGACGGCGAAAACGGGAAAGAAATATTCCACGGCACGTTTTCTCATGATCTTGCCGCAGAAGGTACGGTCGATGCGTCTCGGTCGACGCAGGTGTTTATCCGCACCGATATGCCAAACGAAAAAGGTTATAACATATTGTATGCTAAGGATACCTTTTATCTTCAACCTTCAGAAGTAGCAGAAAAAATCCGCCAGAATGCCGGTGATGCGCCGGTTTATATCACCTTTGATGTTGATGGTATTGATCCTGCTTATACACCTGGTACCGGTACACCCGTACCGGGTGGCCCCAGCACGGCTTATGTTCGCGAAGTATTGCGGCATCTGGAGGGTCTGAACGTGATTGGCGGAGATATTGTTGAAGTTTCGCCGCAGTATGACAGTGGTGAGGTGACAGCGCTGGCTGCGGGCGTTATTGCCGGAGACATCATCCAGCTGATGGCCCGAAAAAGGCTTGCAGATAAACAATAAAGCTCTGTAGTTAATCTGCGAATTTCTGAACAGGTAAAGATTATGACATACATAACTCCAGAAAACATTGCACTGTTTTTTGATTTATCAGTAATTGGTACAGCATTCATTGCTATTGTAATAATGCTGGAAAATCAACGTTATATTCTAGGTGCTATCAGCGCTTTCTTCTGGCTGACAATTAGTGTTATTTCCTGTCTATACCTTAAAGAAATCTCCCTGGTAGTAATTATGTTTGGCGCACTAGCGGTAGTTATGGGAACAGCACTTTACCTGGTCAGATCTACTCTTCCGTTAGAATATGAGCACGAGCATGGTAACTACTAATTTTAATGTCCGCTTATGGCACATAGCGGACCCTGTAAAACTATCCTGATGGCCCCCTCCGGCTCCCCGGCACTGCCGGGTCGTCAGCCTCACTCCGCTAATCGGCAGAGCAGGTAAGCTCCGCCGAATCCCTGCGGGTTCGGGCCTGACGGCTGGGGTCTGATGGCTGACGGCCAAATCAACCCCTGCAGCTGGCTGGCGCCAGCGCGTTCACTGGCCACAAAAAGACGTGGCCGCTGAGGACCGGCCCGGCACCGTGGTGTGCCGTTCCGGGGCCGTGCCCTGTTCATCTCCCGCGTTCTGTTTCGTTTCCCGTGAACCTTCGCCGTGCAGAAACCTGGCACCCGGGCGTCTTCACGCAAGGGTCGCAAGCTAAACGGCGGCACCCGGTCCCTGCGGGCTGCGGCTTTGCCGTTTCCCCCTGCGTTCAGCCTGATGCCCGGTTGCCCGTTCTGCCCTCACGGCGACGGAACTCGGAGAAACATCACATGAAACCACACGGGAGAAACAACATGTCACAGCAGAACGTCAACACCACGGCTCCGGAATCTAAAGAATCATCATCTTTAAAAACAAAGGCCCCGCGTCGTAACGCGAAGGCAAAGGCTGACAACGCCGCAGCGGCGGCGGTCGAGCAGGCGCTGGAGAAAATCGACATCGAGATGATCCCGCTTTCACGCCTGGCGATCTCTCCCCTGAACGTGCGCAGCCGCGTATACGTGCAGTCGCGTATCGAATCGCTTGCCGCGACTATTAAAAACGTTGGCCTGCTGCACAACCTGATTGCGCATGACATGGCTGACGGCATGCTGGGCGTGGCCTGCGGCGGTCGCCGACTCACCGCACTGCAGCTGCTGCTGTCACAGGGCGTCTGTCAGCCCGACCAGCTGATCCCGGTTAAGCGCGTGACGGAAGAGCTGGCGCGCGCGGCCTCAATGGTGGAAAACGGCGAGCGCGAGGATATGCACCCCGCCGAGCAGATCGCCGGATTCCGGGCGCTGGCAGAGGAGGGCAAAACGCCTGCGCAGATTGGTGACCTGATGGGCTACAGCTCGCGCCACGTTCAGCGCTGCCTGAAACTGACAGGCCTTGCTCCGGTCATCCTGGACGAGCTGGCAGCAGATAACATCACGCTTGAGCAGTGCCAGGCGCTGGCGCTGGCCGACACGCACGAGCGCCAGATCGAAGTATGGGAGCAGGCGTCGGGTTACCACAGGGCATCTGCAGACACTATCCGTCAGCTGATCACCACGTCGGAAACGGCGATAAGCAGCTCTCACAAGTTTGCGTTTATCGGGAAGGATACCTATCTCGCGGCGGGTGGCGCCATTCGCATTGACCTGTTCAGCAGTGACGACGAGGGATATATCGATACGGCCCTGGTTGAACGGCTGACGCTTGAAAAGCTGCAGCAGATTGCTGCTGCCGTGGAGACAGAGGAAGGATTTGCCTGGTCAGAAGTCAGAATGGACGGCCGGCTGCACAGCTGGAGCAGTGAGGTGAAAAAAACGTATCACCTGCTGCCGGAGCGCTGCCCGGACCTGACGCAGGAGGAAGATGAAGCGCTGAGCGAGCTGCGGGCGCAGCTGCAGCTTTCTGAGGATCTCGCGCTGGATGCTCAGCTGAAAAAGCAGATTGCAGCCCTGCAGGAGGCGGGCTTAAAGCGCAGCTGGGCGGGCGCGGATAAAGATAAAACCGGGGCGGTTATCTGCTATGAGCGCGGCGTGTGCTTCATTCAGCGCGGCGTACAGCGCCAGGCCGATTTACCGAAGAAAACGAAGCCTGAAAACAAAGATGACCTGCAGACCCTTTCAGAAGACTACTCCGCTTCGCTGGTTCGCTCGATGTCCTGCGAGCGATCGCTTGCGGTGCAGGCCGCACTCAGCACAAAACCGGATATAGCAGTTGCAATGCTGACCTGGACACTGTGCCGTGCAACTTTCAGTCACCGTAGTTATGAAGGAAGCCCCCTGAAAATCAGCCTGACCGATAACAGCAGCGCCCTGATTTCTGACTCTGCTGCGAAGGAAGACGGTAAAGCATGGCAGTTCCTGCAGCAGCAGAAAGCTGAATGGCAGGCGTTATTGCCAAACGGCTGGGAACTGGATTTTCGCTGGCTGCTCGACTGGAGTACAGACGATGTACTCGGACTGCAGGGATTCTGCAGCGCCACTGCTGTGTGCTCCTTTCAGGAGCGCATCTATGGCCGCAGCCAGACCAGCAACCTTGATGCGCTGGAGACGGCGATGGAGTTTGACCTTGCCGACTGGTGGCAGCCGACCGCTGCGGGCTTCTTTAAGCGCATCAGCAAAGAGCAGATCGCCGGGGCACTGACGGAGGCGGGCAAGACGGGCAATGCCAGCGACGCGGAAAAAATGAAGAAGGGCGACGCGGCTGAATTTGCAGAAGATGTCATGAAGGGCTCACGCTGGGTGCCTGCGTGGATGAAACCGCTGCGGCCTGCGTCCGAGAACGACAGCGCAGACGAAACGGGCAGCGAAGGCTGACAGTGGCAGACTGCCCTCCGGGGCGGTCATTACAGACAAGGAGAAACCCGATGAATACCATCCCCCGACATCTTTCACTCGTACCCGCCTGTCCGTATGCCCTTGCAATCAGCCAGGCCGTCGCCGAAGTAGAAAAGCGCCTGCAGGGCCGGACAGCACGCGGCGCACACCCCTACGCAAGCGCATTCATGCGCCATTACTGCGGGACGCGCACCATTAAGGCCGACCAGCTGCGCCGGGTCATGCCCGAATACTCACCTGGCGATCGCACCGCGCCACCCGCGCGGGACTATCTGGCTGCGCTTGATACGCTGATCGCCACACGGGGCGAGCGCTGTCCGACCCCGCTGTCGCAGGATACCGGCACACGGCTGTTTCCGCTGACTGCCAGCCGCTTAACGGAGCGTCAGGAGAAGCGGATCACGCTGCGACACGGCAGGGAAAATAACCGGGAAGCTCGCGAGCGTGAACAGAAGCGCAGACGCTATCGGAACCGGCTGGCGCAGGCCGCGCTGGAGCTGGCATTTCATACGCCACACACGGCAGGACGCTGGTACGCGCGCTGGCAGGCGCAGGACGTGTATGAAAGCGATATGCAGTCACTGGTAATGGTCTGGCTCAGGCGGTTTGTGTCATGCAGGCATATCGATCCGTGGGAGTGGCGCGACGAACCGCTGTGGCGCGTGATGCTCGACATCCGCATTCTGTCCGGTGAGCGGAGCGCCTTCAGCAGAGTGACTGACCGGTTTGCGCTGCCCGTGCTGCTGACGTGCCAGCCCTGAACCTGTTACGCCGGGCGCAACGTGTCCGGCTTGCCTCCTGCATCGGCTGCGGCTTAAAAGCGGGCGGCCCTGCGGGCCGGAGGAAACCGGTGCTGACGCACCGGTCATCCCCCTTCGCCTGCGCTTTCTCTCTCCGGGACGCTGTCTCATGGTCTTCTCTCTCTGCTTCCTGCTGCTGTTGATCCCGGTGCTGTGCTGCAGCTGCTTCACGGACTTCCTTTCACCGAAAGTCAAAAGCATGAACAGCCTGCTGGCCCCCTCCGGCTCCCCGGCACTGCCGGGTCGTCAGCCCTACTGCGCTAACCGGCTGCGCCGGTAAGCTCCGCCGAATCCCTCCGGGGTTCGGGCCTGCCGGCTGGGGTCTGATGGCAACTGCCAGGTCAAACTCTGCAGCCGGCTGTGCCGTTCCGGGGCCGTGCCCTGTTCATCTCCCGCGTTCTGTTTCGTTTCCCGAAAACCTTCGCCGTGCAGAATCCTGGCACCCGGGCGTCTTCACGCAAGGGTCGCCGGCTTAACGGCGGCACCCGGCCCCTGCGGGCTGCGGCTTTGCCGTTTCCCCCTGCGTTCAGCCTGATGCCCGGTCGCCCGTTCTGCCCCCACGGCGACGGAACCCGGAGAAACATCACATGAAACCACACGGGAGAAACAACATGTCACTGCAGAACGTCAACACCACGGCTCCGGAATCTGAAGAATCATCAGGTGAAAACCCTGTCAGTGCACAACTGGCGCGGGCGGGTCAGCGCATCACTTTTTTTGAGGGCTCTATGGGGCATCTGGCACCGAAAGCGCCGCTGTTACTGACTCACTGGATGCGCTCTCACTGTCAGGACTATGCGGGCGGCTACCGGGAATATTTTTACACCAGCAATGGCACCTGTTTTGCCGTGCCGGGATTCGAGGGGAAAAAATGCTTTCAAATCCTGTCAAGGGGCTTCCACGCCATGCTGTGCGTACTGAGATGTCTGGCCTGGCAGGCGTGGAGTGAAAGCGGCAACGACCCGATAATCGGCAAGCTCAACCACCTTGAAAGCGCACTTTGGGAATATGCCCTGACGCTGGAAGAGTGCCGCACAATCTGTATGGCTGTGGCCTGAGTTTAATTAATGCGGGCTGTCACAGGCCCGCCGTATGATCCCTGAAGGAACAACGCTATGTATAAAAATGCGCCTGGCAGGTGTGACTTAGTGTTACTCTGTAGTACAGTATGTGTTACTAAGTCACACACCGGAGGACATATGGCATCAACAAGACTTCGTCAGCAGGGCGGGGCCGTCGTGCTGACCATCCCGAGTGACATTGCGGCCAAAGCGGGCTGGACGGTTGGCATTGAGCTGGACGTGACGGCAGAGGGCGAATCCGTGAACATTGTGCCGGTTGCGCGCGTGCCGCGCGGTCGCCGGACCGTGGCGCAGTTGCTGGAAGGTCTCGATCAGCAGGAAATTCAGGGCTACAACGAAGAAACCGCAGACGGCCTGGATGATGCGCCGCAGGGCAGGGAGCTTATCTGATGGTTTCAAGGCGAGTACCGCAGAAGGGCGAAATCTGGCACGTTAACGGCGATCCGGTTGAAGGCCGGGAGTTTAAGGGGCCGCATTACTATCTGGTTATCTCGCAGCGTGAGCTGGTTGCGGCGCTGGGAACGGCGGTCTGCGTGCCGGTGGCAAGCGGCGGCGGTATGTCGCGCTCGCAGGGCGTGACCGTATATCTGGACGGCAACAGTACGGATAACGGTAAAGTGACCGGCGTGGCGCTGTGCTATCAGCTGCGCTCGCTTGACCTGACGGCGCGCAGGGCAAGCTATGCCGCCACGGTTGAGCCGCACGTTATGGATGAGATACTGTCCCTGGTGGTTGATCTTATCGACCCGCAATAGAAAGTTGCTGGAAACAAATCTGGAGGTGTTATGGGCGTAAATGGAAAGGCCGCTGTTTTCAGCGTGCTGTATTACGTAGTGTTGAGTGCCTGCGCACCGGCCTGGCTGGAGTCTCCTGGCTTTTACGCCGGGTTAATCGCGTGCTGGCTCTCCGCTTTGGGGATAGTCGCATTCAGGCGTAAACAACCCGTTAAAACCCTGCTTGCCACAAGTGCGCTGGAGTTGGTGGCTTATGCTGCGGCGGTTTTGGTGGCCGGTGGTCTCTGGTTGATGTTTGGCAGAGAGGCATCTGATCCCGTGCTGTGGCCGTATGATGTGATGCAGGCGAAAACCCATCTGCAGTTATCAACCCTGGTCACTGTCTGCGTGACAGCGTCCGGCCTGATAGCGGTCATGACATCCGTGCTTGTCGTCAGGCGGCATAACGCAGAAACGTCAGGCAACAGGTAACCGCATGGGCGCGTTAACGTTGTGAATGACCGGTGCTGACGCACGGTTGTTTAACCAAGTCGCTTTCAACAAGGATAAGAAAATGAGCTTTGGTGTTCTGAATGCCGTCCTGGTTCTGCTGTACTGGGCAATCACCAAAAACTTTTTCCCTGAGCTGAGCGGTGCAAATTATTATGTTGGCCTGGCGCTGTGCGTCATTGCGGCTAAGGTGTTTGCTTCCAGAAAGGAAAGTCCGGCATCAGACAGCATCGTTTTTAATGCGCTGCTGCCATTAGTCGGCACTGCAATGATTGTTGGAGGTTTATGGCTTTACAGCACGCCTGAAGATATTACCCCGTCAGGCAGTGAATTTGCCCAGGTCAGTGAACCGTTTCCCGACGAGATGTTTACGGTTGCGTGTGTGGCTGCCGGCATGATGATTCTGGTCATATGTGTCATGAGGCTGTTAAGGAAATAAGGCATGCCATTAGCATGCCTGAATGAAAAGTGACCATGACGGCCCTGAAAGGGGCTTTTTAATGCCTGAATATCAGTGACGCCTGAGCCAGTTGCGGCACCGCCTGAAAAGCGGGCGGCCTTGCGGGCCGGGATCAGCCGGTGCTGACGCACTGACTCTCTCCCTTCGCCTGCGCCTTCTCTCTCCGGGACGCGATTTCTCGAAATAGGATAGGAGGCCACTTAAACTAGCAGATAAAGATACAATATTAATGAATTCACATTAAAAAAAGTGCACTCCCCGAAATATAATGCCGCGATGTTGAATTTCATTTTTGTTTTAGCTTTATTATTTCAGATATCAAGCTTGTTAGGTTTGAATCTGAAATATTTCGTAGCCTATCTTTCTCAATAAAAACTGTAGTCTGCCCCTTTTCTAATGTGAAATTTCTTTCTGTCTTCATAAGATGCATTGCCAACTCTTTTATCATATCCTCGCTTTTAAAATCTTGAGCGTACTTGAGAGACATGACTTTCATTTCGATGTTTGTGATTTCATTCTGGAAATATTTAATTTCGTCGAATCCGTTTTTATACAAACGAAGAAAAAAATAAGCAAAAACCTCAACAATAATTACGAATGAAAATTTAGGAAGCTGATGAATGAAAAATTCCACCCCCCCTGCTACGCCTGGTGCGCTGTAAAGAAAGTAAGCAAGGGATAATATCCCGATCAACGCAATTGTTGATCCGATTGTAAGATTAACTCCGCCTCTTCGATTGAGTCTGTCTATTTCGGACTCTAATCTATAAACCATATCAGTGTGGAGTTTATGTAGGTTATAACTTTTATTAAAATTAGATATATCAGACTTTAAACTATTTTCTGCCAAGAGTATGGTGTTTCCAATTATTCTTTTTTTGGTGTCAGCTATTAATTCGTTTCTTTCACTCTCTGTTAGCTCAATTGAAGCCCCAGAGGAAGATCCCTCTTCAATCTTCGAAACCCTTCTGTTTAATTTCATCACCTCTTTGTAAAAAATGTGGCTCGTTTTTTCAACATCCCTACCACCAAGTCCTTTATTTAAATAAGAAATCATCCCAGTAATAAAAGCACCAAGTGCCACTATAAAAAGCGGCACGGATACAAAGAAAGAGCTTTTCTCTTTTATAATTTTAGATAAATCCGGCAATGCAGGTTGAATGATAAAAACATAAGATGCAAGCACTGAGGTCATGGTTGAAACCGCTAATAATATTACAAACCAATATTTTCTTGAAACATAAAATAAAACGGTAAAAAATTCTTTCATTCTAATTTATCCGAAGTAGGTTTCTAAATAAAAATAATTGAAAACTTGATGGGTTGCAAGGTCCATCATTAACATTTAATTTGAAATCATCATCCTGCTCTATGCATTATTATCCAATCTTATACACGCAAAATGCCTTAGTCAGCTGAGGCGAAACTACCCTTACAATCAAATCATTCTTTAAACCAACATATACAAGCTTTAACGCATCGGCAGTGATAATCCTATGAGGATTTACATAAACAAGCCCTGGAGATACTCCCTGTTCGTTAAAAAAATGCATCTTGGAACTTATGCTTTTGACATATGGCGAACCTTGTAAAACTATCCTGCTGGCCACCTCCGGCTCCCCGGCGCTGCCGGGTCGTCAGCCCTACTGCGCTAACCGGCTGCGCCGGTAAGCTCCGCCGAATCCCTCCGGGTTCGGGCCTGCCGGCTGGGGTCTGATGGCAACTGCCAGGTCAACACCTGCAGCCGGCTGTGCCGGCGCGTTCACTGGCCACGAAAGGACGTGGCCGCTGAGGACCGGCCCGGCACCGTGGTGTGCCGTTCCGGGGCTGTGCCCTGTTCATCTCCCGCGTTCTGTTTCGTTTCCCGTGAACCTTCGCCGTGCAGAAACCTGGCACCCGGGCGTCTTCACGCAAGGGTCGCGAGCTAAACGGCGGCACCCGGTCCCTGCGGGCTGCGGCTTTGCCGTTTCCCCCTGCGTTCAGCCTGATGCCCGGTCGCCTGTTCTGCCCCCACGGCGACGGAACTCGGAGAAACATCACATGCAACCATACGGGAGAAACAACATGTCACAGCAGAACGTCAACACCACGGCTCCGGAATCTAAAGAATCATCTCTTTTTAACGGCCAGGGAGATAATAGCGGAGCGGGGGAACTACTGGGCGATAGCTTCTATGCGCCGGTAGAAGCGGATCTGATTGATTCCCTGCTGGGACGCTATCAGCACACCCGGGCGAAAATTGAAGCCATCGCCAGCATGGTGACCAGCGGTGAAAACGCGCCTGCTGTGGCGCACTTTATCAGCGGCAATCTGAGCAGCCGCCGGGGCTATTACGGGCGTTCCGTGGGCGAGATGTTCAGCGTGGCGGGCGCAGTCGCGTCCCTGAATGCAGCATTCTGGCAGGAGGCGTTAGACTTGACGGACGTTTACCAGTATATGCCCAACGACAGGCGCAACGAGTGGAATGAGCAGATCCGCGAAATGGCCGCGCCGGACTTTGAGGAAAAAACCGTACGCGCCACGCTGTCTGAGCTGCTGTTTTCACGCGAGAAGTTTTTTGCCGAGCGCATAGACGGCATTTTCCGCAACCTGTCCGGGGAACACGTCACCAACCGCCCGGAGGGGTTTGGCAAGCGCATGATCATGGCGCGCGTGTACGATGAGTGGGGCGGCAATAATTATGACCGTACCGGCTACATTGATGACCTGCGCCAGGTGATCGCGAAATTCATGGGCCGGGATGCCACCAGCTACCGCACCACAGACAAAATTTTGCAGATTGCCCGCAAGCGTGCCGGGGAATGGCTGACCCTCGACGGCGGTGCGCTGCGCGTGAAAGCCTTCATGAAAGGCACAGCCCACCTTGAAATCCATCCTGACATGGCCTGGCGTCTCAATGACATTCTGGCGTTTCTGTATCCGGCGGCGATCCCGGCTGAGCACCGTCAGAAGCCGCGCACAAAGTCGAAGGCCTTTAACCTGGCGTCGAACCTGCTGCCGTTCAGCGTGCTGAGCGAACTCAGCGAGCTGGAGATCGAGCGCACCGAGCTGAAGCAGCGTAACCGCTGGGAAGAGCCACGGCAGCCGGTTACTACCAACCCGAATAACCGCCGCTTTAAAAACCTGATGGACTTCGACAAGAGCGTGCGCGCGGAGGCTGAAAAAGTGCTGATAAGCATCGGCGGCGTGAAGATGGCCAGAAACGCGTTTACCTGGTTTGAGTTCGACTATGACCCGACCACGGCAATTCAGGATATTCAGCTGAGCGGCGCGCTGCCGGATCAGAAAACGCACCAGTTTTATCCAACGACGCAGGCGCTTGCCGCGCAGCTGCTTGACGAAGTGAACATTCAGTCGGGTGAAACCTGCCTGGAGCCAAGCGCGGGTATGGGCGGACTTGCCGACCTGATGCCGCAGACGCATACCACCTGCGTGGAAATCTCGCCGCTGCACTGCCGCGTACTGGAGGCTAAAGGGCACACCGTAATTGAAGGCGATTTTCTGCAGTGGGCGCAGGAAACCCGTCAGCGCTTTGACGTCGTGGTGATGAATCCACCCTACAGCGAAGGCCGCGCCGTCGCGCATCTGAACGCAGCCGCTGCGCTGGTAAAAGAGGGCGGCCGTCTGGGGGCCATACTGCCAGCGGGGACGGATAAAAAAGGCGTGCTGCCGGGTTGGGACTGCAGCTGGTCTGAACCAATGGAGGGCATGTTTGCAGGGACGGGCGTTCGCGTGATGCGTCTCCTGGCGTACAAGCCAGAGTAACAGACAGAAAAAAGGCAGGGTGTTAACCCTGCCAGATTCCGCCCCTGGTATCTACGACGAAGCCGGGGCATCGGAGAAACACTGACCACAGAACAGGAGATCAATGTGTCTACAGCACAGACCTTATCACTGGATAACCAGCCAGTAAACCCGGAGTTAACCAGGACGAGCGAGACGGTACTGATGGACGTTATCGAAGAAATTGCCGCAATGGCTGCGGGAACTCAACGACCGGCGTTTATCTGGGGCAATACGGACCGGGCAATGGTTGCGGCCGAGGCGCTGTGGGTTTTTGCCCGGCGCACCGGTTTAGACGGAAGAGGAAACGACGCTTACACCGCTGTGCAGGATCTGATAGCTAACCTGATGCACCTGTGTGAACAGGAGGGCATAACGGACAAAGACATAACCTTTGCGGAGCTGGTGAGTATGGCGGAGATGCAATATCAGGCCGAACTGGACGAAGAGGGGTGACATCTATGGATTATAAATTCTGGCTGGCAATGCTGCTTAGCGTGGCGGGCATCTGGTTATTTTTTTCGGCACGAAACATTAAATACAATCGCCGCTCCGCTAAATGGCTGGCACGCAAAGCTGATATGGATTGCATCGAACCGGGCGGAATGATGCTGATGTATCCGGGATTTGCCGAGCTGGCTATTGTGCTCGGGAACTACATGAATCATACGGGCGAAACGGCATCAGGCACGATAACATTTGTGCTGGCTATTGAAGTTGCATGCTGGACAGGCGGGATAACGTGCGTTGTTAATGGCTTCTGCAGGGGAGGTAATGGAGTGGCTCCCCCTGAAAAACGCGCTAAAACATGAAGCATCAGACAGCCCCGAAAGGGGCTTTTTTATGCCTGCATATCAATGACGCCTGAGCCGGTTGCGGACGCCGCCTGAAAAGCGGGCGGCCCTGCGGGCCGGGAACAGCCGGTGCTGACGCACCGGTCATCCCCCTTCGCCTGCGCTTTCTCTCTCCGGGACGCTGTCTCACGGTCTTCTCTCTCTGCTTCCTGCTGCTCTTTGTCATGCTGCTGTGCAGCAGCTGCTTCACGGGCTTCCCCTCACTGAAAGTCAAAAGCATGAACAGCCTGCTGGCCCCCTCCGGCTCCCCGGCGTTGCCGGGTCGTCAGCCCTACTGCGCTAACCGGCTGCGCCGGTAAGCTCCGCCGAATCCCTGCGGGGTTCGGGCCTGCCGGCTGGGGTCTGATGGCAACTGCCAGGTCAACCCCTGCAGCCGGCTGTGCCGGCGCGTTCACTGGCCACAAAAAGACGTGGCCGCTGAGGACCGGCCCGGCATAAGGCCGCCGTCCGGGGTGTGTTCATGCCCGCTTTCCCGTCGGGTGAGGCTGTTCCGGTCATTCCAGGCGCGGAGGGCTGGTCGTAGCACCGTCATTCATCAGACACAAGGGTGAAGTGCACGCCTGCGGCGCCCTTGTGTCTGCTGCCTGCCGTTGCTCCTTTGCCCTTTGCCGCGACTGGATCGACCGAAACATGAAACCTCACACGCACAGGAGAACTGCCATGAACACACA
>Ga0157361_1000139_pt1 | contig 38703 bp, 40 predicted proteins | sample AttlaeALBM2_FD_111481 | JGI IMG/M metagenome (GOLD analysis project Ga0157361, IMG submission 111481) | Fungus gardens microbial communities from leaf cutter ant in Ribeirão Preto, State of São Paulo, Brazil - Atta laevigata ALBM2 | ecosystem: Host-associated > Fungi > Mycelium > Unclassified ...
TCCAGTACAGCGTTCCCTACTGCGCCTGTCGCGCCAAGTAGCGCAATATTCCAGCCGTCAGACATGTTGGTTTACTCCAGACAATGACATAAAAACAGAAGGCGGTGATATTCACCGCCCAGGTTTCGGAATTATCCCCCGCCGCGTCCGGCGCGGCGAGAAGATAAATTTAGCTGTTGTTGAGACGCGCGCAAAACCCCAGAGCGTTCAACAGGCTGACGGTCTCTGCGTCGTTGCAGATCACCTCCAGCGATGACCACTCGCGGCGCTCCTGATAGGTTTTGCGCAGGCGGTCGAATTCGCCAGGTTTCGCCGCCACTTTACGCAGCGGCGCGTCGTCGCGGCGCACATCATACACCAGATGCGCCAGACGTTTCAGCGTTGCCTGATCGAGCGGGCCGTTGAGCGTGACGCTGCTGAATTCCGGCGTCAGCAGCAGCTCGCTGAGCGAGACCTGCTGCGGCTGGCCAAGAAAATCGCACCAGGCTTCGAATACCTGGGTGGTGCCGCGCGCCTTGCCCTCCAGCGTATAGCCAGCGATATGGGCGGTGCCGATATCCACGCGATCCAGCAGGTCGAGCGACAGCGCCGGTTCCGGCTCCCAGACGTCGAGCACTACGCTGAGATCGGCGCGCATCTTCAGCACCTCCAGCAGCGCGGCGTTATCCACCACCGGCCCGCGGCAGGCGTTGATCAGAATGGCGTTGGGCTTCAGCGCCATTAGCAGCGCCGCATCGGCGAGATGCCAGCTTTTATAGGGGCCCTCTTTGAACAGCGGCGTATGGAAAGTCAGGATATCCGCCTCCGCCACCAGCGCGTCGAGCGAGCGGAAGTCGCCTGCGTCGCCGCGATCGGCGCGCGGCGGATCGCACAGCAGGGTTTTTACGCCCCAGGCTTCCAGCCGTTTTTGCAGTCGACCGCCAACGTTGCCGACGCCGACGATGCCGACGGTGCGGTCGCGCAGCGCGAAGCCGTCGCGCTCCGCCAGCAGCAGCAGCGCGGAGAAAACGTACTCCACCACCGCGATAGCGTTGCAGCCCGGCGCGGCGGAGAAGGCGATGCCCGCCTGTTGCAGCCAGGCTTCATCGATATGGTCAGTGCCCGCCGTGGCGGTGCCAACGAACTTCACCGGCTTGCCCGCCAGCAGCGCTTCATTTACCTGCGTCACCGAGCGCACCATCAGGCCGTCGGCATCCTCCAGCTCCTGCTGCGGCAGCGGACGGCCCGGCACCGCCAGTACCTTGCCGGTACGGCTGAACAGTTCACGCGCATAGGGCATATTTTCATCGACAAGAATCTTCACCACGGCTTTCCTGCTGGTTGCGTTATTGAGATGCGTTATTGTGGCACAAACGCGCCGGTTAACCCAGGCGTGCGCGGTAGCGATCCGGCGTGGTGCCCGCCTGCTGCTGGAACATCACGATCAGCGCCGACGCCGAGCTATAGCCGAGATCGTGCGCAATCGCCTGCACGCTTTTGCCCTGCCCCAACTGCGCGACGGCGTGCAAAAAACGCAGCCGCTGCCGCCATTCGCCGAAAGACATATGCAGCTCCTGACGACAGCGGCGCGCCAGGGTGCGCTCGGTGGTAAAGACCCGCGCCGCCCATTCCGCCAGCGTGGTGTTATCGCCGGGATGCGCCTCCAGCGCGTGCAGCACCGGCGCGAGAAACTTATCCTGCGAACCGGGCAAATAGCTCTCCTGCACCGGCGCCAGCCGCAGCCGATCGCGCAGCACCTCGCATAGCCGCCACTGCTCCGCGCTCTCTGGCTGTTCGAGGCCGAGGCGGGCGAACTCGTCCATAATCGCATGCACGATGGCATCGACGTTCAGCAGGCACGCCTGCTGCGGCAGGCCGTCGCACAGCGCGGCGGCGAGGTTGAAGGTGCGGAACTGCGCCTGCTGATGGTTGTAGCTGGCGTGCCGCTGTCGCGGCGGGATCCAGATGGGGATGCTGGCGGGCGTCAGCAGCCGTTCGCCCTCGACGTTCATCTCCAGCACGTGACGCGTCACGAAGATCACCTGTCCCCATTCGTGAGCGTGCGGCAGATATTCGGTTTTCGCGTTGGTTTGTTCATAGCGCATAAAATAGCGAAGCCGCAGCGCATCTTCGGGCGGCTGGTATTTAACCTGTAAATTCATTCTGTCCGGTCAGCAATGTTTTTTGTCTGCTTTTAACTATCTCCTTAAAAGCGGTCAAAAGTAAACTAGCCGCCTACATCCGCAGGAGAAGACCATGAACTTACTTTTTCCGCTGCTGGCGGTGCTGATCTGGTCGGTGAATACCATCGTCAGCAAGCTCTCCGCCGGCAGCATCGATCCCGCCGCTATTTCGTTTTACCGCTGGGCGCTGGCGCTGGTGGTGCTGACGCCCTTCGCGCTGCCAGGCGCGTGGCGGCATCGTCACGCTATCCGCGCCAGCCTGGGACGCCTGCTGATCCTCGGCCTGCTCGGCATGGTGCTTTACCAGAGTCTGGCCTACTACGCGGCGCACAGCGTCTCGGCGGTGATGATGGGCATTCTCGGCGCCACTATTCCGCTGCTCACTATTCTGCTGAGCCTGGTGGTGCTGCGGCTGGCGCCGACGCGCGGCATTCTTATCGGCGGCGTGCTGTCGTTCGCGGGCCTGGTGTGGCTGGTGAGCGAAGGCCATCCTGCCCAGCTGCTGCACCAGCGTCTCGGCAGCGGCGAGTTGATGATGCTGGCCGCCTCAACTTCCTACGCGCTCTACGGCGTGCTGACCAAACGCTGGGCGATCCCGCTGCCGACCTGGCAGAGCCTCTACGTGCAGGTCTTTTTCGGCGTACTGCTGCTGCTGCCCGGCTTTTTGCACGCGCCCGACGTCGCGCTTAACACGCGCAATATTCCGCTGGTGCTGTTCGCCGGCCTGTTCGCCTCGATTATCGCGCCCTTTCTGTGGATCCTCGGCGTGCAGCGTCTGGGCGCGAGCACCACCAGCATTTTTATGAATTTCGTTCCGGCCTTTACCGCCGTTATCGCGGTGCTGTTTCTGCATGAGCAGCTGCGCGCTTATCACTGGATCGGCGGCGCCATGACGCTGGTGGGCGTGATCCTCGCTCAGCGTCTGAAGACTCCGCTCAGGCGTCCTAAGGCGGAGCCGACACTCGGCTGAATAAACAGTGGCCCCCGTGGGATTTCCCGGGGGCTTTTGCTATCATGGCGCATCTTTTTTCCGGCGCACCCCACGCTGTCTTGTTTTCAAGGATTCCGCCATGCAACCTCTTAGCGGCCCCGGTGCGCCGATGGGCGATCGTTCCTCTGTCACGCCGTCAAACGGCGCGGCCCGTCCCGGCGCGACGCCTGGCGAGCAGCCACTCTCACCGGCCCAGCGCACCACGCTGGAACGCCTGATCGTGCGCATTATCTCCTTCAGCAACTTAAAAGCGCCTGAACTCTGGGCGGGCGTGCAGCGCGAAGTGGGGGTAAAAAGCGAAGCGGAGCTGCAGTCGCGCCATTTTCCGGCGGCGGAGCAGTATCTCAATAGCCGTCTGACGCAGGCGGAGACCGGACGCGCCACGCGTCAGCTGCTGACCCAGCTCACCGACCTGCTGCCGAAGGGCAATAACCGTCAGGCGGTGAGCGATTTTATTCGTCAGCAGTTCGGCCAGACGGTGCTGAGTTCGCTGTCGCAGGATCAGCTGCGTCAGGTGCTGACCATGCTGCAGAACGGCCAGATGGCGATCCCGCAGCCGCAGCAGTCGCGCACCACCGACCGCACGCTGCTGCCCGCCGAGCACCAGACGCTGAACCAGCAGATCGCCCGGCTGGCCGCCGCCACCGGCGAGCCCACCGGCAAAATCTGGGCTTCGGCGCTTAAGCTGGTCAATCTCACCAGCGGCGATCCCATTCCGTCGCGCCACTTTCCGCTTTTGACGCAATATTTGCAGGTGCGTCAGACGCTGAGCCAGCACAGCGCGCCGACGCTGCAGGTGCTGGAGGCTTCGCTGAAGCAGCCGCTCGATAGCAACGAACGCCAGCAGCTGGAGGATTACAGCCTGCAGCGTTTCCAGGCGACGCCGCAGACAATGCTGACGCCGGCGCAGACCCAGGATCTGCTCAATCATCTCTTTGCGCGCCGCGCCGAAAGGCAGCAGGAACAGCCGCTGGCCGACAGCGCGCTGCGTCCGCAGCCAATCTGGGCGCCTTTTATCGCCGCGCTGCCGCAGCCGCTGGCGCAGCGCCCTATGCTGGGCGTCGCCGCGGCGCTGATCGTCGTGCTCTTGCTGCTCTGGCTGGTGATCTGAGTGAGACGCCGCGCGCGTCAGGCGCGGCGGGAAAAACGCCAGGTAATGAAAATCCCCAGCAGCGCGCAGCAGGCGCCGGCTACATAGACGGAGCCGTAGCCAAGCGCGGTCGCCAGCAGTCCGGCAAGCGGCCCGCTGGCGCCGTAGGCGACATCCTGAAAGGCGGAGAAACCGCCCAGCGCCGTGCCGCGCACCTGCGGCGAAACGCGTTTCACCACCTCCACGCCCAGCGCCGGGAAAATCAGCGAACAGCCGCAGCCGGTCAGCGCCGCGCCGATAAGCGCTATCCAGCCTTCAGTGGCGAATGCCAATAGCAGCAGACCCGCCGCCTCTACCAGCAGCGAAATCAGCGCGACGCGGATACCGCCGTGCCGATCCGGCGTGCCGCCGAACAGCAGACGCACCAGCACAAAGGCGACGCCGAACGCCGTCAGGGTAAAGCCCGCGTTGCCCCACTGCTGTGCGGCAAAGTAGAGCGAGGTGAAGGTGCCGATCACCGCAAAGCCGACGCCCTGCAGCGCCAGCGCGAGGCCCGGCTGGAAAATGGTGCGGATCACGCTGACCAGCGACGGCCGCTCGCCGCCCACCACCGGCACCGGACGGATGCCGCTGTTGAGCGCCAGCGCCACCAGCGGCAGCGCCGTGGCCACCGCGCTCAGCAGCGCAAAGCCGCCGTGCTGATGCAGCAGCAGACCGAGCGGCGCGCCGGCCGCCAGCGCGCCGTAGATCGCCATGCCGTTCCACGACATCACCAGCCCGGATCGCTTCGCGCCCACCAGCCCCAGCCCCCACGTCAGGTTGCCGGTAAGCAGCAGGCTTTCGCCGAAGCCGAGCAGCAGACGCCCCAGCGCCAGCAGCGCGAATTTAATCAGCGCCGGCGCCGGCAGCAGCGCGGCGGCGAGGTAAGCGACGCCCACCAGCATAATCGCCAGCATCCCCTGTTGAGTGGTGCGCTTCGCCCCGTGCCGGTCGGCGCGGCGACCGGCAAAGCCGCGCGTCAGCAGGGTGGCGAAAAACTGCATGCCCACCGCGACGCCGACCATCACGTTATTCATGCCCAGTTCCTGATGCACATAGAGCGGAATAACCGGCAGCGCCAGCCCGGCGGTTAGATAGGTAATAAAGACGGCCAGCGAGGAGCAGGCCAGCGGCAAGGTAGACGCAGCCTGCGGTTCAGTTGCGGTGGTGGTCATAACGGACGTAGCTCCCTGATGTCAAACGCGTCTGCACCCGATCCACAAAAAGAAAAAGGGCCGGTCAGACCGGCCCTTTATAAAACATTTTTAGCAATTACGCCTGGAACTTACGCATCGTCAGGGTGGCGTTGGTGCCGCCGAAGCCGAAGCTGTTGGACATCACGGTGGTCAGCGCTTTTTCCGTCGGTTTAGTGACGATGTTCATGCCTTCCGCTGCCGGGTCCGGGGTTTCGATGTTGATGCTCGGCGCGATAAAGCCGTGCTCCAGCATCAGCAGGGTGTAGATCGCTTCCTGTACGCCCGCTGCGCCCAGCGAGTGGCCGGTCATCGCTTTGGTGGCGGAGATAGCCGGCGTGTTGTCGCCGAATACTTCACGGATAGCGCCCAGCTCTTTCACGTCGCCTACCGGCGTAGAGGTGCCGTGGCTGTTGAGATAGTCGATTGGCGTATCCACGCCGTGCATCGCCATCTTCATGCAGCGCACCGCGCCTTCGCCCGATGGCGCGACCATGTCCGCGCCGTCAGAGGTTGCGCCGTAGCCGACGATCTCAGCGTAGATGTGCGCGCCGCGCGCCAGAGCATGCTCCAGCTCTTCCACCACCACCATGCCGCCGCCGCCGGCGATAACAAAGCCGTCGCGCTCGCTGTCATAGGTGCGAGACGCTTTTTCCGGCGCGTCATTATATTTGGTTGAGAGCGCGCCCATGGCGTCGAACTCGCACGCCATTTCCCAGCACAGCTCTTCGCCGCCGCCGGCAAAGACGATGTCCTGTTTGCCCAGCTGGATCTGCTCGACCGCATTGCCGATACAGTGCGCAGAGGTCGCACAGGCGGAGCTGATAGAGTAGTTTACGCCGTGGATTTTAAACGGCGTGGCGAGGCAGGCAGAAACGCCGGACGCCATCGCTTTGGTCACGACGTAGGGGCCGACCGCTTTCAGACCGCGCGGGCTGCGCATCGCGTCAGCGCCAAACACCTGGAAGCGCGGCGAACCGCCGCCGGAGCCGGCGATCAGACCCACGCGCGGGTTGCTCTGATACTGTTCGTCCGTCAGACCGGAATCTTTGATCGCTTCTTCCATGGAGAGGTAGGCATAGATGGACGCATCACTCATAAAACGCACAATTTTGCGATCGATAAGGCCGGTGGTATCCAGTTTGACGTTACCCCAGACGTGACTACGCATGCCGGAATCCTTCATCTCCTGAGAGAAGGTAATGCCGGAACGGCCTTCACGCAGAGAAGCGAGCACTTCCTGCTGGTTATTACCAATGCTGGAAACAATCCCCAGGCCAGTAATCACTGCACGTTTCATTCAGTTGTCCTCATTCCACTTCTTTTTGGATTGACGTGCACTCTAGCTTACACTTGTACGCCGAACAAGTCCGATCAGCCATTTCCTTTTGTAAATTTGCGTCATGTGACCCTGGTCGCTAAAATCGCGCCACTGCCTGAAAAATGAGCCTTTGCCGTGAAATTATCCCCGGTTGAACATGCCCAGCTAAGCTGGAATGAACAGGGTACACCTGTTTCCCGAGCCTTTGACGATGTCTATTTTTCTAATGACAACGGTCTGGAAGAGACGCGCTACGTGTTTCTCGGCGGCAACGATCTGCCCGATCGCTTCGCGCGTCATCCGCGCGATCTCTTTATCGCGGCGGAGAGCGGCTTCGGCACCGGGCTTAATTTTCTCATGCTGTGGCAGGCGTTCGACGCCTTCCAGCAGGCGCATCCCGACGCCGCGCTGCGGCGGCTGCACTTTATCAGCGTGGAAAAATTCCCCCTGACGCAGGCCGACTTAACGGCGGCGCATCAGCGCTGGCCGGCGCTGCGGCCCTGGGCCGAGCAGCTGCAGCGGCAATGGCCGATCGCCCTGCCCGGCTGCCAGCGTCTGCTGTTCGACGGCGGACGCGTGACGCTCGATCTCTGGCTTGGCGATATTAATACCCTTATAGAGACTTTTGATGACAGCCTGCATCGTCAGGTAGACGCCTGGTTTCTCGACGGTTTCGCGCCGGCGAAAAATCCCGACATGTGGACGCCGCGCCTCTTCGACGCTATGGCGAAACTCGCCCGGCCCGGCGGCACCTTCGCCACTTTCACCGCCGCCGGTTTCGTGCGCCGCGGACTGCAGGAGGCAGGTTTTGAGGTCAAACGCCGTAAAGGGTTCGGCCCTAAGCGCGAGATGCTGTGCGGCACCCTGACGCACGCGCCGGAACTGCCTGTCGCGCAGCCCTGGTTCGCGCGGCCTGCCGCGCGGGAAAAAGAGACGGCGATTATCGGCGGTGGCGTGGCGAGCGCGGTGCTGGCGCTCGCCCTGCTGCGCCGCGGCTGGCGCGTCACGCTCTACTGCGCCGACGAGGCGGCCGCGCTGGGCGCGTCGGGCAACCGCCAGGGCGCGCTCTATCCGCTGCTGAACCAGCACGATCCGGCGCTGGCGCGCTTCTTTCCTGCCGCCTTTAGCTTTGCGCGCCGGCTCTATGATGCGGCGCCGGCGAGCTATGAGCACTGCTGGAGCGGCGTGCTGCAGCTCGGCTGGGATGAGAAAAGCGCCGACAAAATCGCGCAGATGCTGGCGATGGCGCTGCCGGAGGCGATCGCGCGCGGCGTCACGCCTGAAGAGGCGGAGGCGCTGGCGCAGGTCGAGCTGGGCGTCGGTGGCATTTTCTACCCGCTCGGCGGCTGGCTCTCGCCCGCCGAACTCACCGCCGCCCTGCTGGCGCACGGCGAAACCCAGGGGCTGCGCATCCACTGGCTGCACCGGCTGACGCAGCTCTCTCCGGCGGATCAGGGCTGGACGCTGCGCTTTGCCGATGGCAAAACGGCGATGCATCACAATGTGACGCTGGCGACCGGCCATGCGCTCAGCGCCCTGCCGCAAAGCGCGCAGCTGCCGACCTATGCGGTTTCCGGTCAGGTGAGTCACGTGCCCAGCACGCCCGGCCTTGACGCCCTGCAAACCGTACTCTGCTACGACGGCTATCTTACGCCGGTAAGCCCGCAGTTCGGCACGCACTGCATCGGCGCGAGCTATCATCGCGGCGATATCTCGACCGCTTACCGCGAAGAGGATCAGCAGCAGAACCGCGCGCGGCTGCTCCACTCGCTGCCGGGCCGCCGCTGGGCGGAAAACGTGGAGGTCAGCGCGCGCGACGCGCGCATCGGCGTGCGCTGCGCCACGCGCGACCATCTGCCGATGGCGGGCGCGCTGCCCGACTATGAGGCGACGCTGACACGCTATCAGGATCTCGCTGCTCAACGTGCGCGCGGCGAAGCTATCGCCGAAGCGCCGCATCACGCGGGCCTGTTTGTGCTGGGCGCGCTCGGCTCGCGCGGGCTGTGCAGCGCGCCGCTCGCCGCTGAAACGCTGGCGGCGCAGATGAGCGGCGAACCGCAGCCGCTGGATAGCGCCACGCTGGCCGCGCTCAGCCCGAACCGCTACTGGGTGAGAAAGCTGCTGAAAGGAAAAAAAGCGGGGAAATAGCATTGGGGCGGCACCGCGCCGCCCCAATGGTTCAGGCGGTCTGACGCGCCTGCAGGAACAGGTTGTCCCACATGCCCACCACCAGCACCTGGTCGCGCGGCGAGAGTTCGCCGGCGGCAATGGCGTTTTGCAGGCTGTTGGCGACCTGGACTTGCAACGCTTCCGGCGTATGGTCGCCCGACTGTTCGATTTCCGCGACCGCGAGGGTCAGGTGACCGCGCAGATAGCCGCTGGCAAACAGCTCGTCATCGCTGGCGTGATCGACCATATCGTCGATCAGGGCCAGAATACGCGCTTCAAATTCTGCGATCATCTCAATTCCTCTTTAATATTGTCTGCACTCATCACAGATCGTCTGGCCAGGGAAACTGTGCTGACGTCAGTGCAGGCGTGCCATAAAAGTCCGCCAGAGCGGCGATAAAACGCGCGGGCCGCGCAGGAATGCCGTTCTCAAGATAAGACATGACCTGAGCATGGACCTTACGCTGAAACGCGACGCGATCCGGCTCACAATCTCCGTCGAGATTGTCACAGCTGACGTTGAACGGGAAGCCCGCTGCAACGCAGAACATCCACTCCAGCGCCTGCGGCTTGATCTCCACGGACTCGAACTGATTTTGCGTCTGGGCGTCGCGCCCATCCGGACAGTACCAGTAGCCGAAATCCACCAGCTTGCGCCGCGCCTCGCCGGCGATGCACCAGTGAGAAATCTCGTGCAGCGCGCTGGCGTAAAAGCCGTGGGCGAACACCACGCGGTGCCACGGCGAACGCTCGTCTGCCGGAAGATAGATGGGTTCGTCGTCGCCTTTAATTAGACGGGTCTGAAACTCGTCGCGAAAGCAGCTATCGAAAATCGTAATCAGTTGTTCGTAATGGTGCGTCGTGTTCATGGTGTCATCGTAAAAACGGCGGCATTATCGCGGCGCCGAGAATGAATGTATTACAGCGTGGCGATCCACGCCAGCAGCGCGCTGCCGTGAGCATCCCACAGCAGCTTCGCGCTCATTACCGCAGAAACGATCACCACCATTGGGCGGATCAGTTTCTGTCCGCGGCTCAGCACCAGTCGCGCCCCAAGCCGTGCGCCGCAGAAGGCGCCGAGCAGCATAATAAAGCCGGTTCCCCAGATCACTTTGCCGCCGAACATAAAGAACAGCAGGCTGGCGAAATTGGAGGTGAAATTCAGAATTTTGGCATGCGCGGTGGCTTTGGCGAGGTTAAAGCCGCAGAGCGTGACAAAGGCGAGCGCGTAGAAGGATCCGGCGCCCGGGCCGAAGAAGCCGTCGTAAAAGCCGACGCAGCCGCCGCCCACCAGCGCATACGGCAGCCCGTAAAGGCGACGCGCGCGATCGTCTTCGCCGAGACGCGGCATCAGCAGAAACCACAGGCCGATGGCGATCAGCAGCAGCGGCAGCACCTGGCGCAGCGCATCGGCGTTCAGGTGCTGGATCAAAATGGTGCCCAGCACCGCGCCGATAAAGGTCATGGCGATATTGAGCCGCTGTTCGCGCAGATTCACCGCACCGCGGCGGATGAAATAGAGACTGGCGGAGAACGAGCCGCCCACGGACTGCAGCTTGTTGGTGGCCAGCGCCTGCGCGGGCGAGAAACCGGCCGCCAGCAGCGCGGGCACGGTAAGCAGCCCGCCGCCGCCGGCGATAGAGTCGATAAACGCCGCCAGCACGGCGACCAGAAACAGCATCCCGACCACTATCGGGCTGACGACGAACCACTCCATGGAAATCCCTTATAAAAGATGTTTATCCAGCAGCGCCTGACACGCCTGCGGCAGCGGCGGCGGCTCACGCTTCACCGGCGCGCCGCTGCCCGGTTTCTTCGGCAGGAACCAGCTCTCCAGCTCGGCGCCGCAGCCGTCGCCTGGCGGCGGTGCAGGCTGATCTTCGCAGCCGATACTGTTGGCCGGGCAGCGCAGACGCACATGCATATGCGCGCGATGCGCGAACCACGGGCGCACCTTGCGCAGCCAGTCGCGATCTGCGCCTGCGTCGGCGCAAAGCTGCTTTTTAATTGCTGGATTGACGAAGATACGCGTGACATCGTTGTCTTTCGCCGCCAGTTTAATCAGGCTGTCGATCTCCGGCCGCCAGTGGCGCGCCACCACGCTTTTGTCATCCGCCGTCACCAGATCCAGCGGCTGCGGCTTCAGCAGCTGCTGCGCGCTCCAGCGGGTTTTCGGCAGCTGCAGCCAGATATCGACGTCGAGTCCGGTCTGATGGCTGGCGTGTCCGCTGCTGAAGCGCCCGCCCGCCGCCATGCCCATATCGCCAATCAGGACGTTGCCCAGCTGCAGGTTATGCACCTGGGTGCTGAGACGCTGCATAAACAGGATGAGATCGGGATGTCCGAAATAGCGCCGCTGATCCTGGCGCATCACCTGATAGTCGGGCGCGTTGAGCGGCAGCGCCTGTGCGCCGACGATGCAGCCGTTGGCGAAGGAGCCGATAGACTGCGCGCTGCCCGGGATCGGCTGCTGAATACGCTGCCACGGCGTCGCGGCCAGCCCTGAGGCGCTGAAGAGCAGCGCCGACACGAGAATAAGCAGTGATCTCATGGCATCACCAGCGCGGCACGGTGCTGTTGACGTCTGCGTTCTGCGCGCGCTGGCGCAGCAGATGATCCATCAGCACGATCGCCATCATCGCTTCGGCGATCGGCACGGCGCGAATGCCCACGCAGGGATCGTGCCGCCCTTTGGTGATCATCTCCACCTCTTCGCCGCTGCGGGTGATGGTGTTGCCCGGCACGGTGATGCTGGAGGTCGGCTTCATCGCCAGGTTGGCGCTGATGGTCTGGCCGCTGCTGATGCCGCCAAGGATGCCGCCGGCATGGTTGCTCTGGAAGCCGCTGGCGCGGATCTCGTCGCGATGCTGACTGCCGCGCTGGTTCACCACCGCAAAGCCGTCGCCGATTTCAACGCCTTTCACCGCGTTGATGCTCATCAGCGCATGCGCCAGATCGGCGTCAAGACGATCGAAAACCGGTTCGCCGAGGCCCGGCGGCACGTTTTCCGCCACAACCGTGACTTTGGCGCCGATGGAGTCGCCCTCTTTTTTCAGGGCGCGCATCAGCTCGTCCAGCGCCTCCAGCTTGCTGGCGTCCGGACAGAAGAAAGGGTTCTCTTCAACGATGCTCCAGTCCTTCAGTTCGCAGGCTACGTCGCCGATCTGCGCCAGATAGCCACGCACCACGACGCCGTGCTTCATCTGCAGATATTTTTTGGCAATCGCGCCCGCGGCGACGCGCATCGCGGTTTCACGCGCCGACGAGCGGCCGCCGCCGCGGTAGTCGCGCAGCCCATACTTTTGCTCGTAGGTGTAATCGGCGTGGCCGGGACGGAAGAGATCTTTAATCGCGCCGTAATCCTGCGAACGCTGGTCGGTATTTTCAATCAGCAGGCCAATCGAGGTGCCGGTGGTGACCCCCTCGAAGACGCCGGACAAAATTTTCACCTGATCCGGCTCGCGACGCTGGGTGGTATAGCGCGAGGTGCCGGGACGGCGGCGGTCGAGATCGTGCTGGATATCCGCTTCGGTCAGCGGAATGCCCGGCGGCACGCCGTCAACGATGCAGCCCAGCGCGATGCCGTGCGACTCGCCAAAAGTGGTTACGCGAAAGAATTGTCCGATGCTGTTTCCGGCCATGGTGATTCCTTGTTACGAAGCGTTCGCTCAGTCTTTATAAATAGAGAAGTGATGTTGTGCGTCGACAATCTGCTGGCGCGTCAGCATAAAGACGCCGTCGCCGCCGTTGTCGAACTCCAGCCAGGTAAAGGGCACGTCGGGATATTGATCGATCATATGCACCATGCTGTTGCCGACTTCGCAGATCAGCACGCCGTTGTCGCTCAGGTAATTCGGCGCGCAGGCGAGAATGCGGCGCACCAGCTTCAGGCCGTCGCTGCCCGCCGCCAGGCCGAGTTCCGGCTCATGGCGATATTCGTTCGGCAGATCGTCCATATCTTCCGCGTCCACGTAGGGCGGATTGGTGACGATCAGATCATATTTCACCGGCGGCAGCTCGCGGAAGAGATCGGCGCGGATCGGCGTCACATGATGGATCAAACCGTGATCCTCGATATTCTGCTCGGCCACCGCCAGCGCGTCATAAGAGATATCCACCGCGTCCACTTCCGCTTCCGGGAAGGCGTAGGCGCAGGCGATAGCGATACAGCCGCTGCCGGTGCACATATCGAGGATATGGCGCGGCGCGTCGGCGATCAGGCCGGCGAAGCGGTTTTCAATCAGTTCGCCGATCGGCGAGCGCGGCACCAGCACGCGTTCGTCGACATAGAACTCGTGGCCGCAGAACCAGGCTTTATTAGTGAGGTAGGCAACCGGTATACGCTCGTTGACGCGGCGGATAACGCGCTCAACGATGCGGTGACGCTCGCTGGCGGTAAGGCGCGCGCTGCGCATATCTTCCGGAATATCCAGCGGCAGCCAGAGCGTGGGCAGGACCAGTTGCACTGCTTCGTCCCACGGATTGTCGGTGCCGTGACCGTACCAGATCCCGGCGGCGGAAAAACGGCTGACCGCCCAGCGCAACATATCCTGAATGGTGTGCAGTTCGTTGACTGCCTCATCGACGAAAATTTTGTCCACGTAGCCCTCCGCAGGCCCAATTGCTAAATCGGCCGATAGTGTGCCATGAAGCCGGGGAGAATTCAGCGCAGCAAGGTGAAAAAGCTGACAATTAGCGGATCGGGCGGTAAGGTAACGCCATTCGCTGTTTTCCAGCCTTATCAGACAAGATTCGCCTGCAATGAGTAAAAAAACATCTCTTAACGACGACGACAAAGCGCTGTTTCGCCAGCTAATGAGCGGCACGCGCAAAATAAAGCAGGATACCGTGGTGCATAAGCCTGCGGTGAAAAGCCGCGAGCTGCCGTTGAAGCGGTTGATTTCCGAACAGGTGGACAACAGCCACTACTTTTCCGACGAGTTTCAGCCGCTGCTGGCGACCGACGGCGCGACGCGCTACGTGCGCGCCGACGTCAGCCACTACGAGCTGAAAAAGCTGCGGCGCGGCGACTATACGCCGGAGATTTTCCTCGACCTGCACGGTTTAACGCAGCAGCAGGCTAAACAGGAGCTGGGCGCGCTGATCGCCGCCTGTCGTCGCGAGCATCTGTTCTGCGCCAGCGTCATGACCGGCCACGGCAAGCATATTCTCAAGCAGCAGACGCCGCTCTGGCTGGCGCAGCATCCATACGTGATGGCGTTCCATCAGGCGCCGAAAATGTTCGGCGGCGACGCGGCGCTGCTGGTGTTGATCGAGGTAGAGGAGTGGCAACCGCCCGAGCTGCCTTGAGAAGGGATGGGCCGCTGCGCGGCCCGCGGGCATTATATGGCTTTCGCCAGTTTAGAGGGGCTGACCTGCCACAACAGCTTGCCTTCGCAGCTGGCGGGATCGAAATCGACGCAGGCGATGGCGGAGGTGGCGAACATCGGCGGCGCTTCCTGCGGGCAGAGTTCTGAAACCAGATAGCCGACCAGCGGCAGATGCGAAATCACCATCGCCGATTTCACGCCCTGATTACCCAGCGCCTGCAGATAGCAGGCCACGAGCCCAGGATCGCCACCAGGCGTCAGCTCCGGCAAAATCTCCTGCCCTTCCGGCAGATTCAACGCTTCGCGTACCGTCGCCAGCGTCTGCTGGGCACGAAGATAGGGACTGACCAGCACACGTTCTACATCCACCGTCTGACTGTTAAGCCAGCTCGCCATCTGGCGTGATTCATCACAGCCGCAATGGGTGAGAGGTCGGACCGAATCACTGGCGGCTTCAAGAGCAGCATCGCCGTGACGCATGATAAAAACTTGCATAAAGCACCGCTGTTGTTTGTCGATATCGCCTGACGCGGAAGCGCCTGACTCTTCATTCTGCGAATGAACGCTGTGTTGTACCCCAATGACTTGAGTATAGTCAACCGGTTGTTTATTAAATAAGCGCTTCTCAGAATCATGCCGCGCCGCCTGCTCTGACGGCGCTTTTCTAACCCGCTGAATCGGTGCGGATATTCCATTTGTTCAGGAAATGTAAAATTTCCTTCCCTGCTGTTCCGCCTCGAGCAGCGCCTCGCATGGGGCAAAACGGTCGCCATACTGGCGCATTAAGGCGCGTAATGTTTGCGCGATATCCGCCGCGCCACGCTGGTCCATATAGCGGAACGGCCCGCCGAGAAACGGCGGAAAGCCGATGCCGAATACCGCGCCGACGTCGCCGTCGCGCGCGCTGCGGATCACGCCTTCGTCGAGACAGCGCGCCGCCTCGTTCAGCATCATCATCATGCAGCGTTCAGCGATTTGCGCTTCGCTCAGCTTCGCCGCGGGCTGCACGCCGAGCAGCGGATAAATTGCCGGATCCGGTTTTTTGCCGCCGCGTCGCCCGTCGCCATAAAGGTAGAAGCCTTTGCCGTTTTTACGCCCTTTGCGATCGTCCTTCAGCACCGCCTCAAAAGCGGCTGGCGCGGCGAAGCGCTCGCCGTAAGCCTGCTGCAGCACTGGCGTAATCTTGCTGCCGACGTCGATGCCCACCTCGTCCAGCAGCTGAATCGGGCCAACGGGAAAGCCCGCCCGGACCAGCGCGCGATCGATATGCTCCACCGGTTCGCCCTCCAGCAGGCACCGCATCGCTTCATTTATATAGGGCGCGAGAATGCGATTCACATAGAACCCTGCACGGTCCGCCACGACAATGGGCGTTTTGCCCTGCCTTTTCGCCAGCGCGACGGTAGTGGCCAGCGTCTGCTGCGAAGTGCCGGCGTGCGGAATCACCTCTACCAGCGGCATCTTTTCCACCGGACTGAAGTAGTGCAGGCCGATAACGTTTTCCGGCCGCTGCGCCTGGGCAGCGATATCCGCGATCGGCAGCGAAGAGGTATTTGAGGCGAAAATGGCGTGCGGCCCGCAGTGGGCTTCGACTTCGGCGACCATTTGCTGTTTGAGCGGCAGATCTTCGAACACCGCCTCAATCACCAGATCGCGCTGGGCGAAGCCCTGATAATCGGTGCCGCCGGTCATGCGCGCCATCTGCTGCTGGCGCTGCGCCGCGCTGATATGACGCCGTTTGACCTTTTTGCTCAAACCTTCCCAGCTCGCTTTCAGCGCATGGTTGACGCCCTGCAGGTGAATATCCTTGATGCGGACCGGCAGCCCGGCGTTGATCGCCGTGACGCTGGCGATGCCGCCGCCCATCAGCCCGCCGCCCAGTATGCCGACCTGCCGCAGCGTGCGCGGCTCGGCTTCGGCGCCGGTCTCTTTTTTCATCGCCGTGCTGGCGAAAAACAGGCCACGCAGCGCGGCGGATTGCGGCGTCATCGCCAGTTCGCCGAAGGCGCGCGCTTCCGCCCGATGCCCCGCCTCGCTGCCCTGCTCGATGCCGGTGCGCACCACATCAATAATGCGCTGCGCGGCCGGGTAGTTGCCGTGCGTTTTGCGCGCGGTTTCGCGCTGCGCCAGCGCAAAGAGCGCGTGGCGCGCCAGCGGCGCCTGCATTACGCGATCGCGCAGCGGCAGCTCGCGCGCGGCATGCCTGCCCTTCAGCACGCGCGCCGCCGCGGTTTCCAGCAGGATCGCCTGCGGCACCGCGTCATCCACCAGCCCCATCCTGCGCGCCTGCTTCGCCCGCAGGGTTTTACCGGTGAGTATTAGCGGCAGCGCCTGCCGCAGCCCGATAAGTCGCGGCAGGCGCTGGGTGCCGCCCGATCCCGGCAGCAGTCCCAGCTGGACCTCTGGCAGACCGAGCCGGGTTTTATCGTCCAGGGTACAGATGCGCGCATCGCAGGCGAGCGCCAGCTCTAGCCCTCCGCCCAGGCAGGCGCCGTGGATCGCCGCCACCACCGGAAACGGCAGCGCCGCGAGCGCCGCCATCGCTTCCTGACCTTGTCGCGCCAGCGACTCCGCCTGCTCGGCGCTGCGGCAGTCGGCGATCATGCTGATATCGGCGCCGGCGATAAAATTGTCAGGCTTGCCGGAGATCAGCACCAGGCCGGCCAGCTGCGCATCGCGCCGCGCCTCGTCAATCACCGCCGTCAGCTGCTGCGCAAAGGCGGCCCGCAGCGTATTCATTTTTTCGCCCGGCACGTCGATGACGATGACGCCGACGTGATCCGGCCGCATCCGTAAAGAGAAAGCGTTCTGCTCCATTATTCCGCCTCCAGAACCATGGCCGCGCCTAAGCCGCCTGCCGCGCAGGCGGTGACCAGCGCCAGCCCGCCGCCGCGACGCCGCAGCTCATGCAGCGTTTGAGTAATCATGCGCGCGCCGGTGGCGGCGAAAGGATGGCCGTAGGCGATAGAGCCGCCGAGCACGTTGAAGCGCCCTTCGTCGACCTCGCCCAGCGCCTGCGGGCGGTTAAGTTTTTCCCGCGCGAAGCGTTCGTCGTTGAAGCACTGCAGGTTGCAGAGCGTCTGAGCGGCGAAGGCTTCGTGCATATCAATCAGCGTCAGATCGCTCAGCGCGACGCCGGCGCGATCCAGCGCCAGCGGCGAGGCGTAGGCGGGACCCAGCAGCATGTCCTGCTGCACGTCGATGGCGGTAAAGGCGTAGCTGCGCAGATAGCCCAGCGGCGGAATGCCCAGCTCGCGCGCGCGTCCTTCGCTCATCAACACCACCGCCGCCGCGCCGTCGGTAAGCGGCGTGCTGTTGGCCGCCGTGACGCTGCCGTGCTGGCGATCGAACGCCGGCCGCAGCCGCGCATAGTCTTCGATTTTCGCCGTCATGCGCACGTTGTTGTCCTGCTCAATGGGCGCTTTCCACGGCGGCGCGAAGGCGGGCATCACCTCCTGCTGCAACACGCCGGATTGCCAGGCGCTGGCGGCGTGCTGATGCGACCGCAGCGCCAGCGCATCCTGCGCCGCGCGGCTAATGCCGTGCGTTTTCGCCATCTGCTCCGCCGTATCGCCCATGCGCAGCCCGGTGGAGTACTCGGCGACGGCAGGCGGCACCGGCAGCAGATCGCGCGGCCGCAGGCGACGCAGAATCTGCGCTTTCTGTCCCAGGCTACGCGCCTTGCTGAGATCGAGCAAGGCGCGCGCCAGGGTTTTGCTGACGCCGATCGGCAATACCGATGAGGAATCCGCGCCGCCCGCAATACCCGCGCGGATGGTGCCCGCCATCAGGCTTTCCGCTACGTTGGCGACCGCCTGAAAGCTGGTAGCGCAGGCGCGGCTGACGCTGTAGGCGTCGGTATGCACGCTCAGCCCGCTGCTGAGCACGATTTCCCGCGCGATGTTGGGCGCTTCCGGCATCTGGATCACCTGGCCGAACACCAGCTGCTCTATCGCCTCAACCGGCAGTTCGCTGCGCGCCATCAGTTCGCTTACCACCATCCGGCCCAGTTCCACGGCAGGAATGCCATGAAAACCTGTCGCCTGACGCAGGAACGGCGTGCGAAGTCCGTGAGTAATGGCGATGCGATCGCCCGCACGCGTCAGCAACGGCTGCGCTTTGCTCATCTGTTTCACCTGTGAATGTTGACCGGGCGTCATTGCCCTGAGAGGTCTGACCTGATCCACAGTGTTAACGACAAGCGGGCGTGCCGCCAATCAGGAAAGAAAAAAAGTGCGAGGGGAAACACGAAAATGAAAAACGCCGTTAAGCAACGGCGTTCAGAGGCTTAGCGCAGACCCAGCTGAAAAATCAGGGTTTCGGCCTGGCAGGCGAAGGTGAAATCGATATCCAGTTGCACGCCGTTGTCGCGCTCATCGAAGCGGGCGTCGATCTGGCAAGGGTCCGACTCTATCTGCCGCGCTTTTTCCGTCAGGCTCGCCAGTTTCGCTTCTGCCTCGCTGCGCTGCGCGAACCACTCTGACCAGCTGGCGGTGCAGTCACTGTTATCCATCACGGTACCGACATCCACGCAACAGCAGGCAGCGGTTTCATTGGCGCTGCATTTATTCATGGTATTGGTCATTGTGTTCTCCTGAGAATAAATCTGTTAGCGATCTGGATTAACGCCCGAAATTTTACGCCTCCGGTTTAAAATGCGCTATGTCAGACTCGCTAAGTGACGAATATCACAATAAAATTTGATCCAAAACAAATTAGAGTCGCTATGCTGCTCTCTGCTCCGCTCTTTTTGTTAAGCGGATCGAAATTTTGCAGATCAATTCAGAAATATTTTAAAAACAATATTGCAACATCTACACAGGTCAGACCTATACTTGCCGCACTGGTCTGATTTGTCAGCTTCTGGTCAGTCCCTACAATCCGCCGACCCTTGTTACGCGATGTAACAATTACAGTTTAATAATAATTCACATGAGGTTGTGGTCATGAGCCATAAAAACCTGTTCGCAAAGTCAGCCGTGGCGGCTGCAGTGGCGCTTGTCTCTTCACACGTATACGCAGCGGGCTTTCAGCTTAACGAATTCTCCTCTGCCGGTCTGGGCCGCGCCTATTCTGGCGAAGGCGCGATGGGCGATACCGCCGCCTCGGCCAGCCGCAACCCGGCGACTATGGCGCTGATGGATCGTCCGATGTTTTCTGTGGGCGCGGTCTTTATCGATCCCGATGTCGATATTACCGGCAACAGCCCGACCGGCCGCAGCCTCGACGCCAGCAATATCGCGCCAACGCAGTGGGTGCCTAATATTCACTATGTGCAGCCGATTAACGATCAATGGTGGATTGGCGCGTCCGCAACCTCAAACTATGGTCTGGCAACGGAATTCAACGACGGCTATACCGCTGGCGGCTACGGCGGCAAGACCGATCTGATGACCGGCAACCTTAATCTCAGCACCGCCTATCGTCTTAACGAGCACTTCAGCTTCGGCGTCGGCTTCGACGCGGTTTACGCGCGCGCCAAGATTGAGCGCTACGCGGGCGAAGCAGGCGCGGCGCTCGGCATTCCCGCCGATACTCAGGTGGCCCATCTGAAAGGCGACGAGTGGGGCTACGGCTGGAACGCGGGTATCCTGTATGAGGTGGATAAAAATAACCGCTTTGGTCTGAGCTATCGCTCGGAAGTGAAAGTCGATTTCGACGGCGACTACAAGAGCAGCCTGCCCTCTTCGATTAACCGCATCAATCAGGCAGCCAATTTAGGTCTTCCTTACGCTACCGGCGGTTCCACCATTCCGGGCGCGCTGACGCTAAACCTGCCGGAGATGTGGGAAGTGTCCGGCTGGCATAAAGTGGCGCCGCAGTGGGCAGTGCACTATAGCCTGGCCTACACCAGTTGGAGCCAGTTCCAGGAGCTGAAAGCCACGGGTTCCAGCGGTCAGACGCTGTTCTATAAAGATGAGAGCTTTAAGGACGCCTACCGTATCGCGCTGGGTACCACCTACTATTACGATCAGAACTGGACTTTCCGTACCGGCATCGCCTTTGATGACAGCCCGGTTCCGGCGGACAAGCGTTCTATCTCTATTCCCGATCAGGATCGTCTCTGGCTGAGCGCCGGCGCTTCGTATGCCTTTAACGACGACGCTTCGGTCGATGTGGGCGTCTCTTATATGCACGGCCAGCACGTCACGGTGGAAGAAGGTCCATATACCTTTAACTCAGTGGGCAAAGCCTGGCTGTACGGCGCGAACTTTAACTACAAGTTCTGACGATATGAACGGGAAAAATGGCGACCTTTGGGTCGCCATTTTATTGAGGAAAGGAACCGACGCAAGTGGCCTGGGCCGATCGCAAAGACGCAAAAAACGGCATCCATGCCAGCTCGGCCCGCGCCGTCCATGGCGCGGGACGCTTTGCTCCTCTGCCCAGGCCACTCGCGTTTCGCGCTCGGTGCATGCATTAAAAAAATGGCGACCCCTGGGTCGCCATTGCTCTTTTTTCCGCCGTTACTGCGCGTCGATATCTTTCAGATCGTCCTGAATTGCGCTGGCGTTCGGGTTCTCTTCCGGCTTAAGACGGCCGCCGTTCGCCAGGAAATCGTGACGCTGGAAATAGGCGTTGCGAATAAAGGCGTAGGGATCCGACTGCTGCTTCAGCAGCGCATCCGAGTCTAGCAGCTGCGCGCGCGTCTCCACCCCTTCCAGCGTCCACTTCGCGATAGACATCGGCCAGGTCAGCCAGCCCAGCACCGGATAGAGCGTATCGACGTAGTCGCCGCCATCTTCGCGGATGGTGAAGCTGCCGTAGGCCGGCAGCTCTACGTAGGGACCGTAGCCGACGCCGTAGTGGCCGAGCGTGCTGCCGAAACGGTGCGGCACTTCACGCGCCAGCTCCGGGTTCGCCTTGCCCGCCACATCGATAAAACCGCCCAGACCCAGAATCGAGTTCAGAAAGAAACGGGTAAAGTGAATCCCCGCCTGGCGCGGCTCGCCGACCAGAATCGAGTTCACCATGCTGGCCGGCTCTTCCAGGTTGCCGAGGAAATTGCTTAAGCCCGTACGCGCCGGCACCGGCACATAGTCGCGCCACGCCACCGCGACCGGACGCAGCACGTAAGGATCCAGCACGTTGTAGTTAAAGTTGAACATCGTGCGGTTAAAGCCTTCAAGCGGATCGCTGCGCTGCGCAGGCGCCTCGCTGTCCGGCTTTGAGCTGGCGCATCCAGCCAGAATGACGCTGGCCAAAACCAGGCTGGTCAGGCGGTAAGCCATTGTTATCTCCCTGTGCGGTTTAATGAAGTATCGCTTCAGGGCTGCTGTTGATTAATCTCCACAGCCATGTGCTGATGACCATCCCAGGGCGTCACCGCGCTCAGACCAAACCAGTCTCCGGATTGGGGACTGGCGCTGCCGTCGCGGGAAATACGCACCCGAACCTGCACCTGATGCTGCGCCGAAAGCAGGCGCTCAGGCATCATGGCATTGCTGTCATCCAGCGTAAGCGATAACGGAAAGTGGCTCAGCGGCAAGCGCTTAACGGCCACGGGCACCGGTGAAACACCGTCAGAAACAGAAATATACATGACTCCGCCCGGCGGTAACATTTTTTCTGCCTCCGGCGTCAGCGTCACCGTCAGCGCCAGCTGCGTATTCTGCTGACCGGCGTCGGTTTTTGCTTGTTCAATGCTGCGCTCGATCATCACGCGGCGGCGATCGTCGGCCGGAATCTGTTTCAGCATAGCCTGCCAGCTGCTAATCGCCTGGTCATACTGCTGCTGTTCATAGGCGTTAAACGCCAGCAGGCCGAGCGTGCGCAGGTTGCCGCCATCTTCTTTCAGCATATCTCGCAGCATCAGGCCCGCCTGGCGGTTATCTTGCGGATCGCTGGAGCGGGTCAGTACTTCAGCATAGTCCTGTTTCAGGGCGAGGTTGTTGGGCGCGAGCTGTAGCGCATGCTCGAACGCCTGGCTGGCGCTGGCGGCATTGTTAAGCACCATGCCGAGACGTCCCAGCATGGTCCAGTCATTCAGGTTGTCCGGCTGCGCCTGCAGCGCGGTACGCAGCCCAAGCTGGAGTCGCGCCAGCTCCTCCATGGTCAGCGGCTTCGCCTGCGGATCCATCACCCGCGCGCGCAGCGCCGGATAATCCTGCTGCACCTGCATCCAGCCGGCGACCTGCGTCAGGCCGCCGCTTTTCAGATAGAAGCCGAGCGACACCGCGATCAGCGCTACCGCGCCGGGCAGCAGTACCAGACGGCCGCTGGCGCGCGACGACGCGGCGTGCGGCGGCGGAATATCGGTCAGCAGCGTCTGCTGCAGTTCGCTCACCATGGTGGCGCGCTCGCCGATAACGCCCTGCGCCTCATCCTCTTCCAGCTCGCGCAGGCGCTGATGATAAAAGTCGGTATTAAGGCGATCGCGATCGGCCTCGCTCGCCTGGCGCTGACGCCAGCCTGCGCCGAGAAACAGGGCGCTGGCGGCCGCCAGCAGAATAATAATGCCTATCCACAAAGCGCTCATTTCAGCTTCCCGTCGCGTTTCAGTATCGCCGCAAGGCGCTGTTGATCGGTATCGTCCAGCTCGCTGCGCGTTTTACGCTGGCGACTACGCAGGACGATTACCAGACCGCCGAGCACGGCGAACAGCGCCGGGCCGACCCAGAGGATCAGCGTCGACGGCGTCACCGGCGGCTCATAGGTGACGAAATTGCCGTAGCGCGCCACCATATAGTCGATGATTTGCTGGCGGCTCTGGCCCTGCTTCATCAGCTCATAGACCTTGAGGCGCATATCCGCCGCGATCATCGCATTCGAGTCGGCGATGCTGTTGTTCTGGCACTTCGGGCAGCGCAGCGAGGCGGTGAGATCGCGGTACTGCTCCTCCTGCGCCACGGAGTCGAACTGGTAAGTGTCGATCGCCGCCCACAGGCTAACGCTGAACAGCAGGCCGCAGAGCATCAAAAGCAAGCGCTTCATACGCCCTCCTTGCTGTATTTCCGCCACAGCGGCAGCACGTCCTGCTGCCAGACGCGCGCGTTGAGATCGCCCGCGTGGCGGTAGCGGATAATGCCGTTGCCGTCGATCAGGAAGGTTTCCGGCGCGCCGTAGACGCCAAGATCCAGCCCCAGCATGCCGTCGCCGTCATAAAGGCTGAGCGCATAAGGGTTGCCCAGCGTATTGAGCCATGTCACCGCTTTGGTGCGATCGTCTTTGTAGTTGAGGCCCACGACGCGAATGCCCTGCTCCGCCAGCTGGTTAAGATACTGATGCTCCGCGCGGCAGGTCGGGCACCAGGTTGCCCAGACGTTCAGCAGGATCGGTTTGCCGTCGTTGAGGACTTTCTGGTCGTAGATCTTACCGGGCCGATCGAGCGCTTCCAGCTTAAACAGCGGTACCGGCTTGCCGATCAGCGCCGACTCCAGCCGGGTCGGATCGTCGCCGCCGGCGTTGCGCGACAGCTGCCACAGCAGCGCCGCCGCCAGCAGCAAAAACAGGATCAGCGGAATAAAGAGAATTTTCTTGTTCATGCCCGTTCCTCACGCGCGGCTTTTTTCCGCGAGCGGTAGCGCGGATCGAGCAGGCAGAACAGGCCGCCGACCGCCATAAAGACGCCGCCGAACCAGATCCAGCGCACAAAGGGTTTGTAGTAGATGCGCACCGCCCAGGAGCCGTTATCCAGCTCTTCGCCCAGCGCGGCGTAGAGATCGCGCGTGAAGCCGCCGTCGATCGCCGCCTCGGTCATCATGGTGCGCGCCGCGGTGTAGAAACGTTTTTCCGCGTGCAGCACCGCTTCCGGCTTGCCGTTGCGGCTGACGTCGATAATGCCGACGCCGCCGCTGTAGTTCGGCCCCTGCAGGTTATGCACGTCGCGGAACACGAAGTGGTAACTGTGAATATCAATACTGTCGCCCGCTTTCATGCGCACGTCGCGCTCGACGCTGTACTGGGTGCTGAAGGCGATGCCGATGACCGTGACGCCGACGCCGATATGGCCCAGCACCATGCCCCAGTGGCTGCGCGACAGATGGCGCAGGCCGCGAAAGAAAGCGTGCCGGTGAGTGGCGCGCTCGTGCAGCTCCATGAGCGTCAGCACCAGGATCCACACCGACATCAGCAGTCCCACTACCGTCATCGCCTCAATGCGATCCTGCAGCAGCCAGGGCAACAGGATTGCGCTGGCCAACGTCACCACCAGCGCCAGCGCCAGACGCTTCCACAGTTTCTGCGGTTCGTCGCGACGCCAGCGCACCAGCGGCCCGATGCCGAGCATCAGCGCGAACGGCGCCATCAGCCAGCTGAACATGGTGTTAAAGAAAGGCTCGCCAACGGAGATGCTGCCGAGACCGAACTGCTTGTGCACCAGCGGCAGCAGCGTGCCGAGCAGCACCACCAGCATCGCGGCGATCAGCAGCACGTTATTGCCGAGCAGGAACGATTCGCGCGACCAGGTTTCGTTCTGCACGCGGCTGCGTACCTGCCCGCCCTTAATAGCGTAGAGCAGCAGCGAGCTGCCGATCACGATGACCAGGAAGGCGAGGATAAACATGCCGCGCGCCGGATCCGAGGCGAAGGAGTGCACCGACACCAGCACGCCGGAGCGCACCAGAAAGGTGCCGAGCAGGCTGAGGGAAAAGGCGGTGATCGCCAGCAGCACCGTCCAGGCTTTAAAGGTGCCGCGCTTTTCCGTCACCGCCAGCGAGTGCATTAGCGCGGTGCCCGCCAGCCACGGCATAAAGGAGGCGTTCTCGACCGGATCCCAGAACCACCAGCCGCCCCAGCCGAGTTCGTAATAGGCCCATGCCGAGCCGAGCACGATGCCGATGGTCAGGAACACCCAGGCCGCCGTGGTCCAGGGGCGCGACCAGCGCGCCCAGGCAGTATCCAGCCGACCCGCCATCAGCGAGGCGATGGCGAAGGCGAAGGCCACCGAGAAGCCGACGTAGCCCATGTAGAGCAGCGGCGGATGGAAGATCAGGCCGATATCCTGCAGCATCGGATTGAGGTCGCGCCCGTCGATGGGGAAGTCGGGCAGCGTGCGGGTAAAGGGATTCGAGGTGAGAATAATAAACAGCAGGAAGCCGAGATTGATCATGCCCATCACCGCCAGCACGCGCGCCAGCGCATCCTGCGGCATGCCGCGGCTAAAAATCGCCACCAGCAGCGTCCAGCTGCTGAGCAGCAGCACCCAGAGCAGCAGCGAGCCTTCGTGCGCGCCCCAGGTCGCAGCGATGCGGTAATAGACCGGCAGCAGCGTGTTGGAGTTGGCGGCGACATAGCCGACGGTAAAGTCGTTAACCACGAAGGCGTGCACCAGCACGAGGAACGCCCCGGCGATGCAGAGGAACAGACCGCTGGCAAGCGGACGCGCCAGCCCCATCAGACGCGCATCCTGACGCACCGCGCCCCACAGCGGATAAACGCTCAACAGCAGCGCGATGCCCAGCGCCAGGCAGAGCAGAAAACTTCCAACTTCTGGCATCATGACTGGGTTCTCGCCTGTTCCGCCAGCGCCTGCGGGCTCTTGTGATTCTTCTTCATCGCATCCTCGATTTCCGGCGGCGTGTACTTCTCGTCATGCTTCGCCAGCACCTCTTTGGCGTTGACCAGGTTGCCCTCTTCCAGCACGCCCTGCGCGACGACGCCCTGCCCTTCGCGGAACAGGTCCGGCAGAATGCCTTCGAAGCTGACGCTGACCACGCCGTTGGCGTCGTAAAGCTTAAAGGAGACGGCCAGCGTATTCGGGTCGCGCTTCACGCTGCCCGGCATCACCATGCCCCCGACGCGCAGGCGCTGCCCCGCTTCCGGCTTCTGATGATCCTCGCCTTTGCCGTAGAGGATTTCGCTCGGCGTGTAGAACAGGTCAATATTGGAACGCAGCGCATACATAACCAGCGACGTGGCGAGGCCCAGCCCCACCAGGATCGCCACAACAACGTACAGGCGCTGACGACGACGGGTATTCACATTGGATCTCCTGCCGCTTCACCGGCGGCTTGTTTCATTTTCGCCGAACGGATGCGGCGCTCCCTGGACTGACGCTGGCGGATCTCGGCCAGCAGGCGGCGGCGCTGCAGCAGCGTATGCAGCAGCAGCCCGCCAAGTGGAACAAGGGTGCAGATCACCGCCAGCCAGACGTAAAAGGCGTAGCCGCCCATGGCGAAAAAGGCGGAGAGGGAAGAGAAAGCGGGCGTCATGCTTTGCGGCCTCCGTTGGCGAGGTTCGCCACCCAGGGGCGGTGTCGCTCGGTGTAGAGGATAAGGTTACGCAGGCGCATCAGCGTCAGCGTAACGAACAGCAGCAGATAGCCGAGGATCGCCCAGCGCAACGGCGTGCGCATGCTCGGCGCAATCGCCTGCTGCAGAATGCCCGACGAGCCCTGATGCAGGGTGTTCCACCACTGTACCGAGAAGTGAATGATCGGCAGGTTGACCACGCCGACCAGGATAAGAATGCCGGCCGCGCGTCCCGCCGTGCGGCGGTCGTCAAACGACTGATAGAGCGCTATCACGCCCATATAGAGGAAGAGCAGCACCAGCTCCGAGGTCAGGCGCGCGTCCCAGATCCACCAGGTGCCCCACATTGGCTTGCCCCAGGCGGAGCCGGTGATCAGGGCGATAAAGGTAAAGACCGCGCCGACCGGCGCCATCGCGGTAGAGACCAGATCCGCCATCTTCATCTGCCACACCAGGCCGGTAAACGCGGCAACCGCCATCGCGGCGTAAACGCCCATCGACCACATCGCCGCCGGAACGTGGATATACATAATGCGGAAACTATCGCCCTGCTGATAGTCGGCCGGCGCGAAACCAAAGCCCCAGATCCAGCCGAGCAGCAGCGTCGCCGCGCCCGCCACGGCAAACCAGGGAATTAAACGCCCGCAGAGCTGATAAAGCCGCTCCGGCCTTCCCAGCTGATGTAACCATTTCCACATGTTGCATTGCTCACAGGTTAAAAAATCATTCCCGACATGTCTGACGCATGTGCGGATCAGTGCAGCGCGATACGCAGCGCGGCGGCGGTGGCGAACGGTGCCAGCGTCGCGCTGGCCGCCAGCATCGCGCCGAGGATCGCCAGATAACCGCCGATCGGCAATCCCTGGCCCGCCGCGTCGATCGCCGCGCTGGCGAAAATCAGTACCGGCACCGCCAGCGGCAGCACCAGCAGGCTTAGCAGCACGCCGCCGCGCCGCAGCCCAACCGTCAGCGCGACGCCGATGGCGCCAAGAAAGCTGAAGGTCGGCGTGCCGAGCAGCAGCGTCAGCGCCATCGCCAGCCAGCTGTTGAAATCGAGCGACAACAGCAGCGCTGCCAGCGGCGACAGCAGGATCAGCGGCAGGCCGGTGACCAGCCAGTGGGCGATCACCTTGCCCAGCACGGTAACCGGCAACGGCGTCGGCAGCAGCAACAGCTGCTCCAGCGATCCGTCGATAAAATCGTCGCGGAACAAGCGCTCCAGCGCCAGCAGCGATGAGAGCAAGGCGGCGACCCAGGCCACGCCCGGCGCGATGCGCGCCAGCTGCTGCGGTTCCGGCCCGATGCCGAGCGGGAACAGCGTAATCACGATCAGAAAGAACCAGAGCGGGTTAACCACCTCCGCGCCGCTGCGAAAGGCGATGCGCAGCTCGCGCTGAATCATGCGCAGCGACATCAGAGCAGCTCCGCGCCAGTAAGCCGTATTTTACGTACGCGCGCATCGCTTTTTGGCAGATCCTGGTGGGTGGTGAGAATAACCGCGCCGCCCTGTTCGGCATGTTGCGTAAAGCGCTTCATTAATTTCTCCACACCTTCTTTATCTATCGCCGTTAGCGGCTCATCCAGGATCCACAGCGCGGCGTCACTGAGCCAGAGCCGCGCCAGCGCCACGCGCCGCTGCTGTCCCGCCGAAAGCTGCGCCACCGGCACCTCTTCGTAGCCCAGCAGATCGACGCACTCCAGCGCGTCAAATATCTGCGAGGCGTCGCGGTTCGGATGATAGAAGCGCAGATTTTCCAGCGGCGATAGTACCGCTTTTACGCCAGGCTGATGGCCGAGAAAAAGCAGGCTTTGATGCCATTGTTCGCGCTGTTGGCGTATCGACTCGCTTTGCCAGCGCACCTCACCCTCTTCCGGACGGCTCAGCCCTGCCAGCAGGCGCAGCAGCGACGTTTTACCGGCACCGTTCGGCCCTTCGATCTGTACGATATCGCCCGCCGCCACGCCGAACGACAGGCCATGGAACAGCGTGCGTTCGTCGCGAACGCAAGAGAGATTAATGACTTCGAGCATGCCGGAGGAGTCGCGCCAGGTAAAAAGTGGCCAGGATGATAGCACAAGGTTGCAGTGGGCCGAAGCCCATGGCGTGCGGCACGGCGCGCCTCGCATGATGGTTATGCCTCTTCTGAGGCGAATATGGATAAAAAACGCTCAACGTTAAAATTTTGTTACGTTTCATCTGAAAGATAGTTACATTTCGCCCTTGCTAAAACAGGCTACGCTTATTACGCGCAGCAATTATAACAAGGAGCAAATATGAAACCTTCCCCATCCAGTCACCAGGATGAAAACGATGTCGACAGCGAAGAGAAAGAGCAAGGAACGGAAATTGAGGTAAACGAAGAGGCCCTGCCTTCGCGTGCGGCAGCGATACATGAAGAGATTCGTCAGGATGGCGAAAAGGAGTTAGAGCGCGACGGAATGGCGCTGCTCTGGTCGGCGATTGCGGCTGGCCTGTCGATGGGCGCCTCGCTGATGGCGAAGGGGATCTTTCAGGTGCATCTTGACGGCCTGCCCGGCGCCTTTTTGCTGGAAAACCTGGGCTACACCTTCGGCTTCGTTATCGTCATTATGGCGCGCCAGCAGCTCTTTACCGAGAATACGGTAACGGCGGTGCTGCCGGTGATGCACAAACCGACGCTGGGCAATGTCGGCCTGCTGCTACGGCTGTGGGGTCTGGTGCTGCTCGGCAACCTGATCGGCACCGCTCTCGCCTCGCTCGCCTTTGCCGAGATGCCGATTTTCGACGACGCGACGCGCCAGGCCTTTAGCGCCATCAGCCAGAAAGTGATGGAAAACACGCCCGGCGAGATGTTTGCCAACGCGGTGATTTCTGGCTGGATTATCGCGACGATGGTCTGGATGATGCCGCAGGCGGGCGCCACCAAACTGATTGTGATCGTGATGATGACCTGGTTGGTCGGGCTCGGCGATCTGGCGCATATCGTGGTGGGTTCGGTGGAGATCCTCTATCTGGTCTTTACCGGGCAGATTAGCTGGTATGAGTTTATCTGGCCGTTCGCGCTGCCGACCCTGCTGGGCAATATCACCGGCGGCACGCTGATTTTCGCGTTGATCAGCCATGCGCAGATCCGTAACGATATGAGCGAGGCGGCGAAAGAGGAAGCGAAAGCGAAACAGCGCGAAGCGAAGCAGCAGGAAAAGCAGCGCTAAGCTGTTGAGGAAATGAGCAAACGCGCCGCCGTTGGGTTATTCTTGCGGCGCGTTTGCGCTATACTGCGCGCCGCGGTCCCCTTAGTTAAATGGATATAACGAGCCCCTCCTAAGGGCTAGTTGCAGGTTCGATTCCTGCAGGGGACACCATCCTGATGAGCATGTAGCGGTTAAGCCGCTGGTTAATGTGCATATCCGTTTCAGACAGCAGCCTTTCCGACAATGATTTTCCAGGCTCATACTGACTGAGCTGATAGAGCTGCTCCTCCAGCGGCGGCGCGCTTTCAAAACTCGTCGTGATGGCAAGTACCATGGTTTTCAGTTCCGAACCGGTCAGATAGCTCCCTTTACGCACGTCCAGCGCGTTAAGCCGACGCGTCATTTCCCGCAGCCCTTCCATGCCCTGATGCCAGCCGGTCAGCGCCTCCGATGGTATCGCATTACCGGCAATATCCTGCCGCCACTGCGCTTTTAGCCTTTCTGCCGCCGCTGGCTGTGCGCGAGCCGCCAGCGCAAAACCGTACTGCTGGCGCCACAGCGGCGAAAGCTGCGCCAGCTGCTTTAGTGCAGCCTCATTCGCCGCCACCGGCAGTGGGCCGCTTTCGGCGGGATATAACCTCTGCCAGCCCCATTCGGCTGCCGCGCCCAGCGTCAGCATGGTCAGCATACCGGCGGCGAAAAGCTTCCAGCCCTTTTTTGCGCAGGCGCAGCCAGCACCTCGCGCGCCACGTAAACCAGGGGGTCGGCCGGCAAAACGGCGGGCGCGACCAAGGGCGCAGTTACATCAGCTTCGTTGTGCAGGTCCACCTCTCTTCTCTCCTGCTCCAGCCTGCTCACCGCTTTTTAACAGGCCTGCAATGGCGGCTTCCCAAAACAGCGCTTCGCGCTCTCCAGCGATGGCAAACCTAATAAGCACGATCTTTGCGAAGGTTTCCGCATTCACCTGAGCCATGTGGTACCCGCTCTATGCGTTGCTGAGAAAAAAGGCGTCGCCAATGCGGATGAAGAAAGAGATGAAAGCGATGTTGCTAAACCGCTAGCCGCGCCAGGCTGCTGCGCAGCATCAGGCGCCTGATAAAACTAAGGCGGAAAATGGTCTTTCCGCCTTAGCTGTGAGAGCGTTATTACTCTTCTTTCATATATTGCTGCTTAATATATTCCCTGGTTTTCTGCATGGCTTCGCTCATCTTTTGCAGCTTTTGCGCTTTATCAGGCGTGTCCGGCAGGAAGCCGACAAACTTATCGCTGGTACCGTAAGGCCGCATCCAGCCTTTAGGGAAATCAGCGGCTTTCACGCCATTGCCGTGATCTTCGTAGCGCTGAACGATGCCTTCAGAAAGTCTGGCGTTATAGGGAATGACGTTCTTGCCTTTGTGGTCACTGAGCTTGTTGAACAGCTCCTGACGCAGCGCCTGTTTAATTTTCACAATAGCGGAATCGGTCGCGTTGATCAGGTTATGCATCTCTTTGGGATCTGCTTTCAGATCGTAGAGTTCTTCCGTATCCCAGACGCCATAGTAGTTGATGTACTTATAGCGGTCGCCGCGAATAGCGAAGGTCGTTGGCGTATAGGGGAAGTTATATTCACAGAAGTATTCATAGACGAAGGTTTTACTGCGCGGTTCGGCCGGTGCCTTGCCGCTGCCCAGCGCCAGGAAGCTGGAGCCGTCATAATTTTTCGGTTTGGCGATGCCAGCGGCGTCCAGAATGGTTGGCGCAATATCGATATTGGCGACTACGTCCTCTACCACGCGGCCCGCATCAAATCCCGGCCCGCTGGCGAGCAGCGGAACGCGAATCGACTCTTCGTAAGCGTTGCGTTTATCCGTCAGGCCATATTCGCCGAACATAAAGCCATTATTTCCCATCACCATAATGATGGTGTTTTATCCAGGCCCTGCGCTTTCAGATAGTGGCGGATACGCCCCACGCTCTCATCAACCGACATCAGCGTTTCGTAATAGCTCTCCAGCCAGCTATTGTACTCCATATAGGGGAAATCGATACCGTGTCAGCTGTTGCGCTGATCTTTAACCCAGCGCGGTTTTCCTTCGTAGTTGGCCGCGTTATTGACCCAGGAATCAGTTTTTTTGAATACCTTGCCTTTCAGGTTGCCGATGTGGCGCGGCGCGGGCCGTTGCGATAAGCCGAAGGCGAAACGCCATGGATCTGCCTGAAGCGGTTGCTGAAATGACTGGGCGAATGGAACCCGCAGCTGAGAGCGATGGTAGTCAGCGAAAGCGAGGCGTCCGCCAGCATCTGTTGCGCTCGCTGCATGCGACGCCGCATTACGTACTGGTGCGGCGCTTCGCCCATCGAATGGCGAAACATGCGCGCGAAGTGAAACTCGCTTAGCGACGCTTCGTGACTGAGCTGCGCCAGCGTCAGCGGCCGATCAAGATGCGCGTCGATAAAGGCGAGCAGTCGACGCAGCACCGCAGGCGCCAGGCCGCCACGCGTCTGAGGCGCGCGCCAGCGCACGTCGCTGTAGCGCTGCAGCAGATGGGTCAGCAGCAGGGTCGAAGCGCTGCTCAGCATCAGCTGATTTGCGGGCTGCTGCCAGTCGCAGCTGAGCAGAAAATGGCGATAGAGCTGGGTAATGCGATCGTCGCTGGCGAAGACTTTCTCGTGCAGCTGAAGGTGCGCCGGACTGCGATCCCACGTCTCTTCCGCCAGCTGGCGCAGATGCGCTTCGGAGCAGTAAAGATGAACAAACGAGAGATCGGAACGCAGATCCCAGGTGGATTCGACGCCGGCGGGCATCAGGCAGAAGCGATCCGGCCCGCCGCCGTTACGCCAGCCGTTCGGGGTTTTGTGCCAGGTATCGTAGCCGTCGGCGATATAGAGGCTGAGGGTGTGATGGTTGCTGAGATTGGTCACCCGATCGCCGCTGTTGAACCAGTGCGCCAGCTGCGTGCCGTCGCTAAGCCGCGCGTGGTGACGCAGCTGGGCTTTATGACGTTGCAGCATATCGAAAGTCTGGTAAGTCGGGGCATTCACAAGCGTTCTCCTGCTAACTGGCCTCCAGTGTATGAAGAGCCGCCTGAAGAGAACAGTCTTATCCGACGCGACGGATAAAAAAGCGCAAGAATTTGCAAGTGCGCCGCAAGCGGTTGCAAGCCCCCTGCCGCTTTTCCGGTAATACTGCGGCCTGACTTGAAGGAGGCATGCAATGAATCTCGCTTTATACCTTTCCGTGGTGCTGATCTGGGGCACTACCTGGATCGCCATTTACGCCCAACAGGCGGCCAGCGGCGGCAGCGTCGGCGCGGCGGTGTTCTGGCGCTTTATCGTGGCGTCGCTGGTGATGCTGGCGGCGCTCAGGGCAATTAAGCGCCTGCGAGCGCTAACCACGCGCGATCACCTCTTTTGCCTGCTGCAGGGCTGCTGCGTCTTCGGCTTTAATTTTCTCTGCTTTTACCACGCGGCTGCCTGGATCAACAGCGGGCTGGAGTCGGTGATCTTTTCGATGGCGGTGCTCTACAACGCGCTCAACGGCTGGCTCTTCTTCCGGCAGCGCCCTTCCCTGCGGCTGCTGCCGGCCGCCGCACTCGGCGCCGGCGGAATGGTGGCCCTTTTCTGGCGCGATCTGCACGGCAGCGAAGCTTCTGTCCAGCTGTTATGGGGTGTTGGGCTGAGCGCGCTGGGCACGCTGGGGTTTTCGCTGGGCAATATGATCAGCCTGCGCCATCAGCGCCTGCAGCGCGATGTGCTGACGACCAACAGCTATGCGATGCTCTACGGCGCGCTGGCGATGGCGCTGGTCACGCTGCTGCAGGGCGAATCGCTCCAACCTGTCTGGAACCGGCAGTGGCTGGGCGCGGTGGCGTATCTGGCGATTTTTGGCTCGGTAATTGGCTTCGGCGCCTACTTCACGCTGGTTGGCCGCATCGGTGCCAGCCAGGCTGCCTACAGCACGCTGCTTTTTCCGCTAGTGGCATTAGGGCTGTCAACGCTTTATGAAGGATATCACTGGCATCCAGAAGGCTTTATGGGATTAACGATGATTCTGGCAGGCAACCTGGTGATGTTTGCGCGTTTACCAGGCGGGCTCAGGCGCCACGTGCCGCAATAAAGCAAAGAGCGGGCATAACGCCCGCCCCGCTGAGCGTCATGCCCGGCGCTGCACAGGGGTAAGCTGATGAGGTCGGTTAATCGCCTTGCGCGCTATCCAGTAGAGCAGCACGCGCTCATCGTCATTGTCCTGGTCGGCCATGGAGAGCAGTTTCAATGCCAGTGTGGATTTGGTCACAGGCTGCTGCTCATCGCTGAGTTCAATCACTGCCTGACCGATGATGCAGCGGACTTCGTCCTCACAACTAAGGGATTCATATGCTCGGTCTTTCATATTTCCTCCTGTAAAGTGAGCTTCAAGCCTGGCAAATATTCTGCAGCTTTGCTTGCGAAAGCGCCTCAGAGACATATCTGGTTACGTCAGGTAACCAATCATTATCAGATTGCTGAGTTGTTCATACTTTAGCGAAGCGGATTCGCTGCCGTTCATACCCTGACAGCGGCATTTCATGACGCGTTTCATCCCGTTCATGCTTTTTCTCGTCGCGCGCGCGTAGCCCCGTTTTAATCTGGCGTTAGTGTCCAGATCCCCGGACGGGAGAGAAAATTATGAATCAGACAATGTCATCATCCTACCAACGCACCCGCTGGCTTACCCTGGTCGGCACGGTCATTACCCAGTTTGCGCTGGGTTCGGTCTATACCTGGAGCCTGTTCAATGGGCAGCTGGCGTCAAAACTCGACGCGACGGTAAGCCAGGTCGCCTTCTCGTTCGGGCTGCTGAGCCTCGGTCTGGCGGTCGCCTCGTCGCTGGCGGGCAAGCTGCAGGAGCGATTCGGCGTACGGCGCGTCGCTATCGGCGCGGGTCTGCTGATGGCGGCTGGCTTCTGGCTGACAGCCCATGCCGACAATCTGATGATGCTCTATCTCAGCGCTGGCGTGATGGTCGGGCTGGCGGACGGCGCGGGTTATCTGATGACCCTGTCGAACTGCGTGAAGTGGTTCCCTGAGCGCAAGGGCGTGATCTCCGCCTGCGCCATCGGCGCGTACGGCCTCGGCAGCCTGGGCTTTAAATTTATCTGCGGCGCGCTGCTAGGCGCGGTCGGCCTGGAGCAGACCTTTATTATCTGGGGCCTGGCGGCGATGGGGATGATTATTCTCGGCGCGCTGCTGATGCGCGATGCGCCGGTTCAGCGCGCGACGGGTCAAAGCGCGCAGCAGGCGCGCGACTATACGCTGGCGCAGGCGGTGCGTCTGCCGCAGTACTGGATGCTGGCGCTGATGTTTTTGACCGCCTGCATGAGCGGACTCTATGTGATCGGCGTGGCGAAAGATATCGGCGAAGGCCTTGTGCATCTCAGCGCGCAAACCGCAGCCAATGCGGTGACGGTGATCGCCATCGCCAACCTGAGCGGTCGTCTGGTGCTCGGCGTGCTCTCCGACAAGATCGCGCGTATCCGGGTGATCTCACTGGCGCAGATTATTTCGCTGGCGGGCATGAGTATTCTGCTGTTTACCCGCATGAATGAGACCACCTTTTTTGTTTCGCTCGCCTGCGTCGCCTTCAGCTTCGGCGGCACCATTACCGTCTTTCCGTCGCTGGTCAGCGATTTCTTCGGCCTCAATAACCTGACGAAAAACTACGGGCTGCTTTATCTGGGCTTCGGCATCGGCAGCGTGCTCGGCTCGCTGATCGCCTCACTGTTCGGCGGCTTTACCGTTACCTTCAGCCTGATTATGACGCTGCTGGTGATGTCGCTGCTGCTGTCGCTAATGATTCGCCTGCCTCAGCGCGAGCCGCTGGCAGAGCAGATGCTGCAGCGGAGCTGAGCAGCAGCGCGGGCGCCATGGCGCCCGCGCCTTTATGCGTTAAGTGATGGCCTGCGCGTTATCCCGGAAACAGCGGCTCCGCAATACCCGCTACCTCCACCTCTACCGCCAGAATATCCCCTGACTGCGGATAGCGCGCCAGCTCCTCTTCTGTGCGATCCTCGCGCGAGCTAGTGATATAGAGCGTTTTCAGGTCGGGGCCGCCAAAGGCGACCATGGTCGGCCAGCGCACCGGCAGCGCAATCTCATCAACAATTTGCGCGCTGACGGGATCGATACGCACGATGCGCCCGCCGTCGAACTGAGCCGACCAGTAAAAGCCTTCGCTGTCGACCGCCGCACCGTCCGGCAAGCCGCCTGCAGCGTCGAACTGGCGGAAGATCTCCCGCGCGCCCGGCTCGCCGTTCGCATCGAGCGGATAGCGATAGAGCACTTCGTTCGGCGTATCGCTATGGTACATCCAGCGGCGATCGGGCGAAAAGGCGACGCCGTTGGATATCTTGATGTCGCGCGCTTTCACCTCCAGCTCCAGCGACGGTGTTACGCGGCAAAGCAGCGCGCCGTTCTTATCCTGCGGCTCCCACAGGCTGCCGCACCAGAAATTGCCCCAGGGATCAACGCGCCCATCGTTAAAGCGGCTTTTCGCCGCCTCGCCTGGGTTATCGGCAATTTTACGCTGCGGTCTGCCCTGCTCATCCAGCAGCCAGACGCCGCTGCGCAGCGCCGCAATCACTCCGCCCTGCTCGCGCAGGCCGATACAGCCGACCTCTTCCTGCTGCGGAAAGCTCTCCAGCGCACCGCTGCGCGGATCGAAGCGGTGAATGGCAGGCGCCAGGATATCCACGCACCACAGCACCTGTTCGCGCGCCGACCAGGTGGGACACTCGCCCAGCTCCGCCTGCAACGCCAGTACATTTTTTACTTCAGGCTTCATCATCGCTCCTTTTTATTTCGCATCAGCATACTTTAGTCTGAATTCGCTCCAGCGGGTAAAAACGCCGCACTTGCTTTTCAGAATTATCTTGCCGATAATCGTTTTTATTCGGCCGGTTCCGATAGGCTTATTTAATCCCTCTCTACTTAGACCTGGCTCTGAAATATCCCGTAATATCTCTCTAAATAACTCTACATTCACTGCATCATCACTCCACTATTCCGGCGTAATGTCGTACCTATCGGAAAAGAGGAGAACTTTCTGTGAAAAAAATCGTTAAAGTTGCCACCGTTTTTGCCGTTATCTCTATGCTGAGCGGGTGCATTATAGACAGAGGTCATGGCGGCGGCTGGCATCACGGCGGCGGGCATGGCTGGCATCATCACCGCTAAGGGCAAAGATTTCACACAGCATAAAATAATAAAATAAAAAAAGGGCGGGATATTACCCGCCCATTTTACTATTTAACTCGATTAGCTTTTCAGCGCGTAGTTACACTGAAACCAGCTGGTTTTCAGCCCAGGAATATGACTCTCCTGCGGGGTTAGCGCTTCCACCTTATCAAATCCTTTCTTGCCGCAATAATCCGCCAGATCCAGCTCCATCGCATCTCGATTTAATTTCTGCGGATCGTAACGGTACTGCACCGTATTTGCGCTCGGATCTTCATCTACGCGTTCAAAGCCCCCGGGTTTGCTGACGCTACAGCCGGTCAGCAATAACAGCGCCGTCGCGCCGACGATAATTGATTTCATTTTTTCTTTCTTCCTCTCGTTGCTGCGGCAGTTTAAGCCGCAGCGCTGGCGTCGGCTATCGGAAAACTGCCCAACCTGACGCCACAAATGTAAGTTTTCACCGATTAAAGTGATATTACCAAACGGTTATCTCTATCGCTAAAAGGGTGAGAAGATGCCCTTAGACAAAACAGCGTCTGCACCACACCAGGTTATGCCCAAGAAGACATTCAGATTGGTTTTAAGCCCGTGCTAAGCGGGCTTTTTTTCGCCTGTCAGCCAGAGAGAGCCACCATTCTACGCAACAGGTTCGCGGCGTGTTTGTCCGGCAATGCGAGGATGGCGCTGTAGAGATCGACAGACATCGCGCACATAGAGGAGCGATCGACCGCGGTGTCGGCAGGCATATTGAGCTGCTGCAGCTTGTCGCCCCACTTCTTATAGAGCGTCGCCACAATGCGCTGCAGATCCTGCTGCGCCTGTGGCTGATCCACCGGCAAATCGGCGCCGCGACTCGACAGCAAGAGCTGTTCCATCGCCGCCGCGTCCTGCGCGTTAAGCGCCGGCGACAGCGTTTTCACCAGATTGACCCCGCCGCTCACCTGCGGATAAAGAAAGCGGAAGCAGAGCTGCGGATCGCGCTGGCCCAGCGCCTGCATCGCATTGACCGAGGCGCGGATATAGTTGACTACGGCCGCATCCGGCGCGCGCATCAGCCGCTGATTAATCAGGTCGGCCAGCCAGCCGCGCAGCTCGCCTGTCGCCTGCTGCGGCGTTTCGCCGAGACGCAGCTTGAGCTGCAGCTCCTGCACCAGCAGCTGCCACAGCGCCGGCTCCTGCGTTTGCAGCACGCGGTAGCCTGGCGTTTGCGCCAGATAGTCGATCGCCGCCTGCTGCTGCGCGGCGCGCTGCTGCTGCGGCTTCAGCCAGCTGAACCAGAGCAGGTTCGCCAGCAGTAGCGGCAGCAGGAATAGTACGACGCCCTGCCAGGCGCGCAGCCGGGTGGTCTTAATCAGAACGACGATGATAAGCGCCAGCAGCGCGAAGGCGGCCAGCGTGACGATCCACAGCGAGGTCATGCGAAGTTGCTCAATCCTTACGAACGTCGATTAATACCGGGCAGTGGGCGCGCTCGATCACCGCTGCACTCACCGAGCCCTTTAGCAGACGGTTAAAAGAGGAGAGATGACGCCGCCCCATAATGATCATCTGCGCGTTAAGCTGGTGTGACTGAGCGACGATGGTATCCGCCGCTTCGCCCGCGACGATCAGCCCGCGTGCGTCAACTCCGGCGCGCAGCAGCGGCGCCAGCGCGTGACGCACCACCAGCTCGGCGGTGTTCTGCTCATCCTGCGCCATGGCGAAATCTTCCGGATCTTCGCCGGCGGTAATATCGATCGGCTGGTTGCAGGAGGAGTACGCAGGATCGACACAGCAGAGCACCACAACCTGCGCCTTGTGCGCCAGCGCTTCCTCTATCGCCGTGGCGATCACCTTCTGGGCAACCGGCGAA
>Ga0157361_1000140_pt1 | contig 38277 bp, 30 predicted proteins | sample AttlaeALBM2_FD_111481 | JGI IMG/M metagenome (GOLD analysis project Ga0157361, IMG submission 111481) | Fungus gardens microbial communities from leaf cutter ant in Ribeirão Preto, State of São Paulo, Brazil - Atta laevigata ALBM2 | ecosystem: Host-associated > Fungi > Mycelium > Unclassified ...
GGTTAACAGCCAGTCCGGAAAAGGCGGCGCGGCCTGGCTGCTGGAGCAGAACCATGGCTTGCAACTGCCGCGCGGACTGCAGCAGGATTTCAGCCGTGTGGTGCAGCAGCAAACCGACGAGCATGGCCAGGAGATGACGCACCATGCGCTGTGGCAGCTGTTCTGCCAGCACTACGGCTTAACGCAGCCGGCCCGTCGGCTGCTGGAGGCGGAGAGCCACAGCGATGAACAGGGGGAAACACGCTTTAAGGCACGCCTGCAGCAGGGTTCGCAGCCGCTGACGCTGGAGGGCAAAGGCAACGGTTTGCTCTCGGCGGCGGTGGCGGCGCTACGCCAGCGCTATGATCTCTCAATGACCATTGAGGATTACCACGAGCATACGCTGGGCAAGCGCAGCGACAGCCGTTCGGTGGCCTACATCAGCTGCCTCAATGCACGCGGCGAACGCAGCTGGGGCGTGGGGATTGATAATGATGTCACGCGCGCCTCGCTGCAGGCCCTGCTCAACGCGGCACGCGTTTTTCTGCCACAGGAAAGTAGTTCGCTGGCGTAACGCCGAGCACGCGGCGAAACATGGCGCTGAAGGCGCTCGGACTCTCATAACCGAGATCGAGCGCCACCGTGAGTACGGCGTCACCCTGCGCCAGCCGCGTCAGCGCCACGCTCAGGCGTGCGCGCCGCAGCCAGTCGCTGAACTGCAAACCGGTCTCCCGGCTAAAGTGCCGCGCCAGCGTCCGTTCAGCCACGCACAGCTGCGCGGCGGCGCGCTTCAGCGTCCACGCTTCGCCCGGCGCCTGCTGAATCTGCTGGCACAGCGCCAACAGGCGTTCACTCTCCGGCAGCGGCAGGCCAAACGGCAGCACATCCATGACGCGAATCTCATCCAGAATCAGCTCGTAGATGCGCTCTGCGCGACTGCCGGCACCGTACTGCTCCGGCAAGGTCAGCGCGGTGACAATCAGCTCACGCAGCAAGGGCGAGATCTGCACCACCTGACAGCTGGCCGGCAGATCGGCTCGCGCCAGCGGATCAACAAACAGCGTCCGCGCCGCCACGCTCCCCACCGTGTGCAGCGCATGGCGCGTTCCGGCGGGCAGCCACACGCCGCGGCTGGGCGGCACCACCCAGCTACCGTGCTGCGTCTCCACCTTCACCACCCCGCTCAGCGTATGAATCAGCTGGGCGCAGTCGTGAAAATGCCAAGGCTCTGCTGCGCCGTGGGCGTAGTCATGCGCGTACGGCACCAAAGGACGCCGTGAGAAATCGAAGCTGAGCCGCTGGCTCATATCAGCGCTTCAGGTACTGATAGACCGCCGCCAGATCCTGCTCGCCGTGGCCAGCGTCAACCGCCTGTTGCCAGACATCCACAATGTTTTCCAGCGCAGGCAGGCGGGTATCACCGGCAGCGTCCAGCGCCAGCTTCGCGTCTTTCAGCGCCCAGACCAGATGCATCTGCGGGGTGAAATCACCGCTTTCGATCATGGCGAGTTTGGCTTTGGCATAGGGCGCAGCCAGCGGACCGCCCTCCAGCACGCGCCATAAATCATCCGTACTGAAACCAAACTGCTCCGCCAGACGCGTGCTCTCGGCCAGGCTCTGCATCAGGCCAATCAGCCAGCTATTGACCACCAGCTTCATGCGCGAGCTGGCACCGGCTTCACCCAGCCACTGTGTGCCTTTACCAATAGCGGCAAAAACCTGCTCAGCGGCCTGCGCGCGGCTGCGATCGCCGCTCGCCATCACCAGAATCTGGGCATTTTCCGCCGGCGCCTTGGTCCCTGAGACCGGTGCATCAATAAACAGGATATCCGGACGCGCCTGCTGCAGTTCCGCGATCAGAGCATCGGTATCGTCCACGCCGATGGTGCCCATCTGTGCCACGGTCGCGCCCTGCTTCAGCGCGCGGCTGACGTCGGCCAGCGTCTGGCGCGTGGTGGCACCGTCAGCCAGCATGGCGATCACTACATCTGCGCCCTCAACCGCCTGTGCGGCGCTGTCTGTTAGCGTCAGGCCTGCGCTCAGCAGATCCTCACCTTTGGCGCGTGTGCGGTTCCAGCCACGCACCCAGAAGCCCTTTTTCAACAGGTTAGCGGCAAAAGCGTGCCCCATTGCGCCCAATCCCAGTACTGCTACCACAGGTTGCTGACTCATCTTCACTCCCTCTTGTGCTTTCTGGCAAAACCCCCACACTGACAGAATTTGTGCCGGGCAGCCAGGCTGTCAGTGCGCTGAAAAAACATTTTTTCACGCCGCGCCTGACAATATTCCGTCATACTATTCACGCTTTTCAAACAAACGACAAAACGAGTAACATACGCGCACAAATGTTCCGCCTGGTTCATTACGCCTCTTTCACGGTCTTTACATAATGAAAATGTCTCTATTGCGACAGGCACCGTTGCTGATGCTGCCTGCACTTCTCCCGCTGCCGCTGCTGGCGGCGGATAACGCCGGCAATACCATGGTGGTGAGCGCCGCGCCGGCCGGTTCGGGCCTCTCCGAACTTGATACGCCCGCGGCCGTGAGCGTGATCAGCGGTGACGAGATGCGTCACGCCGCGCCGCGCGTGAACCTGTCTGAAAACCTCACCAGCGTCCCCGGGCTGCAAATCCAAAACCGCCAGAATTACGCGCAGGACCTGCAGATCTCCGTGCGCGGCTTCGGCTCCCGCTCCACTTTTGGCGTACGCGGGCTGAGAATGTACGTTGACGGTATTCCGGCGACCATGCCGGATGGCCAGGGCCAGACCTCGAACATTGATATCGGCTCGATTGATCGTGTGGAGGTGCTGCGCGGCCCCTTCTCTGCGCTCTATGGCAACTCCTCCGGCGGAGTGATCAACGTGGAGACGGAGACCGGACAGCAGCCCACTACGCTGGAAGCCAGCAGCTGGTACGGCAGCTATGGCAGCTGGCGTAATAGCGTGAAGGCCAGCGGCGCGACCGGCGATGGCACCCACGCCGGAGATGTCAACTACACCGTCTCCGCGTCACGTTTTACCACTCACGGCTATCGCGACCACAGCTCGGCGCAGAAGAATCTCGGCAATGCCAAACTGGGCGTGCGCATTGATGATGTCAGCACCCTAACGCTGCTGTTTAACAGCGTGCACGTAGAGGCGCAGGATCCCGGCGGGCTGACGGCTGCGCAGTGGCGTGATAATCCGCGCCAGGTGGCAAGCAACGTTATGCTCTACAATGCGCGCAAAACGGTCGACCAAACCCAGGCGGGCCTGCACTACCAGCGCCAGATGAGTGACAGCGACGATCTGAGCGTCATGATGTACGCCGGTGAGCGTGAGACCACACAGTATCAGTCCATTCCTGCTGCGGTACAGCGGCGTGCCGGACACCCCGGCGGCGTGATCTCGCTGGCGCGTCACTATCAGGGCATTGATACCCGCTGGACGCACCGCGATACGCTGTTTACCGTGCCGGTGACGCTGACTGGCGGCCTGGACTATGAGACCATGACCGAAAAGCGCAAGGGTTATCAAAACTTTAGCGGCGGCGATCTGGGCGTGCAGGGTGAGATGCGGCGCAATGAGCGCAATCTGATGTGGAACCTCGATCCCTATCTGCAAACGGCCTGGCAACTGAGCGACAGCTGGTCGCTGGATGCCGGTGTGCGTTTCAGTACGGTGAATTTTGATTCCAATGATTACTACATAACCAATGACGATCCGGATGACAGCGGCAACCGTCGCTATCACCGCTGGCTGCCTGCGGCCTCGCTCAACTATGCGATTGATAGCAGCTGGAATACCTATGTGTCAGCGGGTCGCGGTTTTGAGACGCCAACGCTGAACGAGCTCTCATACCGGTCAAACGATCAAAATGGCCTCAACCTCGGCCTGCAGCCGGCCACCAGCGATACCTTTGAATGGGGGACCAAAAAGCGTATCGGCAACGGTCTGCTTACCGCCGCGGTGTTCCAGACCGACACAAAAAATGAGATCGTCACTGACGGTTCATCCAATGGACGCTCAACCTACAAAAATGCCGGTGAAACCCGGCGGCGCGGCCTGGAGCTGGGGCTTGATCAGCAGTTTGGCTACGACTGGCATGCAAAAGCGGCATGGACGCTGCTGGACGCGCGCTACCGCAGCAATGCCTGCGGCAGCGACAGCTGCGACGGCAAACGCATTCCGGGCATTGCGCGCAACATGGCTTACGCCGGCCTGGGCTACATGCCGGAACAGGGCTGGTATGCCGGCGGTGAAGTGCGCTACCTGAGCGATATCGCCGCCAACGATCAAAATGATGTAAAAGCACCGTCCTACACCGTGGTGGGCGTGAACAGCGGCTATAAGTGGCTGATTAAGAACTGGACGCTGGATCTGTTTGGCCGCGTCGATAATCTGTTTGACCGCCGCTACGTCGGTTCCGTGATCGTTAATGAGAGTAACGGTCGTTATTACGAATCCGCGCCGGGCCGTAATTACAGCGCCGGTTTAACGGTAAGTTACGCCTTCCAGTAATAAGCCAGGTGCCTCAGACGTGAGGCGCCCTTTTTATTGATAGCGTGCTGAAGCAATAAAGGTAGAAAAACGCTCACACCAGATCTGTACGGCGGCGTAATCATCCGGGTTTACATGCTCAGGCAGGGCTTGAATAAAATTACCCGCGTGATTGACGGCCCCAACCAGTACCGCCTCACTTTTCATTTTCAGGAAACCTGTCTGATCGTACGCCTGTTGTCGGGTCAGATAGAGTTTATAGTCGGGGCCGGGCGCAATCTTGCCAATAAAGGCAATATCATGCGCAGAGATATAAACATTACCCTCAGCCCAATAGCGCGCACTACTGCCTGGCTGGTCACGTGAAAATCGCGCAGTGTATTTTGCCTGCGCCTGTGCCGCGCGGATCTCCTGCATCAGGGCACTGTTTTCCGCGTTCAGATCGGGCAGCATGTAAACGCCCAGCGCAAAACCCGCGCCGAGAAAGAAAAGATAAGGGGCGATATAAATCAGTCTTACTTTATTTTTCATGACGATTATTCCGGGTGAGCGTTATTTTAACTGCCGTTGCGAATCAGCAAAACAGTAGCGCGGTAAAGCGAAATAACCCTTCAACGTGGCCGGTTTAATGAGAAATGCAGAACGCTATTAACGTTGTGGTGAGTATTGGTTGAGGTGCGTCAGGGGGGCTTTTTGGCGACCCGTCAGGGCCGCCAGATGCGCCTTATGCCAGCAGCGCCAGCACGTCGTCGGTGGAGCCGGTTTCACCCAGGCGAGGGAAAATACGCTCAATGCTATTGCGGTGCGTCTCCGCATCCAGGCAGGTCATGGCATCGGTGGCCAGCGTGACGTTATAGCCCAACTCATAAGCCTGACGCGCCGTGGCCTCTACCCCAATGCTGGTGGCGATGCCGCAAATCACAACCTGCGTCACGCCGCGCTGCTGCAGTTGCGCATGCAGATCGGTCGCGTGAAAAGCGCCCCAGGTGGTTTTCGTGATGCAGATATCGTCTGGGCGGGGCGTCATCTCAGGGACCAGCTGCGCCCAGTCGGCAGGCAGCTCGCCAGCGTGACGCGGCTGTTGGGTACGGCCCGGGGCGCCGCCGGCAACGTTCACTAACACTACAGGCTGTTGTTTCGCGCGGAACGCCTCAGTCAGACGAGCGGCACGCTCAATCACCTCATCAGGTTTCAGTGGCGTCACCGGCAGGCGCACGATGCCGTGCTGCAGATCAATTACAATAAGCGCGGTGTTGGCATCAAGAGTCGTTAAAGCCATGAAGAGTCCTCTCAGAGTCAGGGTTGGCGGGTTTAATGTAAGTCAGCGATGGCAGCGCAGGTTGCGCCTGCGCTCTGTAAGCCGTGCTTATACTCATGCAGCGCGAGTATATAAACAGGCGGAAGACCTGGGTAGTTTGCACCGTTATTAATTTGTAAGCCGTTGATACGAAGCGGCGGCCCTGCAAATGGCGATGCTGCTGGCATAACGAAACGTTACGGGCGCTGCAAATAGTGGATAAGACTATGAAAGCGCAGCGGGATGCTGAGCGGGTTGCGATAACTGTGCGGCTTATCAGCCGCAAACTGACTCGCTTCGCCCGACTGCACGCGTCGCCAGGTGCCCTCGATATTCAACAGAAGCTCTCCTTCCAGTACCACCACCTGTTCGATAACGCCGCTTTCGTGCGCCGAGGAGTCGCTCTGCGCGCCCGGGGCCAGCGTCACCTCCAGCAGATCAAAGCGCAGCTGCGCATCATAGGGCAGTAACGGTTTAACCTGCATCTGCGCATTGGGCTGGCTGAACGTGGCAACGCCACCGGCCGGCTCTGCGCCGCCCTGCACAAAAAAGGAGAACGGCACGTTAAAACCAGTGGCAATCTTCCATAACGTTGCCACGGTCGGGCTGGATTCACCGCGCTCAATTTGTCCCAGCATCGCTTTACTCACACCGGTGCGTCCGGCGGCCAGCGTCAGGCTCCAGCCATTCGCCTGACGCAGCTGTTTCAGCGCCAGACTCAGATGTTGATGCAGATTTTCCATAAGATCCCCCAAAAGCTCGCGCGGCAGTGTAGCACTTGTACGCGAAACGCACGCATGCCATATTGTGCGTTATAACGCACAACAGGATGTGATGAATGAATATTGCTTCAACGCGCAGCGCGTTCTCGTTCCCGATGCTGGTCTCCGGTTTCATTGCCGTACTGGTGGGTTACAGCAGCAGCGCGGCGCTGATTTTCCAGGCGGCGCAAGCTGCCGGAGCCTCGCCGGCGCAGATCGGCGGCTGGTTCTCCATGCTCGGCGTAGGCATGGGCGTGGCCTCTTTTGCGTTATCGCTCTGGACGCGCATGCCGATCCTCGCGGCCTGGTCAACGCCCGGCGCCGCCCTGCTGGCAACCAGCGTGCAGGGTCTGACGCTCAATGAGGTGGTTGGGGTATTTGTGTTTACCAATCTGCTGATTGTGCTGAGCGGCATCACCGGACTCTTTGCCCGGCTGATGAATCACATCCCGCAGTCGCTGGCGGCTGCCATGCTGGCGGGGATTTTGCTGCGCTTTGGCATCGGCACCTTTAGCGGATTAGAGAGTAACCCGGCCCTGTGCGGCAGCATGTGCCTGGTATGGCTGATTGGCCGTCGCTGGCTGCCGCGCTACGCCATTATCCTGGCGCTGGTCACCGGCGTGCTGGTGGCGCTGGGGCAGCGGGCGATCCACTTCCCGCCGCATGCGCTGACGCTGAGCGTGCCAGAATTCATCATGCCGCACATCAACCTGGCGGCGCTGATTGGCGTGGGCTTGCCCTATTTTCTGGTCACGATGGCATCACAAAACGCCCCGGGCATTGCGACACTACAGGCGCACGGTTATCAGCCACCGGTCTCCGCCCTCACCGGATGGACCGGCTTCATTGCCCTTATTCTCTCGCCGTTCGGCGGCTTTTCCGTGTGTATCGCTGCCATCACCGCCGCCATCTGTATGGGGGATGATGTTGATCCCAATCCCGCGCGGCGCTGGATGGCCTCAGCAATTGCCGGCATTTTTTATCTGCTCACCGGCTTCACCGGCGCACTGATCGCTATCCTGCTGAGTGCCCTGCCATCCGTACTGATCGCCACCCTGGCGGGCCTGGCGCTGCTGGCGACGCTCGCCGGCAGCCTGCAGCGCGCGCTGGCGGAGCCGCCGCAGCGCGACAGTGCCATCATCGCGTTTCTGATTACCGCCAGCGGTGTCTCGCTGCTCGGCATCGGCTCCGCCTTCTGGGGCCTGGCGGGCGGCATGCTCGCCCATCTGCTGCTCAGTCCGCGCCAGCGCGGTTAAAATTTCAGCAGTGAATGCTGCACCGGGGGAATAACGCCCTGTTTTCCCCCTTTTTTCCCCCGTTTGATTTGCCCGCATTTGGCTTAAGATCACTATCATCGCCAATAACACACGCTGTTCCGCCTCAGCCAACCATCGATAAGGGCCCTACGAGTGGCAAAAACTTTTCTGCGCAGCGGCAATCTGGATACGCTACTGGCACTGGGTGAAAACGGTCAGCCCGTCTGGGCGTCTGCCCTGCAAATCCGCGAAACGCTGCGTCTGCGCCGCCAGGCGCCGCTGGCTAACTGTCTCGCTATCCCGCAGGCCAATGAGCGCGGCGACCGGCTTGACTGGTACGCACCGTTCAACGGCAAAGTGAAATCCTGGCTCGCCGCCAGCGATCACGAGCGCCGGCTGGCGCTGGAGCTGCTTACCCTTAACCAGCAGGATCTGCAGGCGCTGAGCCTGCGCGCGCGCGACGCAGAGAACCCGGCCATGCGCCTGTTTGGTGCGCTGCTGGCAAAAACGCTGCAGTTCCCGGATCAGCAGTATGTTTACCTGGTCGATGGTCAGCCCGTGATCACCTTCTGGGGCTTTGTTGATCCGCAGGCGCGCACGCGTGACGACGCGCTGGCCTGCCTGCGCGACAGCCTGGACGAGTCGCTGCCGCCGCTGGTCACGCTGCCGCCAGAGCCGGTTGTGCCGGCGCCCGTTGTGAGCGACATCGCAGAGGAGCCGCAGGCAGAGAGTGAACCCGAGCCGATTACGCCGCCGCCCGCACCGCCGATAGTGGTCGAAGCGCCCCCTGCCGCTGTGGCGGCAACCGCGCTGCCGGTGGAAAAAACCGCGCGGCGTCCGTGGCTGCTGCTGCTGCCGGTTGCCGCCGCCGCGGCTGCGGGCGTTGCCTTCTGGCTGCATAGCTCACCGCAGCCGATCAGCGCACCGGCTGCGACCCTGGCCGACGCGCCAGCACCGGTTATTGCACCGCCGGTGACGCTGACCAAAGCAGAAACCCTTGCAGCCACGCTGCCGCAAGCCCCCGCCACTGTCAGCGCAGCACCTGCGCCGGCTGTTGCACCCGCCCCGGCGGAGATTGTGGCGGAGCATACTGAACCTGCAAAAGCTGACGATCTGATCATGACGGCAGACGATGCGCGCATTGGCTCCGTAAAATTCATTAACGGTAACTGGCGGGTCACGCTGCGTCAGACCAATCTGCCCACCGGTAAGCCCCCCAGCCTGCGCTATCAGATTCGCAACGGCAAAGGCACCGCGTTGATAATCCAGGGCGATAATATCCGCTGCAAAGCCGATGTCACCGCCGCCATGACCAGCGCCGGCACCATGGTGGTGCGTAGCCGTTATACTGCCAGCTGCAGTGATAAATCGCGCTATCGCATGCCAGAGCTGGTGTGTAAGGCCGGTGATGGCATCGCCAGCTGTACTGCGCAATATGGCGCAGACCAGGCATTCCCGTTGACGATTAAGCGTGAGAGTAAGTAACCATGTTGGCTCCCCTCATCGATGACAAACAAAAAATCACGCTGATTGAAGATAGCGGTGTGCAGTTTCTTGATTTTGGTTTGCGTTTACCGGCGCTGCAGGCGCGCCGTCAGTTTGTCCGCCAGACCGCAAACGGTCCGCTGCTGCGCCTTAACGTTGACGGTAACAGCGGCAAGTTTCTGCTCTATCCGGAAGATGGCAGCGCAGCAGAAGTGGTGCGTCCGGAATCGGACATCGCGCTGGCGGATTCGCTGCTGCTGCTGGCTAACCAGTGGCTGCCGCTGCCGGTACTGCGCTGCACCAGCGGTCGCCGTTTTATCGGCGGTCCGGATAACTGGGCGCGCCTGCATCTGGCGCCGCTCAGCCAGCCGGATGCGGCGGGTAACACGCACCGCATCACCCTCGCCTTTGATACCCGCCTGGTGGCGGAGCAGGACGGCGGTGAACAGCTCGGCCTGAGCAAAGCCGATGCGCAAAACGGCGTCAGCTTCTCCCTTGCCTGGCACAACTATGAGCTGGGCGAATTCCTTGACCTCACCTGGGTGGATGGCTGGCTGCGCGAAACCTTCAGCCAGCAGGTTAACGCGCTGCAATCACGCCGCGAACAGGAGCTGAACCAGGCGCTGCGTGAGTTTGAGTACCAGGCGCACTACCTTAACCTGCTGGAGCTACTCGGCGAGCAACTCGATCTGGCCGAGATCTATATTCAGGCCAGCTCGCTGCAAACCCCGGCGGTGAATGTCGATATCATTCTCGACGTGGGCAACTCGCACACCTGCGGCATTTTGGTGGAAGACCATGCGGAGGAGAGCAACGGCCTGCGCCAGACGTATGAACTGCAGCTGCGCGACCTGTCGCAGCCGCACCAGGTCTATAACGAACTGTTTGATAGCCGGCTGGAGTTCGCCGAAACCCGCTTTGGTAAAGCCAGCTTCTCGCTGGAGAGCGGGCGTGAAAATGCCTTTATGTGGCCCTCGCTGACCCGCGTCGGACGCGAAGCCAGCCGCCTCGCCCTGCAGCGTGCCGGCACGGAAGGCAGCACCGGCCTCTCCAGTCCACGCCGCTATCTGTGGGATGAGGCACGTTATCAGCCCGGCTGGCGCTTCAACGCCAGCGGCAGCAGCGATGAGCCGCAGGCCACCGCGCTGCCCTTTACCCTACTGCTTAATGATGAAGGCCAGCCGCTGCATGCGCTGCCGGAAGATGATCGTTTGCCGGTGTTCTCCGCCAGCTACAGCCGCAGCTCGCTGATGACCTTTATGCTGTGCGAACTGCTGGCCCAGGCGATGATGCAGATGAACAGCGTGGCGCAGCGTCAACGTATGCCGCAGAGTCAGGCGCCGCGTCAGCTGCGTCACGTTATTCTGACGCTGCCTTCGGCCATGCCGAAGCCGGAGCGTGAGATCTTCCGCCGCCGCATGCAGGAGGCCATCGCGCTGGTGTGGAAAGCCGAGGGCTGGCATCCGGCAGAGGAGGATTTCAGCGCTGCCAGCCAGGCCACCAGCCTGCGTCCGGTCCCGGACGTGCAGATGGAGTGGGATGAGGCCACCTGCGGCCAGATGGTGTGGCTGTTCAACGAAACCCAGGTTAACTTCGCCGGCCGTGCGGAGGACTTCTTCAGCAGCATGGCGCGCCCGGATCGCCCGCGTGAAGTGGATGAAGTACCGGGCAAGAGCCTGCGCATCGCCTCAATCGATATTGGCGGTGGCACCACCGATTTGGCCATCACTCAGTACCGTCTGGACGATGGCCAGGGCAATAACGTGAAGATCACGCCGCGCCTGCTGTTCCGCGAAGGCTTTAAAGTGGCCGGTGACGATATTCTGCTGGATGTGATTCAGTTGTGGATTCTGCCTGCGCTCCAGCAGAGCCTGCAAAAAGCCGGGCTGACGCTGGCGGAGCCGCTGATGCATAAGCTGTTTGGTCACGACAGCCGCATGGACGGACAGGCCACGCTGCGCCAGCAGGTGACGTTGCAGCTGTTTATTCCGCTGGCGCAGGCGGTGCTTGAACGCTACGAAAACTGGGACCCGCTCGATAGCCACAGTGAAATCAATGCGCTGTTTGGCGAGCTGGTGCCGCAAAAACCGGCCAGCAGCGTGCTGGCGTTTGTGAACGGTGAGATCCAGCGCACCCTGGGCGGCGACAGCCGTTTCGATCTGCTCGAGGTGCCACTGGTGGTCAGCATGGCGCAGCTGCACGCAGAGTTTCTGCAGCATCGGATGGCGATCATCCCGGCGCTGCGTGCAATGTGTGAGGTGGTTTCGCTTTATCAGTGTGATGTGCTGCTGCTCACCGGCCGGCCGTCGCGCTTCCCCGGCATTCAGGCGCTGGTGCGCCATCTGCAACCGCTGCCGGGTAGCCGTATTCTGTCGCTTGAGGGCTATCACACCAGCGACTGGTATCCGTTTAACAAACAGGGCCGCATTGATAACCCGAAATCAACCGCCGCCGTTGGCGCGATGCTCTGCCTGCTGGCGCTTGATCTGCGTCTCAGCAGCTTCTGGTTCCGCGCCGGCGATTTCGAACCCTATTCGACGATCCGCTACCTCGGTGTTCTGGATGAAAACGCCACCCTGAGCGACGATAATCTCTGCTACAGCGATATCGATCTCGATGACCAGGCTTTTGCGCTGGATCGCAAAAGCAGCTTCCGCATCCGCGGCAATGTTTGCCTCGGCTTCCGCCAACTGGAGAATGATCGCTGGCCGGCATCGCCGCTCTACAGCCTGAGCATTGTCGATCCGCAGCTGGCGCGCAAAGTCGCCGGCGAGAGCGTGCTGCGCATCAAGCTGGCCGTACAGCCGGGGCCGGACAATCCCGGCCCTGAGCGACTGGTGCTGAGCGATGCGCGGCTGGATGACGGCACGCGCGTGCCGCTGGAACAACTGAGCCTGAAACTGAATACGCTGTCCGCCACTGGCAATGCGAATGCGCAATACTGGATCGACAGCGGGAGCGTCTGTAAACGATGAGAACTGCGAAAAAAGCTACGCCAGCCACACCCGCCAAACGTTTGAGCCTGCTCCAGGAGACCCTCGACGGGGCGCTGAACTGGGTCGACAACCATCAGGCGCACTCACCGCGCCTGGCGCTGGAGGCGGATACGCTGCGCCTGCAGCTGCGCCGGGCACGGGTGGAGAGCCATGCGCTGGCGCGTCAGCTGGCGCGCCCGGTAACGCTGGCGCTGTTTGGTCAGTCGCAGGCGGGGAAAGCCTGGCTGCTGAGTGAAATGGTGGGCGATGCGCAGGGCCAGCTGATTGCCCGCCTTGGCGATCGCACGCTCAACTACTTTCAGAATATCAATCCGGGCAATGTCGATTTTGCTATCGCCACCCGCTTCAGCCACCAGCGCGAAGCACAGTCCGGCGCCTGGCCGCTGGAGATGACGCTGCTCAGCGATGCCGAGCTGATTCGTCTGCTGCTGGCCTGCGCCCGCACCGACGCCCAGCCGGATACGGCGGTAATTGATGCCGCGCTGCAGCGCCTGCAGCGCCACCGGCAGAGTGAGATCCAGCCAGGACTGGATAGCGATGCGCTGATCACGCTGTGGGCCTGGAGCCGTCGTCAGCACCGCCATGCCGCCGTGCTGGATCGTCACTTCTGGCCGCAGGCAGTAGAACTGGCGCCGTGGCTCAACGTTGACGACCGCGTGCAGCTCTTCGCCCTGCTGTGGCCCGGCCAGGCTGCGCTGAGCGAAAGTCTGCGCACGCTGCTGCATCTGCGTCACCAGCTTCGTCAGGCGCCGCGCGTGCTGGCGCCGCTCTCGCTGCTGGCCGATGATGCCGCGCTGCCGGCCGAAAAACTGATCGGCAACGAGGCCGATCACGATGAGATGATTGAAGTGTGCCCGATTGTCGCCAATCGGTCAGGCAAACCGCAGCATGTCCCGCTGGGTCTGCTGGCGCTGCTGACGCTGGAGATCACCCTGCCGCTCTGCTCCACGCCGCGTCAGGCGCTGTATGACGACGCCGACATGCTGGAGCTGCCGGCGCCGGGCATGCCCGCCGATCGCAACCAGCAGGCCGAGCTGGCGCAGCTGCGTCAGCGCGATCCGCTGCGCGCTACGCTGCTGGAGCAGAAGCGCGCGCTGTTACCCGGCCTGTACGCTGCACGCCAGGGCATCGATCTGATGCTGATCTGTACTGCCGCCAGCCAGCGCCAGGATGCTGAACTTGCCGCCAGCGCGCTGCGCGAGTGGCACCTGCATCAAAACATCAGCAAGCCGCGTCTGATCTGGGCGATTACGCCGCACGATGCGCGCTATCAGCAGCAGCAAATTAACGTAGATGAAGCGGTGCAGCGGCAGATTGGTCAGCCGGGACAGAGCTGGGGATCGATGCTGGCGCTGGATCGCGCAGGCGTTGATCGCATGGGCAGCTGGTTGCAGGATGAGATGCAGCCGGAAGCGCGCCGCGATCGTCTGGCGCAGCAGCTGAGCGGCCTGCAGCAGAGACTGGTGGAGCGCCTGCAGCCGTGGACCGAATCCAGCGCAACGCCGGAGCAGGCGGCGCGCAAACAGGTTATCTCAGACACCCTGCTGAAGTGCCTGCAGCATCGTACTGGTTTGCACGGTGAGCTGCTGGAGCGCCTGCAGCCCTCCCGTGAAGCCGTGCGCCAGCTGTGGCTGAGCCAGGGCAGCGGCACGGTCAGCGCGGCACACAGCAGCAAAACTGCCGCGACGGAGCAGAGCTATTTTGGTATCGGCTTTGAGTTCGATCTGTTTAAAGACGAGCCGGTTACCGCCGCTGAGCCGCGCGCTTCAGCCGGTCAGCGCGATCAGCAGTTCCCGCAGCAGGTCTTTGCGCTGTGGCTGGAGCATCTGCGCCAGCTGCCGGAGAGCCGCAGTCTGCTGGCGCTGCTGAACGTTGATAAACCGACGCTGGAGCTGCTGGTTGAGGAGCTGATCATCGCCAGTTTCCGTCTCGATATTCTGAGCAAACTGCAGAGCGCGCTCAACGAACCGGATGCGCAGGCCAGTGCCTATGAGGCCCGTACCGATCGCCAGGTGTCACGCGCGATGACGGTGCTGGGGGATTTTGTTGCCTGGCTGGGCTTTTTACAGCGCCCGGAGAGCGAACGTCCTGAGAGCCGCGTGAATCGCGGGCAAACTATCTTTGCCCGACCGCCGGCGCCAAGCGTGAGCTTTTCACCGGGCCAGCGCCTGACGCGCCTCTCCGCAGCGCCGGCCAATCACACGGCTTACTATATCTACGACTGGCTGGTAGGGCTGAATACGGTGATTGTGGAGAATAACGGCTACACTGGCGGCGGCGATCTGCCGGCTAATGCGCGACAGATGCTGACCATTTTACTGCTGCCGCTACACGTTTAATTACTGCCAGACCAGGCGCAGCTCGCCCTCCAGCTGCTGCGCCGCCTCCTTTAACAGCGCCAGCACCGGCGCAAACTCTACGCTTTCGCCGGCCGGCCCGGCATGCAGCAGATACAGCGTGGCGGGCAGCGTCATACCGCCCGTCAGCCAATCCCATAGCGCATCCAGATTGTCGCCAAATCCGGCCGGGCCACCGCTCTGCTGCACCAGCGCCTGATAAAAAGCCTGACGATCGTTAAGTCGTTTAAAATCAAAGCGAAGGGTCAGCATGATCAATGTACCTGTTGAAAGCTGCGGTAGTGATCGCGGGTGAGGAAGATCAGCCCGTCTGAAGAGTAAAGCAGACGATCCGCATCGCGGTGGCCGCAATCATAGTTGACGTCCGCCTCATACCACTGCCGACCCGCCTGCACGGGCAGCCGCTTTTCACGGTTGCTGAACCGATCGCCGCCAATCGCCCTGCCCGGCAGCACCTCGCACAGATTGCCTTTGGCGGGATTCCAGCCCTGACGACGTGCTTCGCTTTTCGTGAGGTAGAGCTCGGGTAACCGGTGCTGCTGCTGCAGCGCGCGCGCCACCGTTTTGGCCTCGGTACGTTGGGCGATATCCGCCGGCTGACCGCGTTGAGCGGTAAGATGCGGCTTGAGTCCGACCCAGCTGACAACCAGCGCCAGCAGTAATCCAATCCAGAGTTTTTTTGACATGGTGACATCCTGAAGTACAGGACGGCGATGATAGCAGGTTTAACGCGGAGAAAAACGCGGGCCAGCATGGCTGGCCCTGGCGGAAGGTTACTGCATCGCGCTGGCACTGTGCCCGGCGTGACGACGCCACGCACCCGGCGCTACGCCATACTGGCGCTTGAAGCTGCGGTTGAATGACTGCTGTGAATCAAAGCCCAGCGAAATCGCGACGTTGAGAATCGGTTCGTTGGTGGTCGTCAGGCGGTCCGCCGATTTTTTCAGTTTCTTCGCCCGGATGTACTCACCCAGCGGATAGCCGGTGTGCTCTTTGAACATACGCTGCAGGTGCCATTTCGAGTAACCGGCGCGGTCTGCAACGGTGTCCAGATCCAGACGTGCTTCAATGTTGTTGTCAATCCAGTCGATCAAATCATGAATAAAAGCGTCGCTCATCATCCCATTCTCTCCCGTCGCCATGGCGAACAGTATCAGTATCAGTTGCAATTACACTTTAAGGGTGACTGACTATCGCACTTAATGCAAGTTTTATTATTGCATTAAATGCCGCACTCGTCGTAGGGGCTTTCCGACACCGCCAACGAATTGATCAAAACCGCACATAAAGTGTATCAGATATTCTTGCAGTTGCAGTTCGCACAAGCCTACACTCATCGCGTTTTAATGCAATCTTAAAAGTTGCAGATTTTTCGTACGTCTCCTTTTTTTCACCAAAGCGGAATAACAACAATGCATCTGCAAACGTATGGGGTTCGTCGGGCCGTAAGCCTGTCAGGAGTGATGTTGCTGGGGAGCCTGCTGGCCGGTTGCGACCGCGGCGTGGCGCAAAATGCCCCGCCGCCGCCGCCCGAAGTGAGTGTCGCGCAGGTGGTAGAGCAAAACGTCAGCCACTGGGATAGCTTCAATGGCCGCATCGAAGCGGTGCAAAGCGTACAGCTGCGACCGCGCGTGTCGGGCTATATCGATCAGGTTAACTATCGCGAAGGCGATGAGGTGAAAAAAGGTCAGGTGCTGTTCACCATTGACGATCGCACCTACCGGGCCACGCTGGAGCAGGCGCAGGCCGAACTGGCCACTGCGCGCAGCCAGGCGGCGCTGGCCCGCAGTGAATCGGCGCGTACCGACAAGCTGATTGGCACCAACGTGGTCTCTCGCGAAGAGTGGGAGCAGCGCCGCTCTGCGGCACACCAGGCGCAGGCCAGCGTCCTCTCGGCCCAGGCTGCGGTGGATGTGGCGCAGCTGAATCTCGATTTTACCCGGGTGACGGCCCCGATTGATGGTCGCGCCAGCCGCGCCATGATCACCACCGGTAACCTGGTGACCGCCGGCGACAGCGCCAGCGTGCTGACCACGCTGGTTTCGCAGGATCGTATGTATGTCTATTTCGACGTTGATGAGTCTATCTACCTGCAGTATCAGGCGCTGGCGCGTCAGGGACAGAATCGCGGCTCGCTGCCGGTGGAGATTGCGCTGACCGGTGAAGCGGGTTTCCCGCATCGCGGCACCGTCGATTTTCTTGATAACCAGCTCACCGCCAGTACCGGCACCATCCGCATGCGCGCCACGCTGGATAATCAGCAGCGCCAGTTTACCCCTGGCCTGTTCGCCCGCGTGCGCTTACCCGGCAGCGCCGACTCCCGAGCGCTGCTGATTGATGACAAAGCTATTCTGACCGATCAGGATCGTAAATACGTTTATGTGATTGATGCGCAAGGCAAAGCCGAGCGCCGTGATATCCAGCCAGGCGATATGGCTGATGGTCTGCGCATTGTGCAGCAGGGTCTGAAGCCGGGCGATAACGTGATCGTTAATGGCCTGCAGAAAGTCTTTATGCCTGGCATGCCGGTGAAAGCTCAGCCGGTGGCGATGCGCTCCGCTCAATAATAATCGAGACTGCCTGTTATGGATTTCTCCCGCTTTTTTATCGACCGACCGATCTTTGCGGCGGTGCTGTCGATTCTGATTTTTACGACCGGCCTGATCGCCATTCCGCTGCTGCCGATCAGTGAGTATCCCAATGTTGTCCCGCCCAGCGTGCAGGTGCGCGCCGAGTATCCGGGCGCCAACCCGAAAGTGATTGCGGATTCCGTGGCGACGCCGCTGGAAGAGGCGATCAACGGGGTGGAGAACATGATGTACATGAAGTCGGTGGCCGGCTCCGACGGCGTGCTGGTCACTACCGTGACCTTCCGCCCGGGTACCGATCCGGACCAGGCGCAGGTACAGGTGCAGAACCGTGTGGCGCAGGCCGAAGCGCGTCTGCCCGAGGAGGTACGCCAGCTGGGCCTGACCACGCAGAAACAGTCGCCAACGCTGACGCTGGTGGTGCATCTGTTCTCACCACACGGCAAGTACGATTCACTCTACCTGCGTAACTACGCCACGCTGAAGGTGAAAGATGAGCTGGCGCGCCTGCCGGGCGTCGGTCAGATTCAGATCTTCGGGGCCGGTGATTACGCGATGCGTGTCTGGCTCGATCCCAATAAAGTCGCGGCGCGCGGCATGACGGCCTCTGACGTCGTCAGCGCCATGCAGGAGCAGAACGTGCAGGTCTCTGCCGGCCAGCTGGGCGCTGAGCCGACGAAAAAAGAGAGCGATTTCCTGCTGTCGATTAACACCCAGGGTCGGCTGGAGAATGAGGAGCAGTTTGGCAACATCATTCTGAAGACCGCCGACGATGGCACGCTGGTGCGCCTGCGTGACGTAGCGCGTATTGAGATGGGTTCCGGTAACTACGCCCTGCGTTCGCAGCTGAACAACAAAGATGCGGTGGGGATCGGTATTTTCCAGTCGCCAGGGGCTAACGCCATCGATCTCTCCAATGCGGTGCGGGATAAGATGGCCGAGCTCGCGACACGCTTCCCGGACGATGTGCAGTGGGCAGCGCCTTATGACCCTACCGTGTTTGTGCGGGACTCTATTCGTGCCGTGGTGCAAACGCTGTTTGAAGCGATTGTGCTGGTCGTCCTGGTGGTAATCCTGTTCCTGCAAACCTGGCGCGCCTCGATCATCCCCCTGCTGGCGGTGCCGGTTTCGGTGGTCGGGACGTTCAGCGTGCTCTACCTGCTCGGCTTCTCACTGAACACGCTGAGTTTGTTCGGGCTGGTGCTGGCGATCGGTATCGTGGTCGATGATGCCATCGTGGTGGTGGAGAACGTCGAGCGTAACATTGAGCAAGGCTTGTCACCGGTGGCGGCCGCGCATCAGGCGATGCGCGAAGTGTCCGGACCGATTATCGCTATCGCGCTAGTGCTGTGTGCGGTGTTCGTGCCGATGGCGTTTCTCTCTGGCGTAACCGGGCAGTTCTATAAGCAGTTTGCCGTGACGATTGCTATTTCGACGGTGATTTCAGCCATTAACTCGCTAACGCTCTCCCCTGCGCTGGCGGCGAAATTACTGAAACCGCACGGCACGCCGAAAGATATTCCCGGACGCCTGATTGATCGTCTGCTTGGCTGGCTGTTCCGTCCGTTTAACCGCTTCTTCCAGCGCAGCTCAAACGGCTATGAAAACATGGTTGGCAAAACGCTGCGTCGTCGTGGGGCGGTGTTTGGCGTGTATGTGCTGCTGCTGGTCGGTGCCGGCTTTATGTTCCACACCGTGCCGGGCGGATTTATCCCGACTCAGGATAAGCTGTACCTGATTGGCGGCGTGAAGATGCCGGAGGGTTCATCGCTGGCCCGTACCGATGCGGTGATTCGTAAGATGAGCGAGATCGGTATGAATACCGAAGGCGTGGCCTACTCGGTAGCCTTCCCTGGTCTGAACGCGCTGCAGTTCACCAATACACCCAATACCGGCACGGTGTTCTTTGGGCTCAAGCCCTTCAGCGAACGCACCCGCAGCGCAGCGGAGATCAACGCAGAGATTAATGCGAAGATTGCCAAAATCCAGCAAGGTTTCGGCTTCTCGATTATGCCTCCGCCGATTCTGGGGCTGGGCCAGGGCTCCGGGTATTCGCTGTACGTGCAGGACCGCGCAGGACTGGGCTATGGCGCGCTGCAGACGGCGATCAATAAGCTTTCCGGTGCCGTGATGCAGACGCCAGGCATGATGTTCCCGACCTCCTCGTATCAGGCGAACGTGCCGCAGCTGGATGTGCAGGTGGACCGCGATAAAGCGAAAGCGCAAGGGGTTTCGCTGACCGAGCTGTTCAGTACGCTGCAGGTCTATCTGGGTTCGTCATACGTTAACGACTTCAATAAGTTTGGTCGTACCTGGCGCGTGATGGCGCAGGCGGACGGCGATTTCCGTGATAGCGTGCAGGATATTGCGAATCTGCGTACCCGTAACGATCGCGGTGAAATGGTGCCGATTGGCAGCATGGTGAATATCACCACCACCTATGGCCCGGACCCGGTGATCCGTTATAACGGCTATCCGGCTGCGGATCTGATTGGTGATGCTGACCCACGCGTGCTCTCCTCAGCGCAGGCGATGGAGAAACTGGAAGGGCTGTCTGGCCAGGTGCTGCCAAACGGTATGAATATCGAGTGGACCGATCTGAGCTATCAGCAGGCCACGCAGGGTAACACCGCGTTTATCGTGTTCCCGGTCGCGGTGCTGCTGGCCTTCCTGGTGCTGGCTGCCCTGTATGAGAGCTGGACACTGCCGCTGGCGGTAATCCTGATTGTGCCGGTGACCATGCTCTCAGCGCTGGTCGGTGTGTGGCTGACCGGTGGCGATAATAACGTGTTTGTGCAGGTTGGCCTGGTGGTACTGATGGGGCTGGCGTGTAAGAACGCCATTCTTATCGTCGAGTTTGCGCGTGAGCTGGAGATGCAGGGCAAAGGGATTGTCGAGGCCGCGCTGGAAGCCTGTCGCCTGCGTCTGCGCCCGATTGTCATGACCTCAATCGCCTTTATCGCCGGTACCGTGCCGCTGATTCTGGGTGAAGGTGCCGGCGCCGAAGTGCGTGGTGTGACCGGGATTACCGTGTTCTCGGGCATGCTGGGCGTGACGCTGTTTGGCCTGTTCCTGACGCCGGTGTTTTACGTCACGCTGCGTAAGCTGGTGACGCGTAAGCAGCAGCCGGCAGCGGAGGTACAGACCGTATAAAAGCGACATTGTCGCAAAGAGCTCCGGGCCTGCGTGCCCGGATTTTTTTTGCCTGTTGGCGTGGCGCAGGCCCTGGCAGGTCACATCACAAATTTTACTGCTGCGGATGCTGAGCGTGGTCAGATGGGAGGGTGAGCACGCCCGGAACGGCGGACTTTTGGGTCGCCACTCCAAAATATAAAAAAATTTGGGTATGCAGCAGCTACAGCGGGCCGGGGATTGAATAAAAGGAGGGGTCGGCATGGCGACCCAGGCGGGTCGCCGCGGTGGAAATGCGCGTCAGGGATTAGCGGATTTTTTTGCTGCAATCGGCGATATCAAGATCGGGCAGCGGTTCGCAGTTACTGGTATCGCGTTTCTTCAGTTCTGCCAGGGCATCGGCGACGGTGCGGGTCTCCAGCACCTTCAGGGATGCCTCTTCCGCCTCTTCGGCGATCGATTTGAAGTACCAGCACAGGTTGGCGCTGACCAGACAACGTGGCGCCACATCCGGACGGGATGCCCAGAGCTTTTTATCTTCAATCACCGAAGTATAAATATCGCGCAGCGTGATCTCAGCGGCCGGGCGACCCAGGTGGATCGAACCGGTACGGCCGAGCGTCGAGACAATGATGCCATCGCGCGTTAACGGAACCATAAGTTTCCGAATGAAACTGGGGTTCGCTTCAAGACCATAAGCCAGAATGGCGCTGGTCGAACGTTTACCCAGTTGCTCCGCCATCGCTACGCTCAAAACCATCTGCAAAGCTGTCGGGAAGCGGTAATCTAACATTTCAATTTCCTGAGTTGCGGCCTATCTTCTTGTTTTTATACCGCTGCAGTGAGTAATCAATGAGCAATAAATATAACAAACACTGTTGCTTTTTAGAAGCAAGCAGCCGTGATCAAGGCACGGATTCATCATTTGTCCGGCCAGAAGCGCACAGGCTGCTTAGTTTCGTGCGCCACTTGCCGGTTGCTGAGGCTGATGCGGCAGTTTCTGCTTTAACACGATGACCAGCACAACGTTGATCAGCGCCAGCACACACAGCAACCATAAGGTGACACTGGCGCCAAACTGCTGGTAAACGTAGCCGCCAGCGAGGGGTGTCAGAGCCTGACCAATCAGTGCCGGACGCGCCATGCGCCCTGCCACAACTGCATAAGCTTCTGGTTTGACCATCGCCAGCGGCAAAGTTCCCCGCACAATCGCTCGCAAACCGTTTCCGGCGCCGTACAGCACCATACTGACCAGCGCCCACTGCGGATAACAGGCCAGCAGCAGTAATCCCAGCGCAACCAGCCCGACAGAAAAAAAGGCGGTCCAGACAGGATGCCCGCGCTTAAAGGCGATATCGACAATACGCGAGCCCACCTGGCACGGCCCGAGAATGGCGCTGATGGCCAGCGCAGACGCCAGCGTATGGCCGCTGGCCTGTAATAAGGTGATTAACTGCACCGAAATGGCCGTCATGATCACCGACGCCAGCGTAAATATGGTGCACAGCAGCCAGAAGAGCGTGGCGGAGAGATCGCTCTCTGCTGCCCTGCCACTCTGTGCACGCTGGCGCAGATCACCCTGCGGCGCCGGCAGTGCAAAGTGATACGCGGGCAAGACGGTCAGGCACAGAAGCGCGGCAATGGCGAAACAGGCGCCCCGCCACTCCAGCCAGTGAATCAGTAACGCCGTACCCGGCCACACCAGCGACGTGCAGAAACCGGAGATCAGAGTAATGCCGGTGATCGCGCCGCGCGCCTGGCCTCCATAAAGCGTCCCGAGCGTGGCAAACAGCGCATCGTATAATCCCATCGCCATGCCAACACCGATAATCAGCCAGGCAAAAAGAAACAGCAGCAGATGGTGGCTAAGGCCCATGATGATCAGCCCTACCGCCATGGCGCCCCCGCTTGCGGCCAGCAGCATGCGACCGCGGGAACGGGCGATAAGCCGTCCGCTCAGCGGCGCCAGCAGGCCCGAAATCAGAATACCCAGCGACAGCGCACCGTAAATCCACTGCTGTGACCAACCGGTGTCTACGGCAATGGGGTTTGCCATCACCGCCATCAGATAGAATGAGCCGCCCCAGGAGAGGATCTGTATCAGTCCCAGCGTAACGATGGCTGAGACGCCAGGTTTAGGGGGATGCACCACAGCGTAATTCCATTAGCAGGCAAAGCGTTGTTATAACACGCTAATCCGGTGACGAAAACGCCATCTCTTCTGATTAACTGAATCTTTGCACATACGTGACAAGCCTGTGCCTATGGTATAAACTTAATAGTATGTTGTAACTATAGGAGGCATAATGACACGCTACGACCTGGTTGCCGATTTACGTGAATGCGTGAACGCACTGGAGTATGGACTGGGCGAACTGCGCCAGATGCTTGAGCAGCAGCCGCTGCTGGTGGCACGCGTGTTCAGTCTGCCGGAGATAGAAAAAGGGCATGAGCACGATGAGATCGCGCGCATTGCCGTGACGCAGCACCTCGGCAAACGCGCGCGTGAGATGGCCCTTGCCCACTACTGCCGCCTGTTTATGCAGCATCAGTCCGAAAAACTCAGCACCAAAGCGGCGGTGCGGCTACCCGGTGCGATCTGCATTGAAGCAGATGAGCAGATGAATCAGCACATCACACAACAGGTTGCAGAGATCAACGCGTTGAAACAGCGGCTCGAGCATCTGATTACGGTGGAATCCGGCCTGCCGAGCGAGGCGCGTTTTGAGTTTGTCCATCAGCATCTGCGCGGCCTGATCACTCTTAACGCCTATCGCAGCGTCACCGTGCTAAATGCGCCTGATACCTTGCGCTTCGGCTGGGCCAATAAGAACATCATTAAAAACGTGACGCGGGAAGCGGTGATCGAGCAGCTGGAGCGCAGCCTGAAGGCTAACCGTGCGCAGGCGCCCTGGACGCGTGAGCAGTGGGCCGAAAAGGTACAGCAGGAGCTGGAAGCCATTCGCGCCCTGCCCGCGACGGCAAAACTGAAAATCAAACGCCCGGTCAAGGTGCAGCCCATTGCGCGAATCTGGCGCGCCAGCGAGAAAAAGCAGATACAACAAGCCTGCCCGTCACCGCTGCTGGTGCTGTGCCGCGATAAAACCCAGGTGCCCACATTGGGTGAGCTGCTGAATTATGATGCGGAGAACATTACACATCGCTACAAACCGCTGGCGCAGCCGCTGCACCTGATCATTCCGCGCATGCACTTATGGAGCGATCGCCTGTAGCGTAAAAAGGCCAGCATGGCGCTGGCCTGTCACAACGTTACTGCTTCATACTGCCAACCATCTCTTCCGGACGCACCCACTCATCAAACTGCTCTTCAGTGAGGTAGCCCAGCTTCAGCGCCGAGCCCTTCAGCGTCAGGCCCTCTTTATGCGCCTTCTTGGCAATCTCGGCCGCTTTGTCATAGCCGATGTGGGTATTGAGCGCCGTCACCAGCATCAGCGACTCATTCAGCAGCTGGTCAATGCGTTCGCGGTTCGGCTCAATGCCCACCGCACAGTGGTGGTTAAAGCTGTCCATCCCGTCCGCCAGCAGGCGAATCGACTGCAGGAAGTTATGGATAACCATCGGACGGAACACGTTGAGCTCAAAGTTACCGGAAGCGCCACCCATGTTGACGGCCACATCGTTGCCCATCACCTGGCAGCAGAGCATGGTCATCGCTTCACACTGCGTCGGGTTCACTTTGCCGGGCATGATTGAGCTGCCAGGCTCGTTCTCCGGGATGCTGATCTCACCAATGCCGCAGCGCGGCCCGGAAGCCAGCCAGCGCACATCGTTGGCGATCTTCATCAGCGATGCCGCCAGCCCTTTCAGCGCACCGTGCGCATGCACCAGCGCATCGCAGGTGGCCAGCGCCTCAAACTTATTCGGTGCCGTGACAAAGGGTTGTCCGGTCTGGTCGGCCAGCGCTTTTGCCACGCGCACGGCATACTCCGGATGGGTATTGAGTCCGGTGCCTACGGCAGTACCGCCCAGCGCCAGCTCAGCCACGTGCGGAATACTGTTTTCGATGTGTTTGAGGTTATGCTCCAGCATCGCCACCCAGCCGGAAATCTCCTGGCCCAGCGTCAGCGGTGTGGCGTCCTGCAGGTGGGTACGACCAATCTTCACGATGTCTTTGAAGGCGGCAGACTTTTCGCTCAGCGTCTTTTTCAATACCTGGATTTGTGGAATCAGCTGCTCCCGCACGGCAATGACCGCTGCCACGTGCATGGCGGTGGGGAACACATCATTGGAGCTTTGGCTCTTGTTCACATCGTCGTTCGGGTGCACCAGACGTGACATGCCGCGCTCGCCGCCCAGCAGCTCACTGGCCCGGTTGGCCAGCACTTCGTTCATGTTCATGTTGGTTTGCGTACCGGAGCCGGTCTGCCAAATCGCCAGCGGAAACTCGTCGCTGTGGTGATCCGCCAGCACCTCATCGGCCGCTTTCACAATCGCGTCTGCCCGCTCTGCCGGTAACAGCCCCAGATCGCGGTTGACCTGCGCAGCGGCGCGCTTGGTCAGCGCCAGCGCATGCACCAGCGCAACGGGCATCTTTTCGGTGGAGATGCGGAAGTGCTCAAGCGAGCGCTGCGTTTGTGCGCCCCACAGTTTATCGGCGGGTACTTCGATGGGTCCCATTGAGTCTTTTTCAATGCGATTGGCTGCCATGACTACGTCTCCTTAGCTCAGATTTTGAGGTATTCCGCCTAAAGTCGTCTTCCCGCGACGCCTTAAAGCGAGCAAGATTGTCACATACAAGAAATTAACATTATGCGAGCCCATCGCGTTTATTGCACTTGTTCGTGTATTTTCTATGGCACTTTCTGCTTTAATACGCCTGATTACTTACCGTTATTAAGGGTAAACGATGCAAAAATTGAACAATTCGCTGCAAAATTACGCATGGGGCAGTAAAACTGCCCTGACTGAACTGTACGGCATCGAAAACCCGCAGGGATTGCCGATGGCGGAGCTCTGGATGGGCGCGCATCCGAAAAGCCCCTCAACTGTAGTCGTGAACGGGGAGACGCGCTCGCTGCGTGATGTGATTGATGACGATCGCGCTGCCACGCTCGGTCATGCCGTGGCTGAACGCTTTGGTGAGCTGCCGTTCCTGTTTAAGGTGCTGTGTGCCGATCAGCCATTGTCGATTCAGGTGCACCCAAGCAAAGCAGCAGCAGAGGCCGGGTTCGCGCGTGAAAATGCCGCCGGTATCCCGCTAAGCGCCGCTGAGCGTAACTACAAAGATGCCAATCACAAGCCGGAGCTGGTCTATGCGCTGACGCCATTCCAGGCTATGAACGGTTTCCGTGAGTTGCCGGAGATAGTCTCTCTGCTGGAGCCGGTAGCCGGTGCGCATCCGCAAATCGCCCATTTCCTTGAAAACGCAACTGAAGCGTCGCTGGCAAACCTGTTTGCCACCCTTCTTTCACTGAAGGATGCCGCTAAATCGCTGGCGATCGGCGTGCTGAAATCCGCACTGAACGGGCGTGAAGGCGAACCCTGGCAAACCATTAAAACCATCGCCAGCGACTATCCTGATGATAACGGCCTGTTTTCGCCGCTGCTGCTCAACGTGATTACGCTGCAGCCAGGCGAAGCGATGTTTCTGTTTGCCGAAACGCCGCACGCTTACCTGAAAGGGGTGGCGCTGGAGGTGATGGCCAACTCCGATAACGTGCTGCGCGCCGGCCTGACACCGAAGTTTATCGATATCCCGGAGCTGCTGGCGAACCTGAAATTCCAGGCGAAACCGGCAGCAACGCTGCTGACACAGCCTGAACAGCACGGCGACACGCTCAGTTTCCCGATTCCGGTAGAGGATTTTGCCTTCGCCATTCATACCCTCTCCGCGACGCCGCAAAGTCTGGCGCAGCAGAGCGCCGCCCTGCTGTTCTGCATTGAGGGCCAGGCGGTGATTGAGAAGGCGGGCGAGCAGTTGGTGCTACAGCCGGGCGAATCCTGCTTTATCGCCGCCAGCGAATCACCGGTGAACGCCGCAGGCACGGGCCGGCTGGCACGCGTCTATAACGCGCTAAAGTGAACCGGCTGACGCTTCCGGCATTAACTGCTATTATTTCAAACTATTAATTAAAACGCCTGCGGGCGTTTTTCTTCACCAGTCGCGCGGCCTGCGGGCGTGCGGACGCAAGGATAAGGACGACTCAGCGATGAAAAAGACCAAGGTTGCCGTAGGTGTTATTGTGGCGCTCGGCGTGATTTGGACCGGCGCATCCTGGTTCACCGGCAAGCAGCTGGAGAGCCACAGGGATGAGATGTTGCAGAATGCGAACGCACAGATCAACGCTTACGCGCCGAAAAGCCGTCTGACGCTTAGCTATCAGGATTACCAGCGCGGCGTGTTCAGCAGCCACACTAAACTGGTGATTCAGGCCAGTTCGCAAACCGAAGACAATCCGCTGCTGAAACCGGGTCAAAGCATCGTCCTTAATGAAACTATCGATCACGGTCCCTTCCCGTTTGCGCAGCTGAAGCGCGGCAACCTGATTCCGGGCATGGCCTCCGTGCATACCGAGCTGGAAAACACCGATGCGGTGAAGAAGCTGTTCGAACTGACCAACGGCAAATCGCTGGTTAACGCCGATACCCGCGTGGGCTACAGCGGCGCGACCGATACCGATCTGACCCTGCTGCCCGTGGACTACAGTAATGCGCAGACCGGCGATCGCCTGGCGACCAACGGCGGCACGCTGAACATCAGCGCCGATAGCAAAGGCGATAAGGTGAGCCTGCACGGTGACTTCTCCAGCATCGCAGTAACCAGTAAAAATCAGCTGGAGCAGCCGGTGCTCTTCACCCTTAACGGTCTGAAACTGGGCGGCGATACGCACCTCAGCCCGGAAGGCGTGCGCGTGGGCGATCAAACCATTGCGCTGGATAAACTGGAAGCCAGCATCAATGGTCAGGAGGGACTGACGCTTGAGAAGATGGACGGTAAATCCTCTTTCGATAACAAAGACGGCAAGATTGGCGGCCAGATCGACTATCAGGTCGATAAGATCAGCCTGCAAAAGCAGCCGTTTGGTGAGGCAAAGCTGGCGATGAAGTTCGCGCAGTTTGATGCGCAGGCGGTGAAAACCTTCTCTGATACCTACAACGCACAGATGCAGGATCTGCTGAATCAGCCGGGCCTGATTGATGATCCCATCCGCTATCAGGCAAGCGTGCAGACCATCCTGAGAAACAATCTGCCGCTGCTGCTGAAAGGCGCTCCAACGGTCAGCATCGCCCCGCTCAGCTGGAAAAATGAGAAGGGTGAAAGCACCTTTAACCTGAATGTCGGCTTTAGCGATCCGGCCAGCGTAAACGGTGAGCCGCAGAACCTGGGCGCGGCCGTTGATCGCGTGCTGAAAACCCTCGACGGTAAGCTGACCATCAACATGCCAATGGCGACGGAAGTGATGCGTCACGTTGGGCTGGCTGAGGGCTATCAGGGCGATGATGCGCAGAAACTGGCGGATCAGCAGGTGAAAGGTCTGGCGGCCATGGGCCAGATGTTCCGCCTGACGCAGCAGCAGGACGATAACATCACCACCAGTCTGCAGTATGCAAATGGCCAGGTGACGATGAACGGTGACAAAATGTCGCTGGAGCAGTTCCTGTCACGCTACATGCTGGGTGCGCCAACCAGCGAAGGTATGCCAGAGTAACCCGCGAAGAGTTATCCTCCCCGGCGGTCGCGTGGCAGGGATGCCGCGCGCCAAAGCCCGCAAAATGCGCTCATTGCCGTGCGCCCTATCCCTTCCCACCCTCTGCGTAACCTTCAGCGATAAAATTTACCGGCGTGCGCCACGCTTCACCCGGTCAATTAACCACTGCGCACCAGTCGGGGTGGCACAATCAATGTCTGAATCTCCGCATCCGGCTGCGCCAGACGCTGCAGCATCCGCTCTGCCGCGCGGCGGCCTACATCCCGCGCTTCACTGCTGACAAACGTCAGCGCCGGATCGTTAACCTCACGCTGCGGATCATCATTGAATCCTACCAGCGCCAGCTGTTGGGTGTAGTAGCTATCGACCGCCTCTTCGCCCATCGTCCGTCCGCTGTGCAGCGCGCCAAAGTAGCAGCCCAGCGTGGTACTGGCGTTGTGAGCGAGAATGGCGGTGATACGCGGATGATGGTGCAACAGCGTTTGCGTCAGTGCTGACACACTCTGCTGGCGCTCATCGCACTCAATAATCCAGTCCGGGCGAAACGGCAGGCCATATTGCAGCAGCGTGGCGCAGTAGCCGCCGATACGCTCAGCGCGCGTTAGTGACGAACCCAGCCCGCCAAGCCAGGCAATACGCTGATGTCCCTGGCGGATCAGATACTCGGTGGCGATGCGTGCGGCCTGGCTATTGTCCGGGCGCAGCGAGTCGATGGTGTCCAGGCTGCTGGCGCGCGCCGCACAGATCAGCGCAATGTTCTGCTCCTGTGCCTGCGCTACCAGCGTCTCCGCCTGTGCAACGGCGCCCCCCAGCACAATACCATCCACCCCCTGCGCCGCCAGCGAATCGAAACAGCGCTGCAGCTGCTGACCATGCTGGCCGCTCTGCGTCAGCACCAGGACTTTGCCCTGCTGCTCCAGCACTTCGCTTAAACCGGCCGTCATTGCCGCATAAAAGGGCTGGCTAAGATCGCGGACGATCAGCCCAATGACCCCGCTCTCTCCCCCGCGCAGCACCGAAGCTGAGCGGTTACGGATATAGCCCAGCGCTTCAATGGCCTGATTCACCCGCGCTGCGGTGGCTGCCGAAATGCGCCCTTTGCCTGATAACACCAGCGATACCGTGCTGACTGACACGCCTGCGGCCTGCGCGACATCATGAATCGTGGTTTTTTGCTGGGACATAGGGTTCCGTTTCTGACGACTCGTTAAGAAACAACGTGATAAAACGTTACACTGATTCCCGTAAAAATAAAGCAGTCGATTCGTTTCGCTTTGTGATTATTGCCACAAAACGGGTTGGTAAAACGTTTTATCATCCTTTACCACTTTGATCCGTTGTTACTTTTTTAGCCAGGAGTATCTATGTCCACCAGCCGACCCAAAATGTCGCTCTGGGAATTTTTCCAGAGCCTGGGTAAAACCTTTATGTTGCCTGTCGCGCTGCTGTCATTCTGCGGCATCTTGCTGGGCATTGGCAGTTCGCTCAGCAGCCACGATGTGCTGACGCTGATTCCGCTGCTCGATCAACCGCTGCTGCAATACCTGTTTATCTGGATGGCGAAGGTGGGATCGTTTGCCTTTAGCTATCTGCCGGTGATGTTTGCGATCGCCATTCCGCTGGGTATGGCACGCGAAAACAAAGGTGTCGCCGCGTTCGCTGGCTTTGTGGGCTTTGCGGTGCTGAACCTCAGCATTAACTTCTGGCTCAACATCAATGGCATCCTGCCAACGACCGATGCAGCGGTACTGAAAGCCAATAACGTGCAGAATATTCTCGGCATTCAGTCTATCGATACCGGCATTCTCGGGGCGGTGATTGTGGGCATTGTGGTGTTCTGGCTGCATGAGCGCTTCCACACGATTCGCCTGCCCGATGCGCTGGCATTTTTTGGCGGTACGCGCTTTGTGCCGATCATCACCACCCTCGTAATGGGCCTGCTCGGTTTGGTTGTACCGCTGATCTGGCCCTTCTTTGCCCGCGCCATCACCGGCCTTGGCTGGATGATTAACAGCGCCGGTGAGTTTGGTCCGATGATCTTCGGTACCGGCGAGCGCTTGCTGCTGCCGTTTGGCCTGCAACATATCCTGGTGGCGATCATCCGCTTTACCGACGCCGGCGGCACCATGGACGTATGCGGTCACAGCGTCAGCGGCGCACTGACCATCTTCCAGGCGCAGCTGGCATGTCCCGAGACCCACGGCTTCTCTGAAAGCGCTACCCGCTTCCTCTCTCAGGGCAAAATGCCGGCGTTCCTCGGCGGTCTGCCGGGTGCGGCTCTGGCGATCTATCACTGCGCGCGTCCGGAGAACCGGCACAAAATTAAAGGGCTGCTTATCTCCGGCGTGGTAGCCTGCGTCGTGGGTGGCACAACCGAACCGATTGAGTTCCTCTTCCTGTTTGTAGCGCCGGTGCTCTACCTGATTCATGCGCTGCTCACCGGTGTCGGCTTTACCGTGATGGCAATTCTGGGGGTCACCATCGGCAATACCGACGGCAACGTGATCGACTTCTTCGTCTTTGGCGTGCTGCACGGTCTTTCAACCAAGTGGTACTGGGTGCCGGTGATTGCGGCGATCTGGTTCATGGGTTACTACGCTATCTTCCGTTTCGCCATTCTGCGCTTCAACATCAAAACGCCGGGCCGTGAAGCCGAAAGCAGCAGCGTTGAACAGCAGGTGAGCCGCGCCGGTGTAGGCAAATCGGGCTACAACACCCCTGCCATTCTGGCGGCGCTGGGCGGTATCGATAACATTACCTCGCTGGACAACTGTCTGACGCGTCTGCGCCTCTCCGTCGCGGATATGAGTAAAGTGGATGATGCCGCGCTGAAAGCCAACGGCGCGATTGGCGTGGTGCACCTTAACCAGAGCAATCTGCAGGTGGTGATCGGCCCGCAGGTGCAATCGGTGAAAGATGAGATGGCTCATTTGATGAGCGCAGCGGTGTCGTGATGCAGAACGTTGACTTTGATCGCGTGGTGGATCGCCACGGTAGCTGGTGCACGCAGTGGGACTTTGTCGCGGATCGTTTTGGCGTTGCGGATCTGCTGCCCTTTACCATCTCCGATATGGATTTTGCCACCGCGCCCTGCATTATCACCGCGCTGCAGCAGCGGCTGACGCACGGCGTCTTTGGCTACAGCCGCTGGCAGCATGACGATTTTCTCTCCGCCATTCAGCACTGGATGCGCAGCCGCTTCGCCACCAGCGTGGCGGCGGACACGCTGGTTTACGGCCCTTCGGTGATCTATATGGTGGCGCAGATGCTACGCCACTGGAGCCAGCCGGATGATGAAGTGTTGATCCACACGCCCGCTTACGACGCGTTTTACCACACCATAAACGCCAACCAGCGCAAGGTCCTGGCCCTGCCGTTGCAACGCCGCGTCAGCCAATGGCACTGTGACATGGACGCGCTGGAGACGCTGCTGGCGCGGCCGCGCTGTAAGGTGATGCTGTTGTGCAGCCCGCATAACCCCACCGGTAAAGTGTGGCAGCCGGAGGAGCTGCACCAGATGGCAGCGCTGTGCGCGCGCTACGATGTAAAGGTGATCAGCGATGAGATTCACATGGATATGGTGCTGAGCGACGTGCACCACACGCCATGGAGCGCGGTCGCGCAGTCCGCGTGGGCGCTGTTCACCTCCGCCTCGAAAAGCTTCAATATTCCGGCGCTGACCGGTGCGTGGGGCATCATTCCCGAGGCGGCGGATCGCCAGGCGTGGTTTCACGCGCTGAAGCAGCAGGATGGGTTATCTTCGCCTGCGGTGATGGCGCTGGCCGCCACCGTCGCAGCCTACCGCGAGGGCGCGCCGTGGCTGGATGCGCTGCGCGCTTATCTGCAAAGCAATATGCAGCACATCGCGCAGCGGCTGAACAGCGAACTGCCCTCGCTGGCATGGCAACCGCCGCAGGCGACCTATCTGGCGTGGATCGATCTGGCGCCGTTAGCCATTGATGAGACACAGCTGCAGCAGCGGCTGATTGAGCATTATAAGGTGGCGATTATGCCAGGCAGCACGTACGGTAGCGCCAGCCGCAGCTATCTGCGTCTGAACGCAGGCTGCCCGCGCAGCAAGCTGGATACGGGGCTTGACCGGCTGATTGCAGCGTTACAGTCGTTCTGAATAGCAGCGGATGCTGATTAATGCAGCATCCGCTGTTCGCTTTGCGCAAATCGCTGGCGCTGTTGCGCAAGATGTTTTTATAATGCTCTGCACTTTACGTTAATTCAGCGAGTGCAACATGATTGATGCAAAACTGCCCCTTACCGATATCCACCGCCACCTTGATGGCAACATCCGCGCCCAAACCATTCTCGATCTCGGCCGCCAGTTTAATCTAACGTTGCCTGCTACCACGCTTGATGCCCTGCGTCCGCACGTCCAGGTCACGGCGAACGAACCGGATCTGGTTAGCTTCCTGCAGAAACTCGACTGGGGCGTGAAAGTCCTGGGCGATCTCGACGCCTGCCGCCGTATCGCACTGGAGAATGTCGAAGATGCCGCACGCGCGGGCATCCATTATGCCGAACTGCGCTTTTCACCCGGTTATATGGCGATGACCCACAACCTGCCGATCGCCGGCGTGGTAGAAGCGGTGATTGATGGCGTGCGCGCCGGCGTTAAGCAGTACGGCGTGGATGTAAATCTCATCGGTATTATGAGCCGGACCTTTGGCGAAGAGGCGTGCCTGCAGGAGCTGGAGGGTTTACTGGCGCACCGCGATGGCATTACCGCCGTGGACCTGGCGGGCGATGAGCTGGGCTTCCCGGGCAGTGAGTTCCTGAGCCACTTCAACCGCGCGCGCGATGCCGGTTTCCACATTACCGTACACGCCGGTGAAGCGGCCGGCCCTGAGAGCATCTGGCAGGCGATTCGCGAGCTGGGCGCAGAGCGGATTGGTCACGGCGTGAAGGCGATCGAAGACCGCGCGCTGATGGATTTCCTTGCCGGGCAGCGTATCGGTATTGAGTCCTGCCTGACCTCCAACATCCAGACCAGCACCGTATCATCGCTGGCGGCACATCCGCTGCAAGCCTTCCTCCAGCACGGCATTCTTGCCACGCTGAATACGGATGACCCGGCGGTTCAGGGCGTTGAGCTGGCGCATGAATACACTACCGCTGCCCCACAGGCGGGTTTGAGCGCAGCGGAGATTCGTCAGGCGCAGGATAACGGTGTGACCATTGCCTTTTTGAGTGAGGCTGAAAAAGCCGCGCTGCGCCAGCGCGTGGCGGGATAGTCGATTCGTTGCGCCGGGAGATTCGGCGCCTTTGCCCGGCGCCGCACGAATGCGCCGCCGGGCAGCGTGGTTATTTCAGTGACAGGGTCTGACGCTTTTCAGCAGACTGCAGGCCAAGCTCAATCAGCTCCATCACCTGAATCGCCTCTTCGGCTTTCACCGGGTTCTCACCGCTGCCGGCAATCGCATCACGGATCGCTGCGTAGTAAGCGGGATAGTTACCCGGCAGGGTCAGCAGCTCTTTCTCTACCATCACCTCGCCTTCGGCCAGCGTCAGCGTGCCGTTACGCATATCGTAGCCCCACTCTTCACGCGGCGGACGCTCGCCCGCTTTCAGGCGATCCTCCTGCGGATCAAGACCGTACTTCACGTAGCTGCCGCGCGTGCCGTGCACCACGAAACGCGCAGACTCTGCTGCCACCAGCATGCTGGCGTGCAGCACCACGCGACGGGTGGGATAGGTCAGAACCGCGTGGAAGTAGTCGGTGGTTTGTGCGCCGGGACGCAGCTCCGCCAGGTCGACGTTAATGGCCACCGGCGGTCCAAACAGCTGCAACGCCTGGTCCAGCACATGCGGCCCGAGATCAAACCAGATACCGCTGCCCGGACCTTTCATTTCACGCCAGCGCTGGCGCACTTCCGGGCGGAAGCGATCGAAGTGCGACTCAAGGTAGCGGATGTCGCCGAGCGTGCCATCGTTGAGCAGCGATTTCAGCGTCAGGAAATCGCTGTCCCAGCGGCGGTTATGGAACACCGATAACAGCAGCCCTTTGGCTTTAGCCAGCTGATCAAGCTCACGCGCCTGTGACAACGTCACGGTGAAGGGCTTATCCACTACCACATGTTTACCGGCGTTGAGTGCCGCTTTGGCTAACGGGAAATGGGTGTCGTTCGGGGTTGGAATTACAATCAGCTGCAGCGTAGGATCATCCAGCAGCGCCTGAGGATCGGAAACGACCTGCACCGACGGCCAGTCGGCGTGCACCTTGCCGGCGTCGCTACTGGAGATCGCCGCCAGCTCCATCTCCGGCGTACCGGCGATTAGGGGTGCATGAAAGGTTTTGCTGGCAAAACCGTAGCCAATCAGGCCGACACGTAATTTATCGCTCATTCTCACTCCTCTTGTTCGTGACCTGACTGATTTAAGACGAATCAGTCAGTAAGAACAAGGCGGAATCACCTGAAAACTCAGGAGATCGCACTCCGTGCCGGTTGCCAGCTCTCCTGGGCCACTAACGCATCGTGCGCATCCTGACTGCGGCGACGGAAATCGCTGGGGCTCACGCCTACGCGTTTGCGGAACACGCGGGAGAAGTAGAGCTGATCGTCATAGCCCACTTCACGCCCTACCGAGGCAATCGGTTCCTGGGTCGTTTGCAGCAGTAGCTTGGCACGAATCACTCGCTGATCTTCACGCCAGCGCAGCAGGTTAATGCCCATCTGCTCGCGGAACAGGTGCGCCAGACGCGAAGGCGAAAGGCAAACGTGGCGCGCCACCTCTTCGATCTTGACCTCGCTGGCGAGGTGATGCGTTACGTACTGGCAGGCTTCGATCACCCGCGGATCGCGGATCTGCTGATGGCTGCGCGGATCCTCCTCCACGGCACGCAGCAGCAGGCGCTCCAGCAGATTCATCGCCAGCTCCTCAGCGAAACGTCGGCCCGAGTTATGCGTCTGTTCAATGCTGGCAAACAGCCGGTCAAATTCGGCACGCAGTGCCTCCGGCAGGCGTAAACGGCCTACGCCCTGGCTCTCATCCTGCCACTGCAGCCAGTCGGTCCAGTAAGCGCGGGGACGGAAATAGACCCAGCGGTGGTGCCAGCACGGGCTGTCCGGCGCGCGGCCGTAATAGTGCGCAGTTTTTGGCTGGAACAGCAGCAGGTCGCCTGGCTCACAGTCAAACGCCGATTCACCATCAAATACCCGGCCCTGACCTTTGATGGTCAGATTGAGGATGTAGCCTTTCATGCCGTGCGGGCGATCAATAAAGAAGTCGAGCGGGTCATTTGCGTTAATCGGCGTCAGTCCCGCCACCAGCCAGGCGTTGAAGGGGTAGCCAGGCAATAAGGGGTTCTGCTGCTCACTCGGCGGTTCACGGTGGTACATAGTGCCCTCACTTTTCGCAAGATGAAGTGGCGCAACCCCCGGTTGCGCCACGGTTATCAGGCGGCTTTGCTTTTCTGTTTGTAGCGGTCAAAAATCACAGCCGCTAACAGTATCAAACCGCGCACCACATACTGTGAGAATGGCGAGATATTCAATAAATTCATCGCATTCTCAACGGTACCGAGGATCAGTACCCCGGCAACCACATAGGAGATTTTGCCAATACCGCCCTTCAGCGACACGCCGCCCAAAACGCAGGCAGAGATGACAATCAGTTCATATCCCAGCGAGGTCATCGGCTGGCCGCTGGTCATGCGTGAAGCCAGAATGATGCCGGCCGCAGCCGATACCAGTCCGGAAAGAATAAAGATAATGATGCGGGTACGCACCACCGGTACACCCGCCAGACGCGCCGCTTCCTCATTACCGCCAATCGCCAGCGTATTACGCCCGAAGGTGGTTTTGTTGAGCAGGAAACCAAACACAATCATGGTAGCGATGGTCAGCCAGATGGGTGCCGGTACGCCAAGCCAGTTAGCGTAGCCAAGGGTAAAGAAGCGCTCGTCCTCAATGCCCACGGCTTTACCGTCAGAGAAGATATACGCGAGGCCGCGCACAATCTGCATGGTTGCCAGCGTGGTGATCAGTGCATTGATCTTCAGACGGGCGATAACGAAGCCGTTGATAAAGCCGGTCGCCATGCCCAGCAGCAGCCCTGCCGCTACGCCAATCCATAAACTTTCGGTCATGTTAATGACCACCGCCGTCACCACGCCGGCGCAGGCGATCACCGAGGCCACGGAGAGGTCAAAATCCCCCGACGCCAGGCAGAACAGCATCCCGCACGCCACCATGCCGGACATCGACATCGCCAGCCCAAGCCCTTTCATATTGATGAAGGAGCCAAAGTTGGGCACGAAAATTGCGCAGACAATAAACAGCAGCGCAAACACCACCAGCATGCCGAAGTTGTCCCAGATACGTCCGAGTTGCAGCCCGCTGCGCTGTGCAGGTGGCGTATTGGACGTGGTAGATGAAGCCATGATTACTCTCATTTACTTCAGGCCACGGCGGCCGCTTGAGGGGTTTTCGGCATAGCCAGGCTCAGCGTCAGCTGCTCCGTGGCGGCGTCGTGGGATAATTCACCTGCGATTTCGCCTTCGCGCATTACGACAATGCGGTCGGCCAGCCCCATTACTTCAGGCAGATCGCTGGAGGCAAACAGTACCGCAATACCTTTGTTCGCCAGCTCATAAATCAGGTTATAAATTTCATGTTTGGCACCGACATCAATGCCGCGCGTCGGCTCATCCAGCAGAATCACGTGCATCTCTTCCGATAGCCAGCGGCCGAGAATGGCCTTCTGCTGGTTACCGCCCGAGAGGTTCATGATCAGCTGCTGCGCACCCGGCGTTTTGATGTTCAGCGAACGGATATGGTGATCGGCGTTTTTTGCTTCCCACGTGGGTTTGATCAGGCAACCGGCGCTGAGATTGTGCCGCCGTGCGCTGATGTTGATGTTTTCACGCACCGAGTGCACCGGAATAATGCCTTCGGCTTTGCGATCTTCCGGGCACAGCATGATGCCGGCGCGGATGGCGTCGATCGGCTCGCGGATGTTCAGCTTTTTGCCATCCAGCGTAACCGTCCCGCCGCGCAGTTTCGTCGCCCCAAACAGCCCTTTCATCAGCTCACTGCGTCCGGCGCCGACCAGACCAAACAGCCCGACAATCTCCCCGGCGCGTACCGTCAGTGAAACGGGCATACGCACGCCCTTCGCCTCCACCTGGTCCAGCTGCAAACGCACGGGCCCCAACTCGCGTGGCGCGTAACCATAGATATCCCCCAGATTGCGGCCCACCATCGCCTGCACCAGATCGTCATGATGGGTATTTGGCATATCGGTAAAGGTGCGGACGTAACGGCCATCTTTGAACACGGTGATGGCGTCACTCAGGGCGAAAATTTCCTCCATGCGGTGCGAGACATACAGCACCACGCGGCCCTCTTCCCGCAGCTGACGAATCACGCGGAACAGATGCTCGATTTCGCGGGCGGACAGCGAGCTGGTTGGTTCATCAAAGGCGATGATGCGCGCATTGCGCGCCAGCGCTTTGGCAATCTCCACCATCTGCCACTGCCCCAGCGACAGGTACTTCAGCGGCATGTCGGGATCGATATCCATGCCTAAATTTTTCAGCTGCAAACCCGCCTCGTAGCGCAGCAGCTTACGGTTTACCAGGCCCCGCTTGTGCGGCAGCTGGCCGAGATAGATATTCTCCGCCACGCTCATCTCCGGCACCAGATGCAGCTCCTGGTAGATAATGGCTACGCCGGCATCCAGCGCCTCAACGGTGGTATTGAAGCTTTTTGCCTCGCCTTTGATGCGGATTTCGCCGCCGCTGGGCTGATAGCTGCCGCTGAGAATTTTAAGCAGCGTTGACTTTCCTGCCCCGTTTTCACCCATCAATGCGTGCACTTCCCCGGCGCGGCACTGGAACGAGATATCCTGCAGCGCTTTTACGCCAGGAAAGGTTTTGCTGATGCCATGAAATGACAGAAAAGCGTGATCCGTGTTCATGGGAACTCCTCTAAGCCTCCCTACTTCGCACCGTAGCGGCGTTGGCTGTCCACGTTTACCCCGGTCACTTACTTCAGTAAGCTCCCGGGGATAAACGTGCTTGTCGCCTTGCTACAGCACGAAATATGTCGGCTGCCTGTTAATTAACATCACATCCAGGACGGCTAAAAACCAACTTACATCAGCCCTTTCTTCGCCAGCTCGGTTTTAAAATTGTCGCGGGTAATCAGCACCACATCGGTCACCTCGGTAAACTTCGCCGGCTCTTCACCTTTGGTTACCCAGTTGTAGAGCATCCGGCTGCTCTTATAGCCATGCACATCCGGGCTTGGCAACAGTGAAC
>Ga0157361_1000144_pt1 | contig 37556 bp, 37 predicted proteins | sample AttlaeALBM2_FD_111481 | JGI IMG/M metagenome (GOLD analysis project Ga0157361, IMG submission 111481) | Fungus gardens microbial communities from leaf cutter ant in Ribeirão Preto, State of São Paulo, Brazil - Atta laevigata ALBM2 | ecosystem: Host-associated > Fungi > Mycelium > Unclassified ...
GTCTGCGCCGACAACCATGGCGCTGGCTTCACCGGTTGGCGTACGGGTCACACCTTGCTGAGGAACCAGCAGGGCGTTCGGGTTGGTGCCTTCATCCAGACGCGCGCGCACAAACATGCCAGGTAACAGACGATGGTCCGGGTTCGGGAAGATGGCGCGCAGGGTGATGGAGCCGGTGGTTTCATCCACGGTCACATCAGAGAACTCCAGCGTGCCGGGCTGCTTATAGGCGCTGCCGTCTTGCATCAGCAGGGTAACGTTCGCTTTGCCGTCGTTCTGCTTCAGCTGACCGGACTCCAGCTCCCCACGTAAACGCAGGAAATCATCGCTGGATTGGGTCACGTCAACGTACATCGGGTCGAGCTGCTGCACGGTTGCCAGAGCGGTGGTCTGACCGCTTGAGACCAGGGCCCCTTCGGTCACGGATGATTTACCGATCCGGCCGCTGATAGGCGAGGTCACTTTGGTATACGCCAGGTTGATACGGGCTGTCTCTACATTGGCCTGTGAAGCCTGCACCGCTGCGGCAGTCTGGGCCGCTGTCGCTGCTGCGTTATCATAATCCTGCTGGCTGATGTACTTGGTACCCAGCAGCGGCTTATAACGTTTCAGGGTCAGCTGGGCTACGCGTGCGTTAGCCTGCGCCTGGGCTAAATCGCCTTTTGCGCTATCGTAAGCGGCCTGGTAGGTGGCCGGATCGATCTGATACAGCGAGACGCCAGCTTTAACATCCGTGCCTTCAACAAAATTACGCTTCAGAATGATACCCGACACCTGCGGACGCACTTCTGCCACGCGGAAAGCCGATGTGCGGCCTGGCAGTTCAGTTGTGATTTTCAGCGGCTCATTTTTTAACGTGACTACGCCCACTTCCGGGGGTTGCTGCTGGGCGGATTGCTGGGATTTATTATCATCACATCCTGTTAACAAAAAGCTGCCTGAAAGCATCACGGCGGCCGCCAGAGGCGCTAATCCTCTGTTTTTATTCATAAATAAACCTCTAGTGTCCGATATCAAATGATCAATGGATCACAAACCGATAAACCCATTGCTGCGTTAAAACACGGGTCGTGCTATGGTACATACATTCACAAATGTATGTAAACTTGCCAGTTTGTAAAATAAGCCCTCTATGGCACGAAAAACCAAAGCGCAAGCACTTGAAACACGACATCAAATTCTTGATGCCGCATTAGCTCACTTTTCTGAACACGGTGTGGCCGCAACCACACTGGCGGATATCGCCACAGCCGCCGGCGTTACACGCGGTGCTATCTACTGGCACTTTAAAAATAAAGCCGATCTGTTACAGGAGATCTGGCTACGTTGCGACGCTGGGCTTGACGATGTGGAACTTGAGTATCAGACAAAATACCCTGGCGATCCACTTTCTGTAATGCGTTCGATGCTGATCTATATCCTTGACGCCACAGCAAAGGACCCGCAAAGACGCGCATTAATGGAGATTATCTTCCATAAATGTGAGTTCGTTGGCGAAATGACTACCTTAATGGCCATACAGCAGGGACTCTTGCAGACCTGTTATGATCGTATCGAAGAGGTGCTGCGTCTCTGTATTGAGGCTGGCCAGCTGCCCGCCGGCCTGAACACCCGGCAGGCGGCCCTGCTAATGCGCGGCTATATTAACGGCATGATGGAGAGCTGGCTGTTCAATCCCGACAGTTTTGATCTGGCCGAGGAGGCGCCGCAGCTGGTGGACGCCTTTATCGATATGCTGCGGCTGAGCCCCACGCTGGCTGCCGGACGCTAAGCCTGCTGCTCGACAGCCTGCTTCTGCTGATAATCACGCTGGACTATTGCCAGCGCCGCCAGCACGGTAGCGGCAGGTACATGGTTCTCTTCCAGCAGCTGAATCAAATCGACCGCCAGTTTGATCTCATCGGGTGCGGTTTCCAGCGACATCTTCTCTCCTAAATGCGTAATTTGGCGGCAACCAGTAACATAACCAGCGCACCAGCCAGTGCCATGATAAATCCGGCCGGATGCAGCGTACTGAGATCGCCAGAGGTAAAATAGGCGGTAATATAGCCGCCGATCAGCGCGCCAATCACTGCCAGCACCAGCGTAGGGATAAATCCGCCCGGCCGGCCGGGAAACAGCACGCGCTTCAGCCAGCCGGCGGCCAGGCCAATCACTATCCAGATGACGAGTGTCATGATGACCTCCTGTTTCATGCTGCAATCATTATAGAGGAGCATGCGCGCGATTCAGGCGCGGGTGGATTGCAGCTCCAGTTTTTGCATCGCGGCGCGACAACGCGCCAGACGCTCCTGTAAGATCTCCACCTCACGAATCAGCTGCTGCTGAACGCTCAACGTTTCAACGCGCGCCAGATGCTGCTCGCGCTGTTGCAGCATCGCCAGCAGGCGTGTTTCATAGCCCTGATATTCGTCACGCTTACGCTGGCGCGGATCGCTGCGGGGGCGTTCGCGCGCCACGCGCAGCTGCTGGCTCTGGCACTCGCGCTGGAGCGCGGCGATCTGATCGAGAATCTTCTCCCCCAGCCACTGACGGCGCATCACATCCGCTGTCGCGGCAAGCTGCGCCGCATTGTGCTCCAGCTCAAGCAGATAGTCGGCCAGTCGCGTGCCTTTACAGCGAAACAGCTGGCTGTCAAAGCGTGGCTGCCGGCAGGCACCGTCTGGCTGCTGCGCGATCTGCTGGCGCAGCTGGTCAATCATTGTGCTTAGACGCTGTCGGGCGGGCGGTTGGGGCATGACAAAAGTTCCGTCTGTGTTAACGTAGCGCTGTTATAACTCTTTTCAGGCATCCGGCATGCAGCGCATTTTACTGTTAAGCCTGGGCTGGCTGGCGATTGTGCTGGGCACGCTGGGCATTGTATTACCATTATTACCGACCACGCCATTCATGTTACTGGCTGCCTGGTGTTTTGCCCGCTCGTCACCGCGTTTTCATCACTGGCTGCTGTGGCGCTCACCGTTTGGCCGTTACCTTCGCCACTGGCAGCAGCATCGCGCTATGCCGCCGGGGGCGAAAGGGCGTGCCATGTTGCTGATTGTCATCACCTTTGCCCTTTCGGCCTGGCTGGTGCACCTGCTGTGGGTGCGCATCCTGCTGGGCGTGATGTTATGTCTGCTGCTGCTGTTTATGTGGCGCATTCCGGTGGTGGCAGAGAGTACCAACGTGCGCGAACCGTAGCGTCAGGGTTGCATTTAGCCGGCTGTTTGCTTAGATTTGGGCATCTTCGTGCGTGGCTTCCCATTGAGAAACGACTTTGCTTAACCCGGTCTCCGGGAATTGGCGCTGTCTGAAGCCGCGCGTATTAGATATTTTTCCAGGCGTAACCTTTATGACCGCAACTGCGCAGCAGCTTGAACTGATCAAAAACAGCATCAAAAGCATCCCTGACTATCCAAAGCCGGGCATCCTGTTCCGGGACGTTACCAGCCTGATGGAAGATCCGCAGGCCTATGCCGCGTCAATCGCCATCCTGGTGGAGCGTTATCGTAACAAAGGCATCACGAAAGTCGTGGGAACGGAAGCGCGTGGTTTCCTGTTTGGTGCGCCGGTTGCGCTGGGCCTCGGCGTGGGGTTTGTGCCTGTGCGCAAGCCTGGTAAGCTGCCGCGTGAAACCTTCAGCGAAAGCTATGAGCTGGAGTACGGTTCGGATGCGCTGGAGCTGCACAAAGATGCGATCGCCCCGGGCGACGTGGTGCTGGTGGTGGACGATCTGCTGGCAACCGGCGGCACCATCGAAGCCACTGTTAAGCTGATTCGCCGCGCTGGCGGCGAGGTAAAAGATGCGGCGTTCGTGATCAATCTGTTCGATCTGAGCGGCGAAAAGCGCCTTAGCGCGCTGGGCATCGACTGCTACAGCCTGGTGAACTTCCCCGGCCATTAAGGCTTGTGCGCTCCGCGCTTATGCGGGGCGCAACCCTCATCACGTTTTCCCTCTCCCACCAGCGTAAGCCCTACGGCGGAATGATGACGGGTATAGGCATATCGGGTTGTGGCTGTTAAACTACTGCCCAAATACACAGGGTTTGCGAAGCTGCATTTTTCCCCTTTTGCCTTATGGCGGAACCCGGTTCATTAGCCGTGCCGCTGTGCCAACTCAATAAACTCCAGTGATCGAATCCACATGAGCTATCAGGTACTTGCGCGAAAATGGCGTCCCCAGGCCTTCGCTGACGTAGTCAGTCAGGAACATGTGCTGACCGCGCTGGCTAACGGGTTATCACTGGGACGCATCCATCATGCTTATCTCTTCTCCGGCACACGCGGCGTGGGTAAGACCTCGATTGCGCGTTTGCTGGCAAAGGGCCTCAACTGTGAAACCGGGATTACGGCAACGCCATGCGGTCAGTGTGATAACTGTCGTGAAATCGAGCAGGGTCGTTTCGTTGATCTGATTGAGATCGATGCGGCTTCACGCACGAAAGTGGAAGATACGCGCGATCTGCTGGATAACGTGCAGTACGCACCGGCGCGCGGGCGCTTCAAGGTCTATCTGATCGATGAAGTGCATATGCTGTCGCGCCACAGTTTTAATGCGCTGCTGAAAACGCTCGAAGAGCCGCCTTCACACGTGAAGTTCCTGCTGGCGACCACCGATCCGCAGAAGCTGCCGGTCACTATTTTGTCGCGCTGCCTGCAGTTCCACCTTAAAGCACTCGATGTTGAACAGATTCAGCAGCAGCTGGCGCACGTGCTGCAGCAGGAGGCGATCGCCGCTGAACCGCGGGCGCTGCATCTGCTGGCGCGCGCCGCCGATGGCAGTATGCGCGATGCGCTTAGCCTGACCGATCAGGCGATTGCCATGGGCCAGGGCAGCGTCACGCTTGAAACCGTGGCGCAGATGCTCGGCACGCTGGATGACGAACAGCCGCTGGCGCTGATTGAAGCGCTGGCAGAGGGCAACGGCGAACAGGTGATGGCGCTGCTGAATCAGGCTGCCTCACGCGGTGTGGAGTGGGAAGCGCTGCTGGTAGAGATGCTGCGTTTACTGCACCGCATCGCCATGGTGCAGCTGCTGCCCGGCTCACTGGGGGAAGATGATGCCAGCCAGGCGCAGCGCCTGCGCGATTTAGCCCGCGTGCTGCCGCCAGCCGATGTCCAGCTCTACTATCAAACGCTGCTGATGGGACGCAAAGATCTACCGCTGGCGCCGGATCGCCGTCTTGGTATTGAGATGACGCTGCTGCGTGCGCTGGCGTTTCACCCACAGGCAACGATTGCTGAACCGGTGGCACGCCCATCGCTGATGCCGCAGGCAGCACCGCAGGTTGCGCCTGCCGCGCCGGCAGCAAAAGCCGCACCCGCCGCAAAAGCGCCGCCGGCACCAGCCGCGCAGCCGCAGATGGCGCCGCCCGTCAGCGATGAGCCGCCGCCATCCGATGATTATCCGGATATGCAATCGGCGCCGGAGACGCTGCCGGATGCCACCAGTCAGCTATTACAGGCGCGAACGCAGTTGCTGCGTCAGGGAGCCGGCAAGGCAAAAAAGAGTGAGCCGGCAGCGCGTTCCGCGCGGCCGGCAAATCCGGCGCTGGAGCGTCTGGCAAGCGTCACGGAGCGGGTGCAGCAGCGCGCCTCTGAACCGGCAGTAAAAACCCCGGCTAAACCGGAAGCTTATCGCTGGAAAGCGCAGCAGCAGGAGGCGATAACGCCGGAGCCGGTCGCAACGCCAAAAGCCTTGCGTTCTGCGCTGGAGCATGAGAAAACCCCTGAGCTATCCCTCAGGCTGGCAGAAGAGGCGCTGCAGCGCGACGCCTGGGCGGCAGAGATCGCCAGCCTGACGCTGCCCAAACTGGTGCAGCAGGTGGCGCTGAACGCGTGGAAAGAGGTGAATGAGCAGGGGGTTACGCTGCATCTGCGCAGCAGCCAGCGCCATCTTAACTCTGCTTCCGCGCGTCAGGCGATTCAGGAGGCGCTGAGCCAGGCAGCCGGCCAGTCGATTGAATTGGCTATAGTAGAAGATGATAATCCCGCGGTGTTAACGCCGCTGGAGTGGCGCCAGGCCATTTATGAAGAGAAGCTGGCGCAGGCGCGCCAGTCAATCGCAAGCGATACGCATATCCAGATGCTGCGTCGTTTCTTCGATGCGGACCTGGATGAAGAGAGTATTCGACCCGTATGATCACGCTGTCGCGCAGAGGTTGCGCGCAGCCCCAGCAGAGAGAGAAAACTATGTTTGGTAAAGGCGGATTGGGCAACCTGATGAAGCAGGCCCAGCAGATGCAGGACAAAATGGCCAAGGTTCAGGAAGAGATCGCCGCACTGGAAGTCACCGGTGAATCAGGTGCTGGTCTGGTCAAAGTCACCATCAACGGCGCGCACAATTGCCGTCGTGTTGAAGTCGATCCCAGCCTGCTGGAAGATGACAAAGATATGCTGGAAGATCTGATCGCGGCAGCGTTCAACGATGCGGCACGCCGTATTGATGAGACGCAGAAAGAGAAGATGGCCTCTGTCTCTTCCGGTATGCAGCTGCCACCTGGCTTTAAGATGCCGTTCTGATGCAAACCAGCCCACTGCTTGAATCTTTAATGGAATCACTGCGCTGTCTGCCGGGCGTTGGCCCGAAGTCGGCGCAGCGCATGGCGTTTCAGCTATTGCAGCGCGATCGCAGCGGTGGCATGCGTCTGGCGCAGGCGTTAACCCGCGCCATGTCGGAGATCGGCCACTGTGCCGATTGCCGCACCTTCACCGAGCAGGAGATCTGCACCATTTGCGCCAATCCGCGCCGTCAGCAAAACGGCCAGATCTGCGTGGTGGAGAGCCCGGCGGATATCCACGCCATTGAGCAGACCGGCCAGTTTGGCGGACGTTACTTTGTGCTGATGGGCCATTTGTCGCCGCTGGATGGCATCGGCCCGCAGGATATTGGTCTGGATCGCCTGGAGCAGCGCCTGGAGAAGGAGACGCTGCAGGAGGTGATTCTGGCGACTAATCCCACGGTAGAGGGTGAAGCCACCGCTAACTACATCGCCGAGCTGTGCGGGCAATATGGCGTTGACGCCAGCCGCATCGCCCATGGCGTGCCGGTGGGCGGCGAGCTGGAGATGGTCGATGGCACTACGCTGTCGCACTCGTTGGCCGGGCGTCATAAGATTAAATTTTAATCACTTGCCGGTATCGTTAAGCGATACCGGCTTGAAATTCTCTTCCCCATCCCCATCTCTGTCTCAACGTTTGATCAACCCCATTCTGTTGAGGTAGCAATGACCATGAAAGGACAAGAGACGCGTGGCTTCCAGTCAGAGGTAAAACAACTTCTGCACCTGATGATCCATTCCCTCTACTCAAACAAAGAGATTTTCCTGCGTGAACTGATCTCGAACGCCTCTGATGCGGCGGACAAACTGCGCTTCCGCGCGCTGTCGACGCCGGATCTGTACGAAGGCGACGGCGATCTGCGCGTGCGTATCTCGGTCAACAAGGAGAATCGCACGCTAACGCTGAGCGACAACGGCATTGGTATGCGTCGTGATGAGGTGATTGAGAACCTGGGCACCATCGCGAAATCCGGTACCAAAGCGTTCCTCGAATCAATGGGCTCTGACCAGGCAAAAGATAGCCAGCTGATCGGTCAGTTCGGTGTCGGTTTCTACTCGGCGTTTATCGTTGCCGATAAAGTTACCGTCCGCACGCGTGCCGCCGGGGCGAAAGCGGAAGAGGGCGTATTTTGGGAGTCCGCCGGTGAGGGCGAATATACCCTGGCCGATATCGAAAAAGCCGATCGCGGTACCGAGATTACGCTGCACTTCCGTGAAGGCGAGGACGATTTCCTTGATGCATGGCGCGTGCGTAATGTGATCAGCAAATACTCCGACCACATCGCGCTGCCAGTTGAGATCGAAACCAAAGACGAAGAGAGTGGCACCACAACCTGGGAGAAGATCAACAAAGCCCAGGCGCTGTGGACGCGCAATAAGTCAGAGATCAGCGACGACGAATACAACGAGTTCTACAAACATATCGCACACGACTTCAGCGATCCGGCCATCTGGAGCCACAACCGCGTGGAAGGCAAGCAGGAGTACACCAGCCTGCTCTATATCCCGCAGCGCGCGCCGTTCGATATGTGGAACCGCGACAGCAAGCACGGCCTGAAACTCTACGTGCAGCGCGTGTTCATTATGGATGACGCCGAGCAGTTCATGCCGAACTACCTGCGCTTTGTGCGCGGCCTGATAGATTCCAACGATCTGCCGCTGAACGTCTCGCGTGAGATCCTGCAGGATAGCCGCGTCACCCAGAGCCTGCGTGCCGCGCTGACTAAGCGCAGCCTGCAGATGCTGGAGAAACTGGCTAAAGATGATGCAGAGAAGTACCAGCAGTTCTGGAAAGAGTTCGGACTGGTGCTGAAAGAGGGGCCGGCGGAGGATCACGCCAACCAGCAGGCGATTGCTAAACTGCTGCGCTTCGCCACCACGCAGAGTGAAGGGGCGGAGCAGACCATCTCGCTTGACGATTACCTGAGCCGCATGGTGGAAGGGCAGGAGAAGATCTACTACATCACTGCCGACAGCCACGCCGCGGCGAAGAGCAGCCCGCATCTGGAACTGTTCCGCAAAAAAGGCATTGAGGTGCTGCTGCTGTCCGATCGTATCGACGAGTGGATGATGAGCTACCTGACCGAGTTCGACGGTAAAACCTTCCAGTCCGTGAGCAAAGCCGATGAGTCGCTGAGCAAACTGGCGGATGAAGAGACCGAAGAGCAGAAGGAGGCGGAAAAAGCGCTGGAGCCGTTTGTTGAGCGCGTGAAAACGCTGCTGGGCGAGCGCGTAAAAGAGGTGCGTCTGACGCATCGCCTGACCGATACGCCTGCTATTGTCACCACCGATGCCAATGAAATGACCACGCAGATGGCGAAACTGTTTGCCGCGGCGGGTCAGGATGTGCCGGACGTGAAGTACATCTTTGAAATTAACCCGGAGCATACGCTGGTTAAGCGCGTGGCCGATACTCAGGATGAAGCACGTTTTGCGGAGTGGGTAGAGCTGCTGCTGGATCAGGCGCTGCTGGCCGAGCGCGGCACGCTGGACGATCCTAACCAGTTTATCCGTCGCATGAATCAGCTGCTGACGGCGTAACCTCTTCTGATGCAGAGGTCAGTATCTGGCTGTGAGGGCGGCATAAATGCCGGCCTCACAGGGAGCAGGTGCAGCGATTAAGATTTATTCGCAGGGTCGGCATTTATGCCGGCCTTTTTTATGCCTCGCGCTCAGCACTGCGCCTCATCCCGCACCCAATCACGGAACAGGGTAATCTCCGCATCATGCTGCCGTGAGCCCTTGGTCATCATCCACGTGGCGCGATCGACACGCACAAATCCCAGCGGCGCAATCAGCGTGCCGTCGTGCAACTCCTGCCGCACCAGCAAACGCGGCGCCATAATCACGCCTAACCCATTTCTTGCCGCCTGAATGCCCAGCGTCAGATTATCGAAATGCTTGCCTGTAAAGTAATTGCCGCGTGCGCCGCTGGTTTTGGCCCATTCGGCCCAGGCATGCAGGCGCGTATCGGCATGCAGTAGTGGCAGCGCGGCCAGATCCTGCTCGCTGTGAAAACGGGCGGCGTACTGCGGCGCGCACAGCGGACCGATATAATCATCGCTGATCAGCGTGGCATCAATATCGTCATCCGGTGGCTGTTCATAGCTCAGGATCAGCACATCCGTGTGTTCGCTGCGCAGCTGATTGATCTCACCCTGAGGCTGAAACTGCACTTCAATGTCGGGATAGCGCTGATAAAAGCTGCTGATACGCGGGATCAGCCATTGAGAGAGAAAGCTTGGCGCGCAGGAGACGCTAAGGTGGTGGCGCATGCCGGTGCGGATGCTCTCACAGGTTGTAGAGAGTTCACTGAACGCCTTCTGACAGCTCACCAGCAAACGCTCGCCGTGTGAGGTTAATCTGACACGTCCGTTGGTGCGGACAAACAGCGGTTTCCCCATCCAGCTCTCCAGCTGACGTACCTGATGGCTGATGGCGCTATGGGTCACATGCAGGCGCTCAGCCGCCACGCTAAAACTGCTGTGCAGTGCCGCCTGATGAAAATAGTGCAAGGCACGTAACGACGGAAGCGTGGTCATACTCATCCCCTGTGTAAAAACCTAACAGGGATTGTCAATTTATATCATTTTAATGTCCAGACGCATTGGCCTAACCTTTCCCCCTGATTCTGGCGGGTTGACTGACAGGCCTCACTGTGTTTTAGCCGCGCTTATCTGCCAGCGACTACCGCCCAGCCATGACGACACGCCGCACAATAACACAGAGAAATGTCACGCGATGGCTGCACAACACGCTACTGCCGGAGCCGCGGCGCGCGATCGACTGCGCGTCTTGCTCTCCCGTCACTACCGGCTGGAAAATTACGATCTCTTCTTTGCTCCGTCGCTGCATATTGCCCGGGTACTGCTCTCGCAGCTGTTCCTGCGCCAGGAGCAGGCACGCAATCAGACGCGCTACGCTTCGCACTATCCGGTCAGTGAACTCAGCGTTCTGCCCGCAGTGCCGATGATGGCCGGTAATATCGCGCTGATTACGCACGTTGAGGAGGCGCAGGGGCGGGTGCGACCGTTGAGCGAGTGCCAGAGCCAGGGCGTGACCGATGCGTCTGCCTCCTTTGCCACCAGCTTGCACAAACGATTAATCAGCGAGGCGCGTTTGTTCGTGGCGCACCTTGATCGTCATGCGGCATTGAGCGACGGTATCGTACTTATCGCCTTGCGGACCTATGATTTCAGCACGCTGGTGCGCAGCGAACTGCGTCTGTTTGAGCAGGGCTTAACCCTGGGCGATGCACCGCAACGCGCGCTGGATATCATGGCGAACGGCGACTGGAAGCCCTTTAACATCGCCAGCGTTGATACCCTTACGCTGGAGGCACCGGTAGCGCTGCAATCGATTCAGCAGCCGGGCTTGCCCTTTGCCCTGATCCCGCTGCCGCCCGGGGTTGTGCTGCCCACGCTGCCAGCGGATATTCGGCTGCTGTCCGACGGACGCGCGCTGTTGCTCACCGCCAGCGTACGCGGTAACGGCAGCAAAACGCAGAATATGACCGCCACGCTAAAAAAACGCCTGATGGCGTGCCTTTTTACCCGCCATGATTCTTAAAAACACGCCGGTTGCTGGCGCGAACGGCCAAAGCAGGTCAAAGTAGGCCTTTCGTGGAAGCGCGCCCGTTGCCTTGTGGTGCGCGGGTCATAATGGTATGTTCTTGGCCTTCTCAGATTGATCAATGCGATTCGCAAGGGGAATTACGCAATGCGTATTATTCTGCTCGGGGCACCGGGCGCAGGTAAGGGCACTCAGGCTCAATTCATCATGGAGAAATACGGTATTCCGCAGATCTCCACGGGCGACATGTTGCGTGCAGCAGTAAAAGCAGGCAGCGAGTTGGGCCAGCAGGCGAAAGCCATCATGGATGCCGGTAAACTGGTGACTGACGAGCTGGTGATTGCGCTGGTTAAAGAGCGTATCGCGCAGGAAGACTGCAAAAACGGTTTCCTGCTCGATGGCTTCCCACGCACTATCCCGCAGGCTGACGCCATGAAAGACGCGGGCATCAAGGTGGACTACGTTCTGGAGTTCGCTGTACCGGACGAGCTGATCGTCGATCGCATTGTAGGTCGTCGCGTACACGCGCCGTCTGGCCGTGTTTACCACATCAAATACAATCCACCGAAAGTGGAAGGTCAGGATGACGTGACCGGCGAAGCGCTGACCACGCGTAAAGACGATCAGGAAGAGACCGTGCGTAAGCGCCTGGTAGAGTACCATCAGCTGACCGCGCCGCTGATTGCTTACTACAGCAAAGAGGCTGAAGCCGGTAACACGCAGTATCACAAGATCGACGGCACCCGCCAGGTTGCTGAAGTGAGTGCAGAACTGGCCACTATCCTCGGTTAAGTGGTGAAGGGCCGGTTGTCCGGCCCTTTTGCAGCAATTGCTTTCCCCTCCGACGTTTTCCGCTACAATTCCTGCAGATTTTGACCCATTCGTTTCGACAGCAAGGAAATACAATGAGGCAAGAAAAGCCTGGGGTTTTACTGGTTAATTTAGGTACACCAGAAGCACCAACCACCGCCGCCGTAAAGCGCTATCTTAAACAGTTCCTTGGCGATCCACGCGTCGTCGATACGCCACGCTGGTTATGGTGGCCGATTCTCAATTTCATTATCGTGCCATTCCGTTCGCCGCGCGTCTCGAAGCTCTATGCATCTGTGTGGATGGAAGAGGGCTCGCCGCTGATGGTCTTCAGCAAACGCCAGCGTGCAGCGCTGGCACAGCGGCTGGATATGCCGGTGGAACTCGGCATGAGCTACGGCCAGCCGAGCCTTGACGGCGCCGTACAGCGTTTGCTGGCACAGGGCGTGACCAAACTGATTGTGCTGCCGCTCTATCCGCAATTCTCCTGCTCTACCGTCGCTGCCGTGTGGGATGGCCTGGCCGCCAGCTTTAAACCGCTGCGTTCGCTGCCGGAAGTGGCCTTTATTCGCGATTACGCGGAACATCCGGCCTATATCGCTGCGCTGAAAGCCTCTGTAGAGCGCTCATTTGCGCAGCACGGTGAACCGGACCTGCTGGTGCTCTCTTTCCACGGCATCCCACAGCGCTTCGCCAATGAGGGCGATGACTATCCGCTGCGCTGTAAAGACACCACCGATGCATTGGCTGCCGCGCTGGGCATTGCCCCGCACAAGATCATGATGACCTTCCAGTCACGTTTTGGTCGCGAGCCGTGGCTCATGCCTTACACCGATGAAACGATGAAGAGCCTGCCGGCAAAAGGCATCAAACATGTGCAGGTGATGAGCCCGGGCTTCGCCGCGGATTGTCTTGAAACGCTGGAGGAGATCAGCGGAGAGAACTGCGAGATCTTTTTACACGCCGGCGGCGAAAAATTTGAATACATTCCGGCGCTTAACGCGGACGATGAGCACATCGACATGATGGTTCAGCTGGTTAACGCGCGCCGCTAAGGGGATGGCAGAGAGTGTGATATCATTCTCTGCCTGTTTTTCCCTGACGGCACTTTCATGAAATTTCCCGGCAAACGCAAATCCAAACACTATTTCCCCGTTAACGCGCGCGACCCGCTGCTCCAGGCCACTCAGCAAGAGCAGGAGGAGGGCAGCTGGGTGGTGGGTATCGACCAGACGCTGGTGGATATCGAAGCCAAAGTTGATGATGATTTCCTGCAACGTTACGGCCTGAGCGCCGGCCACTCACTGGTTATTGACGATGCCACCGCTGAAGCGCTCTACAGTGAGCTGATGCAGGAACAGCTGATCAGTCATCAGTTTGCCGGCGGCACCATCGGAAACACCTTGCACAACTACTCGGTACTGGCGGATGACCGCTCGGTGCTGCTTGGCGTGATGTGCAACAACATCCAGATCGGCGGTTACGCTTATCGCTACCTGTGTAATACGTCCAGCCGGATGGATCTGAACTATCTGCAGGGTGTGGACGGGGCGATTGGCCGCTGCTTTACCTTGATTGGCGAGCAGGGCGAGCGCACGTTTGCCATCAGCCCGGGCCTGATGAATCAGCTGCATGCGGACAATATTCCGGAAGCGGTGATCGCCGGGGCTTCGGCGCTGGTGCTCACCTCCTATCTGGTGCGCTGTCAGCCGGGTGAGCCGATGCCGGATGCCACACTGCGCGCCATCAATTACGCGAAAAAACACAATGTGCCGGTGGTACTGACGCTGGGTACCAAATATGTGATTCAGGATAACCCGCAATTCTGGCGCGACTTCCTGCGCGATCACGTCTCGATCGTGGCGATGAATGAAGAGGAGGCCTTTGCGCTGACCGGTGAACCGGACCCGCTGCTGGCCTCGAATATGGCGCTGGACTGGGTCGACCTGGTGTTATGTACGGCGGGCCCGACCGGCCTCTATATGGCCGGTTTTACCGAAGATGAGAATAAGCGTAAAACCAACCATCCGCTACTGCCGGGTGCCATTGCGGAGTTCAATCAGTACGAGTTCAGCCGGGCGATGCGCCATCAGGATTGCCAGCAGCCGCTGCGCATCTTCTCGCACATCGCGCCATACATGGGCGGCCCGGAGAAGATCATGAACACCAACGGCGCAGGCGATGGTGCGCTGGCGGCGCTGCTGCACGATATCACGGCCAACAATTTCCACCGGCAGAAGGTACCGAACTCCAGCAAGCACGCGCGGGAATATCTCACCTATTCGTCTCTGGCGCAGGTGTGTAAATACGCTAACCGCGTGAGTTATCAGGTGCTGAACCAGCACTCACCGCGTCTGACGCGCGGCCTGCCGGAGAGGGAAGACAGCCTGGAGGAGTCGTACTGGGATCGGTAACGTGGCAAGGTGCAGATTAACCTGCACCCTGTAGGGTCGCCATTCATGGCGACCTGGTTTCCCGGATATCGGCAACTAAATCGGACACTCGCGTACAATCGGGTTCTGCGCGATCTCCTCCTGCAAAACATTCAGCATGCTGTTCGCGATCTCACGCTCCCCCATCACCACGCGATTGGCACCGCGCTCCATGATATAGGTCACTTCATCGTCATAGTGCGCGCGGGCGATAATCTCAATATCCGGGCGTTTCGCACGCGCGGCCGTTACGATTTCACCGGCCTCATAGCCATTCGGAATGGTCAGCAGCAGCCAGCGCGCGCAGTCAAGCCGGGCCAGATCCATGGTATCAATACGCGCCGCATTACCCAGCACCGCTTTAATACCCTGCTCACGCAGAGCCTCAACGCGCGGACGCGAATTCTCCACCACCACCAGCGGCACATCCGCCTCCAGCAGCTGCTGGCCCAGCAGACTTCCGACGCGACCATAACCGACAATGACCGCATGATTGCAGATATCCACCGGAATCTGCTTCTCCTCTTCGATAGCCTCTTCCAGCGTCTGCTCCTCCATCGTCTCGGTTTTGTCGAGATAGCGCTCCAGCAGGGTAAACAGAATCGGGTTAAGCATAATCGACAGGATCGCTGCGGCCAGCACCAGATTACGTCCCTCGTCACTCAGCATGCCGAGCGAGATGCCGAGACCGGCAAGGATGAAGGCAAACTCACCAATCTGCGCCAGACTGACCGAAATGGTCAGCGCGGTACGGCGTGAATGGCCGAGCAGGCTCACCAGCAGCCAGGCGGCGATCGATTTGCCCAGCACAATGATGGCCAGCGCGCCCAGCACGGCCAGCGGTTGCTCTACCAGAATCATCGGATCAAACAGCATGCCGACCGAGACGAAAAACAGTACGGCAAACGCATCGCGCAGCGGCAGCGTATCGTGCGCCGCACGGTGGCTGAGTTCCGATTCGTTCAGCACCATGCCGGCAAAGAAAGCCCCAAGGGCAAACGAGACGTCAAAGAACTCTACGGCACCAAACGCAATGCCCAGCGCCAGCGCCAGTACCGAAAGGGTAAACAGCTCACGTGAGCCGGTCGCCGCGCTTTTTGCCAGAATCCACGGCACCACGCGACGGCCGACCACCATCATCAGCACCATAAAGGCGGCGACTTTACCGATGGTCAGGAGCAGATCCCACACCAGCAGGGTGGGGCTGGCGTTACCCTGTTCCAGCATGCCGGCAATCGCGGGCAGCAGCACCAGCGTCAGCACCATCACCAGATCTTCGACAATCAGCCAGCCGATAGCGATCTGTCCGCGCTGGCTATCAATCAGCTGCCGCTCTTCCAGCGCCCTCAGCAGTACCACGGTACTGGCCGTGGAGAGGCACAGCCCAAAGACCAGACCGGTCATCCACGACCAGCCCATGGCCCACGACAGGCCCATTCCCAGCAGCGTTGCCACAGCAATTTGTGCCACGGCACCGGGAATGGCGATCGACTTTACCGCCATCAAATCCTTGAGCGAGAAGTGTAATCCTACACCGAACATCAGCAGAATTACGCCGAGTTCAGCCAGTTCCGGGGCCAGATTGGTATCCGCGACGAAGCCTGGGGTAAAAGGTCCAGCCAGCACGCCAGCCAGTAAATAACCGACCAGCGGTGAAATGCGCAGGCGATTCGCCAGCATACCAAGGAGAAATGCGAGGACCAGACCCCCGACAATGGTGGTGATCAACGGTGTTGTGTGATGCATGCCTGTCTCCTTGTGTGCAAATGTATCCGCTTGTAACAACCAAGTGTAATGCACATTTGCTCACCACGTTTAAACATTTGAGCGGTGAAAAGCGAAAAAATTGAAAAAATGAGACCAAAACGCAGCCGAAGCGTCATTTTCGGCAGTTATCTCACGCTATCGGCAGGATTTATGCAGAGCGGAGGGGGGCGAAGAGAAATTGTTGCCCCCCAAAGCGGGTTACCGGTGATGCTGATCAGGCAGGAAAGCGGTCAACAGACCAATCAGCGGCAGCCAGGCGCAGATTTGGTACACCCATGCGATGCTGGTGTGATCGGCTACTACCCCCAATATCGCTGCGCCCAAACCGCCCATACCAAATGCGAAACCGAAAAACAGTCCGGAAACCATGCCGATACGTCCCGGCAGCAGCTCCTGCGCATACACCAGAATGGCCGAAAACGCTGAGGCCAGAATCAGGCCAATAATGATACTCAGCACGCTGGTCCACATTAATGTGGCGTGTGGCAGCATAAGGGTGAAGGGCGCCACCCCGAGAATGGAGGCCCAGATAACATACTTGCGGCCGATTTTATCGCCTATGGGCCCGCCGATGATGGTGCCCGCAGCGACGGCACCGAGAAAGGCAAACAGATGAAATTGCGATGCCTGTACCGAAAGCCCAAATTTTTGCATTAAATAGAAGGTGTAGTAGCTGCTCAGACTGGTGAGATAAAAATATTTCGAGAAGATCAGCAGTAGCAGGATGCTGATTGCCAGCACCACTTTTTTGCGTGGCAGCGGATTGACGGGCGCGCAGGTGGCTTTGGCTTTCGCCGCACGCTGTTGGTGACTGTACCAGCGGCTCACCTGTAGCAGCACGATAATCCCCAGCAGCGCAGCCAGCACAAACCAACCGAGGTGACCTTTACCGTAAGGGGCAACAATCACCGCCGCCAGTAACGGCCCCAGCGCACTGCCAAAATTACCGCCTACCTGAAACAGTGACTGCGCCAGGCCGTGCCGTCCGCCGGACGCCATGCGTGCCACGCGGGAGGATTCAGGATGGAATACTGATGAGCCGCTGCCAACCAGCGCGGCCGCCAGCAGGATTTGCGGATAGCTGCTGGCGAAGGTGAGCAAAACCAATCCGCACAGGGTAAACCCCATCCCCACCGGTAACGACCAGGGTTTAGGGTATTTATCGGTGTAGTAACCCACCAGCGGCTGTAGCAGTGAGGCCGTGACCTGGAACGTTAGCGTAATCAGCCCAATCTGCACAAAGCTGAGCGTGAAATCCTTCTGCAGCAGAGGATAGATTGCCAGCAGCAGCGACTGCAGCATATCGTTCAGCAGATGCGCCAGACTGATGGCGCCCAGAATCCCAAAAGCGGTGCGCCCGGCAGGGCGTGCCGGGGTTAATGTCTGTTCACTTGCCATAAGCGTCCTGAAAGAGGGGGCTGTTTCGTTATCAGATTGTTACTTCATAACGGACTCTATAAGTCTTTGGTCTTGAGTTAAAGTGCGAACTGTGCGACACAGAAGGGCGTTAAAGCAGGTTACGTTCACAGACCGTGGAAAAAACATCAAATAAGGAGAGTGTTTTGTTGTTAACACCGCGCAAAGGGCGCTGGCTGGCGCTGATTACGCTGTTGCTGCCCATACTGGCTCACGCATGGCAAACCGATCGCAGCTACCGCTTCACGCTTCTGCACACCAACGATCATCACGGTCATTTCTGGACGAATGAGCAGGGCGAATATGGTCTGGCGGCGCAGAAAACCCTGATGGACCAGCAGCGTTATGATGCGCAGGCCAAAGGCGGCGGGGCGCTGATCCTCTCTGCCGGCGACGTGAATACTGGCGTGCCCGAGTCGGATCTGCTGGATGCCGAACCCGATATCCGTGGCATGAATCTGGTGGGCTACGACGCCATGGCGCTCGGCAATCACGAATTTGATAAGCCGCTCAGCGTGCTACAGAAGCAGCAGAAGTGGGCGAAGTTTCCCTTTCTCTCGGCCAATATTTATCAGAAGGGCAGCGATCAGCGCCTGTTCAAACCCTGGGCGGTGTTTAATCGCATGGGGCTGAAGATTGCCGTGATCGGCCTGACCACCACAGATACGCTGCGTATCGCCAATCCACAGAACGTTGAGCAGATTGAGATTCGCGATCCGGTTAAAGAGACAGAGAAAGCGGTGGCGGAACTGCGTGCCAGCGAAAAGCCGGATGTGATTATCGCGTTAACGCATATGGGCCACTATGACGATGGCCAGCACGGTAGCAATGCGCCGGGCGATGTGGAGCTGGCGCGCAGCTTGCCGCCGGGCACCCTAAACGTAATTATCGGCGGCCATTCGCATGATGCGGTGTGCATGGCAAAAGAGAATGTCAGCGAGCAGAACTATCAACCCGGCCAGCCGTGTCAGCCCGATCGCCAAAACGGCGTGTGGATTATGCAGGCCAAAGAGTGGGGTAAATTTGTCGGACGCGGCGATTTCATCTTCCGTAACGGTGAACTGACGCTGGAGAAGTACCAGCTGATCCCGGTTAATCTCAAGCACAAAATCAAGAACCTCGACGGCAGCGAAACCTGGTTGCCGTATCAGGCGCTGATTCCCCCTAATACTGCGATGATGAAATTGCTGACGCCCTACCAGCTGCGCGCCGGTAAACAGCTCGACGTTAACGTCGGCAGCAGCGATGGCGTGTTTGCGGGCGAGCGCAATCAGGTGCGCTTTAAGCAGACCAACCTGGCGCAGCTGATTTTGCGCGCGCAGATGGCGGCAACCCACGCCGATTTCGCGGTGATCAGCGGCGGCGGAATTCGTACCTCACTGACGCAGGGGAGTATCCGCTGGCGCGATCTGCTACAGGTACAGCCGTTTGGCAATCAGGTTGTGTCGGTGACGCTGCGCGGCAGTGAGGTGCTGGACTATCTGGCCACGGTCGCCAACATCAAACCGGACGCCGGCGGATTTGCGCAGTTTAGCCACATTAGCCTGGTCGCCGATGGCAAGCATGTTAGTGACGTAAAGATCAACGGTGAGCCGCTGCAGAAAGAGAAAACCTACCGCATGGCGACGAACAGCTTTAACGCCAGCGGCGGTGACGGCTATCCGCGCATCGATACCCATGCGGGTTTCAGCAACAGCGGCTTACGCGATGCCGATGTGCTGCGGGACTATGTCCGCCAGCACTCACCGCTGAAAACCGCCGATTACGTGCCGCAGGGAATTGTGCACCTGACGGAGGCGCAGGTGCAGGAGCGTGATAAAGCGCAGGAGAAACAGAAGAAGCGCAGCTATCCGCAGATGATCCTGGCGTGGATCTGGCCGCGTGCGGCGCACCCATGAACGACAGGCGGCCCGGACGGGCCGCCTGATTCCTCAGGCTTCGCAGGCGCGTGGTTTTACCCAGCGCTGGCGCAGCTTATCCCACGCCCAGTTATACGCCATGGTATAAGGCAGGAAGAACAGGAAGAAAGCCACCTCCAGCAGGAACGCATCCAGCAGCGAAATATTCAGCATCCAGGCCGCAATCGGCAGACCGATCAAAATAAATCCGCCCTCAAAGCCCAGCGCATGCAGCGCGCGCAGTGCAAAAGTCCGTTTCACCTGCGGCGGCCAGATACGATCAAAACCGCTGTTGTAGATCATGTTCCACAGCATGGCGACGGTCGAAAGCATAATGGCCAGTGCGCCCATGTGAAACAGCGGCTTCTCCATCACCCAGGCAGCCAGCGGCGCAACCGTGATGATCGCAAGGAACTCAAATCCTGCAGCATGACAAAAACGTTCTTTAAGCGAACGGGTACGCATATCAACCTCCTCAACACTCATGCTGCGCATTTTCTCACTGTAAAATGCTAAGATAAAATGATTACCTATCGATAAAAGCGATGGATTACCATGAAGTACTCCCCGGAATCCCTTGAGGCGTTTGTGCAAACCGTAGCGAGTGGCTCTTTCTCTGCGGCGGCACGCGCGCTGGCAAAGAGCCAGTCCACCATCAGCAGTGCAGTCGCGAATCTGGAGGATGATCTCGGTTTTTTGCTCTTTGACCGGCGCGGGCGCCAGCCGGTGCTGACTGCGCAGGGGCAGCGTGCGCTGGCGCAGGTGCAGCAGATTCTGGCTGCCAGCCAGCGGCTGGATGAGCTGGCATTGCGCCTGTCGCAGGGCGTGGAACCTCGCCTGAGCCTGGCCATATCGGACTTCTGGCAGGCCGATCACCATGAACATCTGCTGACGCGCTTTGATGCGCGCTACCCTGATATCGAATTTGAATGCATGATCGCCGAGGATGAAGACGTGCTGGATCTGCTGCAGGCCGGCCGGGTTCATCTTGGGGTCGTGCGGGCCCAGCCGGCACTGCCGCCGGATCTGGCCGTGGCGCGGTTGCAGGTGGAGGCGCAGATGGCGATCTTTTTGCATCAGGATCATGCGCTGGCGCAGCAACATCAGGTGACGGAGGCGCAGCTGGGTGAGCTGCGTCAGCTGCGCCTCAATACCTGGGTACAAACCCGCGAGCCGCTGCCCGCCGGGCGCGTCTGGTCGGCACCCACTTATCTGCTGCTGTTAGAGATGGCGGAGCAGGGCTTTGGCTGGAGTGTGTTACCGCGCTGGCTGGTGGAGCAGTTTGGACATCAGGTGCTGAAGGAGTTGCCGGTGCCGGGCTGGCCGCAACACATTGCGGTGGATGTTATCTGGTCACGGCGCAATCCGCCGGGCCCGGCCGGACGCTGGATGATCGATCAGCTATGCGCACAGCAGCCGGATTAGTCGCGACGTGCGACATCGGCCAGTGGTGCTTCCAGCAGCCGTGACAGATCCTGCGCTGCCAGTTCAATATCCAGCCCGCGCTTGCCGCCGGAGATAAAGATGGTCGCAAACTCAGCCGCCTGCTGATCGATCACCGTCGGTAGCCGTTTTTTCTGCCCCAGCGGGCTGATGCCGCCAATCAGATAGCCGGTAACGCGCTGTGCCAGCTGTGGATCGGCCATATCGGCTTTTTTCGCGCCCAGCGCCTTCGCCACTTTTTTCAAATCCAGCTGGGTAGAGACCGGCGTTACCGCCACGGCCAGCGCTTTTGCATCGCCATTAAGCGATACCAGCAGGGTTTTAAACACCTGACGGGCGTCAAGATTAAGCTTGCGTACCGCTTCATCACCAAAGTGGGTCTCCTGGCTGTCGTGATCGTACGGATGCAGGGTAAAAGCGACCTTTTGTTTTTCCAGCAGTTTTACGGCGGGTGTCATTTTCTGTCCTTGCTAAGAAAATTCTTATGCCAGATAAGGTGAATAGTACTGGCGAAATTCTGTACTTTGCGCGAGAATTGGCCGGCGCCAGCAACCCTGGCGATAACCAAAATCATAAACAAATTCCTCTTTGACGGGCCAGTAGCGATACTGGCCCTCTTTTTTTGCGGGTCATGATGTTTCGGGCGGTCGCCATGAATGGCGGCCCTACAGCACAGGCAGAAGAGTGGCGCCTTTATGCGCACCTGGCTGCGAGCAACGCGCAATCCATCTCCTGCGGTTACGTCGCCACGCTTTCACGACGACTTCAGCAATCCCGGTAAATTATCCTCGCCATACAGATGCAGCGCCCCCACTGCAACCACATAGCGCCCGTGCGGCAACGCATGCAGCAGCTCACGCCAGTGCTGGTTGCGATTACGCATCAGCGTGTCATTCAGCTCGCTACTGAATGTGGTGGGCAGGGCGACGGGCTGCCGCGCGGGCGGGGCATCCAGCCACCAGCTGATCATCGTTTGCAGCAGGCGCGCATTGGTATGCCAGTGCGCCAGCGTATCCAGCAGTAGCGCCAGCCCATCCTGCGGTAGCGACTTGAGGAGCGCGATCTGCGTATCCGGCCCCTCCAGTTCAATAATTTGCTTATTTGCCGCTTTTGCCGCCTGTAACAGCTGATAATCAATGCCGTATTGCGGACGCAGCCCTAAACGTTGTGCCTGCTGCGCCTGTAACATCAGCGCAATTTGCCAGAACGGCAGACGATCAAACAGGCTCAGACTCAGCGACAGCTCATCGCACAGCGCGGTCAGCTGCTGCAGCACCTCTGGTGCCAGCCGCGTTGCCAGCGGAGGATGCTCCTCAACGCCGGTAAACGGAGAGCCGCCCTGTGTGATATCAGCTTCAACCACCAGCGCATCGGCTTTGTGCAGCTGGCGCAGCAAACCGGCAGGCAGCGGCTGCATATCACGCGTACCCATATGAATGCTGCCGGCCAGATGCAGCCGGCGATCGCCAAGCCGGATATCCATGGCGGGCCAGCTGTAGCTGGCCGGGAAAAGGGTTGCTACCCGCTGCTGCAGGCGGTGCCAGAAACTGCGTCTCATGCCCGCTCCTTTTGAAGTGAAAAAGCCATGCTAGCGATTTCACCCGCTGAAAAACAGGGCAGAGGTTGCTATTGCCGCTGCGCCGGTTTAAAGCGCAGCAGGCGGTTAGCATTACTCACAACGGTAATGGATGAGAGCGCCATCGCGGCACCCGCCACAATCGGGCTCAGCAACAGCCCGGTAAAGGGATACAGCACGCCGGCCGCAATCGGAATGCCAAGGCTGTTATACACAAAGGCACCGAGTAAATTCTGCCGCATGTTGCGCAGCGTGGCCTTCGCCACCGCCAGCGCATCAGCGACGCAGTGCAGGTCATTGCGCATCAGCGTCATCCCTGCGGTTTCGATCGCGACGTCGCTGCCGCCGCCCATGGCGATACCGACATCCGCCTGCGCCAGCGCGGGTGCATCATTAATGCCGTCGCCCACCATGACTACGTTGCGCCCCTGCTGCTGCAGTTGCGTAATGGCCTGCGCTTTGCCGTCGGGCAGGACGCCAGCAATCACCTCATCAATGCCCGCTTCAGCGGCGATCGCCTGCGCGGTGGCCTGATGGTCGCCCGTCAGCATAATCAGTCGGTAACCCTGTTGATGCAGGCGCTGTAGCGCGGCTTTGCCCTCCGGACGCAGCGTATCGCGCAGGGCAAGCACCGCCAGCAGCTGATGCGCATCCGCCAGCAGGACCGGCGTAACACCCTGTGCAGCCAGACGATCGATATCTGCCCGCGCTACGGCATAATCGATGTCGTGCTCATCCAGCAACGCCTGGTTGCCCAGCAGCAGCGTGCTGCCGGCAACTTTAGCGCTAACGCCTTTGCCGCGTATTGTACGAAATTGCTCAACCGTAGTGCCGCTCACCGCCGGTGCCGCCGCCAGGATCGCCTGCGCCAGCGGGTGGCTGGAGCCCTGCTCCAGTTCGGCCGCCGCGCGCAATACCTGCTCACGGTGCCATGTGCCATACAGCAAGACATCGGTCACCTGCGGCGTGCCCTGTGTAAGAGTGCCGGTCTTATCGAACACAATGGTGTCGACTTCGCTGGCGCGCTGCAGCGCATCGGCATCACGCACCAGTACGCCCAGTTCGGCGGCGCGGCCGACGCCAGCAATCACCGACATGGGCGTTGCTAACCCCAGCGCGCACGGGCAGGCGATAATCAGCACCGTCGTCACAATTACCAGCGTATATGCCAGCTGCGGCTGCGGGCCGATCAGATACCACACCAGTCCACTGAGGGCAGCGATCGCGACCACCACCGGCACAAATACCGCGGAGATGCGATCGGCCAGCCGGCCGATATCCGGTTTACTGCTCTGTGCCTGACGCACCAGGTTGATAATCCGCGCCAGCGTGGTGTGGCTACCGGTAGCGCGGGCGACGAAGTGCAGCGTGCCGTCCTGTACCAGCGTGCCGGCAAATACGTTGTCGCCGGGTTGTTTGGTCTGCGCCACCGCCTCGCCGGTCAGCATCGCTTCATCCAGCCACGCCTCGCCGCTGACGACTTCGCCATCGACCGGCACGCGATCGCCGGTGACCAGCTTCAGCGTCATGCCGGACTGTACCTCGCTAAGCGGCAGCAGCGTCTCGCCCTGCGGCGTTATGACGCGCGCCTGTGCCGGGGTTAAATCCAGCAGCCGCTCCAGCGCTTTAGAAGCACGCTGGCGTGCGCGCTGCTCCAGCGCATGGCCAAGGTTAATCAGACCAATGATCATCACGCTGGCTTCGAAGTAGAGGTGGCGCGCCTGCATCGGGAAAAAGTCCGGCCAAAGCGCGACGCTCATGGAGTAGAGCCAGGCGGCGCCGGTACCCAGCGCCACTAAGGTGTCCATGGTGGCCGTGGCATGGCGCAGGCTGCGCCATGCGCTGCGATAGAAGTGCCCGCCGGCGATCACCATTACCAGAAGCGTAATCAGGCCAAGCGAGCGCCAGAGTGTCTGGTTCGCTTCGCTCAGCATCATGTTGTTACCGAGCATGCCCCAGATCATCATGGGCACACCCAGCAGCAGCGCCAGCGCCGACTGCCAGCTAAAGCGCCGCATCGCCCGCTGCGCGCTAACCTGCTGACGCTCACGGCGGGTCTGCTCATCTTCGATGACTTCTGCTGAATAGCCGGCCCGATCGACGGATCCGATCAGCGCCGCTGCCGTAGCCGTGCCCAGCACCAGCGCGCTGCGCTCGCCCAGGTTGACGCGCGCCTGGCTGACGCCGGGCACGTTTTGCAGCGCCTGCTCAACGCGGCTGACGCAGCTGGCGCAGCTCATGCCGCCAATCAGCAGATGGTGTACCGGGAGGTCCTGTTCTGCCGGTTGCGACTCCGTTGTCAGCGCCTCCGGCTGCGGCTCCTGAGCTGGCAACGGATCAGGCTTTGGGTTAGCAGCCTCATCTTTCAGCACCGCGTGATAGCCCGCTTGTTCAACGGTAGCAATCAGATCGCTGGCGCTGGCGGCACCGGTGACGCGCGCTTCCTGCTGCGTGACCTCAGCCTGATCAACATCGCTGCGCTGCTCCAGCGCCTCTTTTACGCGTTTAACGCAGTGGCCGCAGGACAAGCCGTCCAGCGCCAGTAATTGAACCTGTGACATCGTTAACTCCTCATGCGTTTAGTTTTGACTCACTGCCGTTATTGCATTAATTATAAAGCCTAAACCTTCCATTCAGGGGAAGGTCAAGGGGCAACGATGAATATCAGTGATGTGGCAAAAAAAACCGGGCTGACCAGCAAAGCCATTCGATTTTATGAAGAGAAGGGCATAGTCACGCCACCTCTGCGCAGTGATAATGGCTACCGGCGCTACGGTGCGCATCATCTTGATGAGCTCAATTTGCTGCGCCAGGCGCGTCAGGTCGGTTTTACCCTGGATGAGTGCCGGGAGCTGGTCGCGCTCTTCAACGATCCCGCGCGTCACAGCGCGGATGTCAAAGCCCGTACGTTGCAGAAGGCCGATGAGATTGCTGCTCATATTGAAGAGCTTCATGCGATGCGCGCGCGTTTACTGGCGCTGGCGGAAGCCTGCCCGGGCGATGACGGTGCCGAGTGCCCGATCATCGATCATCTGGCGGGCTGCTGCCGTCAGGATGAGGGGAAGCGTGGCTGAATCAGCAACGTGATACCGACTACGCCGGTCACAATCACCGGCGTGCCCGCCGGGAGATCCTCACTGGCCTGCACGCGCCAGCTGCTGTCGCCAATGCGCACATGGCCAGTCCCCTGCTTCAGGGCATCGTCCAGCGTCAGGTGCATGCCGATAAGCTGGCTGGCGCGCTGATTGAGCGTATTCGGCTGCTGTGACGCTTCGCGATGGCGAATCCAGCGATACCAGACAAAGACACACAGCAGCGTCAGCACTGCGAATAGGGCCCCCTGGCTGGTCCATGAGAGCGGGAACAGCCACTCAATCAGGCCAACCAGCACGGCAGCCACGCCGCTCCACAGCAGGTAGCCGTTGGTGCCCAGCATTTCAGCCGCCAGCAACAAGCCGCCTAGCGTGAGCCAGAACCAGTGCGGGTGCGCAATCAGCTCCATCACCATCACAGTTTACGCTCCTGCCGGCTCTCCCTGAGCAGTTCGCTGATACCGGCAATGGAGCCAAGCAGGCTGCTGGCATCCAGCGGCATCATCACCACTTTGCTGTTATTGGCTTCGCCAATTTTCTGCAGCGCATCGGTATATTTCTGGGCCACAAAGTAGTTCACTGCCTGGATGTCACCCGCAGCGATCGCTTCTGACACTACGCGCGTGGCGTTGGCTTCAGCTTCTGCCTGGCGCTCCCGCGCTTCCGCCTGCAGGAACGCTGAGGTGCGTTCGCCTTCAGCTTTCAGTATTTGTGACTGCTTATCGCCCTCGGCGCGCAGGATCGCGGCCTGGCGCACGCCCTCTGCGGCCAGAATGTCGGCGCGCTTGGTGCGTTCGGCCTTCATCTGCGCATTCATCGCCGCAATCAGCTCCTGCGGCGGACGTACATCACGAATTTCAATGCGGGTAATTTTCACGCCCCACGGATTGGTGGCTTCATCAACGATATGCAGCAAGCGGGTATTGATGTTGTCGCGCTGCGACAGCATCTCATCCAGCTCCATGCCGCCAAGCACGGTGCGAATGTTAGTCATGGTCAGGTTGAGGATCGCCAGCTCAAGGTTGCTGACTTCATAGGCCGCCCGCGCGGGATCCACGACCTGAATAAAGCAGACGGCGTCGATGGTGACGTTGGCGTTATCTTTGGAGATGATCTCTTGCGAAGGGATATCGAGCACCTGCTCCATCATGTTGATTTTGCGACCAACACGATCCATGAACGGCACCACTAAATTGAGGCCGGGCGGCAGGGTTTTGGTGTAGCGCCCAAAGCGTTCTACCGTCCATTGATAGCCCTGCGGGACGACTTTTACGCCTGCCCATACGGTCACCAGCGCAAGCACGATGATGACGGGAATCACTGCTAACATATAACCTCCAGGCTGTCAGATTGTCGGGCCGAGTCGCTTCGGCCCGTTTAACGCGCGGTACCGATCAGTACAGCAGCGAGTAAAGCTGGCGACGATAGCGCGAGGCGAGCGCATCACCGGTGCCGAGTGCGGCCAGAATCTCCTGGAACATTTTACGCACTTCACCTTCGCCGGCGCTGAGATCGCTCTTCAGGAAGCTTAACAGCAGCTCCAGCGCTTCTTCGTTGCGGCCCACCTGATGCAGCTGTAACGCAAGTTTAGCAGCCAGCACGGCGTTTGCGGGTTCGCTTGCCAGCTGCTCCTGCAGCTGCTGGATCTCCGGCGTGTCCGCCGCCTGTTTCAGCAAGTCGATCTGGGAGATGAGGCTCTGATAGCGCGTATCCTGATCCTGCAGCGGCACTACCGCCAGCACCGCTTCCGCTTCATCGCTACGGTTTAACGCGATGAGCGCTTCTGCCAGCAGAAAACCGATCTCACTGTTTTGATTGCTCAGCTGCCACGCATCTTTCAGCAGCGGCAGCGCCTCAAGCGGTTTGCCCTCATGCATCAGCTGCATCGCCTGCCGGGCCTTCAGCTCCTCTTCACGCGGCAGCACCTTTTCCAGCAGCGTGCGGATCGCCTCTTCCGGCTGCGGCCCCTGGAAGCCATCTACCGGCTGCCCGTCCTGGAACAGATACACGGTCGGCAGCGAACGCAGGCCAAACTGCGAGGCCACCATCTGCTCTTTATCGCAATCCAGCTTCGCCAGAATAAACTGACCGGCATACTCCTGCGCCAGCCGCTCCAGCACGGGCGTCAGCTGCTGGCAGTGCTGGCTGCGCTCCGACCAGAAGTAGAACAGCACCGGCAGCTGCACGGATTGCTCCAGCGTCTGCTGCAGGTTGGATTCGTTGATGTCGATAATCAAAGCGTGTGACATGAATACGTCTCTTGGCAGAAAGTGTGTAAAGGATATGGGGGCAAACGCCCGGGCTTCAAGTTCAATTCGGGCTTGCAGTTCAGTTGCTGCGCAAAATGCGATCCAGCATCCAGCCCGGCAGCAAGCGCTTCAGCAGGCTCATCGTCCAGGTAACCAGCGTGACCGGATAGCGCAGGCGCGGATGCCGGCTCTCCAGTGCATGACGCAGTTTAGGCAAAATCGCCTCCGGCGGCAGGGTAAAGCGCGCAGCGATACCAGGATTGCGCACCGGTTTATCCTGCTGACCCTGCTGCACATTGTCGGTAAAGCGGGTGGCAATGGGCCCCGGTTCAATCAGGCTGACGCGCACGCCAGACGCGCGCACCTCCATGCGCAGCGCATCGCTCCAGGCCTCCAGCGCCCACTTGCTGGCGGCGTAGGCGCCGCGCCCCGGTGTGGAGATCAGACCCAGTACCGAGCTGGTATTGATGATACGGCCATCGCCGCTGTTCTGCAGGGCGGGCAGCAGGCGCAGCGTAAGCTGGTGGGTGCCGAACAGGTTCGTAGAGAACTGCTGCTCCAGCTGCTGGCGCGATAGGCTGCTCAGCGGGCCGTACTGACCAAAACCGCCGTTATTAAACAGGCCGTGCAGGCAGTTTTCCGTCAGCGCGATGACGTGGTCAGCGGCGGCATCCACGCTGGCGGCATCGTCAAGATCCAGCTGAATGCCGGTAAAGCCCAGCGCGTTCATGCGCGCAACATCCTCTGCGCGCCGGCAGGCTGCCAGCACGTGATAGCCACGCGCCAGCAGGTCGTTGGCGGCGGCCAGACCAATTCCGCTGGAGCAGCCGGTGATTAAGATTCGTTTTTGCATTTCTTTACCTGTGTTTCATCACGCGCCTGCGTTAATTCTGCTTTACTAGCGGAGCCAGTTCGTTAGCCATCAGTTTGGCGATAAACGGCTGGGCATCCGGATTGGGGTGAATACCGTCCTGCTGCATCCACTCCGGCTTCAGATAGACCTGCTCCATAAAAAAGGGCACCAGCGGAATGTTGTACTGCCGGGAGAGCTGCGGATAGATCGCGCTGAACGCCTCGGTATAACGTCGCCCATAATTAGCCGGTAAGCGAATTTGCATCAGCAGCGGCTGCGCGTGAGCCGCTTTAACCTGATCGATCACTTTACTTAAATCCCGGGCGATGGATTGCGGCGGAAACCCGCGCAGACCGTCATTACCGCCCAATTCGATTAACACCCAACGGGGCTGATGCTGCTTTAATAGGCCCGGCAAACGCGCCAGCCCCTGGCCGGCGGTATCACCGCTGATGCTGGCGTTCACGACTTTGGGCTGCTGTTGCCACGATTTATCAAGCAGGCTGGGCCAGGCGGCCGTGGCGGACATGCGATAGCCGGCGCTCAGGCTGTCGCCTAACACCAGCAGCGTATCGGCGGCGGCGATACGCGACACCAGCAGAAGCAATAACAACAGGAAGGGATAATGCCAGCGGAAAACATTGTTGCAGTTCATCATCTTACTAAGTCCGTCGGTCAGGGAGAGCATCAGCTGACCATCCTTACCGGAGTTGAGCTGGTTGTCAAACCAGCTGAAACCATCGCGCTGATTGGCGAGTCGGGTTCCGGTAAATCAACCTTGTTGGGCATCCTTGCCGGGCTGGATGATGGCAGCAGCGGCGAAGTGCACCTGCTGGGCCAGCCGCTGCACAGTATGAACGAGGAGCAGCGCGCCGCGCTGCGCGCGCGCGAAGTCGGCTTTGTTTTCCAATCCTTTATGCTGGTGCCGACGCTAAACGCGCTGGAGAACGTTCAGCTGCCCGCGCTGCTGCGGGGCGACAGCGATCGCGACAGCCGCGCGCAGGCGACCGAACTGCTTGCCCAGCTTGGCCTGAAAGCGCGTCTGCACCATCTGCCGGCACAGCTTTCGGGCGGTGAGCAGCAGCGTGTGGCACTGGCGCGCGCGTTTAGCGGCCGGCCCGGCCTGCTGTTTGCTGATGAACCGACCGGCAACCTTGACCGCAAAACCGGTGACCGCATTGCCGATCTTCTCTTCTCCCTCAACCGTGATTTCGCCACCACGCTAATTCTGGTCACGCACGATGAGCAGCTGGCGGCACGCTGTGACCGGCGGCTGCGGCTGCGCGACGGCAAGCTGTGGGAGGAGGTATGATCTGGCGCTGGTTCTGGCGCGAGTGGCGTTCGCCCTCGCTGCTGATTGTCTGGCTGGCATTGACGCTGGCAGTGGCATGCGTGCTGGCACTGGGTTCAATCAGCGATCGCATGGAAAAAGGGTTAAGCCAGCAGAGCCGCGACTTTATGGCGGGCGATCGCACGCTGCGCAGCAGTAAGCCGGCAGCGGAGGCCTGGCTGGACAAAGCGCGTGAAGAGGGGCTGGCGGTCAGCCGTCAGCTCAGCTTCATGACCATGACCTTCGCACAAGAGACGCCGCAGCTGGCGGACGTCAAAGCGGTAGATGACGCCTATCCGATGTTTGGTACGCTGCAAACGGAGCCGCCAGGCTTACGTCCGGTGGCCGGTACGGTCTTAGCCGCGCCGCGCCTGCTGGCGCTGCTCAACCTGAAAGTGGGCGATAACATCGACGTTGGCGATACCACGCTGCGCATTGCGGGTGAAGTGATCCAGGAGCCGGATGGCGGTTTCAATCCTTTCCAGACATCGCCACGTCTGCTGATGAACCTGGCTGACGTCGACAAAACCGGTGCGATTCAGCCCGGCAGCCGCCTGAGCTGGCGCTATAAGTTCTCCGGCGATGCGGCACCGCTGGCGCGCTACGACAGCTGGATCCAGCCGCAGTTGAAGGCGGGCGAGCGCTGGATCAGCGTAGAGAACTCGGAAGATGCACTGGACCGCTCCATGCAGCGCGCCCAGCAATTTTTGCTGTTGTCAGCTTTGCTGACGCTGCTGCTGGCAATTGCGGCGGTAGCGGTGGCGATGAGTCACTACTGCCGCAGCCGGTACGATCTGGTGGCGGTGCTGAAAACGCTCGGGGCGACGCGCAAAGCGCTGCAGCGGCTGATCATCGGTCAATGGCTGGCGGTCCTGCTGCTGGCCGCCATTGCCGGGAGCGCGCTGGGGCAGGGGATTGAGCTGGCGCTGCTGGTGATGCTGAAACCGGTGCTGCCGGCCGCGCTGCCGGCCGCCAGCCTCTGGCCATGGCTGTGGGCGATCGGCGCGATGTTTGTGATTTCGCTGCTGGTGGGCTTGCGGCCGTATCGCCTGCTGATGGCGACGCAGCCGCTGCGGGTGCTGCGCCGTGATGCGGTAGCCAGCGTCTGGCCGCTCCGCATCTATCTGCCGGTGATGGCGCTGATTGTGGTCGCGCTGCTGGCGCTGCTGATGGGCGGCAGCAAAATGCTCTGGGCGCTGCTGGCGGGCGTAGTAATGCTGGCCCTGCTGCTGGCGCTGCTCGGCTGGGGCACGCTGCTGCTGCTGCGTAAGCTGGTGGTGCGCAATCTGGCGCTGCGGCTGGCAATCAACCGTCTGCTGCGACAACCGGTGATGACGCTCAGTCAGCTGGCGGCCTTTTCACTCTCCTTTATGCTGCTGGCGCTATTGCTGGTGATGCGCGGCGATCTGCTGGATCGCTGGCAGCAGCAGCTGCCGGCCGATGCGCCAAACTATTTCCTGCTCAACCTGACACAGCAGCAGGTGCCGCAGGTGCGCGACTTCCTGCAGCAGCATCACATTAAAGCGGAAACGTTCTACCCCATCGTGCGTGCGCGCCTGACTGAGCTGAACGGCAAAGAGGCCGATCCGAAGCTGGATAATGCGCTGAACCGCGAACTGAACCTGACATGGCAGGCGGAACGGCCGGATCACAATCCGCTGGTGGCCGGTAGCTGGCCACCGCAGGCCGGGGAAGTGTCGATGGAAGTGGAGCTGGCTGATCGTCTCGGCGTGAAGCCCGGCGATACGCTCACCTTCAGCGGCGATACGCAGCAGTTCAGCGCCAAAATCACCAGCCTGCGCAAAGTGGACTGGGAGAGCCTGCGGCCGAACTTCTTCTTTATCTTCCCGCCAGGCGCGCTCGATCAGCAGCCGCAAACCTGGCTGACCAGCTTCCGTATGGAGAGCGATCCAGCAACGCTGGCCCAGCTGAACCGGGCATTTCCCACCTTAAGCCTGCTGGATGTTGGCAGCATGCTGAAGCAGATCGGCCAGGTGCTGGCGCAGGTGAGCCAGGCGCTGGAGATCATGGTGATTCTGGTCACGGTATGTGGTGTGCTGCTGCTCATGGCACAGATCCAGGTCGGTATGCGGCAACGGCGTCAGGAGCTGGTGGTCTACCGCACGCTCGGTGCCAGCAAGCGGCTGCTGCGCGGCACGCTGTGGTGCGAGTTTGCGCTGCTTGGCGTGGTATCCGGCATTGCGGCGGCGCTGGGCGCGGAAGCGGCACTGTGGGGCCTGCAACGCAAGATCTTTGACTTCCCGTGGGAGCCGGACTGGACCTTGTGGTTCGCACTACCGCTCTGCGGCGCGCTGCTGTTGTCACTGTGCGGAGGCTGGCTGGGTGTACGCTTGCTGAAAGGTAAGGCGCTGTTCCGGCGATTTGAAGCTGCGTGATTGGAGGCGTGACGATTAGCCCCCGGAAGCGGTTATCACCGTTGCGGGGGCCGAACGGCCAGGCGCGCGACGTTACAGCTTCGCGACTGCCCAGGCGATGCCGGAAGCATAGGCTGCCGGCAGCAGCGGAACCAGCGCATTCAAGGCCGACGCCAGACGCGCACGATCGCTATCGGTCAGATTCAGATGCCCAACCTTGCGGCCGGCACGCACCTCTTTGTCGTACCAGTGCAGATGCACCAGCGGCTGCTGCAGCCAGGCAAGGTTGACGTCAGTACCAATCAGATTCACCATCACCGATGGCGCAAACACCACCGGTTGCGGCAGCGGCAGGCCCAGTACCGCGCGCAGGTGCAGCTCGAACTGGCTGATTGATGCGCCATTCTGCGTCCAGTGGCCGCTATTGTGCACGCGTGGCGCCAGCTCGTTAATCAGTAACCCTTCCGGCGTAACAAAACACTCCATCGCCATCACGCCGACATAGTTCAGCTCATGCATGATAGCGCTAAGCATCGCTTCGGCCTGCTGCTGTTGCGCGGCATCAGCCTGCGGAAAGGCCACGCTGGTACGCAGAATGCCCTCTTCATGCAGGTTGTGCGTCAGCGGGTAAAATACCGTGCCGCCATCCTGACCGCGCGCGCCCACCAGCGACACTTCACCGCTGAAGTTGATACCCTGCTCAACGATGCACTCGCCGTAGCACGCATCCGGCAGCGTGTCGATTTCAGCCGCGCGTAAACGCCACTGGCCGCGACCGTCATAACCGCCGGTGCGGCGCTTCACGATGGCCAGCTCGCCCAGCGTGCTGAACACCTGCGGCCACTCGCGTTTGTCAGCCAGCAGCTGCCAGGGTGCGGTCGCCAGATTGAGCTGATCGAGCAGCTGTTTTTGCGTCAGGCGATCGGCCAGACGCGGGAAAATATCGCGATTCACAAAGGCCGGGTGGCGTGCCAGCTCGCGCGTTAACGCGGTCTCCGGCCAGCGCTCAATCTCTGCGGTGATCACGCTCTCTGCAATGGGCAGGGCGGAGGGCTCCGCGTCAAGCCCCACCGGATAGACCGCAATGCCCAGCGGCTCGCCCGCCTGGCGCAGCATACGGCCCAGCTGGCCGTTACCCAATACGCAAACCGGCTTCATGCGTTCCCCCGCGGGTCCGGGTTCTCCAGCACTTCATCGGTCTGCGTCTGGCGCCAGGCTGCCAGGCGTGTCGCCAGTGCCTGGTCATGAATAGCCAGAATCTGTGCCGCCAGCAGCGCAGCATTGGCGGCACCGGCTTTACCGATCGCCAGCGTGCCCACCGGAATACCGCGCGGCATCTGCACAATTGAGTAGAGGCTATCAACGCCGCTCAGCGCCGCGCTCTGTACCGGCACGCCCAGCACCGGCACCAGCGTTTTCGCGGCCAGCATGCCCGGCAGGTGTGCCGCACCGCCGGCACCGGCGATGATCACCTGAAAGCCGTTATCGGCTGCGGTTTCGGCGAAGCTAAACAGTTTGTCTGGCGTACGGTGAGCAGAGACCACTTCAACGTGGAATGGCACATCCAGGCTGTTAAGAATCTCCTCGGCGAACTGCATGGTAGCCCAGTCACTTTTAGAACCCATGACGATGGCGATACGGGCCGGGGTGGCGTTGGATGACATGCGGTCAACTCCTGTGAATAGTCAAACGAACCTGGCCGGGCGGGCAGGTAAAGAAGGGCACAGAGAATAGCATGAGATGGCAGCAAGGAAAACGGTTGCGTAGGCGGAAAACGGGCATTTACGCCCGTAAAGTCAGAACGGAAATTCGATCAGGCTCACGCCGCCGGCATCGACCTGAATCATTGAGCCGTTTTCATGCCAGGCGCCCAGTACCGCGCGCTGCGCCGCGCTGCCGTGCAGGGAGAAGTGATGAATCGCCGGACGGTGCGTATGGCCGTGGATCAACACTGGCGTTTGTTGGCGCGTCATCGCCGCCTCCACCGCCTGCTGGTTCACATCCATGATGCTCAGCGATTTATGCTGATTGGCCTGCTTACTGTCGGCGCGCATGCGCGCGGCAATGCGCATACGCACCCGCAGCGGCAGGGCGAGGAACAGACGCTGCAGCCAGCGCTGATGCACTTTCGCGCGAAAGCGCTGATAGCCGGCATCGTCGGTACAGAGCGTGTCGCCATGCATAATCAGCACGCGCTGACCGTACAGGGTAAGTACCTGCTCTTCCGGCAGCAGCGTCATACCGCTGGCGCGCGCAAAGCGTTTACCAAGCAGAAAGTCGCGATTGCCATGGATGAAGTACTTTGGTACCGGCAGGGCCCGGAGGGCAGCGGCGATCTGCTGATGCAGCGGATTCGGATCGTCGTCGCCAATCCAGGCTTCAAACAGATCGCCCAGGATGTAAAGCGCATCGCACTGCTGCGCTTCACCCTGCAAAAAATGCAGAAAACCGGCAGTGATTGCCGGTTCTTCCTGACACAGATGCAAATCTGCGATAAACAGCGTGCGCGACATTACTCGCTAACAGTCACTTTCTGGATGACAACGTCGTCAACCGGAACGTCCTGATGCATGCCGCTGCGGCCCGTTTTAACCGCTTTGATTTTTTCGACCACGTCCATGCCTTCAACCACTTCGGCGAATACGCAGTAGCCCCAGCCCTGCAGGCTTTCGTCGCGGAAGTTCAGGAAGTCGTTGTCCGCCACGTTGATGAAGAACTGCGCGGTGGCAGAGTGCGGTGCCTGGGTACGTGCCATCGCCAGCGTGCCTTTGGTGTTCTTCAGGCCGTTGTTCGCTTCGTTACGGATATCCGCTTTGGTAGCTTTCTGGTTCATGCCCGGCTCAAAACCGCCGCCCTGAATCATAAAACCATTGATCACACGGTGGAAAATCGTATTGTCGTAAAAACCTTCACGGCAGTAATCCAGGAAGTTCTGCACGGTTGCCGGCGCTTTATCGTCAAAGGTTTTGATTACGATATCGCCATGGTTCGTCTGGAAAGTGACCATTATATTCGTCCTGTGGAGGTTGTCGTCAGTATCAACTGCCGCGCCAGCAGAGCGGCGGGGCATTTTTGTAGACGCTTCTTATATCACAATTTCCAATAACGCGTCAGTAAGCCAACGGCAGTTGGCATGCCGGCGATGCACAAGTCGGAAAAATACGGCACAATAACCGGCTACAAAAGAAGGCGTATCCCGCACACGTAAAAAACGGAACCGTTCAATGCTAAAGATCTATAACACCCTGAGTCGACAGAAAGAGGAATTTAAACCCATCCATGCCGGTGAAATCGGTATGTACGTGTGTGGAATCACGGTTTACGACCTCTGTCATATCGGCCATGGGCGTACCTTTGTGGCATTTGACGTGGTGGCGCGCTACCTGCGCTACCTGGGTTTTCAGCTGAAATATGTACGTAACATCACCGATATTGATGACAAAATCATCAAACGCGCCAATGAAAACGGTGAGAGCATCGAAACGCTGACCAATCGCATGATCGCGGAGATGCACAAAGATTTCGCCGCGCTGGGCATTCTGCCGCCGGATCTGGAGCCGCGTGCGACCCGCCATATCGCGGAGATCATTGAGCTGGTTGGCAAGCTTATCGAAAGCGGCCACGCTTACGTAGCCGACAACGGCGACGTGATGTTCGACGTGCTGAGCGATAACGATTACGGCGTGCTGTCGCGTCAGGATCTGGAGCAGCTGCAGGCCGGTGCACGCGTTGAAGTGGCCGAAGTGAAGCGCAACCCGATGGACTTCGTGCTGTGGAAAATGTCCAAAGCCGACGAACCAGCCTGGGAATCGCCATGGGGCAACGGCCGTCCGGGCTGGCACATTGAGTGCTCGGCGATGAACTGCAAACAGCTGGGCACCCATTTTGACATCCACGGCGGCGGTTCAGACCTGATGTTCCCGCATCACGAGAACGAAGTGGCACAGTCCACCTGTGCGCACGACGGCCCCTATGTGAACTACTGGATGCACTCCGGCATGGTGATGGTCGATCGCGAGAAGATGTCAAAATCGCTCGGCAACTTCTTTACCGTACGCGATGTGCTGCAGCACTACGATGCTGAGACCGTGCGCTATTTCCTGATGTCCGGTCACTATCGCAGCCAGCTCAACTACGGTGAAGATAACCTCAACCAGGCGCGTGCCGCGCTGGAGCGCCTCTACACCGCGCTGCGCCACACCGATGCCAGCGCCACGCCAGCGGGCGGCGAAGCGTTTGAAGCGCGCTTCCGCACGGCGATGGACGATGACTTTAATACCCCGGAAGCCTACTCCGTACTCTTCGACATGGCACGCGAAGTGAACCGCCTGAAGAGCGAAGATAAAGCGGCTGCCGACGCGCTGGCAGCCAAACTGCGACAGCTGGCGGACGTGCTGGGCATTCTGCAACAGGACCCGGAGCAGTTCCTGCAGAGCGGTGCGCAGGTGGACCAGGATGAAGTGGCAGAGATTGAGCATTGGGTAAAAACCCGCGCCGATGCGCGCGCCGCGAAAGATTGGGCGCAGGCGGATGTTGCGCGTGACAAGCTCAATGAGCTGGGCGTTATCGTTGAAGATGGCCCGCAGGGCTCCAGCTGGCGCCGTAAATAACCAAAAAGGGCGAACCGCAGTTCGCCCTTTTTTATGCCAATTTATCGCCCGCAGGCATGCGCACCGCGTCTGTCAGGCGACAACCGTTACGCGCTGACCGGCAAACTCGACCGTCTGGCCGGGGAAAATCTTGCAGCGCTTGCGCGTCTCAATGACACCATCAACACGCACTGCACCCTCATCGATCACGATTTTGGCCTGCGCGCCGCTCTCGACCCAGCCTTCAAGCTTCAGCAGATCGCACAGATCAACGTGCGCGTGTTTACCCAGAGAAAAACTCGCCATTACGCCACCTCCACATCGTGATACTGCTCGCACGCCAGCAGCGTGTTCTGGATCAGCGTGGCCACCGTCATCGGGCCAACACCACCCGGCACCGGCGTGATATAGGCGGCGCGTTCGGCAGCCGCCTCGAAATCGACATCGCCGACGACTTTGCCGCTCTCCAGACGGTTAATACCGACATCAATGACGATCGCACCCGGCTTGATCCAGTCACCCGGAATAAAGCCCGGTTTGCCCACGGCGACCACCAGCAGATCGGCATGTTCGACATGATGACGCAGATCTTTGGTGAAGCGGTGGGTGACGGTA